>Ga0187807_1000558_pt1 | contig 11775 bp, 11 predicted proteins | sample NC_wetland_sal_i_4_FD_132432 | JGI IMG/M metagenome (GOLD analysis project Ga0187807, IMG submission 132432) | Wetland sediment microbial communities from Neuse River Estuary, North Carolina, USA - ASW_2 | ecosystem: Environmental > Aquatic > Freshwater > Wetlands > Sediment | place: USA: North...
GCGAGGGGGGACGACCCCCCGGAGCCCGTGCCAGCCATGTCAGCTAAACACCGCGGTCTGGCCGTCGCGACGCAGGCCGCGAGCCCAGTCGGCAGCGGGCATTCGGCGCTTGCCGTGGGGCTGCACGTCACCCAGCTCAACGGGGACGGTGGCAGTGCCGACCAAGACGCGGTCGCGCAGCACGCGCAGCTCGCCGGCCGCGAGCTGGTCAGCTACGGCCCCGGTCCGGGTGACCGGCCAGACCTTGAGCCGCGCTCCGGCCAGCTCTGTCCAGGCTCCTGGCTCCGGCGTGCACGCTCTGACGTGCCTGTCGATAGCCACCGCGGGCGTGCGCCAGCTGACCTTCGCGTCCGCCGGAGTGATCTTCGGCGCCAGGCTCACGCCGTGCGACGGCTGCTCGCGCGCCTCGAGCTCGCCGGATTCGATCCCGTCCAGGGTCGCGACCATCAGTTCGGCGCCCGCGACACTGAGCCGATCGAGCAGATCTCCGGCGGTATCAGACGGCCGGATTGCCTCGGTCAGCACGCCGAATACCGGACCGGCATCGAGCTCCCGGACGAGCCGGAAGGTCGTCGCGCCGGTGACGTCGTCACCGTGCCGGATGGCGTGCTGCACCGGGGCGGCACCGCGCCAGGCAGGCAGCAGCGAGAAGTGCAGGTTCACCCAGCCGTGCACCGGGATATCGAGCGCGGCCTGCGGGATCAGCGCACCATAGGCGGTCACCGGGCAGCAGTCAGGCGCGATCTCGCGCAGCCGCGCGAGAAAGCCCGGATCGCCCGGACGCTCGGGCCGCAGGACCTCGATGCCGACCTCCGCAGCCTGCTCGGCAACCGGGCTCGGCCCGAGCCGCTGGCCGCGCCCAGCCCGGGCATCCGGCCTGGTGATGACTGCGGCAACCACGTGCCTGGACTTCAGCAGCGCAGCCAGCGTTGGCAGCGCCGCAGCGGGTGTGCCCGCGAAGGCCAGGCGCATGCGCTAGAAGGCCTTGCCGTGCGTCGGGTGCGGCGACACCCTGACGACCGGGACCGGCTCGCCCCACCACTCGGATGCGCGGATCTCCTTCATCGCCAGCTTGCGCTGTGCTGGATCGAGCCGGTCAATGAAGAGCACGCCGTCGAGATGATCAGTCTCGTGCTGGATGCACCTGGCCAGCTGGCCGGTGGCGTCCAACGTGACTGGCTCGCCGTGCATGTCCAAGCCGGTTGCCACGGTGCCGAGCGACCTGCTGGTCGGGTAGGCCAGTCCGGGGAACGACAGGCAGCCTTCGTCATCCACCACCAGCTCGTCCGACAGCCGCAACGTCGGATTGATGAGATGTCCGATCACGTCATCGACGTAGTACGTGAACACGCGCAGGCCGACACCGATCTGCGGAGCGGCGAGGCCGACGCCCGGCGCATCCATCATGGTGTCGGTCAGATCCTTCACCAGCTTGCGCAATTCGGCGTCAAAACTCGTGACCGGCTCCGCCGGAGTCCGCAGCACCGGGTCGCCGAACAAGCGGATGGGCCTGATACTCACTGCTTCCTCCCGGCATGAGCGCCGTCGTCACCGCCGTCCGCGGCAGGCGACCACCGGCCGCCGCGGCGCTGGTCAAGTCTATGAAGCTGACGGGGCGTGCCCGGCACCCGGCGAGCGCGCCTTGAACGCTGCCTTGCGGGCCGCCCGGGCGACACCGGGATCCGGATGATGCTCGCTCAGCGTGGTCAGCAGGTCGATGACAGCCGGGTGCCGCACCTGCCAGAGACCCGCGACGATGTCCGCCTGTGCATCGGGCGCCACATCCGGGAGCAGTTCGGCGACCACGTCACGCGGGTCAGCCTCTTCGAGCAGGCCGGCACCGAGGTCGACGAGCAGCCACCTCCGGTCGGCCGGCCCGAGCTTGGCCTCCTCGCCGTGCTCGTGCAGCCAGACCGCCGCGTGCGCGCGCAAGAGTGGCTTGCCCAGGGCGGCGCGCACCTCGCTGGCAGCGGCGATGCCGATCCGGTCCAGTACCGCGAATGCCGCGCCGCGCAGCCCGGGCGTCCCCTCCGCGGCGGCCGCGATGAGTTCTGCCGCTGCCTGCTGCTCGGAGCGGGCGACGAGCCAGTCGCTGATCCTGGCCTCGCCGTCCTCGGCGTCACAGCTCGCCAGCGTCGTCAGCAGCCCGATAGCGCCATCGCGCTCGGCGGGGCCGAGCACGGGCACGTGCCAGCCCTGGGCGAGCAGCCGCCGGTGCACGCCCCACACCCCGAGCGGCGAGAGAATCACCGTCAGCGCACCGGTGTTCTCGTCGGTCCCGAGCTCGACGACGCCCAGGTCGGCCAGTGTTTCGAGCGCGTGTGACAGGGCTGCCGCCTCGTCCGCGTCCGGCTCGCGACGGTCCGGCCGTTGCTGGCCGTCCGAGCCCGCGGCGGCCGAGTAAGCATCAAACAGCGAGTCGATCCGCACCGGTGCGCCCACCGTGTAGAGCGCCGTAGCCAGCCCATCCAGTTCCTCGCCCGCCAGCACCGCGGCTAGCGCTGCGTCCCACTCGCGCAGCACGTCCTCGGCATTCGCCGCCGCCAGCGCGATCAGGCCGGGTTCTCCGCTGTCCGCTGGCTCGCCACTGGCGGCTACCACCTGCCACGCGGCGGTGATCTCGTCCAGCGTGAGCTCTAGTGCGTCGGCGGCCGCGCGAGCGTCGCGCCCGGATAGGGCCCCGGTCACTGCTGCGTTCGGATGTGCGGCGATCCAGGCACGCAGTTCACGAGCGGCGCGCAGCAGCGGGACCACCCTCGCCGAGGCGGCGAGTTCCGCACGCGGAGCTAGCCGCACCGGCGGCATGCGTGAGCGATCCCGCCCGGGCCCGGCGGCCCTGCCGCCAGCGGCCGCTGGCTGCGCGCGCTCACTGCCCGGTGAGTTGGTCACTCAAGTACCCTACGGCCTCGGCCGGGGTCCGTCAGATCAGCGCTGCCGGGTCCAGTTGGACCCGCACGCTGCCGGGCTGTTTCGCCGCGCTGCGTTCGGCCAGGCCGTCATGCAGCGCCGCAGCCAGTTCAGAGCCCTGTGACCTGGGCACCCGCACGAGGTAGCGGACGACAGATAGCGCCTGGTCGGCCCGGCGGCCACCGAGCCGGGCGCGCCCGGATCCGCCTGCTGGCACCGGCAGCGGACCGAGCAGGTCAGCGTCGGCCGGCAGCCGGACGGCCGCGAGCAGCCCGGCCACGGCGTCCTCCGGCCCAGTCACGGCGGCCATCCGGGCCGCCGGCGGGAACCTGAGCTCGGCCCGCTCGGCCAGCTCGCGATCGGCGAAGGTGGCCGGATCCCAGCGCACCAGCGCCTGTACGGCCGGCTGTCCGCCGTCAGCGACCACTATCACAGAGCCGCCGAGTTCGGCAGGCCGGACCAGTGCCGCCGCGTTCATCCACCGCCGGAGTGCCTCCTCACCCGCGCGCAGGCTGGCCAGACCGAGCAGGGCCCAGCCATCGAGCAGGATCGCGGCGCTGTAGCCGCCGTCGGCGGCCGGCTCCGCGCCAGGCGTAGCGACAAAGATGGCCGGCTCAGGGCCCACCTGGCCCAGCACCTGGCTGCCGCCCGAGGTGCGCACTGGCACCGGGCCGAACGCGCGGCGGAGTTCCTCGGCCGTTCGCCGGGCACCGGTGACCAAGGACCGCAGGCCCCGATGGCCGCAGCTGCGGCAGCTTCGGCCGACAGCCGAGCCGCACCAGCCACAGCGCAGCGGCACGCCCGGCGCTGGCAGCTGTGCTGGCCCGCCGCACACGCACCGCGCCGTGGTATGGCAGCGCTCGCAGGCGACCGCGGCGAGATAGCCGCGCCTCGGTACCTGGACGAGCACCGGCCCGCTGGCCAGCGCAGTCCGGGCCGTGCGCAGCGCCAGGCTGGGCAGCCGCGCGGATCTGGCTGCCTCGTCCCTGGCCAGCTCAGCGTCCTCCCCCGCCGGGTGTACCGCCGGGGCGAGCCGCCGAACCACCGCCCGGTCCGCCGCCAGCGGCCGCGCCCATTTGCTGGAGATCAGCAGCGCCGCCTCGGCCGTGCGCCCGAATCCCCCGATGAGCGCGGCGCTGCGGGCCAGGAAGGCGCGGAGCGCGAGCACCTCCCGGGCGTGCGGATAGGGCGCACGGGGCTCGGCGTGCAGATCGTCTCCCTCGTCCCACAGCACGACCAGGCCAAGGTTCGATACCGGCGCGAACATTGCTGACCGGGTCCCGGCGACCACACCTACCTCACCGCGAGCGACGGAAATCCACCGCCGGTAGCGCTCGGCCGGCCCCAAGCTCGCGGCCAGCACAACGTGCCGGTCAGGGCCGAGCCGGGCCTGCAGGGCGGCGTCCACGAGTCGGAGGTCGCGCGCGTCCGGTACCACAACCACGGCCCCCCGGCCGGACCGCGCCGTTGCCTCGACCGCCGCCGCGATATCGTCGGGCCAGCCAGCCCCTGGCAGCGCTGACCAGACGGCACGCGGGCTGCGGCCGGCTGCCAGCGCTGCCAGGAACTGCGGCCCGTCCGGGTACCGCTCGAAGCCTGGCGTGTTTGCCGCGCTCGCCGGGCTCGCGGTGCTCGCCGCGCTCCCGGTGCTCGCCGCGCTCGCCGGGCTCCCGGTGCTCGCCGGGCTCCCGGTGCTCCCCGCGCTCGCCGCGCTCCCGGTGCTCGCCGCGCTCACAGTGCTCGCCGGGCTCGCGGTGTTCGCCGGGCTCCAGGTGCTCGCCGCGCCCGCTGCCCCTCCTGCGCAGGCGGCGTCGGCTCTGGCGAGCCCCGGCCGCTGGCCGGAACTCCGGCTAGCCGCCGCGTGCCGCGGCGGGACCGCCAGTCGCAGTACGTCAGCAAGTGTGCCGCCGTACCGGTCGGCAACCGCCCTGGCCAGCGCCGCTATCTCCGGCGTCAGCACCGCCTCAGCGGCCACCACCCGGGCCAGATAGCCCAGCCGGCCGGCGTGATCGCTCGCGGTCAGCCGTTCCAGCACGAACCCGCTGACGAGCTGGCCGGCGAACCGGATCCTGACCTGTGCCCCCGGCACGGCTGCGGCGGCCATCGAGGCGGGCACCAGATAGTCAAACGGCCGGTCCAGATGTGGGAGTGAGATGTCGACGGCGACCCGGGCCACCGGCAGCTCGGCCGCGGGCTGGAGCCGGGCTCGGCTAGACCGGCTGCCTTCACGCGCTGTCAGTACCTGCAGCTGCCCCGACACGACTCAGTCCTACCAGAGGTCTCGGACTGCGCCACGGCGCTGGCGAACGGCTCCGGGTATTTCGGGCATCGCTCCGGCCGCGCAGCCCGGCCGGCTGCGGCTGCGGCGTGCCAGGGTCAGCCTGGGCAGGATGCGGGCAGTGCGGTTCCGTCTGCGGTCAGCCGCTGCCGCAGGTCCGACGGCACCGCACGGTGCGCGGCCACGTCGGCGTGTGCCTGCTCCAGGTCGCTGGCCATGGCGAACAGCGCGGTGCGGACGCTGATCTGCCCAGCCGATGCTGCCGACGCGTTGGCGCGCCGGGCAGCCAGCCCGAGGTCAGCGGCCTGGACATCGGCCGCCGCACCGCCGCGGATGTCGCGCATCGCCTGGGCGTAGGCCTGGCGAACCGCGGCCGGGTACGTCCCGCAGCCGCCACCAGAGCCGCCCGACGTTCCCGTCACGATCACCACGATGATCACGACGAGCGCGACCGCCGTCGCACCGCCCGCTAGCACGATCCGCGCCGACCGCCGCCGCGATCCTGGTGGCTGAGCGCCGCCTCTGCCGTCCTGGGCGGGTCCGCTAGCCCTGGGTGGTGCAACCGGCGCACGGGCTGCGGCCGGGTCGCTAGGGCCGGGCCAGGGACCGTTCTCCCACGGCGGCGGAGCTCCTGCCGCCTGGCCGGCCGGGTCGCCCGCCCACGGCGGTGCGCCCGCCGCTTCCCGCCGCTCGCCTTGATCAATCCCCGGCGCCGCGTCCTGCTCCCACGAATCGGTCATCGAGTCGGGCAGCAGCCCCGCCCGCCCGGTGGGCATGAACCACTCCGTGGTCGAGTAGTCGTCGGTGCCGATGGCGGCACCCGCGTCAGCGGGCCATTCCGCCGTGTCGGCCCCGGGGGACGACGCCCCGAATCCCCCCGCCACCTTGGGGCCAGGCGCGAACCAGGGATCTGCGGCCTGGTCGCTGGGAGCCGCGGCGCCGGGTGCCGTCGCGCCGTTCCGGCCATTCTCACCAGGAGCCGAGGACGCTGCCGCGATCTGGGACTCAGGGGCGACTGCGTTGTCCACCGCGCCGGTCCTGTCAGGGGAGGACATCATCACCAGACCAGCATCAGACGGCATTGATAACGGTCCTGATGCTAGGGCAAGGCCCCAGCAATGTCTGGATAACTCCAAATCCCCGCAACCCGTGCGCGCCGATGCACTTGTATCCAAATGTGCTGGCTTACTGGGGTTGCACGCCAGCGGGCGTCCAGCCAGCCTGGCTACTACCCGGCTAGAGCCCGGCCGCCGACCGCAGCGCCGCGGCTCGGTCCGTCCGCTCCCAGGCAAAGTCGGGCTCCTCGCGGCCGAAGTGACCGTACGCCGCCGTCTGCGCGTAGATCGGCCGGAGCAGATCCAGGTCGCGGATGATGGCAGCCGGACGCAGATCGAATACCTGCAGCACGGCATCCTGGATCCGCTCGACCGGTGCGCGCTCGGTGCCGAAGCACTCCACGAACAGGCCGACCGGCTTGGCCTTGCCGATGGCGTAGGCCACCTGGGTCTCGCACCGGTCGGCGAGCCCGGACGCGACAACGTTCTTGGCCACCCAGCGCATGGCGTAGGCCGCGCTGCGGTCCACCTTCGACGGATCCTTGCCTGAGAAGGCGCCGCCGCCGTGCCTGGCCATGCCGCCGTAGGTGTCAATGATGATCTTGCGGCCGGTGAGGCCCGCGTCCCCCATCGGCCCGCCGATCTCGAACCGGCCGGTGGGGTTCACCAGCAGCCGGTAGCCCTCGGTGTCGAGGTCAAGCCCGGCTAGCACCGGCTCGACGACGTGCTCTCGAATGTCCGGCGTGAGCAGGCCAGCCAGGTCTATGGCGGCTGCGTGCTGCGTGGAGACGACCACGGTGTCGAGGCGCACGGGGCTAGCGCCCGCGTACTCGATCGTCACCTGCGTCTTGCCGTCCGGACGGATGTAGGGAACTTCCCCACTGCGCCGGACCGCCGCCAGCCGCCGCGCCAGCCGGTGCGCCAGCATGATCGGCAGTGGCATCAGCTCCGGCGTATCGCGGCAGGCATAGCCGAACATGAGGCCCTGGTCGCCGGCGCCCTGCCGGTCCAGCTCGTCGGTGCCCTCGCCGTCGCGGTGCTCCATCGCGTCGCCGACGCCCAGCGCGATATCCGGCGACTGCGAGCCGATGGAAACCTGCACCCCGCACGTGGATCCGTCGAAGCCCTTAGCGGAGGAGTCGTAGCCGATATCGAGGATCTTGTCCCGGATGATGCCGGGGATGTCGACGTAGGTATCGGTGGTCACCTCGCCGGCCACGTGCACCTGTCCGGTGGTGATGAGCGTCTCGATCGCGACCCGGCTGCGGTGATCGCCCTTCAGCATGGCGTCCAGGATTGCGTCGCTGATCTGATCCGCCATCTTGTCCGGATGGCCCTCAGTGACGGACTCGGAGGTAAAGAGACGACGTGCCACTCGACACCTTTCCTTGACTGGGGATTTCGCAGCATGCGACCTTACTGCGGTTGCTCCTGATCTTCGCGAATTGTACTGGTGTAGGCCGCCACGCGTCGGGGGTCCCCGTCATTCGCGCAGCTCTGGCAGGCGGACGGCGATGAGATCCCAGATCTCGTCGGCGATCACGTCCTTCGCCGCCCTCGCCAGCTTGACCTCGGCGCCGTCGGCGGCCAGCACCGTGACCTCATTATCGGGAGTCCCGAAAGCGAGCCCGTTCCCGACCTGGTTAACGACCAGCAGGTCGCAGCCCTTCCGCGCCAGCTTGGCGCGGGCATTAGCCAGTACGTCCCCGGTTTCGGCGGCGAACGCGACGATCAGCTGGCCGGGCAGCTGCCGCGCAGCCACCAGGTCACGGACGATGTCCGGGTTCTCCGTCAGCATGATGGGATCCGGCTCGGCACCGGTCTTCTTGATCTTGTGAGGGCTTCGCTCGGCTGGCCGGTAATCGGCAACCGCCGCCGCCATCACGACCGCGTCGGCCGCCGGGGCGGCCGACAGCACTGCCTCGTGCAGTTGCGCGGCCGAGCTGACCCGGACCACCCGCACGCCCGCCGGATCGGGCAGGTCGGTATTCGCGGCGACCAGCGTGACCGAGGCACCGCGGCCCGCAGCAGTCCGGGCGAGCGCGTAGCCCTGCCGGCCTGAAGACCAGTTGCCCAGGTAGCGAACCGGGTCGAGTTCCTCCCTGGTCCCGCCGGCGGACACGACGACCTCCCGTCCGGCCAGGTCTGCGGCGAGGGCTCGGGGGCCGCGAGCGAGCACGCGCTGTGCGACCGCGAACAGCTCGGCCGGCTCGGGCAGCCTGCCCGGTCCCGTGTCCTCGCCGGTAAGCCGGCCGTATGCCGGGTCGAGCACGATGCAGCCCCGGGTGCGCAGGGTCGCGACATTCGCGCGGGTAGCCGGGTGCTCCCACATCTCGGTGTGCATCGCCGGCGCGTACACGACCGGGCAGCGCGCTGTCAGCAGCACCGCGGTCAGCAGGTCATCGGACATGCCCGCGGCCGCGCGTGCCATCAGGTCCGCCGTGGCCGGAGCTACCAGGACCAGGTCCGCCTCCTGGCCCAGCCGCACGTGCGGCACCTCGTGCACCGATTCCCACGGGCTGACCGAGACCGGCTGGCCCGACAGCGCCGACCAGGTCGCGGCGCCCACGAAATTCAGCGCGGCCGGCGTTGGTACCACCCTGACCCGGTGCCCCGACTCGGTCAGCAGGCGGAGCAGCTCACACGCCTTGTAGGCCGCGATCCCGGCGCAGACGCCGAGGATGACGCGCACGGACGCGCAGGTCAGGCCTGCTCAGGCAATTCAGCGCTGAGCAGTCGCTCGCTGATCTCGCGCAGCGCGATCGACAGCGGCTTCTCCTGAACCCTGGTCTCGACCAGCGGGCCGACGTACTCCAGCAGGCCCTCGCCGAGCTGGGCGTAGTAGGCGTTGATCTGCCGCGCCCGCTTCGACGCCATGATCACCAGGCCGTACTTGCTCTCGACAACCTTGAGCAGATCATCGATCGGCGGGTTAATGATGCCTTCTACGGCCGGAGTCCCTGCCAATGTGTGCCTTCCAGCTCTGGGTTGCATTCACTGCCCTCACAGGCATCGCCCGGCGCCGTACTGATGGGCTGGGCAAATATCAAGGCTACCAGCTGATCGCAGACATCCTTGACAGACGTATTGACGAGTGTTATGTCGAACTCGCCTTCTGCTGCCAGCTCGGCCCGCGCGGCCTCCAGGCGGCGCGCGACGGTCTCAGCGGATTCGGTGTTCCGGCTGATCAGCCTCCGCTCGAGCTCCGCCCACGAGGGCGGAGCCAGGAAAACCAGCAGGGCGCCGGGCACGGCCGAGCGGACTTGGCGGGCCCCGGCTACGTCGATCTCCAGCAGTGCCGGGCACCCGCGCTCGAGTTGTTCCAGTACCGGCGCGCGCGGCGTGCCGTAGCGGTGGCCAGCAAACCGAGCCGATTCGAGCAGTTCGCCGCGAGCGGCCATTGCCTCGAAGGCGGGCTCGGAAACAAAGTGATATTCGCGGCCGTCCATTTCGCCTGGCCGCGGCGGCCGGGTCGTGACGGAGACGGACTGCCAGATTCCCGGGCAGTCCGCGCGCAGCCTCGCCACGACGGTGCTCTTGCCGACGCCGGAGGGCCCGGACAGCACCGTCAGCCCCGCACGGGCAGGGGTACCGCGGCGCCGCCCGCGCTGCTCAGCTGCGAGCATGCTCCCCGCGGCCCCCTCCCTGGCGTGGTCAGTCTCGGTCAGATATCGCCGCCGAACTCCGTCTCCAGTGCGCTGCGCTGGTTGGCACCTAGTCCGCGAACGCGCCGCGACTCGGCGATGCCCAGCCGTTCCATGATCTGCTTCGCCCGCACCTTGCCGACGCCCGGCATGGACTCCAGCAGCGCCGACACCTTCATCTTGCCCACCACCTCGTCGGTCTGCCCCTCCTTCAGCACCTGGGGCAGGGTGGTGGAGCCATGCTTGAGCTTGCTTTTGACTTCCGCGCGATCCTTACGGGCCTGGGCCGCCTTCTCAAGGGCCGCCGCCCGCTGCTCGGGAGTAAGTGGAGGAAGAGCCACGCGAGGTCACCTCGGGTTTCGTAGAGAAAAGTCGCTCCGCGAGGGGAAACTAGCGAGTTCGGCCCGCGTCGGCAACGAGAACCCCAGTTTGGGCTGGCACAAGTTATCCAATATGACGCCACGTACAAGTGCGTACACCTAGCGTAATTGCGTTTGCGCAGGTCGCGCAAGGTTTTCGGCATTCTGCGAAACATCTCGTCGGGCCGCACCCGTGCGCGCGCGTGGTCGCGGCGCGAGAGCGCCGGCTGGCCACTCTTGCCCGAAGCGCAGGCGGACTTGCTAGCAGTTTCCGTTGGACGAAAGTGATGAATCCGACGGGATTTCAACGGAAACTGCTACCAAGACTGCCTAGGTATCGGGACAGGCTGCCAGCAGAACGGACATACATGGCATAACGCCTCGCCTGCCGAGCCGCGCTGAGATTAGGCCGGCAGTCACCCTCAACCCGGCGGCCGACCGCCGGGTTGGCGCGGGGCCAGGCACGGGACACCCGCGTGCGGCGGTTACCGGGTCAGGCAGGGACATCCGCCCGCGGTTACCGCCGGGCCAGGCACGGGACATCCGCCCGCGGCGGTTACCGGCGAACGAAGCGCGGGATGTCCGCGCGGCGCAGCGACGCCGCGATGGCGGCGGCCGCCGCGCCGGGATCGGCGGCCCCGGTAATTGGCCGGCCGATGACGAGCAGATCGGCACCCGCGCGCAGCGCCTCTTCGGGGGTCGCCACTCGGGCCTGATCGTGCAGGTCCGCGCCCGCCGGCCGCACTCCGGGCGTGACGAGCACGATGTCATCGCCCACCTCGGCCCGGACAGCGGCAACCTCCTGCGGCGAGCACACCAGGCCGCCTGCGCCGGCCTCTACGGCCAGGGTCGCTAGCCGCCGCACCGCGCCGTCGACCGGCCCGGAGAGCCCGATCTGGCTCAGATCGGCCTCCCCGAGCGACGTCAGCACCGTCACCGCGACGATCCTGGCGGCGGGTATCGCGTCCGCTGCCGCCCTGATCGCGGCCGACCCCGCAGACGCGTGCACAGTCAGCAGGGCCGGGCGGAGCCGGGCTACGGCCCGTGCCGCGGCTGCGACCGTAGCCGGGATGTCGTGCAGCTTCAGGTCAAGAAAAATCTCGGTACCGCTGGCACCGCGCACCGAGGCCACCACGTCTGGGCCATAGCGCAGGTACAGCTCCAGGCCGATTTTCAGCGCGCTGACGTGCGGCGTCACGAGCGCTGCCCAGCGGGCGGCCGTCTCCAGGTCCGGCGCGTCCAGTGCGACGGCGATCGGTGCTCGGCCGGCCATCAGATCCTCCTCATCCGGACGCCCCGGCTCACGGTGCGGCCGGTCATGGCGTTCGCCTGGTGAGCGATCCCGACCACATCCGTCAGCCGCTCTACCCCGCGGGCCGTCAGTTCCTCCTCTAGCTCGCGCAGGATCCGGACGCAGGCCGACGGGTCATGGAAGATCGTCGTGCCCACGCTCACCATGGACGCGCCCGCCAGAATAAACTCCAGCGCATCGAGCCCGGTCCGGACACCGCCCATGCCGATGATCGGAACAC
>Ga0187807_1000560_pt1 | contig 11757 bp, 10 predicted proteins | sample NC_wetland_sal_i_4_FD_132432 | JGI IMG/M metagenome (GOLD analysis project Ga0187807, IMG submission 132432) | Wetland sediment microbial communities from Neuse River Estuary, North Carolina, USA - ASW_2 | ecosystem: Environmental > Aquatic > Freshwater > Wetlands > Sediment | place: USA: North...
ACGCCGAGACCAGGCAACTGGTGCTGTGGTGCATGGGCGAGGCGCACGCCGACGTGCTGCTCGACCGGCTCGCGCACCGGCATGGGGTGGCGGTGGAGACCACCGACCTGCGCGTGCCGCTGCGGGAGACGATCGCGGGTAAGGCGCAAGGGCTCGGCCGTAACGTCAAGCAGACCGGCGGGCACGGCGAGTACGGCATCTGCCATATCGAGGTGGAACCCCTGGAGGATTCGGGCGGCTTCGAGTTCGTCGACAAGATCGTCGGCGGGGTGGTGCCGAGGCAGTTCATCCCGTCGGTGGAAAAGGGCGTCCGGTGGCAGATGGAGCAGGGCGTCACGGCCGGCTACCCGATGACCGGTGTCCGGGTCACCCTGTATGACGGCAAGGCGCACTCGGTCGACTCCTCCGACATGGCCTTCCAGAAGGCTGGCCGGCTGGCGCTGCGCGACGCGGTCGACAAGGCCCAGCCGATGCTGCTCGAGCCGGTAGACGAGATGTCCGTGCTGGTGCCCGACGAGTACGTGGGCGCGGTGATGTCAGACCTGTCCTCGCGCCGCGGCCGGGTGCTTGGCACCGAGCCGGTGGGTGTCGGCCGGACTCTGGTCAAGGCGGAGATCCCGGAGCTCGAGATCACCAGGTACGCCATTGACCTGCGTTTGGTATCGCACGGGACGGGATCGTTCACGCGTACCTACCTGCGCCACGAGCCGCTCCCGTCACACCTGGCGGCCAAGGTAGCCGCCGACTCCAAGCCGGACTAGCGCGCAGCCGCGCCTCCTGTTATCGTTTATCGATATTAATGATAAACGATAACAGGGGGCTGCGATGGGACCGGACCTGGACGCCGTTTCCACCGGGGACGCCAACCGCAAGCTCACCGAGCCGCTCGGCTGCGCCGTCTCCACCATCTTGCTGTTCGTGGCAGGCTTGGTGGTAGCGGTGCTGGTGCTGGCTCCCGTGGACCAGCATGTCAGCCTCTTCGGGTTCGGGTCGGACTCTGCCTGCGCGAACGTGCCGCTGAACGGCCTCACCGAGACCGGCAGCGGCAGCGCTTTGGCCCACATGAGACCGGAGACGTTCGCCAGCACCGGCGGACAAGTGTCGTTGTGCGCGAACAAGCCGACCATGGGTCAGCGGACGCTGGTCACGCTGACCGAGGCTCCAGCGGCCGCGCTGTACCTGGCCATCCTCGTGCTGTTGTGGCAGTTGCTCCGCACGATCAGGAAGGCCGGGCCGTTCGCGGTGCTGGTCGCCCGGCGGCTGCGGTTCCTGGCGTGGTTCATCCTGGCCGGGTCCCTGGTGGTGGCGGCGGGCGAGAGCGTCGCGCAGAGCGTCTTCGCCTCGACCGTGGTCACCGATTCCGTGCCGATCGCGAGCAATGTGATCAACAACGTGATCAATAGCCTGCTGCTGCCGGTGCTCATTGCCTGCGGGCTGCTGACGCTGGCGCGGATGATCCGCGTCGGTACTGCGATGAGCGACGACCTCGCGGGCACGGTGTGATGGGCGCGGCCGAACCCGGTCCTGAGCACGCCATCGACATCCACCTGGATGATCTGCTGGCCGAACGAGGCATGACGCTCACCCAGCTTTCCGAGCTGGTGGGGGTCACCATCGTGAACCTGTCGATCCTGAAGAACGGGCGGGCCAAGGCGATCAGGTTCAGCACGCTGACCAGGCTCTGCCAGGTGCTCGACTGTCAGCCGGGAGACCTGCTGACCTGGCGTAAGGAGGACCAGGCTTCGGCCAGGAGCTTACGGGTGTCGGCGAGGAGCTGGGGCAGCACGCGGGTATGGCCGACCACCGGCATGAAGTTGGTGTCGCCGCCCCACCGGGGCACCACGTGCTGGTGCAGGTGGGCGGCGATGCCGGCGCCGGCCACCGAGCCCAGGTTGATGCCGATGTTGAAGCCCTGGGCGCCGGATGCCTCGCGCAGCGCGCGGACGGCACGCTTGGTGAACTCGGCGAACTCGGCCGTCTCGTCGGGGGTCAGCTCGGTGTAGTCCGCGACGTGCCGGTAGGGGCAGATCAGGACGTGGCCGGGGTTGTACGGGTACAGGTTGAGCACCGCGTACACCAGGGCGCCCCGGGCGACGATCAGGCCTTCCTCGTCGGTCAGCTTGGGTGCACGGTCGAACGGGCAGTCTTCGTCCTCGCCCGGGCCCGACGGCTTGTTCTCCCCCTTGATGTACACCATCCGGTGCGGCGTCCACAGCCGTCCGAACGCGTCCGGGACGCCCACGACGAGCTGGTCATCAGGCAGGTCCGGGTGGGGCACGATGCTACACCTGGACGCGGTCGCGGACGGCGGTGACGATCTCCGCGACGGCGTCCGCCACGGGGACGCCGTTCTTCTGCGACCCGTCCCGGTAGCGGAACGACACCGCTTCCTTCGCCACGTCGTCGTCGCCCGCGATCAGCATGAACGGCACCTTCTGCCGCTGCGCGGTCCTGATCTTCTTCTGCATCCGGTCGTCGCTGTCGTCGACCTCGACCCGGATGCCCTGCTCGTGCAGGCTCGCCGCGATCTTCTCCAGGTAGGGCACGTGCGCGTCCGAAATCGGGATGCCGACGGCCTGAACCGGCGCGAGCCACGGCGGGAAGGCGCCCGCGTAGTGCTCGACCAGGATGCCGAAGAACCGCTCGATCGACCCGAACAGCGCCCGGTGGATCATGTACGGGCGCTGCCGCGAGCCGTCGGCGGCCTGGTACTCGATGCCGAACCGGCCCGGCTCCTGCAGGTCCACCTGCAGGGTGGACAGCTGCCAGCGGCGCCCGATCGCGTCCTTGACGTGCACGTCGATCTTGGGCGCGTAGAAGGCGCCCTCGCCCTCGGCGATCACGTACTTGAGGCCGGACATATCGAGCGCGTGCTTGAGCGCGGCCTCGGCGACCGCCCACTCCTCGGGCTCGCCGACGTACTTCTCAGGCCGGGTGGACAGCTCCGCCTCGAACTCGGTCAGCCCGAAGTCGCGCAGCAGCCCGACCACGAACTTCAGCAGCGACGCGAGCTCGTCCTGCAGCTGCTCGGGAGCACAGAAGATGTGCGAGTCGTCCTGGGTGAAGCCGCGGGCCCGGGTCAGGCCGTGCACCACTCCGGACTTCTCATACCGGTACACCGTCCCGAACTCGAACAGCCGCAGCGGCAGTTCCCGGTAAGACCGGCCGCGCGATGCGTAGATCAGGATGTGCATCGGGCAGTTCATCGGCTTCGGGTAGTAGGTGGCCCCGTCCAGCTCCATGGGCGGGAACATGCCGCCGGAGTACCACTCCAGGTGCCCGGAGGTGATGAACAGGTCTTCCTTGGTCAGGTGCGGGGTGTTGACGAAGTCGTACCCGGCCTCCTCGTGACGGCGGCGCGAGTAGTCCTCCATGACCCGGCGGATGATGCCGCCCTTGGGATGGAAGACCGGCAGGCCGCTGCCGATCTCGGTCGGGAACGAGAACAGGTCGAGCTCGGCGCCGAGCTTGCGGTGGTCGCGCTTCTCGGCCTCCTCGAGCATCCTGACGTAGGTATCCTGGGAGTCCCGCGACTCCCAGGCGGTGCCGTAGATCCGCTGCAGCTGCGGGTTCTTCTCGCTCCCCCGCCAGTAGGCGCCGCCGGTGCGCATCAATTTGAACGCCGGGATAGCGCGGGTGGTCGGCAGGTGCGGGCCGCGGCACAGGTCCTTCCAGCACAGCTCGCCGCTGGCCGAGTCCAGGTTGTCGTAGATGGTCAGCTCAGCGCCGTCCCCAGAACCGACCTCGACGGACTCGCCCGATTCAAAGTTCGCCGAGCCGGCCGCATGGCCCTTGAGGCTGATCAGCTCGAGCTTGTGCGGCTCGTCGGCGAGTTCCTCCCTGGCCTGATCGTCGGTCACCACCCGCCGGGAAAACCGCTGCCCCTGCTTGACGATCTGGCGCATCCGGCCCTCGATGGCCTTCAGGTCCCCCGGGGTGAACGGCCGGTCGACGTCGAAGTCGTAGTAGAAACCGTTCTCCACCGGCGGCCCGATGCCCAGCTTGGCCTGCGGGAACAGGTCCTGCACGGCCTGTGCCATGACGTGCGCGGTGGAGTGGCGCAGGATGTACCGGCCGTCGTCGCTGGCGATGTCCACTGGCACCACATCGTCGCCGTCGGCGACCTGGTAGGCCAGGTCGCGCAGCTCGCCGTTGACCCGGGCCGCGATGACGGAGCCGTCGGCGCCTTCGGCGGAAAGAGCCGCGCCGGCCGTGGTGCCAGCCTCGACCACGTGCTCGCGGCCTGCGAGGGTGATACGAAGCTGCTGGCTGGACACGGTGTGCTCCTTCATCGTCGAACAGAACTGGTTACCCGATGCTACCGGGGTACAGACGCGTCGCGTGCGCGGGTATTCCCGAGGCTAGCGGCGGCCGGGGCGGTCGTCGGGGCGGTCCGGGGCCTTCGGGATTTCTGGGGTCTTCGGGACCAGGCCGGCCCGGCGCAGGGCGTCGGCCAGGGCGCCGTCCGGGACGCTCGGGTTCTTCGGGCCCGGGCGGCCAGGCTTGGAGCCGCTCGCACCGGACCGGGAGCTGGAACCACGGCCCGTTCGGGATGAACTGCCTGAAGGACGGTCCTCGGCTCGCGGGCGGCCGCCGGCCGGGCGCGGACCTGTAGCCCCCTTCGGTCCTTCGTCGTCCAGCCGCAGGGTGAGCGAGATCCGGTGCCTGGGGATGTCGACGGAGAGCACCTTCACCCGCACCACGTCGCCGGACTTGACCACCGAGCGGGGGTCAGAGACGAAGTTGCGCGACATGGCCGACACATGGACCAGGCCGTCCTGGTGCACGCCGACGTCGACGAACGCGCCGAACGCGGCCACGTTGGTCACCACGCCCTCGAGCACCATGCCGGGCTCGAGGTCCTCGAGCTTCTCCACGCCCTCGGCGAACGTCGCGGTGGTGAACGCGGGACGCGGATCGCGGCCCGGCTTCTCCAGCTCGCGCAGGATGTCGGTGACGGTCGGCAGCCCGAACCGGTCGTCGGTGAACTTGTCCGGGCGCAGGCCGCGCAGCACCGTGGTGCTGCCGATCAGGTCCCCCGCCGTGCTGCTGGTCGCGGCCATGATGCGGCGGACCACCGGGTAGGCCTCGGGGTGCACGCCGGACGCGTCGAGCGGGTCGTCGCCGCCGCGGATGCGCAGGAACCCGGCGCACTGCTCGAACGCCTTCGGGCCGAGCCGCGGCACCTGCATCAGCTGCTGGCGGGTGCTAAAGGGCCCTTCGGAATCGCGGCGGGCCACGATCGCCATCGCCAGGCCCGCGGTGATGCCAGACACCCGGGCCAGCAGCGGCTGCGAGGCGGTATTCAGGTCCACGCCGACCGCGTTCACGCAGTCCTCGACCACTGCGTCCAGCGAGTGCGACAGCTTACCCTCGGCCACGTCGTGCTGGTACTGGCCGACGCCGATGGACTTGGGGTCGATCTTGACCAGTTCGGCCAGCGGGTCTTGCAGCCGCCGGGCGATCGACACCGCGCCGCGGAGCGAGACGTCCAGCCCGGGCAGTTCCGCCGAGGCGTAGGCCGAGGCGGAGTAGACGGACGCGCCTGCTTCCGACACCACCACCTTGGTGAGCTTGAGGTCGGGATGGCGTTTGATCAGGTCGGCGGCCAATCGGTCGGTCTCCCGCGAGGCGGTGCCGTTGCCGATGGCGATGAGCTCGACATGGTGCGCCCAGGCCAGCTTGGCCAGGGTATCGATGGACTTGTCCCAGTGCCCGTGCGGCTCGTGCGGGTAGATCGTCCCGGTGGCGAGGACCTTGCCGGTGGCGTCGGTGATCGCGACCTTGACGCCGGTCCGGAAGCCCGGGTCCAGGCCCATCGTGGTCCGCGCGCCGGCCGGCGCGGCCAGCAGCAGGTCGCGCAGGTTGGCGGCGAACACCCGGACCGCCTCGTCCTCGGCCGCCTGCCACAGCCGGACCCGGATGTCCACGCTCAGGTGCATCAGGATGCGGGTCCGCCAGGCCCAGTGCACGGTGGCGGCCAGCCACGGGTCGGCGGGCCTTCCCTGGTCGCTGACGCCGAAGCGCTCGGCGATGCGCGCCTCGTTCTCCGCGTCGTCGGCCCCGGGGTCGAGGGTGAGGTCGAGGATCTCCTCCTTCTCGCCGCGGAACAGCGCCAGGACGCGGTGCGAAGGCAGCCGCGAGAACGGCTCGCTGAACCCGAAGTAGTCGGCGAACTTGGCGCCGTTGCGTTCCTGGCCCTCCCGGACCTTCGAGGTGAGGGAGCCACGGGCGGCCATCGACTCGCGTAGCTCGCCGAGCAGGTCCGCGTCCTCGGCGAACCGCTCGACCAGGATGGCGCGGGCACCTTCGAGGGCGGCGTTCGCGTCCGGGACGCCTCTATCGGGATCGACGAAGTTCGCGGCCTCACCGTGCGGATCGCGAGCCGGATCGCCGATCAGGAGGTCGGCCAGCGGCTCCAGGCCGGCCTCGCGGGCGATCTGCGCCTTGGTGCGCCGTTTCGGCTTGTAGGGCAGGTAGAGATCCTCAAGCCGGGCCTTGGAGTCGGCGGCGCGGATCTGCTGCTCGAGCTCGGTGGTCAGCTTGCCCTGCGCGCTGATCTCCTTGAGGATCGCCTCCCGGCGCTCGTCGAGTTCGCGCAGGTAGCGCAGCCGCTCCTCGAGCGTGCGCAGTTGCGCGTCGTCGAGCGTGCCGGTGGCTTCCTTGCGGTACCTGGCGATGAACGGCACGGTGGCACCGCCGTCGAGCAACTCGACCGCGGCGCTGACCTGGCGGACGGCCACGCCGAGCTCGTCGGCGATCCGCTGCTCCACTGACTGGTTTTGCGTCACCAGAGCATTGTGCCAGCGGGCCGGACGAGCTAAGCGCAGATGTAGCGCTGGATGGTCACGCCGACGGCTCGTTACGCCGTTAGGCCGGCCAGGTCGAGGAGGTCGTCCAGGATGCGGTCGAAGGCGCTCACGGTCATCGACAGGTGACCGTCACCTGGCATCAGGTGAACGCGGGCGCCCAGGATATTCGCGGCCAGCCACTGGCCGTGCGCGAACGGGACCATCCGGTCCTGGTCGCCCTGCCACACGGCGACCGGCGCCGGTGGCTCCGCGCCCGGTGACTGCTGGCCGCCCGGTGACTGCTGGCCTGGTGAGTCCCAGCCCAGGAAGAAGCCCCAGTCGTTGACGAACGCCAGGTCATCGTCCCGCCAGCCCGCAGTGCCCGAGTTCGTCGAGGCCCGCAGGCCGGCCGCGACGTAGTCGGCGAACTCCCCGGTGAGCACGGCCTGGTCGGCCTCGATCACCAGGCCGCCCAGCGACTTGGCCACGCTCTCCCCGGTGAGGGTGCTCACCATGACCGCCTCGCGGTCGAGGAATGCGGTCAGCGCGGCCTCGCCGCGCACCGCCGCGCCGAACTCGGCGACGTTCTCCGGCCCCATGCCCGCCAGCCAGTCCAGGCCCTTCGCCGCATACGGCGCCACCCCGGCGATCGACGCGGCCGCCAGGCAGCGCCCGGGCAGGGCCGCGGCGCAGGCCAGCGCGTGCGGCCCGCCGCCGGACCAGCCGACCGTGACGAAGGTGTCCGCGCCGAGCTCGTCCAGGACCGCCGCGGTGTCCTCGGCCACGTCCACCACGCGCCGGCCCGGCCTTGGCGTCGAGCCCTCGTAGCCGGGCCGGGCGGCGAGGATGACCCGCAGCCCGCGTATCCGGGCCGCCTGCACCGTCTTCGGGTACAGGACCAGCCCGATGGGCGTGCCCTCGTGCAGCACCAGTGGCAGGCCGTCCGGCGGGCCGGCCACCAGGAAGTCGATGTTCCGGCCGTCGGGGCGGGTGACGCTGCGCCGTTCGGTATCCATGAGGTCCTTAGCCGCGCGGGGCCGGGGAGATCCGGGCCGGGGTCACCAGGACGGCGACCCGCCGCTCGTCGGCCATCACCCGGTCGTAGGTGTCGAAGTCGTCGTGGGTCCCGCCCGCGGCGGTGAAGATCTCGCGCAGCAGCAGGCGCAGCCGCTCGGCGTCGACCCCGGGCAGCGGGTCGTCGGGGCCGGCCAGTTCGACCGGTCCTTCTGCGGCGGCCCATTGCCAGCCCGCCCGGATGACCACCGCGGCCCGCGGCCGGGCGCGCAGGTTGGCCAGCCGTTGCGCGTCACCGCGGCTCACCAGGCCCACGACCTGTTCGCCGGTGACGGGATGCGGGAGCACGCCCGCGTTCACCACCGACGACTGGATCGTCCCGTCCGGCCGCAGCGTGGACACCACGCACAGACCGTGATCACCGTCGACCAGCCGGGCAAAGTCCTCGAGTCCGCTCACGGGTGAAGCGTAACCCGCGGCGGGCCGGCGCGAAGGAGAAGATCACGCGGTCCTCCACCGGGCGGTAGCCAAGACGCTGGTACAAGGCATTACTCGTGGGGTTGGCCAGGTCGGTGTAGAGCACCACCTCGCGGACGCCGACGTCCAGCGCCGCCTGGCTGACCGCCGCGGTCGCGGCTCCCGCGTAGCCGCGCCCGCGCAGCTCGGGGGGCGTGTAGACGGGTCCCACGCGCACCATGCCGGCCACGGTCCGGGTCCGGCCGGCGATCGAGACCGGGACCCCGCCGGCCTCCCAGACCGTGATGCCGCCGTAGCCGAGGCGCTCGCCGACGACGGCGCGGCTATCGTGCCTGGGCGGGTCGCCGACCTCGCGGGCGAACGCGTCGAACCACCCGGCCAGCAGATCGTGGTCCCGTTCGGCGGCCAGCCTGGCTGCTCCCCCGGGTCCTGGCGCCGGCCGGACGAGCTGGCCGAGCCGGAACAGGCGCATCCGCCGGTACAGCGTGACCGCGTCCCCGGTGCGGTCCCGCCAGGCGGCCGCGAACGCGTCGGCCGCCTCCTGGGCGGCGTTGACGCCGGGAAGCTGGCGCCCGGCCGCCGCCAGATCGCGGGCGAGTTCGGCGGCGGCTTGCCCGCTCACCCGGGAGAGCAGGACGGGGAACTCCGGCGTGTACATGCATACGGCCCCGGCCTCACCTGCGCTTTCCGCGTCGGGACGGGCGGACGGCCGCCACCAGCCGAACAACGGCTCGTCCAGGCCGGAGCCTGGTGCCGCAGCCGAGGGCTGCGCGGCGTGGGACCGGGCGGCCTGGGATCCGGCGGCGTGGGACCGGGCGACCGCCTTTACCCGGAGATCCTCGGTCACGGTCAGCACGACGGAGTTGCGCGCCGGCTCGGCGCGCAGGTACTCCCCCGCCACGGCCAGGAACTCTTCGGTGTCCGCCGTAGTGAACCAGCCCATCGAGCCATGGTTTCATTCTTGGCGGGTACTAAGGGACGGTGCGGAACGATTCAGCGGCGCTGACCGCGGCGCGCGCGGCCGCGGCGGCCGACGGCGCGTTCGGCGCGGACATGTACCAGGTACTGGCCGAGGACGCCGCCGACACGGTCTTCTCGCCGGCCAGCGTGGCCAGCGCGCTGCGGATGGCCCTGTGCGGAGCGCACGGCAAGACGGCAGCGGAGCTAGCCCGTGCGCTGCACCTCGACGGAGCGGACCGGCAGGAGGACGTGGCGGTCAGCGGGCTGCGTCTGGTGTCAGCCTTTGGGGACGGCGGGCCAGGCAGCGGGTCCGCGACATTCCGGGCGCCGAACACCGTGTGGGTCCAGTCCGGCCTGCCGCTGCGGGCCGAGTTCACCGGCCGGCTCCGCCAGGCTGCGGCGACGCTCGCCGACGCCGATTTCGCCGCGGCGCCCGATGCGGCCCGGACGCTGATCAACCGCGTGATCGCCGAGCAGACCGAAGGCAAGATCACCGGATTGCTGCCGCCCGGCGCCGTCGGCCGGCTGACGAGGCTGGTGCTCGCCAGCGCGGTGTACCTGAAGGCGGCGTGGACGCAGCCGTTCCCCGAGAGCGCGACGGCCGACGCGCCGTTCTACCCGGATGGCCACGACCGCCCGGGCCTGACCGTGCCGATGATGCACCTCACCGCACCGCAGGCCTACCTGCGCGGCGACGGGTACCAGGCCGTGCTGCTCCCCTACCGTGACATCGGCCTGGCCATGGCCGTGCTGCTGCCCGACGGGCCGCTGCCGGCGCTGCGGCCGAAGGTCGCCGGCGCCGGCTTGGGCGGCCTGCTGGCCGGAACAGCCAGGCACCAGGTCAGACTGTCGCTGCCCCGGTTCCGGCTGGAAGCGGCGTTCGACCTTATCCCGGCCCTGCGGCGGCTGGGCGTGAGCGATGCGTTCGGCGACGACGCGGACTTCAGCGGCATCACCGACACCGACGCCGAGCCGCTGCGGATCGGCGCGGTCGCGCACAAGGCGTATATCGACGTCGACGAGCACGGCACGGAGGCCGCGGCGGCCACCGCGGTCGTTATGGCGGGCATGGCGGCATTCCGGGCTCCCCCGCCGGTGACGATGGTCGTCGACCGGCCGTTCCTGTTCGCGGTCATCGACACCGCCACCAGCCTGCCCCTGTTCCTCGGCCAGGTCAGCCACCCGGGCGCCGGGTGATCAGCCTTCCCGGGCGCCGTTGGCGGTCGCGCATGTCGGGGACTCCGGGGACTCCGGGGACTCTGGGACGGCGCCGATCTGACGCCAGCTGAGCCGGGCGCCGGCCGACGGGCAGCAGGTGCCTGACCGAGATCGCGTTGTAGATGTCGGTGAGCCTGGCCAGGTCGAGCCAGCGCCCGACCCCGGGGCTGGCGGGACTGGCTGAGGCGGGCTGCCTGGCCTGGCCGGTCATCATGCGCCTCCGGATCGACATGCGGCTCGGACGGGAATCCTAACCCATCGCCGCGGGCCCGGTGCCGGCGAACTCTGACCTCCCGGCCGCGCCACAGCCCGCCAGGGCGTAGCAGGCCCAGAAGGCCAAGAAGGCAGGCCAGCAGGGACGTTCGGCCCTATTGCCGACGGAAGTCGCCCGGGCAGGCTCGGCGCGGAACACTCCGGAGGCGGTGCCTCCGGCCCAGGTGAGGAGGTAGTGATCATGACGTTCGCGGACGCAGCCGAGACGGATCCCGCACGGGGTGTGAAGGTACTGGTCTCGGCAGCCTCGATGCACGGGTCAACCTCCGATATCGCTCAGGTGATCGCGGAGGTGCTCTCGGGACAGGGGCTGACCGTCACGGTCCTGGAGCCGGGGGAAGTCCAGTCCATCGACGATTATGACGCCGCCATCATCGGCAGCGCGGTCTACGTGGGCCATTGGCTTGACCCGGCCAAGGACCTGGTGAACCGGTGTCACGACCAGCTCAGCACCCGTCCGGTGTGGCTGTTCTCGAGCGGCCCGGTCGGCAGTCCCGTGAGCAAGCTGGCCCAGGCCATGGCGAAAGATCCGGTCGAGCTGGCCGGCCTGCGCATAGCCACCCACGCGCGAGATCACCGGATGTTCTCCGGCAGGCTCGACCGCAAGGTGCTGAGCCACACGCAGCGGGCCTCGCTGCTGATATTCCACGGCCTGGAAGGGGACTTCCGTGACTGGGCCGAGATCAGGCAGTGGGCCAGCGGCATTGCCGAGCAGCTCACCCGTGCGCCCGCGTGACAGCGGCATCCGCTGGTGATCCGCTGCCGCCGACGCGACAGCTGACGACCGACAGATTGTTGACAATTTTGTTGGAAATTTCTAGGATCGCCACGTGCGAGTGCCTGACGACGCGGCGCCGGATCCGACTGGAGTACGCGGAGTTCCCGGTGCTTCACCAGTATCCGGAGCCCAGGGTCGGCGGCTGGCGGGTGAGCGGCTGCGGCGGGCGATCCTGGCCGGGGACATGGCGCCGGGGCAGCGGCTGGTGGAGGAGGAACTGGCCGGGCTGTTCGGGGTGACCCGGGC
>Ga0187807_1000561_pt1 | contig 11757 bp, 11 predicted proteins | sample NC_wetland_sal_i_4_FD_132432 | JGI IMG/M metagenome (GOLD analysis project Ga0187807, IMG submission 132432) | Wetland sediment microbial communities from Neuse River Estuary, North Carolina, USA - ASW_2 | ecosystem: Environmental > Aquatic > Freshwater > Wetlands > Sediment | place: USA: North...
GCGCAGCAGCCTGGAGAGCAGCGTACGCTTCGGCGAGGAACGGGACATGTCTAACTCCTGCTATCTGGTGCCGGCGCCTTGGCCGATGACGCCTTCGGCCCGCATGACGGCAAGATCCTCGGTGCTGAAGCCCAGCTCCTGGAGCACCGGTCAGGCCGGTGGAGCACCTCCAGGGCCAGCCGCCGCCACTCCCGGTCATTGGTCGTGCCGAGCACCAGCGTTTGCTCATCCGCGGTGACGTAGGCGCCGTAGGGCGCCACCGCGGGCGAACTGACGCCGTTCGGCTCGAGATCGAACCCTCCGTAACGCGCCAGGTTAAGCGCGTATCCCATCCACTCCGCCCCCGAGTCGAACAACCCTACGGAGATCGCCGTCCCCTCGCCGGTACGCTCGCGGACGAACAGGGCGGCCAGAATGCTCGACAGGGCGTACATCCCGGCACCGATGTCGGCGAGCGGAATGCCCGGCTTGGCGGGCTGCCCCGGCGCGCCGGTGATGGCACATGAGCCGACCTCGGACTGGATCAGCAGGTCGTATGCTCGCCCCTGGGCATAGGGGCCGCCCTTGCCGAAACCAGAGATGTCCACGGTGATCAGTTCAGGGCGCACCGCCCGCAGCTCCGCCGGATCGAGGCCGAGGCGGGCCGCCGCGCCAGGCGCCAGGTTCTGCACCACCACGTCGGCTCGCCGAACTAGGCGCGCCAGCGCCTCCCGGCCGACCGGGTGCTTCAGGTCCAGGGCAACCGACTCCTTGTTGCGGTTCGCCCAGACGAAGTACGCGCTCATCCCGCGCACCACGTCGTCGTAGTCCCGGGCAAAGTCGCCGCCGACCCGGTTCTCCACCTTGATTACCCGGGCCCCGAGATCACCCAGATGGCGGGTGCAGATGGGGGCAGCGACCGCCTGCTCCACGGCTGCGACGACGATTCCCCGCAGTGGTTGCACGGCGGCTGCTCCCGAGGCCGAACGAGAAGAACTCATTGAAGAATATCATTCTCGCTTGCGAGAATCTATATACCACCCTCGCGCTTGGGCAGCCGTGACGCCGCCCATCACCATACGGCGAGGGGCGGCGCTAAACGTGCTTAGCTAAACGGCGCTGACCGGCCCGGCAGGGAGGCGCTGGCCAGGCCCGGGCGGGACGCCGCTACCGAGGCTGGCGCGGGCCATCGCATGTCACAGGTGCCGTGGCCTTAACCGCGGTCGCCGGAACCAGCGCGTGCTTATCGCGTGAGGACCAGGTTCGGACGCCTGACCGTCCTGCGGAATTCCTCGGTGTTCTGGGCGGGGTCGGCGGGGATGGCAGCGGCGGCCAGGGCCTGGGCCTTGAACGCCCGGGCGGCCACGCTCAGCTGGTACCGCACCGGCCCAGCCGCGCCGTCCAGCTCGGCCGGCCACCCCTCACCCCATAGCCTGACCTCAGCCAGGCTCTCCCGGGCCTCGTCCACCATCCGGCGCACCCGGGCATCGGAGGCGTACAACTCCGCCCGGACCACGATGCCCTGCAGGCACGACCCCCGCACCCGCCGGGCCAGTATCGCCTCCAGGTCCGCGACGCGCGCCCCCAGGATCTGCGCCGGCCGGGCATCGGCCTCACCAGCGGTCAGCACCGTGACGTCCCACCCGGCCATCACCTGATCGAACAGCCAGCCCCCGGCGAACCGCACCGCCTCCACCACGCTCGGCGCGATGGCCGCCAGCCGGGGCCTCAGCGAGTGCGGGAGCAAGGCCGAGTCAGACTCAGCACCAGCTGCCAGGCCAGCGACCGGGATCTGCTGCCGACGGTCCTTCCCCTTGGTCAGGAGCGTGACATTCGGCCTCTGATCGGGCATCCGGCTCCCTTCAACCAACCTACTGAACGCACATTAGATTAGTTAAGGGCGATGTGACAAGGGTAACCCGGGCGTAATCTCACGTTCTCCGGCGACAGCGGCATAGGTGACTAAAGATTCAACCAAATTCGAGGGCGCTGCCCTGCTTATCGTGAGCCTGCTGCGGCCGTAGCACCCAGGCGGTGGTATCCCGATGAGGCAGTTCCCGGCGCGGAATCAGCCTCGGCGAACCAGGATCCGGTGATCAGCCGTTGGTCATCGCTGAGCTCGAAGTCCGCCGTTCAGGAGCGGGCCGCCGCGACGGCGGCGCGGGCACGCATCCGGTAGCCCTCGAGTTTTTCTTCGGGATTGATGATGCGGTGGCTGCGGGAACGGATGGAGATGTCGTGGCCCTCGGCCTGCTTGCGCAGCGCGCCCACGGTGGCCTGCTCGCGCGGGATGTGGGTGAACGGCTCGAAGTGATACCAGCGCATCGCGTTTTCGTGGGTCATCTTGTTGATGTCCTCATCGGACACCTGGCAGGCCTGCAGGACGTTCCAGAGCTCTTCGGGCGCGCCGGGCCACATGGAGTCGCTGTGCGGGTAGTCGCACTCCCAGCAGATGTTGTCGATGCCGATGTCGTGACGGAGCCGCACCCCGAGCGGGTCGCTGATGAAGCAGGTCAGGAAGTGCTCGCGGAACACCTCTGACGGGAGCTTGCCGCCGAAGTCCTGCAGCGTCCAGGTCGCATGCATCTCGAAGGTCCGGTCCACCCGCTCCAGGAAGTACGGGATCCAGCCCGTCCCGCCCTCGGACAGCGCGATCTTGACCGCGGGGAACTGCTTGATGACCCGGGACCACAGCAGGTCCGCCGCGGCCGAGACGATGTTCATCGGCTGGAGCGTGATCACCACATCCGGCGGCGCGTCCACCGCCGGGATCGCCAGCCGCCCCGAGGAGCCGATGTGCACGTTCAGCACGGTGCCGGTGTCGCACAGCGCCCGCCACAGCGGGTCCCAGTGCTCGCTGTGGAAGCTCGGGTACCCCATCGCCGCCGGGTTCTCGGAGAAGGTCAGCGAAAGGCAGCCCTTGGCCGCTACCCGCCGCACCTCGGCCGCGCAGCCTGAAGGATCCCAGATCACCGGCAGCGCCATCGGGATGAAGCGTCCCGGATAGGCCGCGCACCACTCGTCGATGTGCCAGTCGTTGTAGGCCTGCACCAGTGCCTTCGAGAAATCAGGGTCCTCGGTCGCGAACAGCCGGGCGGCGAAGCCAGGGAACGACGGGAAGTTCATCGACGCCAGGATCCCGCCCGCGTTCATGTCCTTGACCCGCTCGTGCACGTCATAACACCCCGGGCGGATCTCATCGAGCCCCTGCGGCTCCAGCCCGTATTCCTCCTTCGGCCGCCCCGCCACCGCGTTCAGCGCCGCATTCGGGATCACCGTTTCCCGGAACTGCCACACATCGGTGCCATCGTCCCGGTGCACCAGCCTCGGCGCGTCGTCGGCATACCGGGCGGGCAGGTGATTCAGGAACATGTCCGGCGGCTCGATGATGTGATCGTCAACGCTGATCAGGATCAGGTCGTCGCGTTCCATTGGCAGCCCTTTCAGTCGGAGGCGGGCAGCGGCTTGGCCGCTTTGACGGTCATCGGTGTGCCGTCGCAGCTCAGCACGCCGGCCCCGGACGCGGTACAGAGGAGTTCGACCGTCTCGGTGGCATCCACGTAGCGCTTGCCGATGAGCGTGGCCGCGTCAGCATCAGCGGCTGGCGGCTGGGGCGCGACGGGTCCGGGGACCATCGGGCTTCCAGCGCAGGCGATCAGCGGCCGCCGCTCCTGGGGGGCCCGGATGACGACCACCCTCGTGGTGCAGACGGTGCTGGCGAGCTGGTCACCGGGGCGCAGGGCCGAGGCAGGCGAGGTCATGACGGCGAGTGCTCTCCTCTCAATATGAGAAAGCTATCTTCTCCATGACGGAGAATCAACTATGTTTCGCCGGGAGGAACGAGCGACGAGGGAAGGCGGCGCCTCAAGGCGCCCCGGAGGCGAGCGGAAAGTACAGCGTTGACGTCGTGGCCTAGGTGTGAAAATCTGCTACTCATATTCGAGAATATCATTCTCGTCGATGTGGGGGGTAGACCTCGTCGGATGCACGAGAGAGACCGCCTCGGATGGGGGAGGGAGACCGCCTGACTGTGCTCACGCTCAAGGCCGCTGGGCTGCTCGACGTCGATGCCGGGGAGATCGTCCGCCCCGGGATCCTGCGGATCGAGGGAGACCTGATTGCCGGGGTCGGCGGCCCGCCGCAAGGCGAGATCATCGATCTCGGCGAGCTGATCCTCCTGCCCGGCCTGATGGACATGGAGGTCAACCTGCTGATGGGCGGGCGCGGCGAGACCGCTGCGTACTCCCCCGTCCAGGATGACCCGCCGCTACGGATGCTGCGCGCGGTCGGCAACGCCCGCCGTACGCTGCGAGCTGGCTTCACGACCGTTCGCAACCTGGGACTGTTCGTGAAGACCGGCGGCTACCTGCTGGACGTCGCGCTGGCCAAGGCGATCGACGCGGGCTGGATCGACGGTCCCCGGGTCATCCCGGCCGGGCACGCCATCACCCCGACCGGCGGGCATCTCGACCCGACGATGTTCGGGGCGTTCGCGCCCGGCGTGCTGCCGATGACGGTGGAAGAGGGCATCGCCGACGGCATCGACCAGGTGCGCCACGCCGTCCGGTACCAGATCAAGCACGGCGCGAAGCTGATCAAGGTGTGCGCCTCGGGCGGGGTCATGTCGCACACCGGGGCGCCCGGCGCACAGCACTACTCAGACGAGGAGTTGCGCGCCATCGTGGACGAGGCGCACCGGCGCGGCCTGCGGGTCGCGGCGCACACGCACGGCGCGGACGCGGTGCGGGCGGCCGTGGAGGCGGGCATCGACTGCATCGAGCACGGCTTCCTCATCGACAAGGCGGCGATCGAGGCGATGGTCGAGCGCGGCACCTTTCTCGTGCCGACGACGTTCCTGGCGGACGGCATGGACGTCTCCAAGGCCGCGCCGGAGCTCCAGGCCAAGGCGGCCGAGATGTTCCCGCGCGCCCGCACGTCGGTGCGCGCCGCTTACGAGGCCGGGGTGCGGATCGCGGTCGGCACCGACGCCCCGGCGATCCCGCACGGCCGGAACGCGAGCGAGCTGGTCGCGCTGGTCAGCCGCGGGATGAGCCCGCTGGCGGTGCTGCGGGCGGCCACTGTGACGGCCGCCGAGCTCATCAACGTCACCGACCGGGGACGGCTCGCCGAGGGCCTGCTCGCCGACATCGTCGGCGTGCCCGGCGACCCGTTGCAGGACATCACCGTCACGCAGGACGTGCGGTTCGTGATGAAGGGCGGGAACGTCTTTGTCCACTGACGACCTGGTGGAGATCCAGCAACTGCTCGCCCGTTACGCGGTGACCATCACCCGGGGCGACATCGACGGGGTGCTGGCCACCTTCACCCAAGACGGCAGCTACAGCGCCTTCGGCGACACGTATCCCCTGGCGGAATTCCCGGCCCTGGTCGCGGCCGCCCCCAAGGGCCTGTTCCTCACCGGGACGGCGGCCATCGAGCTGGCCGGCGACACTGCCACCGGCACCCAGCCGCTCTGCTTCGTTGACCATGCCACCCACGAGATGCGGATCGGCTACTACAACGACACATATGTGCGGACCCCCGGCGGCTGGCGGCTGCGGACTCGGGCCATGACGTTCATCCGCCGTAACGGAGCGCACGATTCCGGACGCCCGCACGCCTACAAACGTGCCGGCACATGAACGTCACGGAGTTCCGCGCGGGCGTGTGCGCCTGGCTCGCCGAGCACGATCTTTCACCCGGGCCCGACCACTCACTCGACGGGCAGGTTGCCCAGCTGGCCCGGGTCCGGCGCGCCCTGTTCGACGCGGGCTGGATACGGTACGGCTGGCCCGCCGAGGTCGGCGGGCTCGGCGGGCCCGCCGTGCTCCGGGCGGTGCTCGGTGAGGAGGTCGCCACGCGCGACCTGGCCGAGCCGGGGATCTATTCGATGGTCGAAGTCCTCGCCCCCACGATGATCTCCTACGCCCGGCCGCCGCTGGCCGCGGAGATGGTCCCGCGCCTGCTCAGCGGGAGCGAGCAGTGGTGCCAGGGATTCTCAGAACCCGGGTCCGGCAGCGATCTGGCGTCCCTCGCCACCCGGGCGGTCCCCGTGAAGGGGGATGGGGAGGTGGACGGGGACTGGGTGGTCACCGGCCAGAAGGTCTGGACGAGCCTCGCGCAGTACTCGGCCCGCTGCGTCCTGCTCACCCGCACCGCACCGGGCCACGGCGGCATCACCGCCTTCTTCGTGGACATGGACACCCCGGGCATCACCGTCCGGCCGCTGCGCACGATGCACGGCGTCGACGAGTTCGCCGAGGTGTTCTTCGACGACGTGGTCGTCCCCGGTGACCGCATGCTTGGCCGTCCCGGCGACGGCTGGCGGCTGGCCACGGCCCTGCTCCCCTACGAACGCTCCACCTGCTTCTGGCACCGGATCGCCTACCTGTACACGCGGCTGGACCGGCTGCTGGCCGAGACGGCCATCCCGGACGAGGCCGCGCTGGGCTCGGCGTACCTGGCGCTGCACACTGTCCGCTGCCGCTCGCATGCGACCCAGCGGCGGCTGGCCGAAGGCGAGCGGCTCGGCCCGGAAACCTCCGTCGACAAGGTGCTGCTGGCCACCGCCGAACAGCAGCTGTACGACACTGCCCGGGAGCTGCTGCCCGGCGCGGTAGAGCTCACCGAGACGCCGTGGCGGTCGGAATACCTGTACTCGCGGGCAGCCACCATCTACGGCGGCACCGCCGAGATCCAGCGCAACATCATCGCCCGCCGGCTTCTCAGCCTGGGGAGAGACTGACCATGGATCCCGCCGACTCCGAACTGCTCGCCGAGACGTTGCGCAAGACGATGACGGCGGCGTCCGGCCGCGTCCTCGACATGGCGCTGGTCGAGCTCGGCTGGCCCGACCTGCTCGCCGAGTTCCCCGACGTCGCGATCCCCACGGCCTTCCGGCTGCTCGGCGAGACCGGGGCGCACGCGCCGCTGCTCAACGACGTGTTGCTCAGCGCGGCGGGACGCCGCCTCGGCGGTACTCTCCCGCTGCCCTATGCGGGTGGCTCGTGGGTCGTCTGGGACCGCTGCGACCAGGCTGGCACGACACTGGACGCCGACCTGCCGCTGCGCTCCGTCCCGGCCCCCCTGGGCGGAGAGCCGGTACCGCTCGCCGCTGGCCGCCGGGCGCTCGGCTGGTGGCTGACGGGTCTTGGCCGGGCCATGCTCTCCCTCGCCCGATCGCACGCCCTGAACCGCATCCAGTTCGGCCGCCCGCTTGCCTCGTTCCAGGCCGTCAGGCACCGGCTCGCCGAGACGCTCGTCGCCCTCGACGGCGCCGAGGCGACCCTGCTAGCGGCCAGCGCCAGCGAGGGCGACAACAGTCTCGGCTGTCTGCTGGCCAAGGCGGCGGCGGGACACGCTGCGCTGACGGCCGCCCGCCACTGCCAGCAGGTCCTGGGCGGGATCGGGTTCACAGCCGAACACGGCCTGCACCGCCACGTCCGGCGCGCCCTCGTCCTGGACGGCCTGCTCGGCAGCTCGGGAGAACTAACCCGCGAGGCGGGGGTACTCCTGCGAAAAGAACGCTCCGCCCCCCGACTCGTCCACCTATGAGGTGATGGAGCCATGACTCCGCTTGGCGGGCGCCTGCGGGGAGTCATCCTCCCGCAGGCCAGCAGCGATTCGCCACGCCGACGATTCTTTGCCGGTATTCCGGACAAACCAAGGCTGGAATAACATGCTTGAGAATGAAAATGACAATCCCAGGGTGCCGGGGAGTGACACGGCCGGAGCGGTAGGTAGCCTACCGGAACCGTACAGTAAGGTTCTACACATGATGCAGAAGATGGATCCGCTCATGAGCACTCCGAGCGAAGAGCCGGCCTGGAAGCAGCGCGCGGTCGAGCGCTCGACCAGAGCCGCCAAGCTCCGGGCCGAGCAGAGGGTGCAGCGGTTCCTCGACGCAGCCCAGACCATCATCACGGAGAAGGGCAGCACCGACTTCACCGTGCAGGAGGTCGTCGACCGGTCCCGCCAGTCGCTGCGCAGCTTCTACCAGCACTTCGACGGCAAGCATGAGCTGCTGCTCGCCCTGTTCGAAGACGCCCTGCGCCGGGCCACCGATCAGATCCGCGCCGCCGCGTCCGGCCAGTCAGACCCGCTGGACCGGCTGATGGTGGCTGTCCAGTTGCTGTTCGAGCTTTCCCGTCCTGACCCCACGGCACGCCGTCCGCTGTTCACCGACTTCGCCCCGCAGCTGCTGCTCTCCCACCCGGCCGAGGTGAAGGTCGCCCACGCGCCGCTGCTCGCGCTGCTGACCGAGCTGATGGAGCAGGCCGGGGCCGCAGGCGAACTGCGTCCGGCCATCAAGCCGCGGCGTGCGGCCGCCCTGACGATGCAGACCATCATGTTCATCGCGCAGTCCAGCGAGGTTCCCGACGACGAAGGCGCTCATCCGCTCAGCGCCGAGGAGGTCTGGGACTTCTGCGCCCGGGGATTCGCCCGAGCCTGATCGAGAATCATATTCTCTTTTTATGAGAGCGCCCGTTACACTGGGGGCGTGACTAATCTTTGGGATGACCTTCTCGGCTGCCTTGATCTGCTCCAGCTGCCGTCAGCGGGAGAGCCCGGCACCGGTGACGGCGGCGCGGAGCAAGCAGGGGCGGATGCCCGCGAAGCCGCACCCGCGGGTTTCGAGGGGCGTAACCAGCAGCTGAGCTACCATCGCTTGTTCGGCGGCCAACTGCTGGCCCAGTTCGTCCGAGCGGCCTCGCTGACCTCCCCGGGCAAGACGGTCAAGTCCCTGCATGTCCTGTTCCCCCGGGAGGGACGGTCGCAGGAGCCCGTCCGCTACGAGGTGGAGCGTCATCTCCAGGGCAGTACCTTCGCGGCCCTGACCATCCGCGGCCGACAGGCGAAGGGCGTCATCGCCACCGCTTCGGTGTCCATGCACGCCCCCGAGGACGGGCTCAGCCAGCAGGCCATCGATCCGGTCCCGGCGGTGCCCGGGGCGGAGCACCGGGTGGAACTGGGCCTGATTCCCTGGGAGACCCGATCGGCCGCCGACCTCGACGCCCGGGAGTCAGCACCGCCCGAGTTCAGCCTCTGGATGCGCACCCCGCCGGTCAGTCCCGCGCTGGCCTGCGCGCTGACCGCCTACGCGACCGACCTGACGCTCATCGGCACGGCGGTGCGCCCGCTGGAAGGAGTTTCCCAGCGCGACGCGCACACGGTCTTCACGTCCGCCGTCACCTCGCACACCCTGTGGTTCCACCAGCCGTTCCGCACCGACGGCTGGCTGCTGCTCCGCCAGCACAGCCCGATCCTGGCGCACGGCCGATGCTTCGGCCGGGGTGATGTCCTCACCGAGGGCGGCTCCCTGGTGGCCTCCTACGCCCAGGAAGCCCTCCTTCGCTTCCCGCCGGGATCGACTGAGGGAGGTGCCAGCCCGTCGAGCCCGGTTCGTTAGGTCAATAACGACCGGCTACGGAGCGGGGACCTCGATAACGACGGCCGAGCCCATGCCGCCTCCGGCGCACATCGCGGCGACGCCGATGCCGCCGCCGCGACGGCGCAGTTCGTGCACGAGCGTCACCAGCATCCGGGCCCCGGTCGCGGCGACCGGGTGACCGAGCGAGCAGCCGCTCCCGTTCACGTTGACCCGCTCCGGGTCGAGGTCGAGCAGCCGGATGGTGGCGACGCACATCGCGGCGAACGCCTCGTTGATCTCGAACACGTCGACCTCAGACGCTGACAGCCCGGCGCGGGCCAGGGCCTTGGGGATCGCCCGCACCGGGGCCAGCCCGGTCTCGGCCGGATCGACGCCCACCGACGCCCAGGACAGGACGGTGGCCAGGGCAGGCAGCCCCAGCCGGTCACTCAGCCGGTCACTGGCGACGACCAGGGCGGCCGCGCCGTCGTTGCCGCCGCAGGCGTTGCCCGCGGTGATGCTGAACCCCTCGATCTCCGGGTGCAGCGGCTTCAGCGAGGCCAGCTTCTCCAGGCTCGTGTCGCGGCGCGGGTGCTCGTCGACGGAGAAGAGCCCGTGGCCGGTCTTGATCGGGACGATCTCGGCGTCGAAGCGGCCCTCGTCGATGGCACGCACGGCGTTGCGGTGCGAGCGCAGCGCCCAGGCGTCCATCTCCTCGCGGCTCACGCCGGCCGCCACGGCCGCGTTCCAGCCGACGGTGATCGACATGTCCGTGTTGGGGGCGTCCGGCCGGTCGGGGTGGGTCGGCGGGAACCAGTCGACCCATTCCCCGTCGACCCGCAGCCGGGACCGCGGAGCGGTGGACGCCGAGTTCACCCCGCCGGCGATGATCAGCTCGTCCATGCCCGCCCGCACGCTCGCGGCGGCCCCCTGGACCGCGGCCAGGCCCGCAGCGCAGTGCCTGTTATGGGCCAGGCCGGGCACCAGGGGGAGCCCGGCCGTGATCGCGGCGTGCCGGGCGACCACGCCGCCGCCGTAGAGGCCCTCGCCGAGGATCACGTCGTCGATCAGGTCCTTCTCGAGCCCCTCCGCCGCGGCGGTGACCACGTGGTGGGCCAGGTCGAAGGCGGTGGTGTCGCGCAGCGTCCCCTTGAACGCGGTGCCGATGGGGGTACGCAGGGCGGAGGTGAGGACTGCTTCAGGCATGGGTGGTCTCCAACTCGGCCAGCAGGGTGCGGCGCAGCAGTTTTCCGGTGTCGGTCTTGGGCAGTTCGGCGCGGAACACGATGGTGTCGGGCGTCTTGGAGGAGCGGAGCCGGTCTTTGACCCACTGCCGGATCTCGGCCGGATCCCCGTCGCCGACGACGACGGCGACCAGTCGCTGCCCCCACTCGGGATCGGGCACCCCGACCACGGCCGCTTCGGCGACCCCGGGGCAGGCGAGGATGACGTCCTCGATCTCGGCGGGGGCGATGTTCTCGCCGCCGCGGATGATGGTGTCGTCGGCGCGTCCCTCGATGAACAGGTAGCCCTCGGCATCGAGCCGTCCGCAGTCCCTGGTGGCAAACCAGCCGCCGGAATCAAGCGCGCCGGAATCCAGGGCACTGGAATCTGCGGCAGTGGGGCCGCCGTACTCCCCGGAGATCTGCTCTCCCCGCACGAACACCAGCCCGGTCTCCCCCGCACTGGCCGGCTCGCCGTCGTCCGCGCGGATCTGGAACTCGATTCCCGGCAGCGCCCGCCCCACCGACCCGAGTCGGTCCCGCACGACCGGATCGTCCGACGCCAGCGCCTTGCGGTGATCCTCCGGTCCCAGGACCGCGACCGAGGAAGCCGTCTCCGTCAGCCCGTAGGCGTTGACGAACCCCGCCGCCGGGAAGATCCGCAGGGCGCGCTCGAGCACGGGCCGCGGCATCCGGGCACCGCCGTACGCGAGGCTGCGCAGCGTCGGCGTCCCGGCATCGTCGCCGTGCACCTCGGCGACGATCCGCGCCAGCATCGTCGGCACCAGCATCGCGTGCGTGATCTGCTCCCGCCGGACGGTCTGGAGCCACTCCCCCGCGCCGAACGCCCCCATGTACACCACCCGGCGTCCGGCGTAGAGGTTCGTCAGCAGGTTCGCCAGCCCGGCGACGTGGTACGGCGGAACCGACACCAGCGTCGCGTCCCCTTCCCCGGCCGACCCGAACTCCACGGTGTTCAGCACGTACGCGGTCAGGTGCCGGTGCCGCAGCACCGCCGCCTTGGGCTCGGCGGTCGTCCCGCTCGTGTAGAGCAGCACCGCGACGCGGTCCCCCAACAAGGGGGGTCCGGGGGGATGGGTCCCCCCGGTCGCGGGGGGTTCCGGGGGGTCGTCCCCCCGGGCTAGCACGGCGTCGAGGTCGGAGGCATGGAGCAGCAGAGCGCCC
>Ga0187807_1000562_pt1 | contig 11743 bp, 8 predicted proteins | sample NC_wetland_sal_i_4_FD_132432 | JGI IMG/M metagenome (GOLD analysis project Ga0187807, IMG submission 132432) | Wetland sediment microbial communities from Neuse River Estuary, North Carolina, USA - ASW_2 | ecosystem: Environmental > Aquatic > Freshwater > Wetlands > Sediment | place: USA: North...
GCGGGAGCCGACGGCGGGCCGACGCCGGGGCGGTCCTGGAGGTGGTGGAGCGGCTGGCCGGAGCGCCGGTGCCCGCCTCCGCGCTGGAGACGCTGGTCCTGCCCGGCCGGGTGCCCGGCTACTCCCCCGCCCTGCTCGACGAGCTCACCTCGGCGGGTGAGGTCGTCTGGTCCGGCGCGGGCGCGCTGCCGGGCGGGGACGGCTGGCTGGTGCTGGCGCCCGCCGACGGTGCCCCGCTGATGCTGCCCGAACCCGGCGAGGTGAGCATGACCCCGCTGCATGAGGCGGTGCTCGAGGTGCTCAGCGGCGGCGGCGCGCTGTTCTTCCGGATGCTCAGCGACCGGGCCGCGGCCTTGCTCGGCGGTTCCGGGGCGTTGCCTGACGACGGCGAGGTGGCCGCGGCGATCTGGGACCTGGTCTGGGCCGGGCTGCTCACCAACGACACGCTCGCCCCGCTGCGGGTCGCGCTCGGCGCCCAGCAGCGGCGGTCGGCCGCGCCGGCCCGGGCGGCGGTCCCGCGGCCGCGGCCGGGCGGACCTGGCCGACGATACGGCTTCGGCAGGCCGCCGATGCCGACGCGCACCGGACCGCCCACGGTCAGCGGCCGGTGGTCGCTGCTGCCGGGCCGCCCGGAGCCTTCCGGTGGCGATGGCACGCAGACCATCCGCGCGCACGCGCTCGCCCTGACGCTGCTGGAGCGGCACGGCGTGCTGACCAGGGGCGCGGTCGCCTCCGAGCGGATCCCGGGCGGCTTCGCCGCGGTGTACCCGGTGCTGCGGGCCATGGAGGAGGCCGGCCAGTGCCGACGCGGCTACTTCGTGGAGGGTCTCGGCGCGGCGCAGTTCGCCCTACCCGGCGCCGTGGACCGGATGCGGGCGATGGTCGGGGGGGCCAAGGGAGGTCTGGGGGGATGGGTCCCCCCAGGAGCGGGGGGTTCCGGGGGGTCGTCCCCCCGGGTCGGCACCGTACTCGCGGCCGCCGATCCGGCGCAGCCGTACGGGGCGGCGCTGCCGTGGCCGGACCGCCCCGGCGAGACGCCTTCCTCGCACCGGCCAGGCCGGAAGGCGGGCGCGCTGGTCGTGCTGGTGGACGGGTCGCTCGCGCTGTACGTGGAACGAGGCGGGCGGACCTTGCTGTCCTGGACCGATGATCCGGAGCTGCTGGGCCCGAGCGCGGCGGCGCTGGCCGCTTCCGTCCGGGACGGCGCGCTGGGCCGGATGAGCGTGGAACGGGCCGACGGCCTCACCGTCGGGTCCGGCATCCACGGCTCGCCGCTCGCGCGGGCCCTCGAGGCGGCCGGTTTCCGGCCGACTCCGCGCGGCTTGCGCCTGCGGGTCGGCTAAGCCCCGCTGAATAGCTGCTAAAGGCCGCAAATCGCCATTGGCATAACGGATTACCATTATCTGTCATCTTCTGGAAAGGCCGTATTCCGCTGCTTCCGGGAACGTAATCTGGCCCCGAGGCCAGCGCCGCTGCCTGGCCAGGCACCGCAGTCAGCGCGCCACGATCAGCTCATTCCCTGGGAGAGGTCGATGCAGGATCGGTCGTCATATCAGGGCGTGCCGGAAGAGTGGAATCACGGCAGCCACGCCGCCCGCGGACCGCTCTCCGGGCCCGGGGCATCCGATGTTTACGAGGCGGGGACGGCGGGCTCGCACCGGGCCAGAACCACAGACGGGTTCGTTACCGGGCCCACTGATGCCTACGGCGCGGCGATAACCGAGGCGCTCGGAGCCAGGACCGATTCGTACGGCGCGGGAAAGACCGACGCGCTCGGGGCCAGGCAGGCCGACACGTACGGCGCGGGAGGGGCCGACCCCTTCGGGGACGCCGGTCGCTTCGGGGACGCCGATCCCTTCGGGCCCAGGCTCGCCAACCCGTTCGAGCCGGCCACGGCCGCCGCTTCCGGTACGGTGACGGCCGAGGCCGGAACGGCGCGCCCGGAGGCCGGGCATCCGGTGGTGACGACCGGCGACCCGGCGCCGGGCGGAACGGCAGACGCCAGGGGCTTCCTGGGCGGCCTGTTCGATTTCGGCTTCACCTCGTTCGTGACACCCAAGGTCATCAGGGTGCTCTACATGCTGATCGTGATCGGCACCGTAGTAAGCGCCCTGGTGTTCACCATCATCGTGTTCAAGGCCAGCGTGGCATTCGGAATCCTGACGCTGGTCTTCGGCGACCCGCTGTTCATCCTCATCGTGCTGGCGATATACCGCATAACCCTGGAATTCTTCGTGGTCACATTCCGGGTGGCCGAAGACATCAGGGCCATGCGCGAGCGCGGCGACCTGCGCTAACCCGCTGCCGGCCCGGACCGCAGCCGACGGGCTTCGTGGCCTCACGCTGCGGCCCTCTCCCATGATTGTGGCCACTTTTTGGGTCGCTGTTTGGCCCGGACTCGCCACCATCATGAAATGCAGGGTCTGTGAGCGTCAGGGAGGGGCGAGGACGGTGATGAAGTCGCGGGTCCAGCCGGTGAGGTACTGGGTAGCCGGGCGGACCTGGCCGGCGATGGGGGTTCTGAGCGAGCCGCCCGGGGTGCGGGCGATGGCGAGCTGAACCCACTCGGGGTTGATGTCGAGTTCCATGGCGATCCGCGCACCGCTGCGGGCGAGCGCTACGGCGAGATCCTCCGGGATGGTGGACATGCTCGCGGCGTAGATGAGATCGCCAGAGGCGTCCTGGCCGAGTGCGCTGCGAGCGACGTATTCGGCATGACCGACGGTTCCTCCCCACCGCCACCATCGGGCCGCCTCCCGGGTGGGCTGGCCGTTTTCGACCAGAGGCCACAGGTTCTGCCGGACGCTGTAGACGGCCTCACCGGAGACGGGCACGTCCACGCCCCACACACCGATCCGGGCCTGGCCCGAGCGGTCGATGACCAGGCTGGCCAGGCCGTGACGCAGGGCCCGGAATACGTGGCCTTCCTGTTCGTAGCCGCCCGCCCGTGAGTGCAGCAGGAAGCCGCCGTTGAAGGCGGCGAGCAGGTGGCGGCGTTCGGCGCCGGCGACGGCGGGTCCGGCCCGCACCAGCGCCGCGTAGGCGGTCCCGGGATCCTGGCTACCGTTGTGCAACACGTACTGGACCGGACCGCCGAAGACGGCCACGGTCACGACCGATCCGTCTGCGGTCCGAATCTGGGACACGGTCACGCGCGGCGGACCCTGGGCGGCGACGCGGGCCGGGGTGGCCGGGTCAGTCCGGGCCGCGGAGATGGCCGGAGAGGCGGCTGGCGTGGCCGACGGCGATGAGCCGCATGCCGCGGCGGCGTAGAGGCCGGCCAGCACGCCGACCGCGCGCACGATGTGGGTCCTGTGCTTCCTGGGCCGGGCTTTCACCCGCATAAGGATGCCGTTTCACAGTGAAGGGAGCATGAAGCGCACGGCGACGCCGGCGTGCACGTGGCCGCCAGCAGCGCGGCGCCCACCACGGCCCGGGCGAGCCGTGCAGGTAACCCGGGTCGGTGGCGGGGGGTTCGGCGGCCGCGAGTGTCCGTGGGGCGGCCGGTACGACGGGACCGTGGAGGCTCCGGCTTGTGGGGAGAGTTCTCGGCCACGATAGCTGGCCCTTGACGCGAGTCTCGGGATGGATGGCAGCTCCGGCCATCTGCTGACAATCACCTCATGTACCTCGTAGGCACCGCTAGCCACATGCCCACGATGCTCTGCATGGGGCGCGTGTGCCACCGGCCCCGCCTATCGGGGCCGGTGTGCCACTGGCCCCAAAACGCTCGCGCCCGCACCCGCCGCTTGGGTGTGCGCCCCCGGGACTACCGCGCACTGGATAGCCCTGAGTCGCGGGAGCTGCCTTCCGGGTTGGGTGCCGGGGGTGGCGCCGACGACGCCGACCACGTTCAGCAGCACCATGGCGTCATAGTCCGGACTGCCCGGGCGGCCATGGCTGCTCAACTCGAGCCGTCGGGCCGGCGGCACGCTGGCCGTCGCGGTGTTCGGCGCGCTGATCTGGGGCGTCGTTCCTGCCCGGCATGCGGGCCAGCCTGCTGATCGCGGTCGTCGTGCTGGTCGCGGCCACTGCGGCGGCGTTCACCCTGCCGCGACCCGCGGCGCGAAAATGAGTTGACCGGTTTGGGGGGTTAAGGGACGGTTGGGACACGGCCCCGGTACGCGCCATAAGGCGGGCGCGCGGTGCGGCGCTGGCCCCGCAGACGCCCGCCGTCCAGAGCGGGGTGCCGCGTCCTGTCGGCGGCACCCCGCTCACAACAGGCCCAGTGCTCCCTAAGGCTTTTCGCTGGATGCGATACGGTGCCGACTCATGGCGCGCCCCGCTGGCAGGGGTGGTGAGCAGGGTCCTGGAGCCGACGCCCGTCTCGAGCTGGGCGGCCCGCGATTCACGGCTTTTGTGATCCCTCTACCGGGCTAGGGTGCGGTCATGGAGACCTCACAGGCCTTCCGCGCCCAATGCGATCGCATCTGGGCCGGGCTGCACGCGCACTCGTTCCTGGGCGAGCTGGCCCGGGGAACCTTGCCGCTCGACCGGTTCCGCTTCTTCATCGAGCAGGACCTGCTGTTCCTGCCCGCCTTCGCCCGCTGCATGGCCCTGGGCGCGGCGAAGTCGGCCAGCGACGCGGACCTGGCGTTCTTCGCCAGGCAGCTGGACGGGATCATCCAGCTGGAGATCCCGAGCAACCGGCGCCTGCTGGACCAGGTGATCAGCCTGGGTGCCGAAGACCGGGGCGGCTCACGGGGGATGGCTCCGGCCAACGTGGCCTACACCAGCTTCCTGCTGGCCACCGCGGCGGGAGGCGGCCCGCTGGAGATCACCGCCTCCATCCTGCCGTGCTCCTGGAGCTACATCGAAATCGCCGCGGGTCTGAAGGACGAGATCGCCGCTCATCCGGTGTACTCGGACTGGGTGGCGTTCTACCTTCAGGAGGAGGAAGCGAACCTCGTCATGAACATCCGCGAGACGTTCGACGACATGACCCGGGCCGGGGCGGTGAGCGACGAGAAGCGCCAGCAACTCGCCGAGATCTTCATGATGAGCTCGCGGCTCGAGGGAATGTTCTGGGACATGGCCTACACCCTCGACCAGTGGCCGGATCTCGGCTAGCAGGTCATTCCCCGGGAACGAGAGCCTCGATCCAGTCGCGGATAAACCAGTTTCGGACTACTCCGTTGAGGACGAAGGGGTCGCCGCGCACGAATTCCTCGGCCGCCTCGCGGGTCGTGAAGATGCCCATCGAGCCTTCCTCTTGCGCGTTGGCGAAGGGCCCGATCATGAGCAGTTCGCCGCGGCGGCCGAACTCCGCCCACCGGAGCCGGTGCGCGGCCAGGTGGGCCGGCGGCGCCTTGGCCGCCACGTCTACCACGGCTTTCATGCCTGGCATCCGATCGCAGCGGCGAAGCGGCCGAGAATGCGCTCCCAGCCCTCACGGTACGCGCCGCCCAGGTAGCCGCCGGGAAGGGCACAGTCGTCGGCCAGCTGCTCGTCGGTCAGCTGCTCCCAGCCGCGGTGCTCGACCGCGACCCGGGTCAGCGCCGGACCGACCTCGGTGAAGGTCAGCTCGACCTCGGTGACCGCTGCGGCCATGTTCCAGGTCATGACGAACCGGGCGGGCGGCTCCCAGACCAGTACCTCACCCCAGTCCACCTCGGTGCCGTCCCGCCAGGTCTCGAAGACCCGCCCGCCGCGGCGCCGCTCGAACGTCACGTCCCGGACCTGGTCCTTCCCGGCCGAAAACGGAGTGACCGGCCACCAGACGCCGATGGTGTCCACGAACGTGTCGAAGGTGTGGTGCCGGTCGCTGCGGACCAGCACCGACTGCCGGACCGGCGGCCGCCGCAGCGCGGTCACCGTCCCCCGTACCTGGCCGTCGCCGTCCTGTGCCATGCGCGTACCCCTTCTAGCCCGCCGCGGCTGAGGTGCGGTCGTGGGTGCCGACGGCCGAGGTGCGGTCGTCGGCACCGGCGGCCAGGTCGGCCTCCACCAGGTCGCGGGCGACCTCCAGGGATGACGCCCACATCTGGTCGAGAAACAGGCGCAGGCCCGCCAGCCCCTCGGGGCGAGCACGGTACAGGCGACGGGTAGCCACCCTTCGTTCGGTCAAAAGACCTGCGTTCTTGAGCACGGTCAGATGCTGGCTTACGGCGGTCCTGGTCACCTCGAAGAAGCCGGCGATCTCGCCCGCGGCGAGCTCGGATTGGGCGACAAGCCGCAGGATGGCACGGCGGCGGGGCTCGGCGAGCGCGCGGAGCGCCTCGTCCATTTCGTGCTCCCGCTCGTCACCCGGGACCGCGGGCGGACGAGGAGCCATTCTTCCCTCACCCCTAACGTTCGTAGCTACTAACGTTAGGGGCCACTTTCATTAAAGGTCAAGAGACGCGCGTCACGGCTCGTCTGGCGCGCCGGGATTCGGCTCATCGGCGGGCCCGGCCCAGCCTGGGCTGGAACCGCGCTGGAACCCGGTGCGCCCGCCGGGCATGGCGCCCGGCCGGTTCGGCGCTCCGGGGGGCGTGCCCGGCACGGCGTGAGGGCCCGCCGTCGCGGGTGGCGGGCGCCTGGGCAGCCCGGACGCCGCGGGGCCGGCCGACGACGACTGGCCGACCGACGCCGCGGGGCCGGCCGACGACGACTGGCCGACCGACGCCGCGGGGCCGGCCGACGACGACGGGCCGGCCGCCAAGACCGGACCGGGCGACGCGACCAAGCCGGGCGACGCGACCGAGCCGGGCGACGCGACCGAGCCGGGCGACGCGACCGAGCCGGGCGACGCGACCGAGCCGGGCGACGCGACCGAGCCGGGTGAGCCGGATGCCTCGCGGCCGCTCCGGGACCAGCGCGACTCGACCTCGTCATAGATGGGCGGCCCATGGAGTCTTACGTGGCTCTCCTCCTGTGGCACGACGACGCCCACGTCCCCGCCGGATACGTCGGACCGCCCGGCGGTGGCGAGCCGGGCGGCCGCCAGCGGCTCGGCTGGGACCGTGACCTGCGGGCCGCGGGCTGACCAGGCCGGATCAGGCCGTGCGGCGGGCGCGGCCGGCATATTCACCCGGGCCGACGCAAAGGCCCCTGTACCGGCCGCGGCGCCCCGCGGCTCGGCGACGGAGAGGCCGGGATCTGCGGGGGCGCCGTAGCGAGTCAGGATCTCATCCGGGAGCCAGACCAGCGCGGTGAGACCACCGAGGTCGGTCTGGTTCAGCCGGACCCTGATCCCGTGCCGGGCGGCCAGCCGGGCGACCACCAGCAGTCCCATCCACTTAGGGACGTCGATTTCCGGCGCCGGAGGATTATCTAGCTGCTGGTTCGCGTAGGCCATCTCCTTCGCGGGCATTCCGATGCCCCGGTCGGTGATGTCGACCAAAGCGCCGCCGCTGGTCAGAATGCGGCCCGTGACATGGACCGGCATTTCCGCCGCGGAGAACGACGTCGCGTTGTCGATCAACTCGACGAGCAGGTGTACCGCATCGTGGACGGCAGGCCCGCGCACCGCGATGTCAGGCTGCACCTCAAATGAGACACGCTCGTAGTCCTCGACCTCGGACAGCGCGGCCTCGACCAGATGCGCCAGCGTCACCGGCTGATTCCAGCCGGTGGTCGGCTCCTGACCAGCCAGGACGAGCATGTTCTGCGAGTTGCGGTGCATGCGCATGGCGATGCGGTTCAGCTTGGACAGGCTGGCCAGGCGCTGCTGGTCCTGCTCGCCGTGTTCAAGGCCCTCGATCAGGCGGAGCTGGCGTTCGACCAGAGCCTGGCTCCGACGGGACAGGTTCAGGTACATGGCGTTGAACTTGCCGCGGAGCGCAGCCTCGCTGGCCGCCGACTGCGACATTTCCCGGCGCATCTGGTCGAAGGCACGCGCCGCCTCTGCCTCCCGCGCAGGCAGGGGCGCAGCGGGAGCGGGGACGGTAGGCATGGCCCTGGCGGGCTCCGGGGAGAACATCCTCGCCGCGGGGCTGCGGGACGGAGCGGCGGCGACCGCTCGCTCGGCACCGTGCGCCTGCCTGTCGGCGTGCCCGTGCTGGACCTCGCCCCGTGTCCTCGCCAGATCGACCGCCATAAGGACCGCCACCACCAGCAGCAGAAGCACTACCAGGATCTCGCTCAGCATGCCACTGCAATCTTGCCGACGGCCCGAGGCATACGCCTGATGCCTTCTACGGTGTGATGCCGGGACGGCCAGGTTCCGTACGGATCGAGGCGCCCGGCCCTGTGAAGCACCGGGAGCCGACCCGGCGGTGCATTCAGCATGGCGCCCTCCCTACCGGCCTATTCGGCGAACCGACGGTATAGTCGACGCCACTCTAACGGCTAACCGGGCGGCGTATGCCTAATATGAAGGGAAATTCCGTATCGGACAACGCTGCCCGTCGAAGCTTGCGCCACATCAAGCTCAACCTGTCACACTCCGGCCATATCTCCAATGTCCGCTTCCGCTCCTGCCAGAATGCTGCCGGGCGACCTTCGCGCCCGCGGTACGTGACGAAACTCTACCCAGGATGAATGGTGCTTAGGCTGGCGAAACCGCTACAGTCGCACAGTACGCCCAAGAGGGACAGAGCACCGATGATGCGGTGATTGCACTACTCAGGCGGAGGATCCGTTGGAGCAAGAAACGGCCGACCCAGCCCTGTTCCACGTTGTGGACACGGCGATGGCCACCGAGGAGCGGACAAAGCTTCGGCGCAGCCTGGGACGCTACGACACCGCGTTCCTCATGCTCGCCGCGATCATCGTGCTCGACACGCTAGGCGCTGTGTCGTTTTACGGGGCTCAGGCGTTCACCTGGCTCATCGTCATGGTGGTGTTCTTCCTGTTCCCCTACGGCCTGATCACTGCCGAGCTGGGCACCGCCTTCCCCGAGGAGGGCGGTCCCTACGTCTGGGTCAGGGAGGCCTTCGGCCGACCCGCGGCGGCGGTGGTCGCCGTCATGTACTGGGTGGATAACCCGATCTGGCTGGCCGGCACCCTGGCGGTCACGGCGATGGCCACCTTCAGCACGTTCTTCGTCAGCCTCTCGCTGACCTGGGAGTACGTCTTCGGCCTGCTGTTCGTCTGGGCTGGCATCGCATCGGTGATCATGGCGCTGAAGTTCGGCAAATGGGTGGCCAACATCGGCGCGATGGTCCGCGTGCTGCTGATGGCCTTCTTCACCCTCACCGTACTCATCTACGCCGGCGAGCATGGCGTGCACGGCCTGGGGGCCGGGTCGTTCAAGCCCACCTGGCTGGTGTTCTTGGCGGCGGCGCCCATCCTGATCTTCGACCTCGAGGGCTTTGAGCTGCCGAGCGCCGCATCTGAGGAACTGAAGAACCCGCGCAGGGATGTCCCCTTCGCCATTCTGCGCTCGGGGATCGGCACCGTGCTGTTCTACGGCGTGCCTATCCTGGCCATCCTGCTCGTGCTCCCGGCATCCAGGCTGTCCAACGTGACAGGATTCCTCAACGCGCTGCAGCAGGTCTTCGTCGTCTACGGCGGCCACCTGACCAGCTCGGGCGCGGTGCTCACCGGTGCCGGGAAGGTTCTCGCCGATATCGCGGCGATCGGGGTGATCCTCGGCTTGCTGTCCTCGGGCGTGGTCTGGCTGATCGGATCCGACCGGGCGCAGGCGGTCGCGGGATACGACGGCGCGGCGCCCAGGCCGCTCGGGCACTTCTCCAAGCGCCTCGGGACGCCGATCGTGGTGAACCTGCTATCGGGCGTGGTGTCGACCATCGTCCTCATCCTGGCGCTGCAGCTGACCCATGGTAATGCGCAGAAGTACTTCAGCGTCACCCTGGGGCTGGTCATCTCCATGGTGACGATCACCTACGTGCTGATCTTCCCGTCGGTGATCAAGCTCAGGTACAGCCACCCCGAGATTCCGCGTCCGTACCGGATACCGGGAGGAACGGTCGGGCTGTGGGCGGCCGGGATCTTGACCACGGCCTGGGCGGCGTTGACTACCATCGAGATCATCTACCCGGGCACCTTCACGGCGCATCCTGACAACTCGCTGCCGACGGCGTTCACCGGGGAGCGCCTAGCGTACACGCTGTCTCAGGCGATACCGCTCGGCGGGATGATACTCATCGGCCTGGTGTTCTACGCTCTCGGTGCGCCCACCCGGCGGCAGACCGCCACTGCGGCGGCCGGGACGGGGCAGGCGGAGGCCGGGTCGGCCGGGGCGGCGCAGACCGAAGCCGTGCAGGCGGAGGCCTCGTCAGCGGAAGCCGGGCCGGCGGAGGCCTCGGCGGCTGAGACCGGGTCGGCTGAGACCGGGTCGGCTGAGACCGGGTCGGCTGAGACCGGGTCGGCTGAGACCGGGTCGGCTGAGACCGGGTCGGCGGAGGCGCCGCAGACGTCAGCCTGAGTCTTACGGGGTGGCCAGGGCCGTATATTCGCGCCGGTAGCTCCGGTCACGCGATGGCGGGCCCGGCGTATCGAGTTCCTCCGCGTAGCGTCGGCCCGCCCAGACCGCGCCGGCGATGGTGGCCGGAGCCCAGGCGTCCCCCACGCACGTCACCGATCGCACGCCGCGGGCCGGCCACTCGGCCCGCCGCTGCTCCAGCGCCAGGAACAGGTCGTCGCGGGGAATCCGGGCGGTCACCAGTAGCACGACATCGGCGGGCACGCTGGCTTCCGCGCCGGTGAACGCGCACGCCGTCTGCGCTTCACCCATCCCGACGGCGACCAGGACCCGACTGGTGTCCGCAATGATCCCGGCCTCGCGCACCCGCCGCTGGATGTCGCCGATCTCCAGGGTGTGAGCCGTCCACGAGGACACGAGCGGGGCCGGGGTAACGAGCCGGACCTCGTGGCCGACCCCCGCGAGCAACTCGGCAAGCACTCCGCCGAGGTAGTAATGATCATCGTCGAAGATCAGTATCCGCCGCGGCGCAGCACCGCGCCGGCAGAGCGGATGATCACCGGTCAGCACGTCGTCAGGCGTCAGGACGATAGCCTCATCGGCGAGCGGAATCGCACTGGTATTCCAGCGTCCGACGCCGTCCTCGCGCCACCGCGCGCCGGTCGCCACCAGGATGTCGGTAAAGTCGTGGCCGAGGGCGTCATCCGGCGTGATCTCGCTCTCCAGGCTGATGTCCACATTGCGGTAGTGCCGCTTGAGCTGCCCGATCCGGTAATCGGCGACGCGACGCCAGGCGGCCAGTCCGGGGAGGCTGGCCTCACGCGGCACCCTTCCGCCAAGCTGGCGGGTGGCCTCGGCGAGCATCACGGGGTAGGCTCGCTGGCCGAGCGCGCGGGCGGCCTCCAGGCCGGCCGGCCCGGCCCCCACGATCAGGACGGTGGCCTCCGATTCCCTCGGCCTGATCCGCTCCGGATGCCAGCCCCGGCGCCACTCCTCCCCCATGGCCGGGTTCTGCGTGCAGCGGATGGGAGACATGGTCATGTCACCGGAGATACAGATGTTGCAGCCGATGCACTCGCGTATGTCATCGAGGCGTCCCGCCTCGATCTTGGCCGGCAGGAACGGATCGGCAATGGATGGCCGGGCCGCGCCGATCATGTCCAGGACGCCGGCGCGGACCTGCCGGACCATGGTGTCTGGCGACGTGAAACGGCCCACCCCCACCACCGGCTTGGCTGATAGTTGCTTGAGGCCGACGATCAGCGGCTCACGCTCGGCCTCCGCCGCGAAGCGCGACGTGGCCGAGTCCAGCTCCCAGCTGCCGAGCACGAGATCCCAGACATCAGGCAGATGATCCAGCAGCGTAATGACCTCTGCCGCCTCGGCCGGCGTGATGCCGGCGTCGCCGACTCCCTCGTCGACGGTCAGACGGCA
>Ga0187807_1000565_pt1 | contig 11704 bp, 23 predicted proteins | sample NC_wetland_sal_i_4_FD_132432 | JGI IMG/M metagenome (GOLD analysis project Ga0187807, IMG submission 132432) | Wetland sediment microbial communities from Neuse River Estuary, North Carolina, USA - ASW_2 | ecosystem: Environmental > Aquatic > Freshwater > Wetlands > Sediment | place: USA: North...
CGGTAGCCGGAATGTTGTGTGTTTGTCATGGGCAGCATGTTATCACACTCGGGTGTTCTGTCAATGTTACCGAGGTACATGTACTAATCGGCTCCCGGTCCAGCCAGCCAGGAGCGCGAAAATCTTTTATAGAGCGGGTGCGGGCGAAGTGAGCAGGCGTTCGGCCCCGACCAAAGCATCGTTTACATCGGCCCATATACGTGGGATATCCATTGAATATGGAAGCTGGCGTCGCTGCGCTGCATCGTCAATCGAAAGTTGCCGCACAACCTTATTAAGCTGCCGCAGCCCCGCCTCCACTTCGGCCAGCCGCTTGTCTCGTGCCAGTTTTAATTCGGTCATCGTCACAAACTGCTGTTTGCGGCGTTCCAGTTCGGTTTCAAGTTCGGCCAGCCGCCGCTCGGCGGATTCGGCGCTGCACACTTGACAATGGAAATGGCCGTAATGATCGCCCATCATAAAGTTTTGGAAATGACCGCACGGCTCCTGCACAGTGTAAGTCTTTTGCGTTTCCGCCAGTTCCTGCTCGCGCTGGCGCAGGGTGGCTTCGAGTTGCTCGTACTTTTCACGCGGAATAGTGCGACACGTCAGACACCACTTGTGCGGCACACCAAAGGAAGTAATCCCGCAGTGTTCGCAAACGTAATTCTTGGGCATCAGCTCACCCCCCTCTCACAATCGTCAGTTTCTTCCCATAGTTCTTTTTGTCTTTTGATGCCGTGGCTGAACCACAGATGCGCCCACATTCCGCGCTCGGTGCGGGTGACGCGGTTGCAGGTTGTGAACTCATGCTTATGATAGTTGGCTTGTCCTACTTGGTTACAGTGCGGACAAACTTGACACTGGAAGGCGCGGGCACCACCGCCGTTGCGGTGGTCATAGAGCCGCAGATAGAGTGTTTCGTTCAACGTTTCAACCCAAGTCTTTTGCGGCGGTCGCGCCAGTATGTCTTGGCTGTAACCCCGGCAATTTGCTCTCGAGGTTGGCTGAGACCTCGAATGGGAACACATTCGTCTAATACGTGTTTGCGGGCAACGGGGGCGCTGCCGATTTGCACCAGGTGGACGCGCCCGGCGGCAATAAGGGCGTCCAGTTTATCGCGGTGCAGGGACGGGCCTTGCAGCCACAGTTTCGGGTGCCCGACGCCTTTTTCACCGTGGGTTCGGTTGTTCATAGCGTCTTTCGCGTTGACGTTCCAGAAGAACATTTTGTTGTTCAATGGCGGCGGCGATGCGTTCCAGAGATTTCAGAAAGCGCTCAATCCACCCTGCAAACATTTCTAGGTCTTTCAGTGTTGTCATTTGTTTTCCGTGTTGCAGACGAAAACGGCGTCTGCTGGCGGGTTGAGGTGGCAGTCCAATTTGTTGCACCCAATCTGGACACAGTATTCCTTTACTGGTTGGGTTTGGGTTGGTTCCGGGGGAAGGGGTTTGAAAACGAAAACTTTGCTGGTAGGGCCGAGTACATGTGAACATCCGGCGAGGAACAGCAACAGCAACAGCGCAAAAAGTCTTGTCAATTTCACGGTGTCACCCCCAAGTTTCTACGGATGGTTGCCAGTAATTTTTCGCTGGTGTGTTCGGTACAGTAAGGGGAGTTTGGGCCGCGCGGGTTGTCGCATCCAGATTCAGCGCAGAATCCGGCGAGGTTGGGGTCGTTGAGCAGTGGTTCAAGGCGGTCCTGGACTTCGGGCCACGTGAAGCCGCGCGTTGCCATGACGTGTGCGAATTCGGCGCTCTGCATGGCGATCTTTCTGATTTTGGCGACCATTTCTCCAAGGGCATTGTCCATGTTTTCCTCCGTCCGTTATTTTACCTCTGTATCCATCTGGTTACTCAAGGTTACGGAGGTACAGTCCGCTGTTGGGTAAGAGTCGGAAAACGGGTTGCAACCCTGTGTGTGGTTTTTCGGACGTTTGCAAAATCGAATGACACCTTCCCAATCACGCACGGGTTTGCCACACATTAGTCGGGATTTTTCTTAGGTTTGGTGCTGGCTTTCATACATAAAGCATCCTCGAACGCATCGCGCAGTTTGGCAATGGGCGACGTGTGCCAGTTCAAAATAATCCATTGCAGGATAACCAGCGGTGCGCTTGGGTCTGTTTCAATCAAAGTGAAAGTTTGCAAGCCGCGCTGACGAGCTTTATTGAAACAGTTCCAGTCATCGGCCATAGAGCGATCGCGTTGACCTTCGAGTGGTGCGTTATCGCCTACGAGTCTTGCCATGTTTGCGGCCTCCGGTTTTGAATTTTACCACTGTCCAACTTCGGCCCCGCGTGCTGAAACGACCTTTGGCATCGCGGCGAATAACCCGCCCGCCTTTGATGGTAGCAGCGGCAATGTGGGCCTCTTCGCGGTTTTTGTATTTCGCTTGCAAACGTTCGTGTGGTGTTTCCTCTTTTACGGCCTCGAATTTCAGCGCGAATTGGTCTGCGTAGTGTTCCTGTGCGCGTTTCCCTTCATGCTTCCAAAATCCGCGCCAAAACTCAATCATTTCCGGGCGGTCAAGGTGCATCCGCTCAAAAGTCTTGTCTAGCCACTCCGGAGTGCCGCGCTTACTTTTTTTTGCCACGGAAAATAACCATGTAAGTAAACAGGTTTGACGCCATCATTTTATAGGTGGCGAGGAACAGGTATCCGCGCTTTTTGCCGATCTGCAACCATTTGCGGTCTACGCCGGGGCATTCGGAGGCAAGGTCTAGGGCGCGTTTGAAAGTGCATTGGAACAACACAACTCCGTGTAATCCGTGTGGTGATTCCCATAAAAGGTAGTTAGTCTCGAATGTCCGCATCCATAATACAACTTTATATAATTTGTCGCGGTCGTCCACATCTATTAGAACCCAATGCCGGGGAGCTTGGTTCGGTGCCTTTTGTTCTAGCATTTTGGGTACCTGCGAAGTAATACCTACAGCGGTGCGGCGTTTCCAGCGGTTAACTGAGCGTTTTAGTTGTCGTTTCATATTTTGCGATGCCTCCGAGTGCCGTCTTGCCATTTACAAGGCTTTTTAAAATTACAGTTCTCCGTAGGACAGAACCAAAACCAAAAACGTGAAGAACCTGTTGCTGTGTAATAGGAAAGCACCAGCGGGCACCCGTGCCGGGGGCACACATAGCGACCGCTGGTGATGGGGGTGGGCACGAAAGTCACCGTTTCTTTTTGTCAGGTTCCCGGTACGGAAACGATACTCGGATGAAATACTGTTCTGTGAACTCGTCTGGTTCGAGGTTGAGCAGGATTTTTTGCCCCGTCCAATCGTTCTCGTCCAGGCCGAACTCTTTTTCGAGCAAGGCGTAATTCGGGTTTTTCTTGATGCCGACGCCCCAAAAATAGGTTGATCCGTCCAATGCCAGTTTCAGGATGACGCGAGCACCGAATTTGTTTTCCGGATCGCCTTTGACGCCAAGAATCTTGGCCTCTTTGGGTTGTTTGGTTAGTTGTTCGTTTTTGAGATACGGGATACCACCCTGCCGACGCGGGGCGGCTCCGCTGCCACTGGAGCTTGGTAACATAGACTGCCTCCCGGCGATGGTGCTTCTCAGGGCGTCCAAAGCAGCAAGGCAGAATTCGTGTCCCGCTGGGTCGTGCGCCAGTCCACACCAATCGCACACCGGGCTATTTTGCGCCCCGCCCGCAGGGTCGTATTGTGTTGCCACTCGCGCTGTTTGGACGCGAATTTCAGTGTCCTCTTGCCGATCGTCCCGCGAACGGTACGCTTGCACGACGTTCGGGTCGTCTATTTCGCCCCGGCAATGAGGACAAAAACAATCGAACGGATGAATCATAAACTCAAATCTCCGTGGGTGACATTTCTCAGTTCCACCCGGGGGGTTGTCAGCAGTACCAAGTCAGCCACCCACGGATTTTCCCTCTCTTTCAAGAGCACAGTTATCCGAGAGGAAATTTATACCTCCAGTTCGGCACCCTCGCGCAACAGGCACCGGGAAAAATCTTGTACGATGGTCATGGGCCGCTCAGGTTCGCGGTTGAATTTCCAGCGCAGCGCCGCCAGTATTTTTTTAAGCAGAATCAAACCGATTTCCTTGCCGTGCTGGTGACGCAGGAAAGTGAGCAAGAGGCGCGACTCGGTTTCGGTGATGTTTCCTCGAATGCTTTTTGAAGTTGGCAATTTGGGGTTGAACCCGTTTTTGCCGCCGAAGTCCAATCGCACATCTTTAATGATTGCTTCGATGATAACATTCGGGTCTTTTAATTGGAAGTGGCTCCACAAAAAGCGGCGAGCGAACCCGTCATCTTTCCAACTTCCCCAATGCTGTGTGTAGAAAGAGGATGTCATACACCCGATCACCAGAGCGCGGGCCGGAATCACGGTCATGGTAGGTTCTTCCCAATTGGCACGGCGGAAACCTTCGGCTGTCAATGCCCGGATGAATCCTTCTACGTTCGCGGCTCCCGCGCTTTGCCGCTGGTAGAGTTTTGCGTAGTCGGCAAAAGCAATAGTTGAAATCCGCCCGGAGGCGATGTCCTCTCGCATTCGTGCTCCCTGTTTCACCGTTAAATCAGACAGTACCCAGGCGTTCGGATAACAGTCCAAAACTTCGGACATGGCGGTTTTGAGAGAGGCGGGGGGGCCGACCAACATAATGCCGCCCCGTTCCTTGAATGCCGACTCAACATAAAAAGACAAGTGAGCAGCAGAGATTATTTCTATAAGTGAACCGACCTTCAAAGTCATAGCTCCATCGAAAAAACCACAACCGCTTGTGCTTTTTTTGGAAATCGGCCTACTAATCGAGTTTGCCGCCGAACACATCGTGGTATACATCGTACCCACATATCAGGTTGGTAGATTATCCCGGTAATGTTCAAAAAGCAAGGATTTTTCTTGCAAATCTGTTTTTTTGTTGAAAGGCTTGGGGTGGAGGCAGTTACGGACATGGCGAAAAAGGAAAAATCTGAGAAAGCGGCACCCTCGGCAAAACCCACTACAGCTTTTGTGGAAAATGAGCAGGTGGTCACAGGGACAACTGGTAGTCCGCGCGTGTCTATGCGATTGACTGCAGAGGGAGCAGCGGATTGGGACGGAATGCGAGAGGCAACCCGACAGCAGGTTGTGGAAGCCATCGTAGCAAGCCCAGCGGCGATTTCCGCTGTGATTGCCGCCTCGCCGCAACTTCGGGCACTCGACCCGACCAATGGGATGTTGGGTATGGTGACCCAGGAGCACATGAAACGGTTACTCAGCATCAGCATCACCGGCGAAAAGATGCTGATGCCGCGTTTCATTGAGCAGCACGTTTCGCAACGTCTGAAACGTCCTTTCAAACTTGACCCTGATGTTGTTCAGCAGGGTTTCGCAGTTCCCCAAGAGCAAATCGACAAAGTGTCAATCCCCCTGGCACAGGCGGCCAATGAGCATCTTCCGCAGCGCGTCAAGGAATACATCGTAAAGGTGGGACCGCTCGGGGAGGCGCTGGCGGGGTTGACTGACATCGTTAAAACGCAATTGCAAACAGTCATTATGCTGCAATTGGCGCGCGATGGCGGCACAGAAAAAAGTAACGGCGAGGTCCGTATGGTGGACGTGCCGCCGGTCGTGGAAGTGGGGCAAGCGTGAATTTTTTGGTGTGCGGACGAATGAAGAAAGGGAAAACAACGCTGGCCTTGTACTTGGCCGAACAGCATTCGCCCGGCCGGGTCGCGTGGGACTCGAAACACGATATTGTTGGGGCTGTATACGTGACCAATTCCGAGGAATTGGAGGATGCGATTCAGACTGGCCAATGGCGCAATGGACTAATTGTGTTTCGGCCCAACGGTCTCCGCATCGAACAGGATTTTTCGGAAATGTGCGCTGTGCTTTTCAACCCGCCTAAACGCTTCGAGTGTTTTTCACTAGTCATCGACGAAGCGAAACAGTTACAGGGACCGCATTCGATTGATCCCTACTTGGATGTTGCCATCCGCCAGCATCCCCGCTCGGTTTTGATCGTGCAGACCACCCACAGTTTGCAGGACTGGCATCGGGCGTCCAAAGACTTGATGACGGAACTCTATTGTTTCCGTTTGATCGGCAACTCGCTGGAATCGGTTGTGGACTACTGCGACGGCGGCCCCGATTTTCGCGCAGCCATCGAGTCTTTGCCTGACCACCATTGCGTGCGGGTGAATTTCGAGGCAGCGAAGGGTGAATCGGATTGGGAAGTTTGGGACCACCCGGAATTGTGGGGGCCAAAATCAAAACAGGAGGCAGTGATTTATGCCGAAGGAAACCCCGGAAGAGAAAGCGGCGCGGGAACAGCGGGAAGCGGACGAAGCGGAGGATCAGGAAATTATAAGGGATCATGGCTTCGACCCGGACAACCCGGAGGACACCTACGCGATACGGGCCAAGCGGTGTGCGGACGCGCTCGATCGCAAGGCGCGGGAACGCGAGGAAGCACGCAAACCCAAACCCGACCCGGTACGTCGGCGCGGAGTGTTGTAGCAGTGGGAGTTTAAACCAATGAGAGAACACCACAAATTTCTGTTTCTCCTGGCGGGGGTGCTGGTAGCAAACAACATTCTACCGGCTACTATCGCTTCGATTCTCAACCCATTTCTTTCCGCCGTGAAGTTGCAAATCAGTTAAAGGCGGGTGAGGGAGCAAACATGCCGGACCACTGGAAACTTTTTCTATACGGGGCGGGGGCGGTTGTCGGTGCCAAAATCGTAAATTCGATTCTGGTGAACTGGCTGAACCTCAACCTGTCTATGTGAGGAGCTAACAAACCATGGCAACGACAGGCAACAGCACCAAGTCCACCACCGGCCTTTCGCGGCGACAGATTTCGCAGCTTTATCGCCCCGTGGGTCCGAAGTATGTAACCACCGTCGGTTTTACTCCGGCGACTGGTTCTACGTCTTTGATCGCCAACCAATTCGATCTTTCTTTGCCGATTCGCGGATTCCGTCTGGTGGTGAAAGGCCGATTGGTCATCGGCACCGCTGCGTTTACCAGCGTCAACCCCGAAGGTCTCTTGAATCTGCTTTCCAACATCACAATTCAAGGAACCAACTCCCGGCAAAAAGGCAACGCAACTTTGTGGAACATCGACCTGGCAACCGCGTGGATGGTGCAAGCGATGTTCAACGGACGCGCTAACCAGTTCGACATCAACGCGCAGGCCGGTGCAGGCGGCATCGAAGTAGCGTTGCCAACGATGCCGATGTCAACGTCAACGACCAACTCTCCTTACCTGAACGGCGCGACTGGCACCTACGATTTCCGTATTGTGTTGGATTTGCCCGCTCACCCGTTCGAGTGCGCGGACCTTTTCAAGTCGGGGTATCTCATCCGACAAGAGGAATGGGCCGACACACTCACCATGGGGCTTACCTTCGGGGCACAGACGGGGAACTCAACCGGCGTCCTTGGTGTAGCGGCCGCGACCACAACTTGCGCTTACACTGCGTATGGGTCCGGGGGCGGCACGCCAACGGTGGATATTTATACGATCCCTGTGGAAATGGGTCTCGACATAAAAGACACGTTTCTGCCGGGGTTTCTCACGCGCATCGCGCAGCCCATCAATACGGTGTTGCAATCGGCGGGCGGGCTGAACACGCAGATTCTCAACATGCAGAAACAGCCGACTGCGCGGATTTACGTCAAGGTTGGCACTGGCACCGTAGCTCCGGCCTTCGCTACGTTGTCCGATACCAATTTGACGACGTTGGGTATCACACTCGGCGGCAACCGCAACGTTCGGAACAACGTGGATATTTTCGCCCACAAAAACGACCTCTGCATGGAATACCCGGCTGCTCCTGGCCCAATGCAAGGCTACACGGCGCTGGATTTCTTGCAGGCAAATAACCCGGACTCGGTTTATCCGGGCGACAAAGTGGGTGAGGGTGCTACGTTCCAGCTTGTCGGCACCGTGGCGGGCGTCGCCAACGGTTTCGGCATCATTGTGCAGGAGCAGGCGCTATTCCTGCCGACCGGGGCGCTGTATTCATTCTGAGTCGCAGCCTGATTGACTCAGGGGGAGGTTGTGATGCAGGACGGATATATTTCCCGGTTGTCCGAGATTAAGTGGGGCGGCGAAGGCTACCCCACTTACTCGGGCATTATGCAGGATACGGCAACCGATGACCTCGACAGTTTGTACGACATCACCAGCACAGAAACCTATATGCCGCCGCCGCCTGCTGCTCCAACTGGGGCAGGGGCATACGGTATTCCATTAGCGTCAGCAGGTACCGATCTTGGTGGTGTGACCAGTTCCACAGTTAGCGTCAACCCTTCGGGCACGCTCGGCGGTGCTGGGAACACGTTGGCGCTAGCAAGTTTGTTCAGCGGTTTGGCGCAGACCAGCGCCAACCTTGTTAAACAGACTTCGGGGCCGCAAGCGGTCGGGCCAGGCACGTACTACAACCCGGCGACGGGTACTTACACCACAGTTCCGGCATCAGTTTTAGGGACCATTAATTCCAGTAGTCTCTTGATTATCGGTATTGCGGCGTTGGTGCTGATTTTCGCGCTGAAAAAGTAGGTGTCCCGTGGCATCGCTTTCGGAAAATGTCGAACTCGGGGAAATCGCGGTAATTGGAATCGTGATTTTGATTGCCGGGTACTATCTCACGAAAGCGGGCACCGGCATCGGGGCTGCACTCAGCAATTGGTGGAATGGGGCTACTGGCGGGGCATCGGCGGGCGGCGCTTCCGTACCTGACCAATTGAGTGCAGCATTTTCCAATTTGGGTATTGGTGCCCCATCGACCGGGGCTATTGCCGCGCAAACGGCAGCGGGCGTCGCGCAAGCAGGCGGTACACCAGCACAAGCACAATCGGCGGCTCAGCAGGTAACGCAGTTTGCAACTAACGCGCAGCCGTTGTCGTGGCAAGGAACATCTGTACCGTCTTCCACGGTGATACCGGGTACAGCATCGGACATTTACACGTTGCGGGCAGACGGATACAGCGATGCGGAAATTACACAGATGTTGAACGACGCCCAAGCCAATCCATCAGCCTACGACGACGGCTCACAGACCGGCACATTGGCCGATCAGGGCGTTTACCCATCCAGCGTAAGTGACATTCAGTTTGGACCGTGACCTATGATTTTTCTTTTGGCAGTAATCGCGTTCGGAGCATTGGCGCTGGTACTTTTTGAGGAATCCGGGGGCGCGGGCTCGCCTTCGGGTACGGGCGGGGCAACCTCGGGTTCTGCCTCCACCCCGCCCGCTGTTTCTCCGCAGGGAACCATTGCCCCGGTAACGGCCTCGACTACGCCGACTGTGGTTACGTTCGCACAGGCTATTGCACAGCAAGAAGGATTCAACGTGCCGGGATCGGTTGCTGCTCGGAATAACAACCCCGGCGATTTGCGTCCGCCTAATGGGACAAATAATTATTGGGCGGGGCAAATCGGCGTTGATTCGGACGGGTTCGCAGTTTTCGGTACTAGCGACGCCGGGTGGAACGCGCTCTACACGAATTTAAACACCCACATCGGCAACAACCCGACTCAGACGTTGGCGGACTATATCGCGCAGTACGCTCCGGCGAGCGATGGCAACGACCCGACGAGCTACGCAGACAATGTGGCCACGGCGCTTGGAGTCGATTCGAGCGACCAATTGGGAGACATTTTCTCGTCGTGAACGAGACTCCGGCAAACGCGACGTGGCTGTTGATCGGCGTTTTGATCGTTTTGATTTTGGTGGTACCGCATATTGAGTCGGCGGCAGGCAGCATCTTCGGGAATAGCAGCAACCAATGATCGGAGGAATTCTAATGGCGGACGGCAAACTTTGGGGCATTCCGTGGTGGGTGCTGGTAGTCGCGGGCGTGGTGCTGCTTAAGAGCGGCATCTTGTCCAGCGTTACCGGCAGTTCATCGGGGCTAGTCGGCGGGGCCAGCATTCAAAACCCAGCGCAAACCATGGGGTAGAGAAATGAAATCCTGGGGTTGGTTGGCAATTGCGGCTATCGTGCTGGTTTGGGCGAAGGAATCAGGGGTGTTGGCAAAACTCGCCGCCGACGTAAGCAGCATCGAAGAACAGTTCACGATTACCAATCCGGTAGGCGCGATTGGTTACGGCGGAATCGGCGCTGGCATAGGTGGTTTTCCGTTTAACTCGGCGGTTCCAGCGGGCGCAGTCGGCGGACCCAGTAACCTCTTGGAAAACATCACCGGAAATCCGGGAGGGGCAGGCGAACCGGGACCAAGCGGGTTTAGCGGTGGGTTTGGCGGCGGCAGCGGCTTTGCAGGACCAGCTCCGTCGCAATCGACCGGATATGGAGCTTACAGCGGCAACCCAGCATACTTCGAGGGGGGCGACGTTCCTCCGGCCGGCACAGGGTGGGGCGGCAACCCGGCAGCGCATCGGACGCCGCCATTGGCGTAAAGAAAATGGCAAACAAAATCGTACAGAGCGGACGCACAGGGCCGGTCAGCCGATTTGTGACCACCAGCCACAACAATCTGCTGCGAGCCTTCCCAGCGCCAACTGGTAACACTGTAGGGCGTCCTGAGGAAGGGGCCGCATTCTGGACCAATGTTCCTCCCTACAAAGCGCCAGGCGGGGCAGGCGGCCTTGGTCCAGGAGGATTGACGCCGGGCGGATTGCAGACAGGCGGTGCCGGTGGCGGTTCGAGCGGCGGGGGCGGGGGCAGCGGCGGCGGCGGAGGCGGCACAGGCGGAGGGTCGCACGGTCCTTTGTTTTAAGGAGCGAGCATGAACAAAACTAAAATTGCGGGCTGGGTTCTGATCGGTGTTGGGGTTTACGACTTGGTGTTGGGTGAAAGTCAAACCCCGCTACCGATCATTGGCGACTATCTCACGCAGCAGCTTGACGCCATTTTAATTATCGCAGGCGTTGCGCTGCTCACCGTCATTAAGGTGTAAAATGGCAGGCACGGGACGCAGAGTTAAATTTCACGGGGCGTTCAGCAAAAAATCGGATGCCGTCCGAAAAGAGCGCAGCGTAGGCGGGTTCATTCGCTCTGCATGGGTCCGAGGCCACCGCCGTTTTGTGGTAATGACTCGGAAGAAAGGACGCTGAGAAAATGCCAGCGGAAATCGTGAGCGTGGACCGAGCACGGGCTATTCGGCGAAAACCTGGTACCAATATCACCTTCGTCAACCAAGGGGCTACGGACGTTTATTTCGATAACGACCCCGGACGCATCAATGCCGCTTTGCCGGGTGCTTTGACGATCGCCAACGGCACCAAGATTGCGAACTCGGGCGGACAGGTGCAGTTTTCGGCTTTCCCTGGCGTGGTATGGGTACGGGCGAACGCGGCGACCACCATTGAGGTTCAACCATGAAAATGTGGGAATGGTTGCTGATTATCGCGGGCGGGTTGTACCTGTACGCTAAATCGGACCCACCCATTGTGCCAACTATGAATGCAAACGTTAACATTGGCACCCAGCGCAGCCAACTACTGTATGGCACCACGTCACCCACGGCCGGACGTTTCCATAACAATTTGATGCGCGTATTTTTGCCCGGTGCACCATCAATCGCGCATCCTGGGATAGCAGTTAACACTGGCGTCGGCAACCCGTCACTGCGCGGCAACCCGAACACGGTGCAGGCGGGACCGGGCACTTCGGTATTGTAAGGGAGGCAACATGGACAAACAGAAAATCAGTTTTTCAAGGCACCTTTTTTCCGCGGCGGCCCTATTTACTTTGCTTGTTCCTTTGTGGGCACAGACCGGAACTGCGCACGGCATCACAC
>Ga0187807_1000566_pt1 | contig 11702 bp, 9 predicted proteins | sample NC_wetland_sal_i_4_FD_132432 | JGI IMG/M metagenome (GOLD analysis project Ga0187807, IMG submission 132432) | Wetland sediment microbial communities from Neuse River Estuary, North Carolina, USA - ASW_2 | ecosystem: Environmental > Aquatic > Freshwater > Wetlands > Sediment | place: USA: North...
GAGACCGTGGTCGGCATCGTCGCCGCCGATGCGGCGGGCGCGGGCCTTGCCCTGGGCACCGCGCAGGGGACCGTCAAGCGGGTCACGCCCGACTATCCGCAGAATGCCGCTGACTTCGACGTGATCGCGCTGCGGGACGGTGACCGAGTCGTCCGCGCCGTGCAGCTGGCCAGCGAGGACGTCGAGCTCACGTTCATCACCAGCGACGCCCAGCTGCTGCGCTTCCCCGCGGCGGCCGTCCGACCTCAGGGCAGGGCGGCGAGCGGCATGGCCGGCATCCGGCTCGCACCGCGAGCCAGGGTCATCTGGTTCGGCGCGGTCGATCCGCGGCCTGCTGCTGCGCCCGCAGGCGGTCCGCACCCCACGGCAGCCGAGCCGGTAGTCGTGACCGTGGCCGGAGCGGCGGGCGCGCTGCCGGGCACGTCTGCGGCGACCGTCAAGGTCACCCCGTTCGCCGAGTTCCCGCCGAAGGGCCGGGCGACCGGCGGAGTGCGCTGTCACCGGTTCCTGAAGGGCGCGGACGCGCTGGTGCTGGCCTGGGCCGGGCCGGGACCGGCGCGCGGCGCCACCGAGGCGGGGACGCCGGTCGACCTGCCGCCGCCGATCGGGCGGCGGGACGGCTCGGGTGAGCGCGTGCGGCACCCGCTCGCCGCGATCGGCGGCACCGCCGGGCCTGGCTGAGCCGGTTGCCTTCCGATCTGCCTGCTCACCCGACTGCAAGTCAGAGTGCGCTGAGAGCGCGGCCTCGGCCGCCCGGCAGTCGGTGTGCCGAGGCTGGTCCCTGATGACGAGCCGATCGCGACGTGCGGCGGCAGTCGGGAAGGGAGAAGGCAGATGGTTTCCAGTACAGGCCGACGGGCCCGGCGGCTCATCTTGACCGCCATCGTGGCGGCCGGGGTGGGGGCGAGCGCCACGGGCGTCGCGCTCGCGGCGACGGGCGGCGGCACGAGCGGCGCAACGCAGGCGAACACGACTGCGACGTCGTCCTCAGTCAGCTCGTCGCCGTCGCCATCCGCGTCCTCATCCTCGGGATCGAGCGGGACGCACACCGGACCTGCACCCACGGGCTCGCATCCGTGCCCGAACATGGGCAGCAACTCCGGTGGCTCAGCCAGCTCGGGCAGTTCGACCGCTTCGTAGCCCGGCTTGGCGATGTCGCGCCTGACGCGCCGGGCCTGGCCCGGCGCGTCAGGCGTCGATGCGGGCGGGGTCGAGCTCAGTGGCGCCGCCCACAATGAAGTCGCGACGCGGCCCGACGTCGCTGCCCATGAGCAGGTCGAACATCGCCTCCGCGGCCTCGCCGTCCTCGATCCTGATCCGCCGCAGGACTCGTCGGCGCGGATCCATGGTCGTCTCGGCCAGCTGGCGGGCGTCCATCTCGCCTAGGCCCTTGTAGCGCTGCGGGGGTTCCTTGAACCGCTGGCCCTTGCGCTCGAGCTCCAGCAGCGTGCGATGCAGCTCAGCGTCGCTATAGGTGTAGATGTACTTTTCCTGGCCCTTGCGCGGGCTGGTCAGCTCGATCCGGTGCAGCGGCGGCACGGCCGCGAACACCCGGCCGGCCTCCACCATCGGCCGCATGTAGCGGTGGAAGAGCGTCAGCAGCAGGGTCCGGATGTGCGCGCCGTCGACGTCAGCGTCGGCCATGAAGATCACCCGCTGGTAGCGAGCGGAGTCCAGGTCGAACGCGCTCCCCGATCCGGCACCGATGACCTGGATGATCGCCGCGCATTCGGCGTTCTTCAGCATGTCGGCCAGCGATGCCTTCTGCACGTTGAGGATCTTGCCGCGGATCGGCAGCAGCGCCTGGAACTCCGAGTCCCTGGCGTTCTTGGCCGTGCCCAGAGCGGAGTCGCCCTCCACGATGAACAGCTCACTGCGGTCATCGGCTGAGCGACAGTCCACTAGCTTGGCCGGCAGCGCCGAGGTGGCGAGCGCTGACTTGCGCCGCTGGTTCTCCCGGTGCTCGCGGGCGGCGATTCGCGTCTTCGCCGCGGAGATGACCTTGTCCAGCACCGCCCGGGCTTGCTGCTTGCTGCCCCGGACCCGGCCCTCGAGGAAGTTCCCCAGTTCGGTCGCCACGACCTGGCTGACGATCCTCGAGGCAGCCGGTGTGCCGAGAACCTCTTTCGTCTGGCCCTCGAACTGCGGCTCCGGCAGCCGGACGGAGATGACCGCGGTCAGGCCTTCGAGCACGTCATCCTTGATCACCGGGTCCTCGCCGGCCTTCAGCAGCCTGGCCGCCTTGAGCTGGTCGTTCAAGGTCCGGACCAGGGCTCGCTCGAACCCGGAGACGTGCGTGCCGCCCTTAGCGGTGGGGATGACGTTGACAAACGAGCGCAGCGTGGTGTCGTAACCGGTGTCCCAGCGCAGCGCTAGGTCCACGTCGAGCTGGCGCTCGACCTCGGTCGGTGTCAGGTGGCCGGCGTCGTCGAGAACCGGCACTGTCTCGGTGAACTGGCCGCTGCCGGTAATCCGCACGACATCGGTGACCGGCTCACCCGCAGCCAGGTGCGCGCAGAATTCGCTGATCCCGCCGGCGAACCGGTACTCCGCGGACCGGCCCGCCGGGCCGTCCTCGACCGCTATCGCATCGCCGTTAGGAGCCTCCTCGGCGGGGTCCCGCACCGGGCGCTCGTCGGTCACCTTGATGCTGAGTCCGGGCACGAGATACGCGGTCTGCCTGGCCAGCTGAGCCAGCCAGGAGAACCGCCAGTCCGCGCCCGGAATGAAGATCTGCCGATCTGGCCAGAACCGGGTCCTGGTTCCGGTGGTCGTCCTGGCTAGCTTGCGGCCCTTGTGCAGCCCGGATCCTGGCGTGAATCGCGCTTCCGGACCCTCACCGTCGAATCGTCCGGGTACGCCGCGCCGGAAGCTGATGGCCCACTCGTAGCCGCCCTTGCAGACCAAGACGTCAAGCCGTGCCGACAGCGCGTTCACAACCGAGGCGCCGACTCCGTGCAGGCCACCGGATGCGGTGTACGAACCGCCGCCGAACTTACCGCCCGCGTGCAGCCGGGTCATGATCAGCTCTACGCCCGACAACCCGGTCCTCGGCTCGTTGTCGACCGGGATGCCACGGCCGTTGTCGGATACCTCGGCCGAGCCGTCCGGGTGCAAGATCACCTCGATGCGCGTACACGCCCCGGCCAGGGCCTCGTCGACAGAGTTGTCAAAGATCTCGCCCAGGCACTGCGAAAGGCCCCGGCCGTCGGTGGAGCCGATGTACATCCCCGGGCGCTTGCGCACGGCGTCGAGGCCCTCAAGCACGGTGAGATGACGGGCCGTATACCCGTCTGCTGACGGCGCGTGGCCGGCGGTCACGCTCGCCGTTCTGGCGGCGCGGGCAGAGTTCGCTGCTCTGGCCGACACCCGGCTGGCGGGCTCTGTGCTGAGGGCGGTCACAACGGCTCCCCTGTGCAGGACCTACGTCGAAGCATGAGGCTCTGAAGGCAGGGTAGTCGCGATCCGGCCCGTCATCGTGCCACCACGCCGCGCGACATATAACGCTGTGATCAATAAGTCACGCTTATATGGACAAAATACTACGTACCGTGCGCACCATTACGGTGCGGATGTTCGCCTTCGGCATACTCCCGCACTCTGGGGGATGACAAACGACCAGCCCGAGTGTTGTGATGCCTAGGAGATCACAAGACAGGACGGGCCGTCGGCGAGGTCGGCGGCTGGCGGCACAGGCTGCTGGTGACCAGCGCCAGAGCCGTGACTGCCGGCACCGGAGACCCGCCGGACCGTCCGAGAGGCGAGGAGGCGACTATGACCGGAGCAATTGCCCCAACAAGGCCGCTGAGCGCCCATGACTTGTGTGATCGGTGCGGTGCACCTGCCTACGTACGCGTACTTCTTCCCGGTTCGGGCGAGCTGCTGTTCTGCGCTCACCACAACCGCAAGCACGCCGACGCGCTGGCCAAGATCGCAGTGGAGATCCAGGACGAGACCGGAAGGCTGCTGACCAAGGCCAGCGACGCGGCCTCCTGACCTCCCAGAGAGACGATCGCCCCCTGACCGGGCTTCCCCGGTCAGGGGGCGTACTTCTGCCGCCAATCAGTCCAGGTAGTCGCGCAGCACCTGGGACCGGGACGGATGACGCAGCTTGGACATCGTCTTGGACTCGATCTGGCGGATTCGCTCCCTGGTCACGCCGTAGACCTTGCCGATCTCGTCCAGCGTCTTGGGCTGGCCGTCAGTCAGGCCGAACCGCATCGAGACCACGCCAGCCTCACGCTCGGACAGCGTGTCTAGCACCGAGTGGAGCTGCTCCTGCAGCAGCGTGAAGCTGACCGCCTCGCCTGGCTGGATCGCCTCTGAGTCCTCGATCAGGTCGCCGAACTCGCTGTCCCCGTCTTCCCCGAGCGGCGTGTGCAGCGATATCGGCTCACGGCCGTACTTCTGCACCTCAATGACCTTCTCCGGGGTCATGTCGAGCTCAGCGGCCAGCTCCTCCGGAGTCGGCTCCCGGCCCAGGTCCTGCAGCATCTGCCGCTGAACCCTGGCCAGCTTGTTGATGACCTCGACCATGTGGACCGGGATCCGGATGGTGCGCGCCTGGTCAGCCATGGCCCGCGTGATGGCCTGCCGGATCCACCAGGTCGCGTACGTCGAGAACTTGTAGCCCTTGGTGTAGTCGAACTTCTCCACGGCCCGGATCAGGCCCAGGTTGCCTTCCTGGATCAGGTCGAGGAAGAGCATGCCGCGGCCGGTGTAGCGCTTGGCCAGTGAGACCACGAGCCGGAGGTTTGCCTCAAGCAGGTGGTTCTTCGCCCTTTTGCCGTCGTCGGCAATCCACTCCAGGTCCAGCCGCGTCTCCGGCCGCAGCGCGTGACCGTTCTCGGCTAGCTTCTCCTCGGCGAACAGGCCAGCCTCGATCCGCTTGGCCAGCTCGACCTCCTGCTCGGCGTTGAGCAGCGGGACCTTGCCGATCTGCTTGAGATAGTCCTTGACCGGGTCGGATGTGGCGCCAGCGACGGCTACCTGGGCCGCGGGCAGATCCTCGTCGTCATCGCCGTATACGAACGCCTCATCCTCGGCATCCTCGGCCGACGCGAGCTGATCGCCCGCCTCGATCACGGCGCCGTTGGTACTGGCCAGCGCCGTGGGCTCCGCAATCGCGTCGTCGGCCAGCGCATCGGACTCGGCCAGGTCGGCCTCAACGGTCAGGTCCTCGGCGTCCGCCTCGTCGCCTTCCTCGGCCTCGAGTGACTCCAGCTCCTCGAGCTCAGCCTCGACGTCCAGGAACGCCACGTCGGCCAGGTCAGGGTCATCGACATCAAGGTCCGCTACATCGACAAGATCTGGATCGGCATCCAGGCCGCCCGGCTCCGCAGGCTTGGAGTCAGCGCCCAGTTCGGCCTCCGCGGCCAGGTCGGCGTCCGCCGTCACGTCCCTGCTCCTGCTGTCACGATGGTTTCCCCTGCCTGGCAGCTCACTGGCGGCCCTCTTTCCCTGCCTGCCCCTGGCGCCGACTAGGCCGGTGCGAACCCGTCCTCGGCCCTGGCCCTCCGGCACCTGATCCTCGGCACTACTGCCATTGACGCTTGCAGAGCTGGCACCGACCGCGCTGGCGCTTGCGTGCGCTGCTGATGCCGGCTTGCGCTTGCGGCCGCTCGCCGGCCGCCTCGCGGCCGGAACCGCGTCGGCCACGCCCTCTCCCGGAACCAGGGCAACTGGCTGGTCTGCCGGCGCCTTGCCGTCGGCAGAACGGCCACGGGCCTGCTGCGGTACGCGTGCGCTCGATGCGGACGGCCGCCGCCGCCGCGCGGCTGAGCCTGCAGCGCTTGCCACCACGGTCACCCCTTCCCTAGCTGGATGGCGACCAGCATCGCCTCGACCAAAACAGCCATGCCCAGCATGCGGCTGTTCGAACTAGGCGACACTGCCACCTCTCCGGCATACCTCGTGATGACCATGGGGACCCTACCGCGCGAATCCGGCTTCTTGGACCAGCTCAGAAGCCCATCCACTGCGGCAGGACCGCCCGTTCTGGCCGAGGTCCTCTCTCGCCCACCACATTAAGCGCAGTGTCCGGGTAGGTCGTACCGCTGCGGGCCAGCGCCCTTGCCGTCCGCCTGGGCCAGGATCACCCAGGCTGACAGCACAACCCCGCGAATGTTACCCGCATTCCTCATGCCCTCCCCTTCCGCGCTGAACCCGCCTGCCGGCGGCTACCGCCGTGGTTGCGCTCCGACGGAACGTGCAGGACCAGAACCGTGACGTCGTCATCCTGCTCGTACCCGGTCAGCATCCGGTCTACGAGATAAGCCAGCAGCTTGGCCGGGTCGGTCGCCACCGCGGCCGGCGCCTGGGCAGCGACGGCCACCAGTTCGCGCAGTCCGGCATCCAGGCCGCGCTTGCGGTTCTCTACCAGCCCATCGGAATACAGCACCGCGGTGTTGCCTGGCGGCAGCCGGAACACGTACTGCTCCCGCGGGCTCGCCCAGCCGAGTGGCGTGCCTGCCTCGGCCGTATCCAGTCGCGGCGGGCCGTCCTCCGCCAGCAGCAGCGGGGGCAGGTGCCCGGCGTTGCCCGCCACGCCCTCCCCGGTCATCGGGTCGACGACCAGGTACGCGACGGTGGTGACCTGCTCGGCCATCTCAGTGGCGAGGAACAGCCGGTCCAGCCCGGAGAGCACCGCAGCCGGCCGCGGATCGGTGAGCGCCAGTGCCCGCAGCGCGTTCCTGACCCGGCCCATCCCCGCCGCGGCCGTCAGCCCCTTGCCCATGACGTCGCCAGTGGCCACCGCGAGCCGCCCGTCCGGCAGCCGGAACGCGTCGTACCAGTCACCGCCGATCTCCATGTTCCTGGTGACCGGCAGGCACCTGGCCGCCAGGATCATGCCGGGAACCTCGGGCAGGGTGTCAGGCAGCAGGCTCCGCTGCAGGGTCTCGGCGGTAGTGTGCTCGCGCTCGTAGAGCGTGGCCCGTTCCAGCGCGAGCGCGCACTGGCCCGCCAGTGCCTCGAGGAAGACGCGTTCTTCCTCGGTTATCTGCCGGGGCCGGTCGAACGAGAACCGGAGCGCGCCCAGCGAGGCGCCTGATGACAGCAGGGGCAGCCCTACCCACGCCTTCTCGTCGCTGTTGCTCAGGAACAGGGTGACGTCGAGCCCCTCGGCCTCAAAGTACGCGCGCAGCGCTTCCGGGCTCTCCAGCAGGACGGGCTTACGCGTGTTGATCGCGGAGGTCATCACGCTCGAGGCCGCCAGCGGGATGTCCCCGCCTACTGTGCCGGGCCCGTCCGGCAGTCCGCCCGGGTTGATGGTGTGCAGCCAGAGCCGCTCAGTGTCCAGGATCGCGACCGCGGACCGCTCGGCGCCGATCGCCGAGCGGCCGACCTCGGTGATGACCTGGACCACCTGCTCCACGGTCAGCGCCTCAGCCAGCATCGAGGTGGCCTGCTGGAGCCGGGCCGTGCGCAGCGCGGCGGCCGACAGCTGCTCAGTCAGGCGGCCGCGCATCTCCTCGGCCTCGCGCTGGGCCGTGACGTCGGTGCTGGCGCCCATCCACTCGATAATCCGGCCGTCGCGCTCGATCGGCACGGCGCGCACGTCATAGTGCCGGTAGGTGCCGGACCTGCTGCGGACGCGATACCGGCTGTCAAACACCTTCCCCGACCGCACGCACTCGCGCCAGGCCGCCTCCACCCGCGCGATGTCGTCGCCGTGCACTGCCGCGAGCCAGCCACTGCTGAGGTACTCGTCCACGGTCTGACCGGTGATCGACCGCCACTCGGGTGAGTCCTCTGCTATCTCGCCGTCCGGTCGGGTCACCCACACGACCTGGGCACCGGCCTGAACCAGCGACCGGTACCGCTCCTCGCTGCGGCGCAGCGCATCGGCAGCCTCGTGCTGCGCGGTGGTGTCGATGGCAATGGCGGCTACGCCGCTGACTTCGCCGTCCGATGACGGGAACCACGAGATCGAGCAGTAGCGGACGGCCGCCGGGTAATTCCCGACAGCCTGCGAGTCGGCGTCAGCGATGGCGTGCTCGGTCCGCGGTACCGGACTCTCGCCGGCAGCAACCTGCCGCACCGCGGCCTCGGCCGTGGCCGCCAGGTCGGCGGGCCAGATCTCGGCGGGCGAGCAGCCGACCTCGCCCGAGTCGCCGCCCGTCAGCGCGGCCATCGCCTTGTTCACTCGGAGCAGGCGGGAATCAAGGCTGATGAAGGCGAATCCGACCGGTGCCTCGGACAGCAGCGAAGACACCAGCCTCGAGTCGGTCAGGTCGAGGCCGGGGAGCCGCGGCAGCGGTACGGACGTGCCGGTGCTCATCCCGAACTCCCGGCACATGGCCAGCCGCGCGCCATGGATCCGCTCCTTCCTGCGCACTGCGGACACAAGAAGGCTAGCGGCAAGAACGAGCACAAGAATGCAGGCAGCGACAACTCGCAGCCCGGCAGGCCGCCGCCGTGGCCGCACCGCCCTGGCCGCGAACGCTCCCTGGCAGGCGATCTGACCAGGCCAAACGTCACGGCAACCGCACTTCGGCGGCTGATCACGCCGGGGCTGCAGCGGTCAGGCAATGCTGCTCATCGTCGGCCGGGACGCGCCGTCCGGCCCGCTTGCCTCGAGCGGGAAATGACAGGCCACAAGCTGGCCGGGAGCCGCATGCGGGCGCAGCGGCGGCTCGGCGGTGGCGCAGATGTCCTGCGCGAGCGCACACCTGGTCCGGAACCTGCACCCTGATGGCGGCTCGGTCGCGAGCGGCAGGCCAGTGACCGGCGCCGGGCCGCCTGGCGCTCGCTGGACCGCGGCCGGACCGGCTGGCCCTGTCACCGCGGGGACTGCCGCGATGAGGCCGGCAGTATACGGGTGACCCGGTGCCGTGCAGATGTCCTCGGCGGGCCCCATCTCGACCAGCTTGCCGAGGTACATCACGCCGATGACGTCGGCCATGTACCGGACGACCGATAGGTCATGGGAGATGAACAGGTAGCTGAGGCCGTACTGGCGCTGCAGTTTGCGCATCAAGTTGAGGATCTGGGCCTGTACGGACACGTCGAGGGCCGACACCGGCTCGTCGGCCACGATCAGGGCGGGCCGCTGAATCAGCGCCCTGGCCAGCGCGAGCCGCTGGCGCTGGCCGCCGGAGAACTCGCGCGGGTACCGGTCCCCGGCCTCCGGTGCCAAGCCGACCTCGTCCAGGATCCTGGCCACCTGGCGGCGATGACCACGGCGCCGGACCGTTTTCTGGATTGCCAGCGGCTCGCTCAGGATCGAGCGGATCCGCATCCGCGGGTCCAGCGAGCCGAACGCGTCCTGGAACATCAGCTGGATACCCTGCCGGTGCGGGCGCAACTGCCGTCGCGACAGCCCGGTCAGCTCGGCACCGCGGAACTCGATGGATCCAGCGGTTGCCCGCTCGAGGCCCACGAGCAGCCTGGCCATGGTCGTCTTGCCGCAGCCTGACTCGCCGACCAGGCCGAACGTCTGCCCCTCGAGGACCTCGAAGCTCACGCCGGCCACCGCGCTCACCGTGCCGGTCCGCCGCCCGAGCACGCCCTGGGTCACCGGAAAGTCCTTGACCAGGCCGGACACCCGCAGCAGCGGAGCGGAAGCGTCGCTTCGCTCGGTGATCACAGCGACGGCCGCGGACCGCCCGGCGCCGGCCGGCCGAGCAGCCGGGCGCGCAGCGGCGCGCGTAGGGCCTGCCGCCCAGGCGCTGACCCGCGAGCCTGCCGAGGCGCCCGGTGAGCCGGTCACCGCGCCAACGGGGAAGAAGCACGCGTACGCATGGCCGGGATGGTCACCATCCAGCGCCGGCTCGTGACTGCCGCACCAGTCACGGGCGTACCGGCACCGCGGGGCGAACCTGCACCCGGCCGACAACTCGGTGAGATCCGTCGGCCTGCCGGGAATGCTGTACAGCGACCGCGCAGCCGGGCCAGCCAGCTCCGGCAGGGCGTCGAGCAGCGCCTCGGTATACGGGTGCCGGGGGTCAGCGAGGACGGCGCCCGTGGCAGCGCGCTCGACGATCCGCCCGCCGTACATGACTGCTACCCGCTCGGTCCGGCCGGCGATGACGCCCAGGTCGTGGGTGACCAGAATCACCGCCATGCCGAGCTGCCGGCGTAGGTCGTCGATGAGCTCGAGAATGTCGCGCTGGATCGTGACGTCCAGTGCAGTCGTCGGCTCATCGGCGATCAGCAGCCGCGGCTGACAAGCCAGCGCCGCTGCGATCATCGCCCGCTGCCGCATCCCGCCCGATAGCTGGTGCGGGTACAGTCCGGCCACGCGCTCGGGCTCGGGCATCCGCACCACCGCGAGCATCTCGACCGCATGGGCGGCCGCTGCATCGCGGTCAGCGCCCGCGTGCACCACTACGGACTCGCTGATCTGCCTGCCGATCGTCATCGTCGGGTCTAGGCAGCTGGCCGGGTCCTGGAACACCATCCCGATATCCCGGCCCCGCACCGTCTGCATGTCACGTTCCGACAGCTCGGTCAGCTCGGTGCCCGCTAGCACGACCGAGCCCGAGGTGATGACGCCGCCGCGGGGCAGCAGCCGAATTATCGAGCGCGCCGTCATCGTCTTCCCGCAGCCGGACTCGCCTACCAGGCCGAGGCACTCGCCCGCCGCTACCTCCAGGCTGACGCCGTCGACGGCGCGAACGGTCGCGTCCCGGCGCCTGATCTCGGTGCGCAAGGCAGTGACCCGCAGTACCAGCTCGGTCCGTCGGCCGGCGGTCATCCCGTCACTCATCGCGGGCGAACCCATCGCGCAGGCCGTCACCCAGCATGGTGAACGCGACCACGACGACCATGATGGCGATGCCAGGCGCCAGGATCTGCCACCAGTAACCGTCGTCGATGGTCTGCGTCGCCGCGCCCAGCATGTCGCCCCAGTCGACCGACGGGAACGGCACGCCCAGCCCGAGCCAGCTCAGCGCGGCCAGCAGCAGGATCGCGTTGGCGATCTGGAAGGTCACGTTGACGACGATCGTGCCCATGGCGTTGGGCGCGATGTGCCGCACGATGGCGCGGACGCTGCCACCGCCCATGACTCTGGCCGCCTGGACGTACTCGCGGGTGCGTAGCGTCAGCGCCTCGGCGCGCACGAGCCTCGCCGTGCTCAGCCAGGACGTGCCAGCGATGACCAGGATCAGCATCGGCGTCGAAGGCCGGTGAATCGCGATCAGCAACAGCAGCAGGACGATGCCCGGAATGGCGATCCCGGCGTCCACGATGCGCATCATGACGGCGTCCACGGCGCCGCCGACGTATCCGGCGGCGGCGCCCCACAGCGAGCCGAGCACGGCGGCGAGAACCCCGGCGGCCGCCCCAACCTCCAGCGAGACCTGTCCGCCCTGCATCAGCCTGCCTAGCTCGTCCGAGCCGTCGTTGTCGGTACCGAGCGGATGGCCGGCGCGCGGCGACAGATTCGCCTGGGAGAGGAACACGTGCAGCTGGTCCGTGTGGTACAGCGCCGGGCCAGCGAAGCACAACAGAAACACCGCGACGATCACCAGCCCGCCCGCGGTCGCGAGCGGATACGCCCGCAGCACTGACACCAAACGGCGCGCGTGACCGGCTCCCGCGGCCCGTAGCTGCGCTCCACTCGGCTGCGCGACGGCCGGCCCGGCATGCCGGCCGCGGCTGCCGCGCCCTGGCGTGGCGGCGAGGTCAGCCGGAGCGCCTGCGCCAGCCGGCTTACTCGGCAGAGCCTGGTTCGCCGTCATTGCTTGGCGTACCTC
>Ga0187807_1000567_pt1 | contig 11694 bp, 11 predicted proteins | sample NC_wetland_sal_i_4_FD_132432 | JGI IMG/M metagenome (GOLD analysis project Ga0187807, IMG submission 132432) | Wetland sediment microbial communities from Neuse River Estuary, North Carolina, USA - ASW_2 | ecosystem: Environmental > Aquatic > Freshwater > Wetlands > Sediment | place: USA: North...
CCGGTTCGCCGACGGCGACGCCGCCATGCGGAACATCGCGGTGGCCGCGCTGCGGCAGATCGGGTTCGGCGGCACGCAGGTGGCGGCGGCGCTGGGGCTGACGACGAACTACGTGGCCACGCTGCACCAGCGGGCAGCGCGGGAGGGGACCGCCGGGCTGGCCCGGCCGCGGGGCAGGCCCCGCACGGTGACGGAGCAGGACTGGGAGCGGGCGCGGGCGTGGCGCGCGGCCAGGGTGCGGGACGCGGAGATCGCCCGGCGGCTGGGGGTGCAGCAGTCCACGGTGCTGCGGCGGCTCGGCCCGGCCCAGGTGCAGGGCGAGCTGGCGCTGGAGGACGCCGCGGTTCCCGGCCTGGCGGCGGGCCGGGAGGAGACGGCAGAGAACCGGGAGGAGACGGCAGAGAAGGAGCCGCCGGGGCCGGAACCGGAAGCCGTGCCGGGGCACGACGGGCAGGAGCCCGAGCAGCCGGAGCCTGCGCCGCGGCCGGAGCCGGGTGCCGTGCCGCCGGGGTTCGCGAGGACGGGGCGGGCGGCGGAGGGCAGCGGGGTGTTCTCCCGGTATGCGGGGGCGATGCTGCTGCACGCCTATCCCGGGCGGGCCGGGGAGATCTTGCCGCAGGCGGCGGGCGGCGACGCGCGGGAGGCGGCGCTGCTGTCGGCGGTGAGCACGTGCTTCGCGCTGGGAGCGGCGACGGCCGAGCAGGTCAAGCATCTCGTCCCGGCCGAGGCGGGGCCGCTGGCCGGGCTGGCGGCCCTCCCGTCGCTGCGGACGCTGCGCCCCCGGCTGGCCGCGATCGCCGACGCCGCTGACCCGCTGGAGCTGCAGGCGGCGTTCGCGGCCGCGATGCTGGCGGCCAGCCCGGAGACCTCCGGGGTGTACTACGTCGATGACCACTTCGTCCCGTATGCCGGCGCCAAACCGGTGGGGAAGGGGTGGAACAACAAGCGGGGCCGGGCGGAGAGGGGCCGCGCGGACACGCACGTGACTACCCATGACGGGCGGGCGGTGTGCTTCGTGACCGGCGAGCCCTCGGGGCTGTCCGTCACGCTGCCCAAGGCGCTGGCCGAGCTGGCCAAGGCCGTCCCGCCCGGCACGCCGGTCATGCTCGGGTTCGACCGCGGCGGCGCCTACCCGGCCGTGTTCAGCCACTGCCGCGACAACGGCGTGCACTGGGTGACCTACCGGCGGGCCCCGCTGGCCGTCCCGGGCATGCTGCCGGTCCTGTCCGTGATCACCGTGAACGGGAAGGCCCGCGCCGTCGCCTGGACCGACGAGACCGTGCAGCTCAAGGACTACGGCCAGGCCCGGCAGATCACCTTGTTCGAGCACGGCCGGGCCGTCTTGCAGATCCTGACGTCGGACTTCGATGCGTGCCCGGCCGCGCTGCTGGGCTGGCTGAAGTCGCGGTGGCGGGAGGAGAACTACCTCAAGTACGCCAGCGAGAACTACGGCATCGACAAGATCTGCGACTACCTCGCGGACATCGAGACGAACACCAAGGTCGTAGACAACCCGGCCCGCAAGGAAGCCAACGCCGCGGTGCGCGAGGCAGAGAAGACCCTGGCCGCCGCCGAACGCGGCCTCGCGGTCCTGCTCGCCGACCTGTCCATCGCCCCCGCGGCCAAGAACGAGAAGCTCATCCCCGCCGCCGAACGCGAGATCGCCGCCGCCCGCCGCCAGCTCGCCGCGGCCAGCAAGGCCCGCGACGGCATCCCCGCCAAGCTGCCCGCCAACCAGATCGACCCCCAGGCGCAGGTGGCGCTGCTGCGCACCGGGCGGCGCGGCCTGCAGATGGTGCTCCGGCTGCTCGCGCACAACGCCGAGCACTGGCTCTCCGGCCAGCTCAACGCCTACCTGCGCGACGACGACGAATACCGCGCCATCACCCGGGAGACCATCATCCGCGGCACCGCCGGGATCATCGTCTTCGCCCCCGACACGGTCACCGTCACCCTGCAGCAGCCCGCCGAGCCACGCGTCGCCCGCGCCCTGGCCCTGCTCATCGACCAGATCAACGCCACCCCGCCCGTCATGCCAGGCGACACCCGGCCCATCACCTACCAGCTCACCGCGAGCCCGGCAATTTAACACCAGGCTGACCGCGCCTTCCGGAGATCTGAGGCTGTACTTCGAGCAAGACGCGGCCCGCGCAGAAGTGGGCATTCTGCATGGTGCGAGCCAGGCCGGGCAGCGATCGCTCTGACCGGGCTGGCCTGCCCGCGGCTGCGCCTGATGCCACGATCTGGCACCATACTGTCCCGGCGGGCGGCCGCACCCTCCGGCGAGCGCTGCTACGCCGTCACATGTAGCCCAGGCGCTGCAGCAGGCGCCAGCACAGCCAGCCGGGCGGCACCGGGAGCCAGTAGGTGGCCAGCCGGTAGATGACCACCGCCGACACCGCTGCCCCGGAGGAGATGCCGATGCCGGTCAGGCCCGCTATCGCCGCGGCCTCGAATCCGCCCACACCGCCAGGGGTCGGCGTGGCGGCCGCGACGACGGAGGTCGCCATGTAGACCGCGCCTATCTGGGCGATGCTGGCCCCTCCGCCGAAGGCCTGGACCGAGGCGACCAGGCCGGCCACATAGGCCAGGGTCACCAGGGCCGAGCCGCCGAACAGCAGCGTCAGCCTGACCGGGCTCCGGGCCACCTTCCGCAGGCTGGCCAGGGACGACCGCAGTGGAGGCAGCACCTTCCTGGCCGCGAATTTGCGGCCCCGGCGGGTGGCGATCACGATGCCGATGATCGCGGCCACGCCCGCCAGGACCGCCAGCAACGTGCTGCTGGGCGGCAGCTTGAACGCCTTGCTCGCACCGCTGCGGCCCGCCCAGGCGAAGAAGATCGCCAGGAGCACCAGGTGGACCAGGGCTCCGGCCAGCGAGTTGACCCCCACGGCGGCCACGCCCGCCGACGGCTCGACGCCGGCTTTCTGCAGGAACCGCACGTTAAGCGCCATGCCACCGACGTTGGACGGCGACACCCGGTTGACGTATGAGGAGGCACCCTGGGTCGAGACTCGTTGCCGTCTGGTCAGCGAGGCTGTGCCAGCGCCATCGGTGTTCGATCACGGGGTGGTCGGTGAGCAGGGACGCGCCGGGGCCAGGGATCCGCTCGACCGCGTGCTCTAGGTCGGCGGTGCGCGGGTCCCAGATGCACGGTTCTTGTGATGCACGTCATCGCCGGTGCGCTGCAGGAGCACCTCGATGCCGTGGTCGTCCGCGGGATTAGGGCCCGGTACGGCGAGCTGCTCGCCGGGCCCCGCCAGGTATCCGGGCACATCGGCCCGGAACCGCGTCGGCCCGGCAAGATCGGGGCAGTCGATCACGATAACCAGCTCGCCGTTCCGGTAGGACTGCGGCATCCTTCGCATCTGCCAATGGTCTCGGTTCGCGGCAGGCCCGGGATCGGGGACGCGGACATCTGCCGCGTCCATCGCGCCGGGGCGCCTAGGGTACAAAACCTCCAACTGCGCGCAACTCCGTGACCGGCACTCTAACAGCAACATGGTAGACGGTAGATGTCACAGTGGGTGAACGGTCGCCGAGCGCCGCCGCCTTGCGAGATCGCGCCGAACGCCGATTTTGCACGGTCTGTGGATGGTGACGTTGCTGCTTTCGGGTGGCGCAGGAAATCGGTTGTGAGCGTCGGTGGCGTGGAAGCCTTGCCGGGATTGCCGGTTCAGAGTGCGTCTTTGCTTGCGCGGGGACGATCCCCCGGGGCCGGGTGGCTCGCCGTCATTGCCGGGGCTGCCGGGTTCGCGGGGACACACCCGCCGGGCATCGGAACCGCCATCTCCTCACGCCCCGGCTCAGCCGCGCCCGGCGGCCACCACAGCCCGGGAGTGGTTGATGGCCAGCGCCCGGCCGACGGCACGGGCGTGGTTGGCGGCCGGCGCCCGGGCGGTGTCCTGGCGCTGGTACAGCTGGGTGAACATGGTGTCCTTCCCTTCGTGACGTGGCGGGCCGCCCCTTGGCCTGCTCTGGCACCGGTGCCGGCCGAGGGTGCCTGGTACCGGATGACGCAGGTCTGGTCGCCGGGGACGGCGATGGCGCCCGGGAATCAGCTGGCGGTCAGTGTCCTGTCTTCACGCCATCGACGCGCAGGACTCAAGAGTGCTTGCTCGTTGGCGCCGGCGGGCAGGCTGAGCGGCGTTGATGGCGATCCGCATGTCGGAGAACTCATCACGGTGCAGGGTTATGTAGCCGCGGTCGCGGACCAGGGCAAGCATCGGGGCGTTGCTGAGCATGATGTCGGCTTGCAGGTTCGGCACGCCACGTGCGGCCGCGGCGGCAACGATGGCGCCGAGCAGGTAGCGTCCTAGCCGCCATCCCCGCCAGCCGGGGGCGACGGTGAGGGCGAACTCGCCGTCGCCGTCAGGCAAGATGGCGTAGCCCGCCTCGGCCACCAGTGCGTCCTGGGGGCCGGAGGCGACCGCGACCAGGCGATATCCGCCCTCGTCCTCGGCCCGGGTCATCTGCTCGAGGAAGTTACGGGCCGGAGGGCGCAGGCTGAAGAAGCGGTGGTGCCGGTCGTCATCGGACAGCCCCTGGAACAGCGCGTCCAGCCCGTCGACGTCGGCCTGCGTCACGGTCCGCACGGTCAGGGCCCGGCCGTCGCGGCGGCCCAAGGTGGCGACGACTCCGCCGGCGGCGTCCGCGCCGGGTTCAGCGTGAGCTAGCACTGCGCACTCCCTTCGGTGCCGGGCCTGTGCTGCGGTCCGGAGCCTGCCAGCGGGCCTTATGAGTAGATCGGGTGCCGGGTGAGTGCCGGATGAACCGGCGGGGCGTCGTCGGCGAAGGAACGATCGGGCCACCGCTGACAGGTGCGATGGCTGGTGTGCGGGCCGTTGGTGTCCCGGGGAAGCGCAGACGGGCCGGGGCGGGGGAGCTGTGCCTGCTTGGCGGCCAGGCGAGCACGGAACCGCGCGGCATCGACGGCCCGCAGGCCGTGCTCGCCGGCGGCGGCGATCTCGCCGGCCGCATCGGCCACGACGACCGCGAAGCGCACGGACCGGCCGTCGACGGCGACCGCGCGGGCCTCCGCTACCAGCGACGTGCCCGGCGGGCTGGCGGACAGGTGCGTCATGGTGATCAGCGTGCCGACGGTCACCTCGCCGGGTTCCAGGTACGGATAGACCGCCGCCATGCACGGGGCCTCCATCAGGCCGACCATGAATCCGGTCGCGAACACAGGCTGCCCGCGGCGGAATTCGGCAAGGGCGGGGAGCAGGTCCGGCACGGTCTGGTGCGCCGGCACCGTGTACCGGACGACGTGCCGTGCCCCGATCACTAGCCCTGGTCTCATGGCGTGTGCTCCTCCTCGGTGAGCGTGAGGGTGCCGGCCGGATCAGCTGGCCGCCGCTGCGCCCGGCTGTCGCGTGCGCGGGTGGACACGGCGCCGGCCTTTAGGCGGCGAGCCGGCGGGCCCAGCGCATCCGCCGGGCCGCCGCGTCGGGGTGGTCACCGAACTCTTGGGCCATGACCTCGGTGCAGCCGCGCGGGCCGAGCCGGTGCACGGCGGAGCTGATGGCGGCGGCGATCATGCCGGCGTCCGGGGTGTCGGAGGGCTGCAGCGCGGAGGCGAACAGCGCCTGGCACCGCACGGGGCTGGCGGCCTGCGGCGCCGACGGCAGGGGTGTGATGGCGGGCATGGGGCATCTGCTTTCTGCGGGTGGTCCGGGGCCGGGCCCGCGGCCGGGCCGGCGCCGGTCAGGCATCGCCTGACCGGGTGCGTGGCGGCCGGCATGAGGCCCGGTCCGGGCCGGGTGCGGAGGCGGCGGCCGGCCCGGCTGCCGGGGACGGGACGGGATCGGCAGGCCGGACCGGGACGGCCGGGTTGATCCGGTCGGGCCGCAGCCCGGCGGCCGTCATGGCCGCGCGGACCGCGCCGGCCGAGGGGGCCTGGTACAGCCAGAAGCAGGTCTCCTCGTCCGGGACCAGGATCGCGCCCAGGAGGCGGACCGGGCCGCCCGGGCTGCTGGCCTGATCCGCGCCCCGCGCGGCGCCGGCGGGGCCGGGCGCGGCGGGGCCAGGGGCGTCGCGGGGGGCGTAGGTCTCGGCCAGGAACTCGGGCATGCGGCCCACCGTAGGCCGGTGCGGGCGGCGTTAAATCCCGTAAATACGGGAACTTTGACCGGCAATCGTGACGGCCGGCCCGGCGGGCGGTGCTAGCCCGGGCCGCCCAGGCGGCGGGCGAGCTGGGTGCGGGAGCGGATGCCGAGCTTGGCGTACACGCCGCGCAGGTGGGTGTCGACGGTGGCCACGGACAGGTACAGCCGGGCGGCGACTTCCTTGTTGGACAGGCCGCCGGCCACCAGCTCGGCGACCCGCTGCTCGCCCGGGGTCAGCCCGCCGCCGGGCGCGGCGCGGCGGCCGCTGACCCGGTCCGCCTCGGCGGCCGCCGCCTGGGCCCAGCCCGGGCAGCCCAGCGCCTCGAACCCGGACCGGGCCTGCTCCAGCGACTGCCGGGCCGCGGCCCGCTTCTTGGCCCGGCGCTGGGCCCGGCCCAGCACCAGCAGCGCCCGGGCCGCGTCGAAGCCCAGCCCCAGCGCCCGGTAGGCGGCCGCCGCCCGCGCGAGCCCGGCCGCCGCGGCCTCGTCGTACCCGCCCGCGAGGGTGACCACGGCCGCCGACCGGTCCGCGGTGGCCAGCCCCCACGGATGCTGCTGGGCGGCGGCCAGGCGCCGAAGCCGCCCGATCACCCGGTCCGCCTCCTCCGTCCGGCCCGCCTCGGCCAGCGCCTCGGCCAGATCGCCGGCCACCGGGAACACGCCGGGGTCCTCCACCCCCTCCCGCACCGTGTGCTCCCACACCTCCGACAGGCTGCCCGCCGCCCGCTCCGGGTCGCGGGCCAGCAGCGCGGCCAGCCCGGCCGCGCGCAGCGCCTCCAGCCGCTCCCACTCGGATGCGCCCAGGCCGCTGGCCTGCACCCGGGCCGCCAGCGCCGCGGCCCGCCCGGGGTCCCCGCGCACCGCCGCCAGCGCCGCCTGCACCCGCCACCCGACCACCTGGACCGGCTCCAGCGCGGCCCACTGAGCCAGCTCGTACTGAGCCACCTCATCCAGCGCCCGGGTCGCCGCAAACGTATCGCCGGCGCGCAGCTCGATCTCGAACAGGTGCACGGTGAATGTCATCCCCGAGCGGGCCTCGCCCCGCTCCTCGGCCGCCGCCAGCAGGCCCCCGAACAAGTCCCGGGCCCGGGCCAGCTCACCCCGGAACGCCAGCCGCATCCCGGCCGGGTAGCCCACCGAGCTGTGGTACAGGCTCACGGTGCCCGGCGGCACCGCCGCGGACCGCTCGAGCAGGTCCTCGACGCCGCGGCCGCGCAGGACCCGCGCCCAGGCCAGCGCGACCAGCGCCCGCCGCTCGGCGTCCGGGCCGGCCGAGGCTGCCGCGGCCAGCGCCTGGCCCGCGAGCTGCTCGGCCTCGGCGATCCGCCGGATCCGGTTAACCGCCTGCAGGTGCGCCCGCCGGGCCAGCGCCTGACCGCGCAGCCCCGGATCGGCGGCGCTGTCGGCGATCGCCCGCGCCAGGTGCTCCTCCTCGGCCGGGTAATCCGTGCCCTGCGCGAGCAGCAGGTGCGCGGCGGCCCGCGCCGGGCCGGCCGGCAGCGCGCCGATCCGCCCGGTCAGCAGCCCGGTCGCGCGGGCATGCTCGCCCGCGTCGATCAGGTACCGGGCCAGCGCCAGCAGCCGCCCGTCATACTCGCCGCTGCCGGCCGCGGTCAGCCGCAGCGCCTGCCCGGCCAGCTCGGCGGCATCGGCGGTCGCCCCCCGCGCCGCGGCCGCCGCCGCCGCCCCGGCCACCTTCTCCGCCAGCCCGGCATCCGGCCCGGCCGCGGCCAGCGCCCGGTGCCGGGCCCGCAGCACCGGGTCACCCACCGCCGCGCCCAGAGCAAGATGCAGCGCGCGCCGCTCGGCCGCGGCGGCCTGCCCGGCCGCCGCCGCGGCCAGCAGCGGGTGCGCCGCCCGCACCCGCGCCCCGTCGGCCACCAGCACCCCGGCCGCCTCCGCGTCCTGGACCGCCAGCGGATCGGTGACCGCCGCCAGCTCGGCCCCGGTCAGCCCGGCGCTCAGCGCCACCGCCAGCAGCGCCCGGCGCACCGGCGGCGGCAGCGCCCCGACCCGCGCGCCGAACAGCTCCGCCAGCAGCCCGGGCACCGGCAGCGCGGCGCCGATCTCCGGCACCCCCCGCTCCAGCACCGCCCGGCCCAGCTCCACGGCGAACAGCGGGTTGCCCCCCGAGGCCTCGAACACCTGCCGGGCCACCCGCCGCGGCAGCGGCCCGGCGAGCCGGCCGGCCAGCAGGGCGCTGATCGCCCCGAAGCTCAGCGGCCCCAGCTCCACCCGGGCCACCCCGGCCGGCTCCAGCACCTGCTCCAGCTCCGCCGGCCGGCCGGACCGCCGCGAGACCAGGAATCGGACGTCGTGCCCTGCCAGCCGCCGCGCGGCGAACACCAGCGCCGCGGCCGAGGCCCCGTCCAGCCAGGGCAGGTCATCGACCGCGACCAGCACCGGCCCCCCATCCGAGGCCAGCCGCAGCGCGCCCAGCAGGCCCGCCGCGATCGCCAGCGGCTCCGGCGGCGCACCCTCTGGCTCGGCGCGGCGCACCGCCACCTCCAGCGCCCGCCGCTGCGGGCCGGGCAGCCCGGCCAGCACCCCCGGCCCGGCCCCCTCCACCAGGTCCGCCAGCCCGGCGAAGGACAGCTGTGCCTCGGCCTGGCTCGGCCGGGCGCACCAGGCGGCAAACCCCCGCGACCGGGCCAGCCCGGCCCCGGCCTCCCACAGCGTGCTCTTGCCGATCCCCGGCTCCCCGCACACCACCAGCGCCCGCCCCGCCGGGACCGGCCCCAGGAAGCCCTCCACCTGCCCCAGCTCGGCCCCGCGGCCGGCCAGCACCGGCCGGCCCGCCGGCCCGGTGCCCGCATGCTGGTCCACAGTGCCATTCTCATCCCGCCGCCCGGCACCAGGCCAGCCCGGCCGCGGCAGGCGCCCCCGGACGCGGCGCCCTCCCTGGGCGCGGGCCGGGCCGGCCCCCCCGCAGGCCCGCCGCGCGGAGGGACCTCGGCGCCGCCGCCGTCCGGGCGGGCCTGTCGGTCAAAGTTCATGGATTTGCGGGATTTGCCGCCGCGCGGGCCGGGGGCATCTCCCGCGTGGCGGGACGCGGTCCGGGTCGCGGTATCACGGCGCTGGGCGAAGCTGCGGCCCGCACAGGCATGTTCCAGCCGGGTCAGCTCCTGGCTGGTGAAGACCGGGACCAGCTGCTCGGTGACGCGCGGCGGCTGCAGCCCTTCCATCGGGTCGGGCAGCTGGTCTTCGGCGGCCAGCCATTTGAAGAACTGCGCGCAGAACGTTCACATCTGCGCGTCTCCAGGTCGAGGCTGTCATACCTCTCCGGCCGATCATATCGGCGGATCCGGCGCGACCGAACCCCAGGTCCTCAATCACCTGCCGTGACATGCTGGCCGTCGCGGGCGGGCGGAAACGGCCGCCGAGCCCGCTGGGAGGTGAGTACCAGCCGGGCCGGTCACCTCGGCATGGGCGCTGCGTGGTGATCGTGCAGCCGACTGCGGGGCTGGTGCTAGTCCCTGCGCATTTCCGGCAGCCTGCGATGCTGACTGGCGGCGCGTGCTGCTAGCGTCGCTGCATGACATCGCTGCCCGACAGCGCCCGTGCCGTGCTGGAGTCCCCGGCCCTGGCGCACCTTGTGACCTTGAACCCGGACGGCAGTCCCCAGGTCAGCGTCGTATGGGTCGGCCTGGACGGGGACGAGATCGTGGCGGGCCACCTTCCCGAGCACCGCAAGGTACGCAATATCCGCAACGACAGCCGGGTCGCGCTGTCCATCCAGACCGACACACGTAACGCCATGGGCCTGAACGAATACCTGGTCATCTACGGCACTGCCCGCATCACCGAGGGAGGTGCCGCTGAGCTCCTCCAGCGACTCGCCCGCACCTATCTTGGTCCCGATGCCCGCTTCCCGCCGGTGGACAACCCGCCGCCCGGGTACATCACCCACATCAGGGTGGACCGGATCTCGGGTGTGGGTCCCTGGACCGCGCAGCGCTGACAGCAGCCCGGGCCGCGGGGCGGGGCGGCGGACACCGTGCCCGGCATGGCCGCCAGGATGGGCCGGGGACGCGGGGCACGCGAACCGTTTCGACGGCAGATGAGTGACGCCACGGGACCAGACCATCGAGCCAGGCGGTCTCGCTGTATGGAGCCGGGTTCACGCTCCCGCCGCTGGCAGCCGGTGAAGCCGCTTGAGCAGGACCGCAAGCTGCTCGCGCTGACTCCGGACGAGTGCTGGCCACGCAGCGTGAACCCCGAGCCCATGCCAGCAATCCTGATCGCCGACTAGGAGCGGCCGACGAACCAGACGGGCCAAGAGGCTGGCCCGCGCAGATCGTTCATTATCGTGCTTGTCGTTAGCTGGATTCAGCGTGGTGATCCGTCACGGTGACGGTTACCGGATGGTCTTGGCCGGTTGTCGGCTGGGCAATCACGGGTAGCCTGGCCGCGGCCCAGGCGGCGAACCCCCGTCCATGTCGGTGGCGTTGACCAGCCCGAGCCGTTGCAGGGTCGCGGCTGCCAGGCTCGACTGGGGCCCCTCCTGGCAGATCAGGATGAGGTGTTGATTCCGGCCGTTCACGGCGGGGTGCCGCCACTGGCCCCTGGGGTCGCAGCGCCATTCCAGCGCGTTGCGCGGCGGCAGGAGGGCGCCGTGGATCAGCCTGCAGGTGCGCCGCTGGTCGTCGCCGCGGATGTCGATTAGCAGGGCACCCGTCGCCTGCGCGGCGAGCGCCTTGGCGGGCGAGGTGCGGTGCGGCAGTGACGATCTCGCCTCTATCAGCAGTTCATCGACCGTACACGCGGTGCGGCCATCGGGCGCACCCGCCTCGGCGGTCATTGACCAGCTCCGGGGATCGGGATGTGCTGGCGGGTGGCTGCGCCGGTTACCGCCGCCTCCCACCAGGACAGCTCGGCTGCGTCGCCGAGCGCCTTCTCCCAGCCGAATGTGGCCATGATGCCGATCAGGCACAGGTCAAGTTGTTCTTGCCACCAGCTGCTGGTGGCGATCCCGTGGTTCTCGAGCTCGGAGCGGTACCGGGCGATCACTGCTTCTTTCGGCTCGGGCAGCCGGGCGCGGTTCAGCGCCAGATACCAGCACAGGTCCCAGCAGGCCGGCCCTGCGCCGGGAAGGGTCCAGTCCAGCAGGATGGTCTGCCCGTCCGGATGCCGGCCGAGGTTGCCCATCTTCCAGTCGCCGTGTACGAACGTGCCCGGCAGGCGCCGCAGCCGGGCCGTGAGGACCTCGGGATCGTCGTGAACGTGCCGGGCGAGGCCAGACAGCAACGGTGACCGCGCGGCCAGGGCGGGCCACCCGGCTGCGGCAGCCGCCAGCGGCCCTGGCACCTGGTCTGCGGTGAGTTCGGCCGCGATGGTGCCTGGCGCGAAGAACCGCAGCCGCTGCGCCATCGTGGTGAGTCCGATGTCATCGGCCCAGCCCCAGAACGCGGCGGCCAGCGCGGCCATGTGCGCGACAAAGCCCGCGTGCTGGCCGGGCGGCACCACGGTGTCGCCCGGCGGGACGAGGAAGCCGCCGACGTCGCGCATCAGTATGGTGAGCACGGCGTCGCCGCCGGTGCCGTCCAGGTCCATCGCGACCACGGTGTGATCGATACATCCCGGCGCC
>Ga0187807_1000568_pt1 | contig 11692 bp, 9 predicted proteins | sample NC_wetland_sal_i_4_FD_132432 | JGI IMG/M metagenome (GOLD analysis project Ga0187807, IMG submission 132432) | Wetland sediment microbial communities from Neuse River Estuary, North Carolina, USA - ASW_2 | ecosystem: Environmental > Aquatic > Freshwater > Wetlands > Sediment | place: USA: North...
GCCCCGCATCCGGCCAGCACTGCCAGCACGGTCCCAGCTCCCAGGATCGCGGCCGCGCTGCGGCGGAGCTGCCGCTTCAATCTGGCCCTCCTGTCCGAAGCTAGCCGCCAGCCCCCGGCCGGCCGCAGGCCTACTAAGGAGTATGTGTTGCTGTCGGGGCGGCCTTCAACCCCAGAGTCCGCATAAGGGGCCGGTGTGCCTGAAGTGACTCAACAATAGCGTGAGTGCCCGCCAGCCCAGCACAAACAGCGCCAGGAAGGCGAACGCCACCGCGATGAACGCGGCCGCCGTGCCCTGCCCGGCCAGCACCCTGATGACCATGCCGACGCCGGCCGCGCCCAGCCACGCGCCAACCCCGGCCGGCCTGAGCGACGTCGGCCGCCGCCACGCCCGGGCGAGGACCAGACCGATCGCGAGTCCGGACAGGAACGGCCAGGCGGTCTGCCAGATCCCCGCTAACGTGTCAGCGTCCCGATGGGCTTGCCTGCCGATCGCCACGAACGCAACCACGCAGCATACGTCCGCCGCGGTGGAAAGGGCCATCGTCCGGGCGACTGCTTGGCGCATCCGGCAACGGTATCTGAGAAGGTCTGCAAGCAGGGAACGAGGCCGCAGCGGGCGCTGTCGCTCGCCGGGCCGCCGTTACCTCGGGCCAGGTCCCGGCTGGTCTAGGCTCGCTGTGATGCCGACGCTGCTGATCGTCCACCACACGCCGTCCCCCGCCCTGCAGGCGATGTTCGAGGCGGCCGCGGACGGCGCGGGCACCGACGAGATCGAGGGCGTCGACGTGCAGGTCCGCCCGGCGCTGACCGCGGCCGAGGCGGACGTGCTCGCCGCGGATGGTTACCTGCTCGGCACGCCGGCCAACATCGGCTACATGTCGGGCGCGCTGAAGCACTTCTTCGACAGCATCTACTACCCGTGCCTGGAAGCCACCAGGCGGCGGCCGTACGGGCTGTATGTGCACGGCGCCAGCGACACTGGCGGCGCGATCCGTGCGGTGGAGTCGATCGCGACCGGCCTCGGCTGGCAGCAGGTGCGGCCGCCGGTGACCGTGATCGGGACACCAGCCAAGGCCGACCTAGAGGCGTGCTGGGAGCTTGGCGCGCTGCTGGCCGCCACGCTGGCCGGGGAAGCACCGGCATGATCGTCAGCGTCACGCTGAACCCGGCCTTGCATGTCGACTACGCCGCCGACCGGGTGCAGCTCGGCACCGCTAACGAGGTCGGCCGGGTGCGGCACCGGGTGGGCGGGCGCGGCCTCGCCATGGCGCGGCTGGTGCACACGTTCGGGCACGACGTAACCGCGGCCGGGCTGGCTGGCGGCTCGGCGGGCGAGCTGATCAAGTCTGAGCTCGCCAGGGTCGGCGTGGCCACGCGGTTCACCCGGATCGCCGCGGAGACTCGGCGGGTGGTGCGCGTGACCGACAGCTACGGGCACGCCACGAGCTTCCGCGAGCCTGCGCCGTATATAACCACCGAAGAACTCGGCCGCCTCGCCGCCGACTACCGCGCGATGCTGGACGACGCCACGGCGGTCGTGCTCTCCGGCACGCTGCCGGCCGGGCTGCCGACCGAAACCTACGGCTCGCTGACGAGCTACGCGACCGCCGCCGGCGTCCCGGTCATCCTGGACGCCGGCGGCAGCGCGCTGCGATACGGCGCCGCGCGCGGCCCCGCCCTGGTGGTTCCTGATATCGCCGCCGACGCGGCAGGCTTGGATCCGGCCTGCGCTGGCACGGTGGTGCTCGCGACCGAGCGCGGAGCGCAAGCGGTAACACCGAAGGGGCGATGGCTCGCCGAGATCAGCCCGGCGGCGAACGAGTCGGCGCATCACGATGAGGCCGGCGAGGAGGACCTGGACGGATACCGAGCCGGGTTGGTGGCAGGGCTTGTGCCGGGCCTGGCGCTCGGCTGGTCCTGGCCGGACATGCTCCGGCACGCGGTCGCGCTGGCGGCGTCGGCGTCCGCCAGCGGCGAGGCCGACCTCGTCGGCTACGAGGCGCTGCTTCCCGAGGTCGTCGTGACCGGACCGGCTGGCATGACCTGACTGGGCACCGTGCGGAGCACGAGCAGCAGGTTCCAGGTCACGAGCTCGCGCACGCCAGGCACCCGCAGTACGTGCCGGCACCAGCGCGGGTAGTAGCGCGGCAGGGCGTCCAGGAGCACCACGTCGGGACGGAACCTGACCGTGCGTAGCATGCGGCCGACATGGACCGGAAACAAGCTCGTTCCCGGATAGTTTTTGGGCCGGCGGTGTGTCCTGCGGATGTACCGGCGCGCAGCGTAGCCCGCGCCGAGGTAGTGCCACGGTGCCATCTCGTGCCCGCCCCAGGGCGAGTACCAGTTGGTGAAGGCCAGGTAGATGATTCCGCCCGGTCGCGTCACCCGGATCATCTCGGCCAGCATTCGCTGCGGGTCGGGCACGTGCTCGAGCACGTTGGAGGAGAAGCAGACCTCCACCGCGCCGTCCGCCACCGGGAGCCACATGCCGTCGCCGCGGACCGCGCCCGCCAGCGGCTCGCCGTGCGCCGCCAATTCGGCCGGGTCCGGCTCGACCAGCACGCAGCGTGCCCCGCGAGACCGGAAGGCCGCGGTGAAGTGGCCGGGCCCGCCGCCGAGGTCGAGCACCAGCCGGCCGCGCAGGTCGAGATATCTGGCTACCTGGTCTACCGAGTCGGCGGCTAGTTCGCCATAGAACGGCTCCGGCTCGGACTGCTCCTTCAGGAACAGCCGGAGCAGCCGAACGGTGCGGCCCACTGCGGCCTCCTCGGTAGCGGCCGCCAAGCTTGGCGGCATTTCTCAGCGAAGCGTACGAGGCCGGCCGCAAAGCTACACTCAGGGCGGGATCGGCCGGGGGACGACCCCCCGAACCCCCGCGGGATCGGCCGGGGGACGACCCCCCGAAACCCCGCGGGATCGGCCGGGGGACGACCCCCCGAACCCCCCCGAACACCAGGACACGGCGGATGAGAGCAAGCGCGCGATGGGCGGCGACGGGCAGGTGAGCAGGCGACGCCCCGGGGCGACCGCGGGCGGCGCGCTGACGGGCCTCGCGCTCGGGCTGCTTGCTCTGGGTCCCGGCCTTGGTCAGGGTTACCTGCTGGTCTACGACATGGTGTTCGTGCCAGCCCCGCGCTTCAGCGCCGCGATGTTCGGGCTGAGTGGCACCCTGCCGCGGGCGGTCCCGAGTGATGCCGTCGTCACCGCGGTCGCCCAGCTGCTGCCCGCCGACGTGGTGCAGAAGGGCGTGCTGCTGGCGATCTTCGTGCTGGCGAGCGCGGGGGTGGCGCGGCTCCTGGACGGCGAGCCGTGGCCGGCTCGGATCGCCGCCGGTGTGTTCTACGCCTGGAATCCGTACGTGGCCGAGCGGCTGCTGATCGGCCAGTGGGCGCTGCTGCTCGGTTACGCCGGCTTGCCGTGGGTCCTGGCGGCCCTCACCAAGCCGGCCCTGAGCGTCGCCCGCCGGTCGGTGCGACTGCTCGTCGCCCTGCTCCCGGCTGCGGTGGGCGGATTCGCGGCGATGGCGGTCTGCGCTCTGGTCGTGCTGCCCGCCGCGGCGCTGCAGCGCGGCGGCAGACGGGCGCCAACCCGCGGGGACGACCCCCCGGAACCCCCCGCGATGTTGTCCCGGGGGGACGACCCCCCGGAACTCCCCGCGATGCGGGTGGCGACCGTCGCGATGGCGCTGGCCGTTTTGACGCTGCTGAGCCTGCCCTGGCTTATCCCGTCCCTGACCCGCGCGGTGCGAACCAGCCCGGCCGGCGTCGCCTTGTTCGCGGCCAGGGCCGACACGCCGTTCGGCACGGTCGGCAGCGTGCTCCTACTCGGCGGCAGCTGGAACGCGCAGACCGTGCCGGCCGGGTACTCCAGCGCGGTGACCGCTTTCTGGCTGGTCCTGGTGGTCGTGGCCATCGCCGGATTGCTGCTGCTCGGCCGCGGGCGCTGGCCCGGCGTCGGCCCGGCCGCGGTTGCCGGGCTGATCATCGCTCTGCTCGGCGCGTTCGGTCCGGGGCGCCACCTGCTCGAGTGGGCGATCAGCTCATGGCCCTACTTCGCGGTGCTGCGCGACGGTCAGCAGTTCGCCGCACCGCTGGCGCTGGCGGAGGCTCTCGGCTTCGGGCTGGCCGTGGGCTGGGTGCTGCGAGTGGCGCGCCCGGCGGTGCTGCGGGAGGCCAGAGCAGTGCTGGCGGCGGCGCTGGTGATCGCGCCGGTCCTGTTCCTGCCGGGGCTCGGATGGGGCGCGGCTGGCCGGCTGCGACCGGTGCAGTATCCGGCTACCTGGCTGGCCGCGCGGCGGATCATCAACGCCGATGAGCACGGCGGCAGCGCGTTGCTGCTGCCGTGGGCCGCCTACCGCCGACCCGGCTGGAACAACGCCGAGGCGGTGCTCGATCCGTGGCCGCGACTGCTGACGCGCGCCGTCATCTGGAACGACGGGGTGGCGGTCGGTTCCGTCGAGTTGCCGCCGGAGAATCCGGGGGCGGCGGCGCTGACCGGGCTGATCTCGGCTGGCCGGCCGCTGACCGAGCGGCTGGCCGCCGCGGGCGTGCGATACGTGATCATCGACGCGAGCCTGCAGGCGCCTGCCGGGCCGAGCACCGCGCGCGCGTCGGTGGCGCAGCTGCTGCCGGGCAGCACCATCGTGTACCGGGCACCCGGCCTGGCGGTCTACCGCATTCCGTCATCGCGACCTCGCGTTCAGTAACTGCCTGCATTGTCGGGGCTTGGCAGGCTGTTCTGTGCTAAATCGGGAGAGCGGCAGCTAAGCTGCGAACCGGTAGCACAACGACGAACCCGGCGAAAGGGGATGTCGATGCGAGCGTTGCTGATAGCGGTCGTGATTGGCGCTGTCCTGGCCGTCGGCGTCGGCTTCGCGGCGGGTGCCGTGCTGTCTGGCGTGTCCAACGGCAAGCCAGTCAACACCCAGCTGTTTAACTACGGCCAGCGCTGAGCCGTCGTCACAGCCGCCCTGACGTGCAAGGCTCGTGGCTCGAAGTCATCATTCCGGCCAGAAACGAGGAGGCAAGGCTTCCGGCGGGTCTGGCTCGCCTCAGTGCTGCCACGTCGATGCTGCCGGCCGGCGTGGCCGTCATCGTCGTCGACAGCGCCAGCACCGACCGAACCGGCGCGATAGTGCGGCGCTGGCAGGCCGCCGATGTGCCGGTCCGGCTGCTGCACTGCGCCAGGCCGGGGAAGGGTACCGCGGTTCGCGCCGGCCTGCTGGCTACGACGGCGCCGTATGTCGGCTTCTGTGACGCGGATATGGCCGCTGACCCGGATGCGATCGCGGTGGCCGTGCAACTGCTGCGGGTCGGCAACCCGGTCGTCCTCGGCTCTCGGTCGCACCCCGCATCCATCGTCGAGGACAGGCACACCGTTATCCGGAAGGCGGGTGCGGCGGTGTTCCGGGCTGCGACCCGGATCGTCGTGCCGGGCGTCGGCGACACCCAGTGCGGCTTCAAGTTCTTTGACGGCCCGACGGTGCGAGCGGCGGCCGCGTCGCTCCGGGTTACCGGGTTCGCCTTCGACGTCGAGCTCATCGCCCGCTGCATCCGGCTGGGCGCCGCGCCGATCGAGATCCCGGTGCGATGGCGGGATGTGAGCGGGTCGACGTTTTCGGTTTGGCGGCACTCGGCGTCCTCGTTTGCGGGGCTCGCCGTCGCCTGGTGGGCGCTGCGACCCCGGCCCGCCGAAGCGGATCCTGTCTCGTCCGGGCGTGGCGCCACGGCCGCCCCTCCAGTGGCGCTCATCTCGCCGCCGCCACACGCTGGCCAGTCGTGACGGTGCCGACCCGGGGGGACGACGCCCCGTATCCCCCCGCGAGGAACCGCGGGAGGTCCGCAGGAAGCCAGCCCAGCTCGGCCGCGATCTTCGGTGACCAGAACAATCTGGTCGTATCGCCTCTCTAGTATTGCGCCATGCCGCAGCTCGGTGGCTTGCGCCTGGCGGTCGTCAACTGGCGGGATCCGTGGCATCCGAGCGCGGGGGGAGCCGAGCAGTACGCCTGGCAGATGGCACTCGGCTTGCACGCCAGGGGCGCGGGAGTGTGGTACCTGACGGCGCGGGCGCCCGGCCAGTCCGGCCGGGAATGCCGGGAGGGAGTGCAGCTAGTCCGGACCGGGTCGCGGTGGACTGTCTACCCGCGTGTGCTCGGCTGGCTGGCCCGGCACCGCCGCGAGTTCGACGCGGTCATCGACTGCCAGAACGGGATACCGTTCTTCACGCCGTGGGTGCTGCCACGGCGCGTTCCCGTCCTGTGTGTCGTCCATCACGTGCACGACGCGCAGTTCGGCGTGCACTTCTCGCCGCTGGTGGCCGCCGTCGGCCGGCTCCTCGAGGGGCCTGTGGCGCGGTGGACCTACCGGCGGCATGCGTGCGTCGCGGTGTCGCAGTCGACCGTGGCGGCCATGCGAGGTCGGCTGCGCTGGACCGGACCTATCCACGTGGTACCGAACGGCCTCACGGCTGACTGCGCTGAGCACCCTGCGCCGATCGGCCGCCCTGTCCCCGAGGTCGCGGTCCTGACCTGGGTCGGCCGGCTCGTGGCGCACAAGCGCGTCAAGCGCGTCCTCGACATCGCGCAGCGGCTGGGCGACGGGGCCGTCATTGAGGTGATCGGGCGCGGACCCGCTGCCATCCCGCTGGCAGCGGAGATCACTGCGCGTGGCCTGGCGGACCGCGTCCGGTTGCGAGGCTTCCTGCCCGACGCGGACAAACGAGCCGCGGTGGCCGGCTCCCTGCTGCACCTCAACACGTCGCAGGGTGAGGGCTGGGGGCTGTGCGTACTGGAGGCGGCCGCGCTCGGCGTGCCAACGGTGGCCTACGACGTCGACGGGCTTCGCGACGCTGTCCGCGACGGCGAAACCGGCTGGCTGGTGCGCGCCGACCAGCGCATCGAGGATGTCGCTGAGCGCGCGGTCAAGGAATTGTCCGACCCGCTCAGGCGAGCCGAGATCGCCGCTGCGTGCCGTTCCTGGGCTGGTCAGTTCGACTGGGACAGCAGCGTCGGCCTTATGGCCGGCCTGGTCACCGCCGCGGTGCGGGGCCGACGCGGCCAGCGCGGGGGGTTCGAGGGGTCGCCCCCCCGGGCTACACAGCGCCACCGGCCCGCCACAGATGATTGATGCACCGCGCCACCAGACGGCGCCCGGTGGCCTCGGCGGCGTGCCGCGCCTGCTGGCCCGCGCTCGGCGGCTGCTAACGGCGTGGCGGATCAGTGCGCTTGAGGACCCCGGCCGCTCCGGGCTGATCCTGTGCTGCCTGGCCCTCCGGCCTCGCGTTCGTATCGCATCCGGGTCAGATCCTCGCCGATACGAAGATCGATCTCGCCATCAACCCAGCCGGCTTCCTGGAGCGCGCCTTCCAGCTGTGGGACCCCGCGCAGTTCGGCCAGCTACAGAACCAGGCCGTCGGATACTTCTTCCCGATCGGGCCGTTCTTCCTGCTCGGAAAGCTCGCGGCCGTGCCCGGCTGGATCACGCAGCGGCTGTGGATCACCGCGATCCTGCTGGCCGCGTTCACCGGAGTGGTCCGGCTGTGCCGGGTGCTCGGGATCGGGTCGCAGCCATCGCGACTGGTGGCAGGCCTCAGTTATGCACTGGCACCGATCGCCCTGAGCCTGCTCGGCTACGACTCGGCGCAGGTCCTGCCGGCCGCTATGCTGCCGTGGATCCTCATCCCGCTCGTGCTCGCGGTACGTGCGGGGCCGACAGCGACCGCGGGCCGCCGAGCGCGGCTGGCCGCCCGGTCCGCTCTCGCGGTCGCGCTGTGCAGCGGGATCAACGCGGCGGCCACCGTAGCCGTGCTGGTACCGGCCGTGATCTACCTGCTCGCCGCGCCCCGGCCGGCCCCGCGGTGGCGGATCATGGCCTGGTGGGCTCCGGCCGTCTTGCTGGCCACAGCCTGGTGGCTCGTTCCGCTCCTGCTGTTTGCCCGGTACGGAGTGTCATTCCTGCCGTACACCGAGAGCGCCGCCACCACGACGTCTGTGACGAGCCTGTTCAACAGCCTCCGCGGCACCGAGGACTGGCTCGCCAGCCTGGTCTCCGACGCGCAGCCGTGGCTACCAGACGGCTACCGCATCTCCACCGAGGCGCTGCCGACCATCCTGACCGGCCTCGTGGCGGGGCTCGGGCTGGCCGGCCTAGTCAGCCGGCGCATGCCGCAGCGGCGGTTCCTGCTGTGGCTGCTGCTCGCCGGCGTCTTCATCGTCGTCACCGGCCACGTCAGCACGTTCGGCAATCCCCTGGTTCGGCCCATCGACAGCATCATCAACGGCCCGCTCGCGCCGCTGCGGAATCTCGACAAGTTCGACCCGCTGGTCCGGCTGCCGATTGCGCTCGGTCTGGCGAATCTGCTCGGCCACGCCAGGTCGGGGCGGCGCCGGGCTAGCCCGGGGCCCGACCCGCGGAACCCACGCGGGGCCGTCCTCGCCGGCGCAGCTATCGGTGCGATCGGCCTGCTGGCGCTGCCGGTTTATGGCAGCGGGCTGTCAGTGCCCGGCTCGTTCAGCCGGGTGCCGGCGTACTGGACCAGCGCGGCGGCCTGGCTGAACCGGCACGCGGGCAACTCGGCCGTGCTCGAGGAACCCGGTGCGCGGTTCGGCCAGTACACCTGGGGCAGCCCGCTCGATGACATCCTGCAACCGCTGTTTGTCGGCGACTGGGCCAGCAGCCAGCTGGGTGTCATCGGCTCAGTCGGCAATACCCGGCTGCTGGAAGCCATCGACCAGCGGATGTCCGCCGGAACGGGCTCTGCCGGGCTGACCCAGCTGCTCGGCCGGATGGGCGTCAGATACCTGGTGGTCCGCAACGACCTGCTCCGGGCCGACCTGCGACAGGCCTGGCCGGCCCGGATACGCGACGCGATCGCGCAGTCACCGGGCATCGTGAAAGTCGCCCAGTTCGGCTCCGCGCGGGTCCCGAGTGAGGCAACTGCCAGCGCCGTCACAGGGCTCGACCCGCCGTATCCACCGGTCCAGATCTACCAGGTGCAGGGCGCGCAGCCGCCGGTCACCGTGCAGCCGACCGGCGGGACGCTTCGAGTCTTTGGCGCGCCCGAGGCGCTCCTCACGGTGGCCGACCAGGGCTTGCTTGCTGGCCGGCCCGTGGTGCTCAACACCGACGCGCCGCAGGTGCGGGTGCGCGCCACCGTGGTGACGGACTCACTCCGCCGCCGGGTCCGCAACTTCGGCGAGATCAGGGACGACTACTCCCCGACCCGCACTGCCAGTCAGCGGCTGACGACGTTCGAGGCAGCCACCGATTTCATTGAGCCAGCGTGGTCGGGCTACGAAGCGGTGGCAAGGTACTCCGGGATCGAGCGCGTGGTCGCGTCCTCGTCCGATGCCGACATCGACACCGTCCCGAACCAGAGCGGAACGGGCTTGTATCCGTTCGCGGCCGTCGACGGGAATCTCAAGACGATGTGGGAGTCGGACAGCCGGTACGGTCCGGTGGGGCAATGGATCAGGATCACGTTCGACACCACGATCGATCCCAGCCGGATCAGGGTGGCGTTTGCTGACGATCCGGCGATCGGGCCACCCGTGCGCACAATAGAGATCACAACTAGTGCGGGCCGGGTCACCCGGCAGGTACGCGCCACGAACGGGTATCAGGTTCTGCCCGTGCCGCCCGGCCCGACCACGTTTCTGCGGGTCATGGTGACCAGCGTGGCCCGCTCGTCGAAACCGCGCGGCGGCCAGGTGGGCATCGAGGAGATCTCGGTCCCCGGAGTGCACCCAAGCCGCACGATCGAGGCACCAGTGGTGCGGCTACCACGCGGCGGCGATCCTGCGGCGATCGTGCTCGCCAAAGCCGAGCCGCAGCCGTCAGGATGCATGCTGACGCCCGCCCGCTGGGTGTGCTCGCCCGGCCTGGAGACCGCCACCGAGGAGCAGTACGGCTTCGACGAGTCGTTCACTTTGGCCCGGGCTGGCGTGGCCGCGCTGTCGGGGTCCGCGATCATGACCGACCCGCGGCTGATCGGGCAGCATGCGTTCGCCGGCGCTGGGCAGCCCGTTGTGACGGCCTCGTCGACCCTGACCGCCGATCCGGAGGATCAGCCGAGCTCGGCGTTCGACGGGGACCCGCAGACTTCGTGGATCTCCGGCGCGTCCGACGCGCACCCGAGGCTGACGATCCGGTGGCACGGCAGCGTGACCGTGCGCAGCATCGTCGTGGTGCGGCCGGCCGGCGCATCGGGCCTGGCTCAGGTCACGATCACCGGCTCAGGCGGCCAGGCCCGCACCGTCATCCTCGGCGGGCCGGGAGAGGCCGGTGCCGAGCGGGTCCGCTTCGCGCCGATGACGACCGACAGCCTGACGCTCAGCTTCGCCTTGTCATCGCTGCCGGTGCAGGTCACCGACGTGGAGATTCCTGGTGTGGGGCAGCTGACCACGGACCGATCGGCGCCCCTCCGGCTCGGCTGCGGCCACGGGCCGGCAATCGACGTCAACGGCAAGGCAGTCCCGACGAGGGTTTCTGGCACCGTTGCCGACCTGCTGACCAATCGCCCGCTGACCTTCACCGCGTGCTCGCCCGTACCCGTCGGCACCGGGAGCACGACCATCACTGAGCCGAGCGCTGACACGTTCAGCGTCCAGGCGATCACGGTAGACCTGCAGTCCGGGTGGCTCACGGGAGGCCAGCCCGCGCCGTCGGAACCGGTACGAACCGTGAGCTGGACGCAGTCCCGCCGCGTGCTGCGCGTGGCGGCCGGCCAGCAGTCCTACCTCGTGGTCAATGAGAACTACAACGTCGGGTGGCAGGCCTTCCTGGCCGGTCACGTCCTGCAGCCCGTGCAGCTAGACGGCTGGAAGCAGGGCTGGCTGCTCCCGGCCGGGTCGCGTGGCAGCGTGACGCTGATCTACCGGCCGGACGCGCCGTACCGGGCGGCGCTGCTCGGCGGGCTCGCGACGCTGTGCATCGTCATCGGCGTCGCGCTGACGCCGGTGCGCCGTCGCGCGCGTGCCGCCCGGGGCGCCCAGACGCGGGCTGGCACGCCGGGTCCGGCTGGCCCGCCGGGTCTGGCACGCCGGCCAGCAAGGCCGGTGCGAGTCGCCGCGAGGTTGGCTGGCTGCCTATGCCTCACCATCGCAGCAGGGCTGTGGACGGGAGGGTATCCGGGAGCCGTGGTTCTGCCCATCGTGACCGCCGGATTCGTCATCGGGCTGGCTCATCGGCACCGGCCGCGCTGGGCCAGAGCGCTCACCGAGCCGTGGGTCGCGGGAGTGCTCATGGTCGTCGCGGCCGGCTCAGGCGCGCTGGGAACGCAGGCAGTCGCGAGCAGCGACGGGCTCAGCACGGCGCTTGCCGGCACCATCCCGCAGCTGGCGTGCCTGATCGTTCTCGCTCGGCTGGCGGCGGCGCTGGTAGCTGCCCGGCTGCTGGACGACGAATCGGATGTCCAGAACTCCGCGGCGCAGGTGACTTAATCCTGTTATGGCCATGTGTCCTGATTGCCGCTAACATGCAGTTGCACCGGACTATGATCCCGTGACACATACGTGCAATTTTACCGACATATATCGCAAAGCACGTCGCATGGAGGCGCGATGCGCAGGGTCATAGGGCTCGTCGCGAGCGCCCTGGGGACCTTCCTCATCGTGCTAGCCCTGCTGCTGCGCTTTTACGTAGCCGTTCAGGTCATCAAGTTCCCGCTGGACGAGAGCAACGTCAGCACGCTCA
>Ga0187807_1000569_pt1 | contig 11690 bp, 6 predicted proteins | sample NC_wetland_sal_i_4_FD_132432 | JGI IMG/M metagenome (GOLD analysis project Ga0187807, IMG submission 132432) | Wetland sediment microbial communities from Neuse River Estuary, North Carolina, USA - ASW_2 | ecosystem: Environmental > Aquatic > Freshwater > Wetlands > Sediment | place: USA: North...
ATTCCGCCGCCCTGGCCCGGCCGGACCGGGCTGGCCGCGGCGAGCCGCTCCTGGCGCAGCGCGGCCCGGCGCGCCGTCGTGGCCGCCTCGTCCACGGAGGGGTCCGCGTCTCCGGCGAGAACCACGCCGTAGACGCTGGCGGCGACGGCCGCCGAGACCCGCCCCTCGCTGATGTCGCGCGCCACAGCCGCGGGCTCACGCAGCAGCGGATCGCCGAAGCCGCCGCCGGCGTTGTTGACGCTGACAACGAAGTCGTCCGGCCCGACCGCCGTGAAATCCTTCGCCTGGCGCACGTCGACCCGCTCGGCGCTCAGCGCGTCCGCGTCGACCGGGACCAGCCCGCCGGCGAGCCGGTCGTGCACGTTGGTCCCGCGCAGGATCACGTTGGACACCGCGGCGCCTGGCGCGCCGCCGGCTAGCCCGAAGCCGCCAGGCATGGCGGCGCCCGACGCTGTCAGGCCCAGCGTCGCGTCGCTCTCAGCCTTGTGCACGACGTTGCCGAAGCCAACGGTGACACCGCCCCGGTACCGGCCGGAGCCGCCCGTGTCGCAGATCTCCCGGCGGTAGACCTGGAGCACCGGGGAGCGGCTTTCGAAGGTCTCGGCGTTGCCGATCCTCGAGCCCATCGAGTGATAGATGCCGCCGCTATCGATCCCGTCGGTGAAGCTCCGCGCCCCGCCGCCGCCGGGGAACGCGTCGATGACCGCCTCGACGGACAGCTCTCCTGAGTCCATCGCGGTCAGCACGCCGAAGTTGATGCCGGGAGCCCAGGACGCCTGCGCCTCGGACCGGAACTTGTCCGTGCACAGCAGCATCTTGCCGATGGCGTTGGCCACGACGTCCTGGGTGCACAGCGTGCCCTGGACGGACGCCATGCTGACGGCGGCGTCACCGACGGCGTTGTTGATCGTGCCTTCCTCTGACACGATGTCGACGAGCTGGCGCAGCGCGCCGACGGTCCACGGCAGGTCGTAGCACAGCGAGATGAGGATGACGCCGATCACCGCGCCTTCCATGGCCGGGCGGGTGCAGTTGACAGCGCCCGAGGCCTGCGGCGAGGTTCCGGTGAAGTCGACCGTCAGCCGCTCACCGCGCTTGGTCACGCGGCAGCAGATCCGGTAGATGCCTGCGGTCCGGCCGTCGTGGTCCAGGTAGCCTTGCGCGAACCAGGTGCCGTCAGGGATATCGCGGAGCCGTTGCCTGACGACCCTGGCTACGTAGTCGATGATGCCTTCCTGCGCGGCGATGAACGTGTCGATGCCGTACTCCGCGATCAGGTCGCCGAGGCGCTGCTCGGTCGTCCGCAGGGCGGCCACCCGCGCGCGCATGTTCAGGGCGTTGAGCTCCGGCGTGCGGCAGTTGCGCAGCTTGATCCGCTCGATGTCGTGCCTGATCTTGTAGTTCTCGACCAGCTTGACGGCCGGGAACAGCGGGGCCTCATCGAACCGGTTGCTGGCGCCGGCCACGAAGCTTCCCGGCACCGGGCTGCCCACGTCGTTGTCGTGCATGACGAGCCCGGACCAGGCGACGATGTCGCCGCCGTAGAAGATCGGCATCGCAAGCACGCCGTCGTTGTGGTGCAGCGGCCCCCACCACGGGTCGTTGCTGTAGAACATGTCACCCGGCCGCAGTTCCTCGCGCGGCCAGTCGGCGATCAGGCGCCGGACGAAATCGTCCAGCGTGGAGCCGTGCTGCATGATGTAGACGCCGGTGACAAGTCCCCGGCCGTCGGCGGTCACCAGGGCGGCGTTGAAATCGTAGCCGTCGTAGACGATTGGCGTGCTGGCCAGCCTCGCCGCCATCCTCGCCTGGTCGTCGTTGATCGCCCACAGGCGGTGCCGGATGACCTCGAAGGTGACCGGGTCGATAGGCTGGCCGACCTCGACCTGCCCGGCGGTCATCGGGCCAGTCCCGTCGCCGTCGCGGCGGCCGCGGTGTCGCTCTCCGGCTGCGCCGCCCTGCTGAGGCGCAGGCTCAGGAACGGGTCCACCGCGGCCTGGTAGCCGGGCGGCAGCACGACCGAGTCCCCCATGCGCTCGATGACCGCCGGTCCGGCGATCACCTGGCCGGGCTGCAGGGCCGCCCCGTCGAAGACCTGTGTTGCCACGAATCCCGTCCCGCCGAAGTGCACCTGCCGCTGGCCCTTCGGCTCCGCCGGGGCGCCGGCCGACGGCCTGGCCGCGAGCGGCGGCCGGCTGACGGCATGAGTGCCGACCACGCGGTGCATGTCGATCTCGATCCGGCCGCCGGCCAGGACCGCACCCTCGCCGTACACCTGCGCGTAGCGGCTGGCGAACTCCGCGGGTAGTGTCTGCGCCAGGTCGGCGCCGAGCGGCCCGTCCGGTAGCGGCACGGGCAGGGTCTGCACCTGATTCCGGAAGCGAACACCCAGGCTGCGCGCGTAGCTGACCGCGTCGCCGGGCGTTCCCTCGTCCTGGAACTGCCTGCGCAGCCCCTGCTGGAGGGCATCAAGCGTCTCACCGATCTGGCGGATGTCGTCGCCGGTCAGCGGCGATACCCGGGTCCGGCTGACGTCGGCGGTGTGGGTGATGTCGCACGCGAGCATCCCCTCCGCCGAGAATGCCGTCGAGCGGGCCGGCACCAGGATCGCTTTGCATCCGATGTCGCTGCCGTAGAACGCGGCGTGGGTGGGCCCGGCACCGCCGTAGGCAACCAGGATGCACTCGCGCGGATCGTGGCCCTGCTCGATCGTCAGCTTCCTGATCAGGTCCGCCATCTGCGCATTGATGATCGTGAAGACGCCGATCGCCACCTCTTCCGGCTCCATGCCCAGGCTGCCGCCCAGGCGGGCGAGCGCCTTCAGCGCCAGGTCCCGGTCGAGCGGCATCCGGCCGCCGAGGAACGCCCCGGAGTCCAGGTAGCCGAGCACGAGGTCGGCGTCGGTGACGGTAGCCTCCGCGCCGCCGAGGCCGTAACAGGCCGGCCCCGGCCGCGACCCGGCGCTCTGCGGCCCTACCCGCAGCAGGCCGCCCTCGTCGATCCACGCGATGCTGCCGCCGCCGGAACCGATCGAGTCGATCAGGATCTTTGGCAGCCGCAGGTTGTACTGGGCGACGACGGGATCGGGGTGGAGCGGGATCTCACCTGCCCGGATCAGCCCCACGTCGAACGACGTGCCGCCGACGTCGGTGCCGATCACGTTGTTCTCGCCGTACAGGCTGCCCAGGTACTGGCACCCGAGAATGCCGCCGACCGGGCCCGAGTCGAGCGTGACGATGGGCACGCTGGCCGCGTCGGCCGCCGAGGTCAGGCCCCCGCTGGCCTGCATGACCAGGAGTGGCTGCCGGAGCCCGTCCGCGCGCAGCCTTGTGTCCAGCCGCTCGAGGTAGCCGACGACCTTCGGGCCGACGTAGGCGTTGACCGCGGTGGTGGCGGTGCGCTCGTACTCCCCGAGCACGGGCGCGACCTGCGACGAAATCGACGCGAACACGCCGGGCGCGTGCTCGGCGAGCAGCCGCCTGACGCGCTGCTCATGCGCATCGTTGACGAACGACCACAGGAACGAGACGGCGATGGCCTCGACGCCGGCCGCGACCAGGGTCTTGATCGCGGCGATGACCTCGTCGTCGGATAGCGCCACCACGACGTCGCCGTCCCGGTCGATCCGCTCGTTGATGCCGCGGACAAGCCGGCGCGGGACGATCGGCTCCGGCTTGGCCAGCCGGGACGAGTGCACGAGGTCCCGTTCGGTCAGGCCGGCGATCTTCGAGTACACCCGCCCGATGCTGAGCACGTCCTCGTGCCCCGCCGTGGTGATCAGCCCGACCAGCGCCCCCTCGTGGGTGATGAGGGCGTTCGTCGCCTGCGTGGTGCCGTGCACGAACAGCTCGGTGCCTTCAAGCAGCTCCGCCGCGGAGAGGCCGAGCTGCCGCGCGTTGAGCGCCACGGCCTCGACGACCCCCTCGTCCAGCGCACCGTACCGGGTGAGGGCCTTGGAGACGGTCCGCTCGCCCTGCTGATCGACGACCACGCAGTCGGTGAAGGTTCCGCCGATGTCAACGGCGATGCGATAAGGCACGCTGTCCTCCGTTCGGGGTGAAGGCGCTCTCATCGAGCACCGGTTCGTCGTGATCCTGGACGTCGACGACCAGGCACGTGGCGCAGCCGGGGCAGAAGAACTCCCGGAGCACGAAGCGGCTGAGGTCGCAGTGCCGGTTGAGCGGGCTGGCGGCGGTAAGCGGTGACTCGCGCATCACCGTCGCCTTCTTGTAGTCCTGGTCGTAGGGACCAAGGCAGCGGTGGCACACGCGGCACCGGACGATGCCGCCGTCGGCTGCGGCCACGGCCTCGACCGCGTCCGCGACCGGGTGGAGCACGTCGCCCTCCGCCACGCTCACGGGGAAGCCCGGGGTCACCGGGCGGGCTTGGGCGAGCCGCAGGTTCCGCGCCGCGGCGCGGGCGGCCTCGGTCGCCGCGACGTCGGGCGCGCCGTTCGCGAGCACGACGCCGTACGCCGTGCGGGCCATGACCGGCGAGACCAGACCCTCCGCCACGTCGCGGGCGACCATGACGGGATCGCGGCGCAGCGGGTCGCCGTAGCCGGCGCCGCCGCCGAGCACGCTGATCACGAAGTCCTTCGCGGCCAGCTCAGTCAGTGACTTGGCTTCCCTGACGTCCGCGCGGGCAGCGGCGACGCTGGCCGGATCGGTCGGCGTGCGGCCGTCACCCAGGCGCTGCCACACGTCCGACTCGCGCAGCACCAGGTTGGACGACGCGGCGCCAGGCAGCCCGCCGGCCAGGCCGCGGCCGGCCGGCGCGGCCACGCCCGAGGCGGTCGAGTTGAAGGTGGCCGGGCCACCCGCCTTGTGCACCGCCGCCGCGAACTCGATGCTGACCCCGCCGCGATAGCGCCCCGGCCCGCCGCTGTCGGGTACCTCGCGCCGGTACACCTGCAGCAGGGCGCCGCGGGCCTCGATGGTCTCGGCGTTGGCGATGCGCGAACCCATCGCGTGGAAGATGCCGCCGCTGTCAATGCCGTCGCCGATGCTGCGCGCGCCGCCGCCGCCGCCGAACGAGTCCGGCATCCGCATGATGCTCGGCTCGCCATCGGCGCCCGTCGCGATGACCCGGCCGCTGTTGATCCCCGGCGCCCAGGTCGCCTGCGCCTCGGACCGGTAGCGCGGTGAACACAGGAGCATCTTGGCGAACGCGCTGGCGACCACGTCCTGGGTGGAGAGCGTGCCCATGATCGAGGCCATGCTCACCGCGGCCGCGCCGGTCGCGTTGTTGACCGTGCCTTCCTCCGACTCGATCGAGATCACGTTCCGCACCGCGCCCGTCGACCACGGCAGGTCATAGCACAGGAACGTGAGCACCACCCCGACGACGGCGCCTTCCATGGCCGGCCGGGCGCAGTTGATCGGGCCCGGGGCCTGCGGCGCGGTGCCCGACATGTCGAAGACCAGGCGATCGCCGGTCTTCACCACCCGGCAGCGGATCGGGTAGATGCCGGACGTCACGCCGTCATGGTCGAGGTAGCCCTGGGCGAACCACCAGCCGTCGGGGATCTCCGCGAGCCGGCGCCGTAGCACCCGCTCCACGTAGCCGAGAATGCCCTGGGCGGCAGCGAGGAAAGCGTCCAGCCCGTAGTCACCGATCAGCTCGTTGATCCGGTGATGGGTCGCGGTGAGCGCGCCGACGCGGGCGCGCATGTTCAGCGCGTTGTCGGCCGGGGTCCTGCTGTTGCGCAGCATGACCCGCTCGATGTCCTCGCGGATGACGAAGTTCTCGACCAGCTTGATCGCCGGGAAGAGCGGGGCCTCGCCGAAGCGGTCCCGCGCGCCGACGACGAAGCTCGACGACACCGGGCTGCCCACGTCGGTGTCGTGCATCACCACGCCGGACCAGGCCACCAGGGCGCCGCGGTGGAAGATCGGCATGGCCAGGATGCCGTCGTTGGCGTGCAGTGCCCCCCACCACGGGTCGTTGGTGAAGAACATGTCGCCCTCGCGGATGTTGTCCGCCGGCCAGGCCTGCAGCACGCGCTGCACGAACCCGTCGAGGGTGGATCCGTGGTGCATGATGTACACGCCGGTGTACAGGCCGCGGCCGTCGGCGGTGATCAGCGCGGAGTTGAAGTCGTAGGCGTCGAAGACGGTCGGCGACGCCGACATGCGGGCCGCCATCCGGCCCTGGTCGTCGTTGATCGCCCACAGCCGGTGCCGGATCACCTCGAAGGTGACCGGGTCCACGCCGCCCGCCTGCAACGGCACGGCCTGCCCCGGCGCGCTCATCGGGCAAGCACGGCGGCGGCCTGGCCGGGAGCTGCCTCCGGCTGCGGGCCGGGCTCGGCCACCGCCAGCAGGTAGCCGTGCCGCTCCGCTGGCCGCAGCGTGGTGGTGAAGCCCCGGTCGGCGGTGATCCGCTGCAGGTAGCCGCACACGTCGGCGGCGCGCTGGTCCCCTGGCCGCAGTGGCTCGGTGCTGCCGTCCGCGCGGATCAGCGCGGGCACGAAGCCGGCCCCGACGATGCCGTCCGGGCTGACGTCCAGCACCGCCAGGCCGGTCTGGCGGGCGTCGGGATGGAACGGGAACAGCGGGAACGCCTCATCGGGGATGTGCGCCTGGGCGCCGAACTTCCGCCGCCGCCGGTCGAGTTCCGCCTGGCTCGGCGGGTACAGCGTGCTCAGATGGTGCACCAGCGTGCCGAGCCCGTAGAAGATCGGCTTGCCGTTCCTGAACTCGATCCCGCGCAGGCTGTGGTGGTGACAGCACAGCACCGCGTCGGCGCCGCTGTCGATGCCGGCCCGGGCCAGCCGCAGTTCGTAGTCCTGCAGGATCTCCAGCCGGGACGAGTAGCCCCAGTGGTTGAGCACCAGCACGACGTCGGCTTGCTGCCGGACGGCGGCGATGGTCTCGGTGTACCGGGCCAGATCCTCGGCGAATGGCTCGGTGCTGATCACCGGGTCGATGCCCGGCTCCCAGAAGTTCGGGTCCGGGTCGTCGTAGCGCGTCCGCACGCGCACCGCGGCGATCCCTGGCCGGCCCGGCCTGGCCTCGTACCCGACGGGGAAGACCGAGCAGAATCCGAGGAACGCGATACGGACCCCGCCGCGCTCCACGATCGCCGGCCGCAGCGCCGCGGCCAGGTTCTCCCCGGCGCCCATGGTGGCGATGCCCTGGCTGGCCAGCAGCTCGCGGGTGTCCTCGAGCCCGACATACCCCCCGTCGATCATGTGATTGTTCGCGAGGCTCAGCACGTCGAAGCCAGCCGCGCCGAGCATGCTGCCGCGCTCGGTCGGCGACACCATCATGTGCTTGTGGCTGGGTGCCGGGCTGGGCCGGTCGGAGTAGGCGCCCTCGCAGTTGCCAGCCACGACGTCCGCGGCCGAAAGAAGCTCCCGCAGGTCCGCGAAGGACGCCAGGCCGTCGGCCACATTCGGATAGACGTCGCCGGCTACCAGTACCTCGATGACATTGTCAGGCACGTCCCACATCTCCCTTCGGTCGCAGGCTGTACGGTCCGTCCGGCGGTCTCAGTCCGGCAGCTGCGCGAGCACGTCGCCGGCCGCCTCGGCCACCAGGTCGAAGACCTCCGCGCCGCCGTGCAGCTCCGCCAGGCAGATGGCGTTGAGCACCTGCTGCCTGGTCAGCCCGAGTGCCTTTGCCAGCAGCGCGTTCTCGCGGATGCCGTCCTTGAAGCCGCGGACCACGTTGTAGTGCAGCATCAGGAAGGGCAGCATCTGGGCGGGCAGCGATTCCCTGATCGCGTGCTCGTACCGGTTGCGGTAGGCCTTCAGCAGGTCCGGCCGGTGCTCGGCCAGGAACCTGGCGTTCTTCGGCACCTCGCCGAGCACCCGCTCGTACCAGTCGGTCAGGCGGCGCAGATCCTCGGGCGTGGCCTCCCGGATCGAATAATCCATGCCGCTGTCGAAGGCGCCCGGGTCGAAAGACCAGTTCGGCGGGAACCGCTCCGCGTCGGGCACCTCGGTGTAGTTCCTGAGCGCGTCGGCGTGCCGGGTCGCCTGGTACATGCCGGGATGGCCGGAGTGGATGAAGGCCACCGATATCGTGTCCAGGATGTCCCCCCGCCGCGCTCCCATCGTGCGGGCCAGCTCGATCTCGTAGCCGATGCCGTCGTAGAACCCGCTGATCACGTACTGATGCAGCGCCGCCAGCGCCGGGAGCGGGTAACCGGGCCCGGCCGTGCGGGTGGCGGTCCGCAGCTTGTGCCGCTTCAGGACGTCCGGGCCGAACTCCAGCCAGAACTCGTACGACTTGTTCTGCTCCTTCTTGGCGAAGGCATAGAACTTGCGGAACTGGGCGATCTCCTCGTCCGTCGTGACATCGGGCTGGAGCAGGTTCATCCCGTCGGGGGGAAGCTCCACAGTCGACACGTCGCTGCCTCTCTGTACGCATGTCCGCGCGCTCAGAAATCGAAGAACACGGTTTCCTGGTCGCCCTGCAGGTGGATGTCGAAGACCAGCTCGCCGCCGTCCGGACGGGCGATCAGGCGCGGCCGGCGGTCAGCCGGCACTGCCGCCAGCACCGGGTCCGCGGCATTCGCGACCGTCTCGTCCGGGAAGTACAGCCTGGTCAGCGCCTGCTTGAGCAGTCCTCGGGAGAACACTGCCACGTTCACGTGCGGAGCCTGGCCGGCCGGCATGGCCGGCTTGGCGAGCACCGCGGTGAAACCGCCATCGGAATCGGCCCTGGTCCGCGCGAACTGGTCACCAGCCCACAGCTCGAGCATGGCCTCTGGGTAGGCCACCGGGTTGCCCGCGCCGTCGAGCACCCGGCCGCGGATCCGGACGCTGCCCGGCTGGCCTGGGTCGGCGGCCAGCTCGGAGCCCGGCCACATCAGCGCGAAGCCGTACAGCGGGCCGATCGTCTGCGACGGCGAGGTCGTCTCACCGTCCTCGGGCCCGGCGGCCGAGGACGGTGACCCGCCCCGTAGCACGATGTCCCACTGGTAGGCGAGCGCTGAGTCCTCGCCGTTCAGCTCGGTACGCTCGCCGACGAACTGAGCGGTCATCCGCCGCAGCCCGTTCGCATTCTGCACGGACTGGAAGATCGGGTCGCGCTTCAGCAGCGGGTCATCGGCGAAGTAGCACTGCGTGATGAGCCGGCTCGCCAGATAGGGTCCGAACACCGACACATGGATGTGCGAGGGGCGGTACAGGCCGCCGCGCTGACCTGGGTAGGCGGCCGGCCGCAGCGTGAGGAACTCGAAGGACCCGTCCTCGCCGGTGATGCACCGGCCGGCGCCGGTGAAGTTCGGGTCGAGCGGCAGGAACCCCGCGTCGGTCGGGTCGGCGTACCGCCCGGCGCCGTTGACCTGCCAGGTCTCGATCAGCGTGCGCGGCACGGGCCGCCCGGCGCTGTCCAGCACCCGCCCGAACAGGATGATCCGCTGGCCGATCGGCTGGCCGGGGTGCTGGTGGTTGAGGTCGGCCTCCACGGCCCCCCGGTACGGGATCCGGCTGAAATCCGGCCCGGGCGTGCGGCGGAGCAGCTCGTCCGGCACGGTGACGACCGGCCGCAGCGGCGCGCGCAGCTTGGTGATCTGGTAGTCGGCGTACAGATACGGAGGGTTTACTTCGACGTATTCGGCGACCATTCGGAATCGCGCCTCCTCCAAAACAGCGAACGAGTGTCAGAGTAAAGAGGCTGTATGGGAGCGTCAAGCACTTGATTCCGGGCAAACAATCGGGTCTGGAAGCATTGCGCGACTATTACCTGAGCATTATCGTCAGCGCATGGAGATCGCTCCCGAGGACCTTGCGCAGTTCTTCGCAGACCTGGCTCCCGAGCTCGACGAGCGGCGGCGGCGGATCTTGTGCGGCGCCACGTCCCGACTGCTCGGCCGCGGCGGCATCACCGCGGTATCCCAGGCGGCAGGCATCTCCCGCAACACCGTCGCGGCGGGCGCCGCCGAGATCCGCGCGGCTGACCACCAGGAGGGCTACCGGATCCGCCGGCAGGGAGCGGGGCGCAAGAGCACGGCCGACCGGGAGCCACAGCTGATGGGCGCCTTGCAGGCGCTGCTCACCGGGGACAGGCAGCAGGCGGGCGCGCCGCTGGAGTGGACCTTGCTGTCCGGCTACGAGATCGCCACGGAGCTGCGCCGGCAGGGATTCGCGATTAGCCCGTCGTCGGTCGCCCAGCTCATGCGGGGCCTCGGTTATTTCGCGAGCGGGCGGGCCCGCTCCGCCAGCCATGGCAAGCGCGCCGAGCTGCATGCTCAGTTTCGCTGCCTGAGCGACGCGGCCGCGGCCTTCGGCGCCGACGGCCACCCGGTGATCAGCGTGCGAGCGAGCAGGAGCAAGCTCGCCGGACCGCAGGAGGCTGGCCCCCGTGAGGCCGGCGAAGCCGACGACGGCGCGGGTCACTGGATACGGGTCAGCCCCGACCAGAGCGTCGTCTGCTTCACGGTCGAGGCTGTCCAGCGCTGGTGGACCGAGGTCAGCCCGCACCGCTTCCCGGCCGCGGCGAAGCTGCTCGTGTGCGCGGACACGTTCGGGCCCGAGGAGGAAACCCGCGACGCCTGGAAGTACCACCTGGCGCGGCTGGCATACGCCACCGGCTTGGACCTCACCGTCCAGCGCATTCCCGCGGGGGCCTGGCGCTGGCGAGGGCACGAGGCGCAGTACTCGTACTCGGTGACGCTCGGGCCGAGTCCGGACAAGACCACGCGGTGCGAGGTCACCATCGACCTGGTCACCGGGCTCGCGCCCGCAAGCCCCCGGCGCCGGGGCGGCGCCGCCCAGCCAAGAGCGAGGGCGACCGCCGACTCCCCGCACGGAAGCGGATGCGGCTGCCAGTACACGGCGTATCCGAACCCTGGGGCACCCGCCAGCCCGGCTGCCGCCGGTTCACCGGCGAAGAGCCGGGCCGCCGCGGCGGGCAGCGCCGCGGCCGAGGCGCCGCGGCACGCGGCCGGGCGCCACGGTGGTCACCTGGCAGCGTCGCACAGCCTCCCGGACGCCACCGAGCCGAGGCGACCCAAGATCGGCGAGGTCGTGGCCCACAACATCGCCCGTGACATCTCCACCCGGCGGTTGCGGCCGGGAGCACGGCTGCCGTCCGAGACCGTGGCCCTGACCCGCTTCAACGTCTCCCGGTCCTCGCTGCGCGAGGCACTGCGCCTGCTGGAGCTGCTCGGCGTCATCAGCATCAAGACGGGGGCGGGCGGCGGCCCTGTCGTCGGCCAGGTCACGAGCGCCGATTTCGGCACCACCACCACGTTCTACTACCACCTGATCGGCGTGACCATCCGGGAGCTGCTTGAGGCCCGGTGCATCCTGGAGCCAGCGCTGGTACGCCTCGCCGTCGAGGCGGCTGATCCGGTGGCCAGAGGCAAGCTCCGCGCCTACATGAACAACTGGGGCGGCGATGACGCGCTGCGCCCCGCGTGGCTCGCGCCCGGCGACAGGTCACGCACGGCGGGCTTCCATCGCGCGCTGATCGAGACCGGCAACGCCGTGCTCGACCTGCTCTCCCATTCGCTGCAGGATGTCTGGACGGCCCGGCAGTACATGGAGCCGTACCCCTGGCAGGCGGCGCCGCACCACGACAACGACCACTGGGTCATCGCGCAGGCCATCCTCGGAAACGACGGCGCCACCGCGGAGGGTCTCATGCGCACGCACATGGACTACCTCTACGACTTCGCCAACGCCCACTGGTCCGGCCTCATGGACGAGGTCATCGACTGGCACTGACCGGATC
>Ga0187807_1000570_pt1 | contig 11684 bp, 11 predicted proteins | sample NC_wetland_sal_i_4_FD_132432 | JGI IMG/M metagenome (GOLD analysis project Ga0187807, IMG submission 132432) | Wetland sediment microbial communities from Neuse River Estuary, North Carolina, USA - ASW_2 | ecosystem: Environmental > Aquatic > Freshwater > Wetlands > Sediment | place: USA: North...
CGCGCCGGGCGGGCGACGGCCTGGGCGGCGCCGACCGTGCCGACAGGCGAGCCGCGTGCCGCGAAGCAGTACCCGGCCGGGAAGACCGGACGGAACCAGCCGTACCCCTGCGGAAGCGGGAAGAAGTTCAAGAAGCGCTGCGGTGCCCCTGCGTCGGCATGAGCGGGCAGGTGCGACCTGCGCGCGACAGAGAAATCCGATCTGTCCGTCGAGGTGACGCCGCACGAGACGGTCGAATTCATCCGGCAGCGGCATTCCGCCTGTTGAATAACCAGCCAGCCAGCCAGCCAGGCAAGCGCTACGCCGCCAGGCCGTACACCAGACGGCGGAGAGTGCTGCCCTCGGCGAGGGCTTCGGGAACCCAGGGACGGCTCGGGCTTGTGCGACGATCGTCGTATCCGAAGCATGATGGCGGCAGATGGCGTGCCCCTGCCTGGCCCTGCGGGAGTCGGCCGTCCAGCCCTACGATCGGGTGTCATGCCAGCGAGCCGGATGAACCGTGCCGCAGCCAGAAAACCCGGATCAACTGGGAACGGATGAACCGGATCGCAACCAGGTGGCTACCGCGCGCCCGCGTGATGCACCCCTTCCCCGAGGTGCGCTTCGCCGCCACACACCCGCCGCCGCCCAGCTGCCCCGTCAGATACGGACAGGACGTAGCGTGCCAGGGAAATTGACCGCCCAACGTTCAGGACCGCGCAAGTTGCCGATTCCGCGCGCATGTCCGAGCCGGGTCGCCTTGATGAATGGACGCGCACATCGACCAGTTTGGGCACGGTGCCGAAGCTCGGCTGGCGGGCGAGGTGGCCGCCTGTATCAGGCGGCTGTGTACCCTGTGGCGGTCGTCAGCCGATCCCCGGGTGCTGCCCATGGCCGAATGCGTCCTTGAGGCCTCTCTCCGGGCCGACTGCTGTGTGGCGGCCGCGAGCACGCGGGCCCGCGTGTGTCCGCAGGCCCCGCCCGGCCCGCGGGTTCCGTTGTTATCCTGAAGGCGGCAGGGAATCATCACCACGAGGTGGGAAGTTGGCTGATCAGGTGTCCGGGCCGCTGCGCGTGCTGGTCGAGTCCAGGCGCGATCAGGTGATGGCGATCGCGGCTCGCCATCACGCTAGCCGCGTCCGCCTTTTCGGCTCGGCGGCGCGCGGGGAGGACAGACCCGACAGCGACATCGACCTGCTCGTTGACTTCGATCAGGGCAGCTCCCTGTTCGACCTGATGCGCATGGGGCGTGAGCTTGAGGCGCTGTTCGGCCGCGCCGTTGACGTCGTCTCAGCCGGCGGGCTGAAGAGCCGCGACCGCGCCATCCTCGCGCAGTCGGTCGACCTGTGAGCCGCCGGGACGACGAGCGCGTCGCCGACATCCTGGATGCCGCCGGAGAGATCGCCGCGGTCATCGAGCTTGGCCGGGACGCCTGGGATAAGGACCGGATCAGGCAGCTTGCGGTGGAGCGCCTCCTGGAGATCATCGGCGAGGCGGCGAACTCCCTCAGCGAGGATTTCCGCGCGCAGCATCCCGGCATTCCCTGGCGCGACATCATCGGCCTGCGGGTAGTGCTCGCACACCATTACCATCGAGTTGACCCGGGCCAGGTGTGGGTAATCGCCGCCACCGAGGTTCCCAGGCTCGTCCGGGATATCCGCCCGGTCGGATGACCGGCAGGCGGCCGCAACTAAACATGCCGCAGCAGTCCCCGGCGAGGTAGCGGCAGGTCTCTTTCCGGGTCGTGGTCCCCGGCCGCGTGCGCGGATCAGTTCGAGAGCTGGCCGCAGTTCGGCTTCCGGTAGCAGGTCCACCAAGTGGTGCAGCTCCTCACGCATCGGGCTCATGCATCCGGTAGGCCCGGCAGCCCTGATGGCGGACGCGCGCGATGCCACGGCCTGGCTGCCTCTCCCGTTAGTTCTCTTCCCGGCCAGTACTACAGTCCCGGTTCGTGATGCAGCGCCTGGATGAGCAGATGCGCTTCCCTTCTAGCCGGTGACCCACGCGAGAATGTGGTCGTTGACCTCGCCGGGCCGTTCCAGCTGCAGGAAATGACCTGCATGCTCGATCACGACCATGCGCGACGACGGGGCGAGCAGGCGCTCGGTGCCGCGGGCCAGCTCCACCCGGATGCAGCCGTCGTCGGCTCCGTGCAGGTACAGGGTGGGCTGCGGCGCCTGCCGGCCGGTGGCCTCCTGCTCGGCCGCGTAGCGCGCGGCGCCATCGGACGAGTCCCCCGGTGGGTCCTGGACACCCAGGGCCCGGTAGTAGCCGCCCGCAGCGCGGTAGTAGCCGATCGCGGCCGCCAGGTTGGCGGGCTGGCGCAGGGACTCCTTGACCCGGGCCAGATGGCCGCCGGCCGGGAAGCCCGGGCCGGGCGACCAGTCGGCCCAGAGCCTGTCCAGGAACGCCATCCCGTCGCGGGCCACCACAGCATCGGCGAACCCGTTGGGGTCACGGAACATGAACGTATAGAAGAGCCGCTTCAGCTGCTCATAGTCGCTGAACAGCACCGCGTCCAGGGCGGCGGGCGGCACGGCCAGGGTCACCAGCCTCCGCCACCGGTCCGGGGCAAAGGCGGCCGCCCCGTACGCGGTCTCGGCCCCCCAGTCGTGCCCGATCAGCACCGCGTCCCCGTCACCGCCCAGGGCCTCGTGCAAGGCCACCGCGTCGGCAACCAGCGCACCGACCTGGTAGGCGCCGTCGGCCGGGATCGCGGTTGGCGCGTAGCCGCGCATGAACGGGGCCACCGCGTGGAACCCGGCGTCGGCCAGGGCCGCCAGCAGGTGCTCCCAGGTGTGGGCGGTGTCAGGAAACCCGTGCAGGCACAGCGCCAGCGGGCCCGACCCCGCCTCGAGCAGCCCGAACTCAAGATCGTTAGCTCGCACCGTGGTCATGCGCAACGGAACCGGGGCAGTCATGGGCGGCACGCTACCCGCCGTCCGCGCCTCGGTACTCGGCCGGACCGCACGGCGTTATCTGGGTGCGGGTTTGTGACCTAGGAGAAGGTCGATCCTGGCGTGTACGGCGGGTTGGGCTGCGACGCGCGGGGCGGCCACCCGATGATCATGCTTCGTGACAAGACAAGATTTCGGAATGGCCGCCGGTGCCATCGTAGAAGATGGCACGTGGCTGGAGAGACTTCACGGCGAGTTGCGCGGGCTGCTCGCGCCGGTGTTTGCCCAGGCCAGGTCCCAGCTGGCGGCGTTCGCGTATATCGGCGCGCTGCTGGCCGAACCCGGGGACCGCAGGTCGTGCTGGCAGCTGGCCGAGGCGGCCGGGCATGCCACGCCGCGGCGGATGCAGGCGCTGCTGGCCGAGCATGCCTGGAACTGGGCGGCGGCTTTGGCCGCGCTGCAGCGGTTCATCCTGGCGCACCTGGGTGACCCGGGGGCGATCGTGGTGCTGGACGAGACCGCCGAGCTCAAGCAGGGCGACATGACGGTGGGGGTGGCCCGGCAGCATGCCGGGATCACCGGGCAGGTGGAGAACTGCCAGACGGTCGTGTTCGCCGCCTACGTCACCGCCCGCGCGCACACGCTGTTCGACTTCCGGCTGTACCTGCCGAAAGCCTGGTGCCAGGACAAAAAGCGGCGCCAGCGGGCGCACGTCCCTGATGAGGTGGCGTTCGCCACCAAGCCCGCCCTGGGTACGGCGATGCTCACCGGCGCGGCCGGCGCCGGCGTGCCATTCGCCTGGGTGGCCGCCGACGAGGTCCACGGCCGCAGCTCCAAGCTGCGGGAAGCCTGTGAGCAGGACAAGAAGGGCTACGTGGTCGCGGTCCCGGTCAACTTCACCGTCACCCTCCCCTCCGGGCGCAAGACGGCCGTCGCCGCGGTGGCCCGGCTGATCCCGCACACGGCGTGGGAGACCCGCTCGTGCGGGCGCGGCTGCAAGGGCCACCGCGATTATGAGTGGGCCTGGGCCGCCACCGCCTCGCCGCGGCACTGGGTGCTGATCCGCCGCAGCCTGTCCGACCCGCATGACCTCGCGTTCTTCTACTGCCACACAGCCGCCGGCCAGCCGGTGTCCCTGCCCGTGCTGATCAAGGTCGCCGGGAAGCGATGGCCGGCGGAAGAATGCCACCAGCAGGCAAAGGGGCAGGTCGGCCTGGACCAGCATCAGGTCCGGACCTGGCACTCCTTCCACCGGCACACCGTGCTGTCCATGTGCGCCCAGGCGCTGCTCGCCGTCGCCGCCGCCCCCCCGGCCCCGCTCGCCGCGCATCCTCCCGCCGCCAGCGGCAACCAGCAGCCCGCGGCCTGGCGCGACACCGGCAAGCTGCCCGCCAGCGCCAGCGACCGGCCTCCCGGCGATGACCCCGGCCTGGTCAAGGTCAGCGTCCCCGAGGCCCGCAGGCTCCTCCGCCTGGCCACCACGCCGATGACACTCGCCCGTCGCGGTGGCCGCTAGCTGAGTCCATCGCCGCCTCCTTCCGTCCTGTGGCCTTCGATTCGATGGTGTGTCAGCGGCGATGAAGTGATGGTGAGAGGCGCATGAGAGCCCTCACATCTTTGCGGTCTCTTACCCACCGGGCGGGTGCCCGCGCGCTCACCTCAGCGAGGCGGGTGAACCACAGTCCGTTCGGTATGAAAAGAAGATCTATTATCCCGAACGGCCAGCTGTTACGGTCTGAACCGCTGCAAGTCCGGCATGGCGGTCGGCGAACTGGTAGACGGGGCTAGGACGGTGATGAAGTCCCTGCTCCAGCCGACTAGGTACTGATCGGCGCAGCGGGCGCTCGGCGCGTTCCGCGCGAGCGGCGTTCGCGGCGCGATCGTGAACGCGGCCGGGGACATCGCGAGCGTCGGCGGACAGGGCATTTCCCGTTCGCCCCGCGCGAGGCCGGTCGCTGAGCAGTTGCCTGCTCCTCGTGGCAGAGGTGCGCTAGGTGACCTCTACCATTTCACTGTCGGCTGTTTTTGGCGCCCCCGCGAGCGGCTTCCATGCGCAGCGAGCGCACGTACGGCCAGGCGACCTCGACCGCTCGTGCGTAGAGGACGGCAACCCACAGGCACAGGGCGGCCAGCGGCAACTCCAGTCCGGCGGCAATCCCCAGCGCGACCGAGGAATGCCCTCGCCTGGCGGTGAGGACATTGAACCAGGCGTCCCTCAGCAGCAGGGCGGCGGCTATCGCGACCAGTACCTCCGCGACCGCCCAGCGGCGGAGCAGGGCGACCGCGCTGGCCGCGAGGACGATGGCCAGCGCGAGGTCCAGGCCGGCCCGGGCCAGCCCCCACTGCCCGGCAAGCTCGGTTTGCGGCAGGGTCGCGAACAGCCAGGCAGTCCAGGGAATGAGCACCAGGACAAGCCCCAGGCAAGCAGCCGGCAGCCACCACGGCAGCAGCAGCCCCGGCTGCCCGGCGTGCCCGCGAGGTGTCCACTGCCGCCACCTGGGCTGGCTCCCGGCCGCCTCCGCATCCAGCAGGGCCGGGTAATCCCCGAGCGGGGGCAATAGGCGGCGATGGCGGATCCGGAAGCCCGCCCGTTGCAGCGCTGGCCGGGCCTCGGCGACCGCCCTGGCGAAGCGCACGGCCACCCATGCGAACAACGCGGCCAGGGGCAGTTCCACGAGGGCCGCCTCGCCGATTGCAATCACGGTCGCACCCGTGCCATGGCCGACGGAACTCAGCACGTCCAGCCACGCGTCGCAGCACAGCAGGGTGGCTGTCATGGCCGCTAGTACTTCGGCCAGAGCCGAGCGACGGAAGAGCGCCAGCCCGGTAGCCGCCAGCAGCGCGGCGAGGGCCACGTCAAAACCGCCCCAGGCCAGCCGCCAGTGCATGGCCAGGCGCAGCGGCGGCGCGGAGGCGAACACGCGCGTGACACCGGGTGCCAGCGCGAGGCTGAGCAGGGCGAACAAGTAGGGTACCCAGCGCGGCACCAAGGTCTCGTCCACGCTGCGGGCAGCCCGCTGGAGATGTTGCGTCAGGCCCGCTCGCTTTTGCATCCGTCTCCCCTGACCGCCTGTTCCGCACGGGTGAGGAGCCGTCCCCAAACGAGGCGGGGCGCCGCACCCTGCGCTCCGGTGCGTGACGAAAGAGGCCACTAAGATAACCTCTGCTAGCCGCGGGACACAGCGGTGTCGTACAGCATCCGCACGTTCTGGCCGAAGGTGGCGGCGTAGGAGACGTCCGCTGAGTCTCCGCCCTGCTGGTATCCGCCGATGACGCCGATCACCGTTCCCTCCCCGGTAGCCGCGTCCACGTCGATCAGGAAGGGACTGCCGCTCGTGCCCTCGGTGTAGCCATCGCAGTCGAACTCCATCTGGCTGGAACTGAACGCGATGATGCGGTTCTGGCAGCTAAGCGGCTGATCTTGCGTATCGGGGTAGCCGATCACGCGCACCACGCCGGCGGATGGCTGGCCTGTCCCCAGGATCTCACCGCCAGTGACATCCTCGATAGCGGTGTCCCTTCCGGGCTGCGCCACCGTGAGGAACGCCACGTCATCGTCGGGATCAGCCGTGGACGCCCACGCCTGGTCGACGAATATGCGGGTGACCGTCCAGGCCCCGTAGGGAGCGGTGCCGTTATAGCCGGGCACGAACGCCAGGCCGGCCGGGCTGGTATCCGAGTAGCCTTGTACGCAGTGGGCGGCCGTGACGATAACGTCCCCGGCTGGGCTGTCAACGACGCTCGCGGTGCAAAAGTGCGTCCGGAGCCGACCGCCGCTCACTGCGAACAGAGCGCCGACAGCGGCCGTCCCTGCGGGCAGGGTGACGGTCGTCGCCGAGTGCGCAATGACGGTCGGCGCGGCGGGCGCCACCGGCCACATCACCGCGAGGATCGTGATGATGAGCGCCAGCGGACCCGCCATCCGCCGTACGCGGTACCTGATCCCGTGCTTCCCGTGCCACTGCATCCCTCTCACCTGACCGCGTCCCGGGCGCGGGTGCCAGTGAACTACTCGTGCCCTTATTACTGATGTTGCAGGCCAGACCTGAGGACGCGCTCAGCATGAGCTCCGGGGCCATTCCTTATTGCCTGGGAGAATCCCGAGTGCCTGCATGGAACTGGCGTGATGAGTGCACTCCGGGACACCAGAGCGGGCGGGGCTGCCGTTCCGCCTGTGATGGCGCAACAGGAGAGGCTTTCTGGATGGCGGCAGCACGTCTCACAGGGAGCTCATCGCGGATCCAGGTTTCGGCTCTTCGCGCTGCGGGCACCGGATGACCGTGATCGTGCGGCCCGCCACGGCTTCAGGCCCTCACCACGACGGGGCGGGCCGTAGTGCCGGCCCGTCATGTCGTGCTATCCGACTCAGTGCGGCGTGGCGTTGTCGTTGGCCGGGAAGTTGACCTCGTGCTCGTGCTCGGCGTAGAAGCCGAAGTTGGCGTTGACCAGGTCGGCGTTGTTGGAGTTGGACCAGAAACCGACCGTGACCCCGAGGTCGTTCAGCCCGGCGGCCTAGTCCTGGCGTTGCTCACCTGCGCACCTGCCGGCCGGGTGGGGCGCGACGGGCGGCCTCATTCCCTGAACACGCACGCGCCGGACGGCTTGACAGGCTCCTGGCCACGGACGAGGAGTACCTGGTGCTGTGCGGCACCATCGGCCTCGGCCGACTGCTGGCCGAGGGCGTGGAGGGTGTCGGCGAGCGCCTCCGAAGCTACGCCAAAGACATGCGCTGGCGGGTCCGGGAGGGCGTGGCTATGGGCCTGCAGCGCCTGGGTGACGCGGACCTCTCCCGGCTGCTCGATCTTGTCACCTCCTGGGCTCGTGACCCTGCCCCCCTGGTCCAGCGCGCCGCGATGGCCAGTACTGGCCGCCTGCGACGACTCTGATGTTGCCTGGATCGCCCGCGAGAACGCTAAGAAAGCCCGGCTTGCCAAGCTGCTGTATTCCCGCCCGCACGCACCGCCACGGCGCAAGCCGCCCCTTCGTTGCTCAAGCGAGGTAAAGGCGTGCGCCAGATTCGGCAGGGAGGCAGAGACCCCGGGAGACGTAGCGCCTGGCGACCGCTCACCTGTCACTGGACCGGTCTGAGGTCTGATGGCCAACTCGCCGCGTACCCGCGGATTTTGCCTCTGCGCTGGCGTCCCAGACAGCCATGAGGTAGTCGATGGCCCTGTCCACTGTCTGCCTGGAAGTGCCGTCTCGTGCCTCAGTAGCGATCCCCGCCAGGAAGGTGTGGAACATCGTCCCGAGCGCGGTTGCGTCTGTGCCGGGTGGCAGCTCACCGCGGGCGATGGCCCGCTCGATGCACGTCACGATATTCCGGCGATTGGCGGCCCTCAGCTGGGCGAGCAGCTCGCGTACGTGTACGTCCTCGGGCGCGGTGAGCGTGCCGGTCAAGATCAGGAGGCATCCGAGCGGATGGTCCTGGTCGGTCTGCATGGCGGCGGACTCCCGCAACGTCCGCTCGATCGCTTCCCTGGGAGTCAGCGTGTCGTCGGCGACTGCGTTGGTGACCTGCCCGTAGCTTTCGACGTACCGCTCCACAACCTTCTTGAACAGATCCTCTTTGGACGAAAACGCGTTGTAAAAGCTCGCGGAGGAGATGCCGAGAGCGGCGCGCAACTGCGCGAGCGACGTGGACTCGTACCCGTGCTCCCAGAACAGCTGAAGGGCCGTCGCGAGCGCCTGCTCGACGTCAAACTCGCGAGGTCTTCCAGTTCGTGCCATGTAAGAACTCCTGCGCCGTGCGCCTGAACCACGGCTAGCAATTCTAGATGATGCGATCCAGATATCGGGGCAGGGTGACCGCGGGTAGCTCCGCCCGGGCCAAGGGGATCGTCAGGCGATCCACTAGGCGACGACCGAGAGCTCCGCGAATTCGCCATCGGTCAGTTCGATGCCTGCGCCAAGCATGTTCTCCTCCAGGTGCTTCACCGATGAGGTGCCAGGAATAGGCAGCATCACGGGCGAGCGCTTGAGTAGCCAGGAGAGCGCCAGTTGGGCCGGCGTCGCGTGATGCTTGGTCGCGAGCTCGGCCAGGAGACTGCCCGGGCCGGCCAGCGCGCCGGTGGCCAGCGGCCGGTAGGGGATGAACGCGATGCCTTGGCCGGTGCAGTAGTCGAGCATGGGCTCGGCGGAGCGGTCGGTCAGGTTGAACTGGTTCTGCACCGAGACGACGGCGGCGATCTTGCGGGCGGCCGTCAGCTGGTCGGCCGACACCGCAGAGAGCCCAATGTGGCGGATCTTGCCCTCGTCCTGGAGCTTCTTGAGCTCGCCGATCTGGTCCTCGAACGGCACCTTCGGATCGATGCGGTGCAGCTGGAACAAGTCGATGCGGTCCAGCTTCATCCGGCGCAGGCTCATCTCTGCTTCCTGGCGGAGGTACTCGGGTCGGCCGACCGGCGGCCACTGGGCTGGGCCCGGGCCGGTGATCGGGCCGAAGCGAGTCAGGCCGGCCTTCGTCGCGATCACCAGGCCCTCCGGGTAGGGGTGCAACGCCTCGCAGATCAGTTCCTCCGCGACATAGGGTCCGTAGGAGTCGGCGGTGTCGATGAAGTTAACTCCAAGCTCGATCGCGCGCCGTAGCACCCGGATCGCCTCATCGTGGTCCCGCGGCGGCCCCCACACCCCCGGCCCAGGCAGTTGCATGGTCCCGAAACCCAGACGGCTGACCGTCAGGTCGCCGCCCAGGCTGAACGTGCCGGCTCGCTGGGCCAGGAGAAGTTCCGTGCTCACGTGTATCGTCCGTCCCTCCGGTAGAGGGCACCGCGTGCGGTACCACTGTGTCCTGGCTGGATGCCCGAGCGTCCGACCGCAAGCGCGTGGCTCCCGCACATCCCCGCGGCCTGAAGTTGGCGCTCTCGCCTCATCGTCGTGCTCATCAGCCCACTTCCCGTCATGAGATCCCGTCGGCGTCTAGCGCGGTCTGTAATACGAGCCCCGCTTCCGTTCGGGAGGCTGAGTCGCGCCAAATTATGGATCGACTGGTCTACAACATACGCAGACCAGCCCGCCGCCGTCAAGGATTTCTAGATCGAACGATCTACTAATTGTCGACGCGATCCTTCCCCGCCGACCGCGAAGATCGGCTGTTCCTGCACAGCCAACGGTGACCTGGCAGGCCCATGGCGTCGCGTGCGCCGGGACGGATGACCGGGCTGTCGGCACACCCGAAGGCGAGCCTGGCCGACGTGCTGCGCGATCGGCTTGCCGGTCTCGCCGACCAGCCGTACCGCGCTTTGTGTGCCGACCACGCCTAGCTTGAAGCACGAGTGGCCACCTCGGAGGCATGATGCGCTGCCCGTCGCATCCGTACGATCAAGGTTGCCGAGGGCACGACCTTCCCGGACATGTAGGTCGACAGGCGGGACCGCGAGGTTCCTATTCTCTCCGCGAAATCCTGCTTGGACAGCCCGGATCTGGCGACGAGGTCTCGCACCTCGGATGCCACCTCCTCCCGTTCTGAATCGATGGCGAGCTCGCGGGCGTGGGCCACTACTCCCTCCAGCAACTCGGCGGTGCCGTAAGGGTGGGACAGGCGGATGGCTTCGAGGACTTGCTGAGCTACCGGGCCCCAGGGATCGGCCCGGATCGCGGCTGCGAGCCTGCGCCAGTCCGGAAGGGTGCCCCGTTCCACTGCCGCGAGGATGCCTTCGAAGGGCCACGTCTCCACCGGGTCATCCGGTGAGGCGTCAATGTTGCGGAACTTCAGGGCAGTGGTCATTGCACCATCTCCACAGCCAGCGAGCGGCAGACGCCGGTCACGTTTCCCCAGTCCGCCCAGCGTGCGTCCAGGCCCTTGTACCAGCCAAGCTGGCCGATGGTGCGAGCGTCTGTCGGCTTGGGGTCTGCCAGTTGCCGGGCGAGCTGGGTCGCCACGCCCTCCGGCCCGGGACCGCGCTGATCGGAGTAGTAGGCATCGATGTGCCGGAGCACGTCCGCGGCGTGAGCGATCCCGTACCGGTCAGCGAGAGCCGCCACGTCGAGGAAATCCCGTACTTGATTTCGTCGGACAATCAGGTAACCCTTGATCCGCAGCGTCTCGTCCGGCGTCGGTACCCGGAGCACGTGTCCGGACGGAAGCTCCACTTCCGTGACCTCCAAGAGCCTGTTCCGGATTAGCTGGCGGACTCCAGACTCGATATCGCCCAGTTCGCCGAGGATGATCTTTCCCGGGGTCACCCGGTTCGTCACCCATCCGTTCGTTGCTTCGATCGCTTCAAGTACGGCGTCGAAGCGATCACTGAGATCCTGCAGCACATGGTCGTGGTCATAGGAGAAGCGGTGATTGGCCCAGAGCGCCGCGGCAGAGCCGCCAACCAAGACGGCATCGGGAACGACCTCTTGGAGCCGTGCCGCTGATTCGAGCACGCGTACCAACTCGGGCCGGGCGAGCCCAGGAGCGTCAGATTCCGATCCGGTCATCCCTGAGCCCTCCTCCGATCAATCCTTATTGTATCAGATGTGATACATGGAGATTAGGGGATCACTGGCCAACACCACGGTTCGGCCGAGCCGGCTTGACCTGCCAACGGTTAAGTCCGGCAGCCTTTGGGCGCTGAAATTATCTGCTGTCCGAGCGCTATAGCTATCGGCGCGAGGGAACACCGTTCCCCGTCTGTGCAGCTAGCATGCCCGATCCCGGTTCTGCCGTGGTCTACCTCGGCAACCGGCTACCTATTGAGCAGCCCACCAGCGCAAGCGGCGCCTAGCAGATAAAGCCGCAGGTCAGCGCGCCCGGCAGGATTCGAACCCGCGACCCGCTGCTTAGAAGGCAGCTGCTCTGTCCGGCTGAGCTACGGGCGCCCG
>Ga0187807_1000571_pt1 | contig 11680 bp, 10 predicted proteins | sample NC_wetland_sal_i_4_FD_132432 | JGI IMG/M metagenome (GOLD analysis project Ga0187807, IMG submission 132432) | Wetland sediment microbial communities from Neuse River Estuary, North Carolina, USA - ASW_2 | ecosystem: Environmental > Aquatic > Freshwater > Wetlands > Sediment | place: USA: North...
CGCGCGACGATCGCCGCGTGCGACATCGAGCCGCCGATGTCGGAGACCGCCGCCTTGATCTTGCCGAACACCGGCGCCCAGCTCGGCGCGGTCACCGGACAGACCAGGATCTCGCCGTCGCGGACCTCGCCGATCTGGTTGACGTCGGTCAGCACCCGGGCGGGCCCCTCCACGATGCCGGAGGAGGCGCCGCAGCCGCGGATCTCGCCCTCGTCGGGCCGCAGCCAGGCCTCGATCGTCTGCTGGGTGACGCCCCAGAGCATGTGCACGGCCGGGTCGTTGAGCGCTTCGGGCACCGGGCCGAGGGCGGGCGGCGGCGACCAGGCGCGCAGGGCTTCCAGCATCCGCTTGCGTTCGGCCACGATGGGCTGGAAGTGGGCCGCGCCGAGCGGCGTGCCGCCCGCGGCCCAGGCCAGCATTACGTCTGACAGCGCCTGGTCGACCTCGGTGTGGTGCAACTGGAATATGTCCTCGGCCTCGGCGAGGACCCCGAAGCGCGCCAGCAGCGCGCCGAACTCGCGGATCTTGCCGAAGAACAGCGTGGTGAACCAGTGCTCGCAGTAGAACTTGTGGTCCTCCACGTACGGGAACACCACCCGGCACAGGCCGAGCATCTGGTCGAACGCGGCCTGTTCCTCCTCGGTGCCGAGCAGGTCCCGGTACTCGGCCGCGATCCGTTCCCGTTCGGCCCGCAGCGCCTCGGTGGGCCGGTCGGCAAGCAGGCCGTCGCGGACCTGGGCCACGTACCGGGGGAGCGCGGCGAACGGGACCGTCAGGTCGTCGGACCAGCTGCGGTGGTGGTGGTAGAAGCCGTCGCCGGTGGACACGTTGAACCAGGGCTCGCGCGCCTGCTCGAGGGCGGCCAGCCAGGTCTTGCCACCCTCGCCGCGGTCGGCCAGCGCCGCCAGCACCTGCGACGGCGAGCATCCCTCGGTGAACAGGTCGTCCACCCCGGCCTCGACGGCCACCCGGGCCAGGTTGCGGAGCTCGTCGTCGGGCCGGTACATGATCACGTCGATGCCGGCCACCATGCGGGCCACCGCCTGGTCGCTGATCTCCGGGAACGCCTGCTTGCAGAACTGGAAGAACACCACGTAGGCGCCGTAGCCGAGCATCAGGAACTCGGTGTGGTGGTGCCACATCACCGAGAACAGGTCCAGGCACCGGTGGAAGTTCTCCCGTACGTAGTGGTTCTGCGCCACGCCGGTCGACCCGGTGACGACCGCAGCGTCGTCGAACTCCGGCAGTTGGGGCACGCTGACCGACGCGATCTCGTCGATCAGGCCCTTGATGCGCGCCTTCCAGCCTTGGTAGAGCGTGTCCCAGTTCTCGAAGTAGTAGCCGGCCCGCTCGCCGAAGATCGCCGCCCGGCGCCCGATCTCCTCGGGATCGGTGACCGGGTTGGCGGTGATGTAGACCCGCCCGTTGACGATGCGGTGCTCGATGCCGAGCGTGGTCGGGAAGACGAACACGCGGGCGGTGTTGGCCCCGATCGCGCTGTACGGGATCTCGGCGGTAATCGTGTCGAAGGCCGGCATCGGCTCGGGGAAGTGCATGGAGTTGTAGAACCAGAAGCGCTTGTCGTCTTCCGGCTGGAACCGGGTGAAATAGGGGTACATCGACCGCCAGCCCTCGGCGCCCGGCGCGTCGGCGATCTCCGACGGAAGCGGGAACCTGGCCGCTGCGGGGGGTGCCAGGGGGGTCGTCCCCCCGTTGCCAGCAGAGCCGTTCCCGTCCATCGCATCCTCCTGAGCCGTGCACGGCGGTGACCCGTAACGGGCCTGAGCGTCTTTGCGCAGGTCCGCACCGCCGACGCTGGCATAGCGATACCGGCGGATCAATGGCGTACGCAACCATTTCGGCCCGCCAGATCTTGGGCCGCGCCCCAAACGCCAGCCCAGGCGCGGCTCGGCGTCAGGCCGCTTGGAGCGACCGCTTGGCCAGGCCGAGGGCGTAACCGTCGATGGTCGTGGTGGGCGGCGCGGTCGGGTCGGTGGCGGCGCCGAGCGTGACGAACAGCGGCGTGAAATGCTCCACGGTGGGGTGGGCGTACGGCATGCCGGGTGCGCGGGTGCGGAAGCCGGCGAGTTCGTCGACGTCGCCGCGGGCCAGCGCGTCCGACGCCCAGGTGTCGAAGTCGGAGGACCAGCCCGGCACGTGGTCGAGGTTGCTCCAGTCGATGAACGGAAGGCCGTGGGTCATATAGCCCGACCCGATCACCAGGACCCCGGCCTCGCGCAGCGGCCGCAGGCGCCGGCCAAGGTCCAGCAACCGCTCGGGGTTGTGAGTCGGCATGCTGAGCTGCAGGACCGGGATGTCGGCGTCGGGGTACATGATCTTCAGCGGTACCCACGCTCCGTGGTCCAGGCCGCGGCTGCGGTGCTCGTGCACCGGCTCGGTGTCGGGCATGAGCTTGGCGACCTGCTGCGCGAGTTCGGTGGCGGCCGGGGTGTCGTAGCGCATCTGGTAGTACATCGGGTCGAAGCCGCCGAAGTCGTAGACGAGCTCGCGGGGCTCGCTGCTGCTAATGCTGAGCGGAGCGGACTCCCAGTGCGCGGAGACGATGAGGATGGCCTTCGGCTTGGGCAGCGCCCGCGCCCAGGAGTGCAGCTGGGTCATCCAGCCGGTCATCTCGAACAGCATCGGGGCGCCATGGCTGAGGTACAGGCTGGGCAGCGGCCTATCCTCGGGGGTCCACAGGCGGTGTGCCGCGGCTTGCTCGGCATCGGCGGCCCGGCGCAGATGCGCGGCGAACGGGTGCTGGGCGGGAATGCGGCGGTCGGCGGCCGCAGTGCTGCCGCGGGCTCCGGGGGATGTCATGCGAGCTCCTTGGGACTGATGAGTGTCATGGAGTGCTCCTGAGATCCGACTGAGGTTATTAGTTGTCGCTACAACCATGACGGTATCATCGAATAGTTGTAGAGGCAACTATTTCTTGGGATGATGGAACCGTGGACACGAAATGGCTGAATGATGAGGAGATGGCCGCCTGGGTGCGGCTGGCCGCAGTCCTGGAGCTGCTGCCCGGCGTGCTCGACTCCCAGCTGCGCCGCGACGCGGAGCTGACGCACTTCGACTATTACACCCTCGCGATGCTGTCCGAGGCGCCGCAGCGAACCCTGCGGATGACATCCCTGGCCGCGCAGACCAACGCCACCCTGCCCCGGCTCTCCCACGTGATACGCCGGCTGGAGGATCGGGGCCTGGTGGAACGCTTCCCGTGCCCGCAGGACGCCCGGGCCACCAACGTCCGGCTGACCCCGGCCGGCTGGAACAAGGTGCTGCACACCGCACCGGGCCACGTCGCCAACGTCCGGCAGCACGTCATCGACGCGCTGACCCCCGAACAGGTCCGCCAGCTGACCGGCATCGCCGACGCCATCGTGCGCAGGCTCGACCCGGACGGCACGATGGCCGCGACCTACCACCGCTACGACCCCGACCCATTCGGCGTGCGGTAGCGGCGGGCCCGGGCTTTTCTCGGTCCGCGGCTCCGGTTATCGTCATGGCGTAGCTGTCGGAGCTTGAACCAGGCGCGCAGACCAGGGGAGTTATGGCCCGAAGCGGAAGCCTCGCGGCGTTGGAGCAACGCCTGGCCGACCAGCGGCGTGAAGACGACCGGCTGGCGCGGGAGCGACGGCAACGAGCAGGCGAGCAGGAACGGCTCCGCCAGCAGGAGCATCGTGAGTCTCAGCAGCAGGCGGCGGACGACAAGACCGCTGCGGTGCAGGAGCGGATGAAGGCACTCGATGAGGTCCTGACCAGCGTTCTGCCGCTCCGGCCGCTGAGCTTCGATCGGCTCATGGCCGTTCCGCGGACACCCGAATTCGATCCCGGCGCTCTGGGGGACGCTGTTCCCGCGCCGGACTGGAATGATTACGCGCCCGTCCAGCAGGCCGGGCTCGGCCGCTTCCTGGCCGTCGCCGTGCGCCACGCCCGCCAGATGACGGAGGCGCGCGCCCGTTTCGAGGCCGCTCAGGCAGAACACCGAATGCAGACAGCTGAGCGGCGGCAGGCGCTTGCCGCTGCCAAGGCCCGGTACGACAGGAAGGTCACCGAGGAACGCGCGCGAGCGGTGGCGCGGAACGCGTACGTCGCGAGCCGCCAGTCGGCCTTCGCGGTCGGCGATGCCGAGGCCGTGCAGTGGTTCGTCGACTGTGTGCTGCGGGCTTCGAAGTACCCGGATGGCTTTCCGCGCGAGTACCAGGTGGCCTACCGGCCGGAGCACCGGGAGGTCGCGGTGGACTTCGAGCTTCCGCCGCGGCGCGTGGTGCCCTCGGCGCGTGCGTACCGTTACGTCAAGCCGCGTGATGAAGTCGAGCCGGTGCCGCGGGCCGAAAGCGAGATCATCCAGTTTTACGAACGGCTCGTATCGTCCGTCGCACTTCGCACGCTGCACGAGATATTCAGCGCCACCCCGCCTGACGTGGTGCAGGCCGTCGCGTTCACCGGCCGGGTCAGCACCGTTGACCGCGCCACGGGTAAGCCCCTGCGCCCCGAGCTGCTCAGCGTGTCGGCCGAGCGGTCAAGTTTCGACGATCTGGTCCTGGCCGCGGTAGACCCGGCTGCCTGCCTCGCCCGCCTGAACTCGCTGGTCTCGCCCGGCTAAAGGGTCCGGCCCGCGGCAAGGCCAGCTAGCCCTCGGTGTCGCGTTCGGCGGCTTCGAGCATGTCCATCAGCTTGCGCAGGGCTTCCAGGTAGCCGCGGGATTCGCGGAGCAGCGGCGTCCAGTGGCCGCCCTCGAACTGGCGGGCCATGCCGTCGTGCCAGTGCTGCGAGGCCTTGTCCCAGACGTCGTCGAGCAGGCGGAGCTGCTGATCGCCGTCCCGGTCCGGTCGGGTCACCATGCCGGATCAGGCGCCGGGAGCCTGGACGCGGCGGGCGCCCTCCAGGCCCCTGATGAGGGCCAGCAGGTGCTCCTCGGTGCGGGGCAGGTCGTTCTCCAGCAGGTCGCCGAACCGGCTGGCGATGCCCTGGAACTCGCTGGCTTCGGCGTCGATCCGCTGCTGCCAGCGGCGGATCTGCTCCAGCCGTTCCCCGCACTGTTCGACCGCCCGGGCGTAACCCGAACAGTCCACCGGGTCGTCGCCGATCGCTGGGCCGTCCGCGGCTGCCTGGGCCGCCCGCTCCTGGCAGGCGCCGAACTCGGCCTGGCACTGCTCCAGCTGGGCCCGCCAACGGCTGGCCTTGGCCTCCAGCGACGCGCGGACCACCTTGATCTCCTCCTCGCCCCGGCCGGCCACCTCCCGCTGGGCGTGCCGGTACCGGACCAGTGCCTCGCGGAGCCCCTTCAGGGCGTCGATGTCAGCGTGGATGCTAGTCACGCCGCTCCGTCCCGCGGCCCGTCCCGCGCTTCGTCTCGGGCCGGCTTACCCCGAGGCCCGCCCCGGCGCCGGTCTCGAGGTAGGCGCCAAGCCGCTCGATCAGGGCCGCGAGGTGCGCCTCGTGGCCTTCGGTCGCCGACAGGTACTGCGCGATGCCCGGGGTGACCTCCTCGAGTGCCTCGCCGAACAGCCGGTACATGTCGTCCCGCCATACCTCCCCGAGCTCACGCCAGTGACTCTGGATGGTCGCGAAGTTCTCGGCCAGGTCATGGTTGAATCGCATCAGGTGGGCCCGGAATTCCGCCAGCGCCTCAATATCGTTGATAACCCCAGCCATGGACGTTTCTCCTGTTTCGTTCCCTGCCGGGTCAACTGCAGGTGCCTTCGAATTCAGCGGCGAGCTCGTCGAGGCTCATCGTGACGAGATCCGGGTATTTCGCGACACCGCCGGTGGCGATGTGCTCGACTCTGCTGGTAAACGGTATGTCGATGTCCTGGTCCTTCATGATGGCGTGGATGGCCGAGGCGAGCGGCGCGAGGAAACGATTGACCTCCCTGTTCCGGTCGGGGAACTCCTCGGGAACACCGCGCAGCACCGCCCGCAGCGCATTGATGGCTTCGGAGATCGCGGCCGGTGACATGGTGTTGCTGATGCCCTGCAGCTGTTCACGATGCGTTTGGAAGACCGCCTTCCCGAGCTGTATCCGCAGGTCCGCGGCGGCGCTTTCGTCCCCGGCTCCGGCTAGGAAGCCGGCCAGCCGGCGCACGTCATCCCATTCGCCCCGGTCGATCAGGGCTCCGGCCAGGGCCACCGAACACCCCACCACCTTCGCCCACAGCAGCCCGGCCTCAGCGTAGGCGTCCAGGAGTTGCGCCCGCCGGTCACCGCCGCTCTCGGGCAAATCCGGCAAATCCGGCATCTCGGCCGAAGGTGCCGGCCCGGCGAGGATGCGCACCCGCCCAGCGGCCTTCAGCAGGTCCCTGGTAAGGAAGAGCAGGTCCTCGCACTCCGCGGCCAGCTTGCCGGCTCGCTCCTGGTCTCCGGCCAGCAGCCAGTGGGCGAGGATGGCCGGCTGGACCGCCTGCCGGAGGGAGAGGTAAGGGGACGTGGCCATGGCAGCGGAAATGGCCCGCTCCTGTTCGGTCATGCTGTGCTCCATCTCTCGCTCGTGCTCCATATCCCGCTGCGGAAGGCTTCCTGGGCGAAGGCGTACAGGGAGGCGGTCGAGTACGGCTTGAACTTCTCTACCTGTTCGGCGGGCCACTCGGTGTCCCGGTACAGGGCGCGGTCGTCGTCCAGGCTGGCGGCGGCGGACACCCCGAGCAGCGCGTCGCTCTCCGCGGGCGACAGCACACGGAGCACCGCGCGGAGGCCGAAGAAGCCGATGCCCGCCCGCCGCAGCACGCGCTCGGCGGTGGCGTAGCCGTCGGTCCAGGCCACTACGTGGATGCCGGCGTCCGGTCCCTTGTCGGCCAGGCGGACCAGGCGGGCCGAGATCTCGCTGGGCCGGCCGTAGTCGCCCTCGGCCAGCAGTTCATGCCAGCGGTGCATCCCGGCGATGAGGAAGAACCGTTCGGGCTGGCTGGCCGCCCCGTCGGAGGCGGCCAGCCGGGCGTCCAGGTCGTCGATGAGATCGTCCAGCGCCGCCCCGGCCGTCCGGCGGTCGGCGATCCGAACCTCGTGCGGCAGGTTCTCCAGCGGGGCGAAGAAACCGTGAAACGGCGACGAGGGCCGGGTGAACTCGGCGACGGTGAAGCGTACGCGGGCGGGGGAGCACTGCACCGCGGCGCTGAGCAGGGTGGCCAGGAGCAGCCCGTGGCCGTGTTCCTCGCTGCCCGCGATGAGCAGGTTGGACCGGATGTAGCGCTCGAACGTCGCCGTGGTGGCGGGCTTGATCTCGATCGCCTCGCCCAGCCACGCCTGCACGGCGTGCCCCGGAGCGGCCGAGCCGGGCCAAGCCGGCCCCGGCCCAGTCGGCCCGGGGGCGAAGACCGCGGCCGCGTCGGGGTCGAAACTGGCCGGCGGCGGGTATTCCCGCCCGGCCCCGAGCGCCCGCATGTCCGCGATCAGCGTGAGCCGCTCCCTGGTGGGCAGCATCGCGATCCGCATGACCGGGTTGGCGCCCTCACCGCGGCGGTCGTTGTAGATCGCGTCCCCGGCCCGGATCAGTTTGGTGGCGGCGTCGTTCCCCTCGCCGAGGATGGCCTGGGAGACGCTCGGCTGGGTGCAGCCGAGGGCGATCCGCAGCGCCATCTGCTCGTAGACGGGCCGCAGGTAGGCCGCGAGCGGCCCGCCCGGGGACTGGGTGGCCAGCAGCAGGTGCAGCCCGAACGCCGCGCCCCGCTTGGCGATGTCCGCCAGCAGCCGCCCGGCCTCGCGCGCGAGCCGGTCCTCCTCGCTGAACAGCACCTGGAACTCATCCATGATCACCAGCGCACGGGGCAGCACCTGCCCAGTCTCGCGGCGGTAGTCGGGCAGGTCGGTGACCTTCGCCTCGCGGCACAGCCGGGCCCGCCGGTCGATCTCGTCGTGGAAGCGGCGCAGCATGCTCAGCCCGAACTCGCGGTCGGTCCGGGAGGTGATCGCCCGGGCGTGCGGCAGCCGTTCGGTCAGGTAGGCGTCAAACTCGACCTCCTTGAAGTCGAGCAGGTAGAGCTCGAGTTCCTCCGGCGGGTACGCCAGGGCGAGCTGGCTGATCAGCACGTGCAGCAGGTTGGTCTTGCCCATCCGGACGTCCCCGCCGACCAGGCCGTGGTGCACGCCGCGGACCCCCATGACGAAGTGCTGCGGCTCGCCCTTGCTGTCCACGCCGATCTGCACGTCCAGGCCGTCGGTGGTGCAAGAGGTCCAGCGCTGTGCCGGGGCGATGGCGATCCGGCCGAAGGGAAGGTCTCGTACGGCGGAGCCGGCCGCCGCGCCGACCGCGTCCAGCCAGGGGTTGGCCCGGGCCGCGCCGGGCATCTCGTCGGGCTCGATCACGCCGAACCCGAAATCCGGGTCATCCCAGGTGAGGTTCCCGTGCGGGTCCAGGCTCAGGGTCGTGCCCAGCGCGGTCAGCGCCGTCAGATCGAAGTCGCGCGGCATCGGGAGCCCGGGATCAACCGTGGCCACGATGTACAGGCCGCTCCTGGGCCCGTTGCGGGCCAGCCGGCCGAGCAGCTCCGCGGCCCGGTCGCTGACGCCAGCCGGGAAGCCGGCCAGGACCAGGACGTGGTAGGGGATGGTGGCCCCGGTGGTGGCCGCGTTGTAGGCCTCCACCGAGTCGTAGACGTTGGTCAGCCGGGTTTGCGTCACCTCCACGACGTGGCTGGTCAGCGTGGTCAGCAAGGCTTCGGTCTCGGCGGGGCTGGCCGCGACCCCGACCCCGCTGCTGCCCACCCGCATCTGCGCGGGCAGCCGCAGGAACGCGCTCAGGTGCCGGCCCTGCCCCACCGGGTCGGCGAGCGCGAACCGCACCGTGCCCGGCCTGGTCGCCGTGGCCAGCCGCAGGGTGAGCGCTTGCAGCAGCGACCGGGCCCCATTAGCCCCATTAGCCCCGTGAGCCCCGTCGGCGAACCCGCACTCGCTGATCAGCAGGTGGCCGTGCCCGGCGAACCGCGCCACGGCCGGCGTCGGCGGCAGGCCCTCGCCCGTCCGGAGCACCCCGACGCGCAGCCCGTCCGGCGGCGGTGCCTGCGGGTCGGGCTGATAGGCCGCCCAGGCCGGGGCGCCGAAGCCGTCCAGCGCCCACGGATGCGCGGCGGTCAGCGCGGTCACGGTGCCGAACAGGGTCCCGGCGGTCTGGCCGTCCAGGTAATGCCGCTGGCGGTAGCGCGCGGCCCCGGCCGAGGCAGCCAGGCGAAGGTAGGCGTCACCGATCTCGCGCTCGATCGCCTCGAACGGCATATTCACCTCTGTGGTCAACCTGCCCATCCTCATGGTCAGACCGTCGCCCTAGATCGGCAACCCTAGCGGGCGGCCGGAAAACGCGACCCGCCGCACCTCGCTGACCGCCGGACCGGTTCACAGACATTTTTCCCGAACGAGCCCGGTTTCACGCTCGGCGTCACGTACCTGTCACAATGCGCAGGCGCCAGCACCGGGTGACTACGGTGCCGAAAAGGTCGGCACCGTCAGGCCAGCCGCCGTTCGGCGGCCCACTTGGTCAGCTGGTGCCGGGTGGAGAGCTGCAGCTTGCGCAGCACCGACGACACGTGGCTTTCTACCGTCTTGACCGAGATATACAGCTCGCGGGCGATCTCCTTGTACGTGTAGCCCTGGGCGATCAGCCGCAGGACTTCCCGTTCCCGGCTGGTCAGCTGGTCAAGCTCGGGGTCGACCGACGGCTTGGTGTCCCCGGCGGGGGCGGCGGCGAACGCGTCCAGGACGAACCCGGCCAGCCGGTGCGAGAACACCGCGTCGCCGGCCGCGACCCGGCGGACCGCGTCGGCCAGCTCGGCGGTGGAGATCGTCTTCGTCACGTAGCCCCGCGCGCCCGCCCTGATCACCGCGATCACGTCCTCGGGAGCGTCCGAGGCGGACAGCGCGAGGAAGCGCACCTGCGGATGGGCGGCCTTGATCGCCTGGATCACGGCCTGGCCGCCGCCGCCGGGCAGGTGCACGTCGAGCAGCACCACGTCGGGCAGGAGCTCGGCGATCAGGTCGATCGCGGGCTGCACGTCGTCCGCCTCGCCGACCACCTCGACCTGGCGGCCGAGCTCGGCGCGGACCCCGGACCGGAACAGCCCGTGGTCGTCGACCAGGACGACCCGCGGGGTACTCACGTGCGACTCGCTGTGCTATCCCGGGGGGGCGACCCCCCCAGACCCCCCCGAGGCATGGTGCGCGGCATCGTGAGCGTGACTTTGGTGCCTTCGCCCGGGGCGGTGGTCACGGTCGCCGTGCCGCCGCGGCGGGTCATCCGGCCGTGCACCGATTCGGCCAGGCCCTTGCGATCAGCCGGGATCGCCTCCGGGTCGAAGCCCTTTCCGCGGTCCCGCACGACGAGCGATACCTGCCCCGGCTCCACCTCGGCGAACAGCGAGATGACGCTGGCGCCGGACCACTTGGCCGCGTTGACCGTCGCCTCGCGGGCCGCCGCGAGCAGGGCGTTCAGGCTGTCGTCGAGCTCGCAGTCGCCGACGGTCACCGCCTCCACCGGAACCCCGTACCTGGCCTCGACGTCCTGCTGGATCTGCCGCACCCCGGCCGCGAAGGTGAGCTCCGCGTCGGTCTCGTTCGGGTCCTTGCCCTCGAACAGCCAGGAACGCAGCTCGCGTTCCTGCAGCCGGGCCAGCTGGACGACCTTCTGCGGGTCGTCCGCGCGCCGCTGGATCAGGGCGAGCGTTTGCAGCACGGAGTCGTGTACCCGGGCCGCGATGTCGGCCCGCTCCTCGGCCCGGACCCTGGCCTGGCGCTCGAGGACCAGGTCACGGGCGATCCGCAGCCACCACGGGCCGAGAAAAAGCACGATGGCCGCGATCACCAGCACCACCCCGCCGAGCGGGCGCAGCAGGGCCAGGCTCTTGTGGGCCGAGAACAGCGAGGCCACGCCACCGACGAGCAGAGCGCCCGCGAGCACCAGGCGAAGCGCCGACCACCTGCCCCGGGCCGAGGAGTCCGCGGCTGTCTCGATCGGCTCAAGCAGGCGGCGCAGTGTGGCCTGTTCTTCGGCCGGGGCGTTCCGCCAGATCAGCACCAGCCCGGCCACGCTGAACACCTGCGGCCACGCCCAGCCGACGAACCAGCCGCCGTTGAGCGCGCTGACCGCCAGCAACACCAGGATGAGCAGCGACGTGAGACCGATCGCGAGCCGGATGCCCCTGGAGTCGGACCTCGCCTTGCTGCCGATGCTGGCCTGTTGGCCGGCCGCCGGCAGGAAAAGCCAGCCCGCGACGTACGCCGGCACGAACCATCCGCCGGATACCAAGGCGATCAGCACGAATACGATCCGGACGGTGGTGACGTTGAGCCCCCGCCACGCGGCCATGCCGGCGGCCACGCCGCCGCCCAGCCGGTCAGCCGGGTCACGGCGCAGCGGACCGCCGTTACCGCCCCGGTGCCTCAGCCAGAACGGGCCGCGGTGCCACGGGCCGTCGTGCCACGGGCCGTCGTGCCAGTTATCGCGGGGCCAGTGGTCGCGGTGCCTGCGCTCAGGATGCTCCACGCTTCCATCATCGCCCAGTCGCGCCGGGACGGCTATCCGGGATGTCCCTGATGTGACCCTGATGCCCAGGGGGTGGTCTCAGGGTTAAACCAGGGCTGGTCACCGATGTGCTGGCCTGGCCTGTGGAGGCACGCTGGAGGCATGAACACCAACACAGTGAACCCAGAAGCACCCACCACCGGTCCGTCTGATTCCCGCCCCGAGCCGCCG
>Ga0187807_1000572_pt1 | contig 11674 bp, 7 predicted proteins | sample NC_wetland_sal_i_4_FD_132432 | JGI IMG/M metagenome (GOLD analysis project Ga0187807, IMG submission 132432) | Wetland sediment microbial communities from Neuse River Estuary, North Carolina, USA - ASW_2 | ecosystem: Environmental > Aquatic > Freshwater > Wetlands > Sediment | place: USA: North...
GCGCAGGCGGCGGACGAATTCACCCGGCTTCCCCTCGCCGACCGTCGCCTCGTCGATGCGCACGATCGGCACGACGAAATTGGTCGTGCTGGTGAGAAACGCTTCGCGCGCCGCCTTCGCCTCGGCGACGCTGAACGGCCGTTCGACTAGCTTGAGCCCGCCCTCGCCCGCCACCTTGAGGACGCCGAGCCGCGTGACGCCGTTGAGGATCGCCGTATCAGCCTGGCGGGTAACGATTTCATCCTTGGCCGTGACGATCCAAGCATTGCTCGACGTGCCTTCGGTGACGTTACCGTCGCGATCGACCTGCCAGGCTTCGTAGGCGCCGGCCTCGCGGGCGTGCTGCTTGCCGAGCGCGTTGGGCAGCAGCGCGACCGATTTGATGTCCGGGCGCGCCCAGCGGATGTCTGGTACGGTGACGACACGCACGCCGCGCTCGAGGATGTTCGGATCGAGCGGCCGCTGGTTCCGCGCGGTCATGATCAGGCTCGGACGCGCGCCTGCCGGAAACGAGAAATCGCGCGGCGCCGTGCCGCGGGTGATCTGGATATAGATGATTCCGTCGACGATACGGTTGCGGCGCACGGTCTCGCGCATCACCGCCTTCAACGCCGCGTCCGACATCGGTGGCGCAATACGCAGCTCGGCGAGCGAACGATGCAGCCGCGCCAGATGCGGCGCCTCGTCCACGAACCCGCCACCTTTGACGGCGATGACCTCATAGACGCCATCGGCGAACTGAAAGCCGCGATCCTCAATATGAACGCAGGCTTGACGGTGCGGAAGATAGCGGCCGTTGACATAGGCGATACGCGACATTGTGAGAATCCAGAGATGCGATCAGGCGTCGAGTTTCTGGACCCGGTCGCCGTTGGCGCCGTTGCCGCCGACACCGAGCGACTTGAGTTTGCGGTGAAGCGCCGAGCGCTCCATGCCAACGAAGGCTGCGGTGCGAGAGATATTACCGCCGAAACGCGTGACCTGCGCCATGAGGTATTCGCGTTCGAACATCTCGCGCGCATCACGCAGCGGCAGGCCCATAAGCTCGCCGCCCTTGTCCCATTTGACCACCGCCGGAGCAAGCGTGGTGATCTCCGGCGGCAAATTGTCGGAACGGATCGGTTCACGCACGTCGCCCGGCGTCATAATCAGCACCCAATCGATGGCATTGCGCAGCTGGCGCACGTTGCCCGGCCACTCGTAGGCCTGCAGCGCCGCCATCGCGTCCTCGCCGAAGACGCGCGGCGGCACGCGCGCCGCCTCGGCAGCGCGTACCATCAGATGCCGCGCCAGTTCCGGTATGTCTTCCGCGCGATCGCGCAGCGGCGGCACCGACAGCGGTACAACGGCGAGACGATAGTAAAGGTCTTCGCGGAACCGGCCGGTGGCTATATCGCTCGGCAGATCGCGATTGGTCGAGGCGATGACACGCACATCGACCTTCACCCTGCCGCCGCCGACGCGTTCGAACGTCTGTTCCTGCAGCGCGCGCACGATCTTGCCCTGCGTTTCGAGCGGCATGTCGGCGACTTCATCAAGGAACAGCGTGCCGCTATGGGCCTCTTCGAACGTGCCGACTTTGCGCGGGCTATCGTCGCCGTCGGCGCCGGGCTCGGCACCGAACAGCTCGCTTTCGAACCGCTCTGGCCGCATGGTCGCGCAGCTCAACGTCACGAACGGACCGCGTGCGCGTTTGGAGCGAGCGTGCAGCAGCCGTGCGACGATGTCCTTGCCGGTGCCCGGCGCACCGGTGATGAGCACGCGGCTGTTCGTGGCGGCGACGCGGTCGACCTGCTGCCGCAGCTGCGCTATCTGATGCGAACGACCGACCAACTCTTCGTCAGCGCCGGCTCGCTGTTTCAATTCCTCGTTTTCGCGCCGTAACCGGCTGGCCTCGATCGCCCGATCGAGAATATGCAGCAGTCGATCCGCCTTGAACGGTTTCTCGATGAAGTCGTACGCACCAACTTTGATCGCGGCGACTGCAGTTTCAATCGTGCCATGACCGGAGATCATCACGACTGGCAACGTCGGCCATTCGCGCTTCACAGTTTTAAGGATCTCGATGCCGTCGAGCTCGCTGCCCTGTAACCAGATGTCGAGCACGACCAAAGTCGGCCGACGCGTGCGGATCGAAGCCAACGCCTCGCTGCTGGTTGCAGCCTCACGCGTCTCGTAGCCCTCGTCGCTGAGAACACCGCAGATCAGCGCCCGGATGTCAGCCTCGTCGTCGACGACCAGAATGTCATGCGCCATGGGTGCCCTCCCGTTTGACGCGTTCGGTCTCATCTGCTTCGGCGATGCGTGCATCGCCGCGTACGAACAACAAGGTCACCCGCGCGCCGCCGCCGTCGCAATCCTCGAGGCGCAGCTCGCCGCCATGGTCTTCCATGATCTTCTTGACGATCGCCAGACCCAAGCCGGTGCCGCCGACCCGCGTCGTGACGTAAGGCTCGGTCAGTCGGTCGCGTTCCTGATGCGGCAGGCCGATTCCGTTGTCTTCGACCACGACTGTGACGCCGCCATCGGCGTCGCTCATACGGATGCGGATATGACCGGGCACCGCGCCGGCACCGCGCGCCTGAATCGCCTCGGCCGCGTTCTTCAGGATGTTGATCAGGGCTTGGCTGACCTGACGGCCATCGCATAACACGCGTGCCGGCGACGACGGCAAATCGAGATCGAAGCGGATTTCGGGGCTGGCGGTCCGTTGCAGGAAGGCGGCGCGGCGGACGAGCTCGGTCAAATCTTCGTCTCGCAGCACCGGCGCCGGCATGCGCGCGAACGACGAGAACTCGTCGACCATGCGGCCGATGTCGCCGACGTGACGGATGATCGTATCGGTGCAGATCGCGAAGGTATCGGGGTCGGTGCGGATTTCGCCGGCGTATTTGCGCTTCAGGCGTTCGGCCGACAACTGGATCGGTGTCAGCGGGTTTTTGATCTCATGCGCGATGCGGCGCGCCACGTCCGACCATGCTGCCTTGCGCTGCGCCGCAATCAGGCTGGTGACGTCGTCGAAGGTGACGACGTAGCCCTTGATCTCGCCGTCGATGCGCTCGGCGGCGATGCGCACCAGCAGCGCCGCCATATGGCCGCCGCGCGCGAGCTGAATCTGCGATTGCGCCAGACGCTCGGGCCGGCGGCCGACTTCATCGAGCAGACCGGCCATCTCTGGCACCGAGTCCGCAAGATCCTGGCCGATCATCTGGTCGAGATCGACGCCAAGCAGCACCGACGCGGAGCGGTTCGGCAAGTTGATGCGCGCATGCTGATCGAGACCGATGACGCCGGCCGAAACACCCGACAGCACAGCTTCGGTGAAGCGCCGCCGTTGATCGAGCTGTCGGTTGGCTTCGATCAGCTCGCTTTGCTGGCTTTCGAGCTGATGCGTCATGCGGTTGAACGCGCGGAACAGAGAGCCGAATTCCTCGTCGCCCATGCCGATCGGCACGCGCGCCGTGAGATCGCCGCCGCGCACGCGCTCGGCAGCGACGATGAGCGAACTCATCGGCCGCGCCAGACGCTGGGCAAAGGTCAATCCGACCCACACCGCGCCGGTCAACAACAGAATGCCGACGGCGAAGAACACCATGGTGAAGGCGATTTGATACTCCGAGCGCTCGCCTTCGAGCTTTTCGTACTGCGCGACGGCACTCTGAGTTTGCGTCATGTGCGCCAGTACCGTCGGGTCGATGTAGCGGCCGACGTATAGGTAGACGTCGCCGAAGCGGTTGAGCCGGATGAGCGCGCGCACACGGTCGTCGTTGTCGCTGGTGAGCACGGCAACGTCGCCGGCCTGCGCCTGACGCAAGGCCCACACCGGGATCGGCTGCAGCTCGAGCGAGAAACTCAGCGCTGTCCGCGCCAACACGTGGCCCTGGCCGTCGAATACCACCGCTTCGTTGAGCGAGCGCAGTGCCGCCTGGGCGTTGACCACCTGGTTGAGGCGGTCGGGATTGATGCTCAGAAACGCCGCTTCGCGATTGAGGTCGTTCGCCATGCTGACGACATCGGCGCGGATCGCCTGCTGGTGCTCGTGCAAATAGGCCTCGGCGACGACCAGTGATTCATGCAGCGCCGTGCGGACGCGCTCGCTGAACCAGGCCTGCACGCCGAAGCTGAACAACAGATATGAGAAGACCGCGACGATGATGGTCGGAATTACCGCGACGAGGCTGAACAGCACCACCAGGCGGATATGCAGACGCGAGCCGGCGAGACCGCGGCGCCGCTCGGCCCAAACTTGCACCAATCGCCAAACCACCACCGCGACCAGCGGCAGTACCAGCACGAGATTGACGATGAGGATGAGTTGATCGAGATGCGGCTGCGCATCGAACGGCGGGATGCCGCGCATCGCGGCGAAGGTGGCAACCGCGGACAGCACGGCGGCAGTGGCGAGCGCAACCGCCAGCTTCCGCGGCAGACGCACCCGGCGCGCCCATAACACCACTTCGCGAGAAACGCTCATCCGCCCCGTTGGCTCGAATTTGGCTGCGCCAGCCGGCGTTGCATCCCGGCCACGGCGTTGCTTCGAAGCAACACCCTAACCCAAGCCCTTAATAACCCGCCATTATTTTGTGCGTGATCGTCGCGTGCGCAGCCATTTCCGCCACACACGGCCGATGCGGCGCTACTTTGCGCCGCGACCGACGTCGATCTCGAGCTCGCGGATCTTCTTCCGCAGCGTATTGCGGTTGAGGCCAAGCAGCTGCGCGGCACGCAACTGGTTGCCTCGGGTCGCGCCGAGCGTCAGCTGGATCAGCGGCCGTTCGATCTCGCGCAGCACGCGATCGTAAAGGCCGGCGGGCGGCAAGTTGCCCTTATGCGCGTTGAAATAGTCGCGCAGATGCCGTTCGGCGGCGACGCTGAGGCCTTCATTCGCGGCTACCTCGGGTGTGGCGTTTGCCGGTGGCGGCGCGGCTTCGGCCAGCTCGGCTTCAATGGCATCGAGACCGATGACTTCCTGCGAATAGAGCGCCGCGACCCGCCGAATCAGGTTCTCGAGTTCGCGCACATTGCCCGGCCAGCGATAGGATTTCAGCCGCTCCATCGCCGGCTGATCGAGCGTCTTGAGCGGCAGGCCTTCAGTATGCGCGAGCTGGAAGAAATGCCGGACCAGCGCCGGGATATCCTCGGTGCGCTCGCGCAGCGGCGGCAGCCGCAGGGGCACGACATTAAGGCGGTAGAACAAATCTTCGCGGAACAGACCCTGGCGGATTGCTTGGCGCAAATCACGGTGGGTCGCCGCGATGATCCGCACGTCGGCACGGATCGGCGTGCGCCCACCAACAGTCGTGTATTCGCCCTGCTGCAACACGCGCAGCAGACGCGTCTGCGCCTCCAACGGCATGTCGCCGATCTCGTCGAGGAACAACGTGCCGCCCTGCGCCTGCTCGAAGCGGCCAACGCCGCGCGCCGTGGCGCCGGTGAACGAGCCTTTCTCGTGTCCAAACAGCTCACTCTCGATCAACTCGCGCGGGATCGCCGCCATGTTGATCGCGACGAACGGGCCGTTCCGCCGCTTGCCGTAATCGTGCAGCGCGCGCGCCACCAGCTCCTTCCCTGTACCGCTTTCGCCTGCGATCATCACCGTCAGATCGGTGCCCATCAGCCGCGCCAGCACGCGATAGATTTCCTGCATCGCCGGCGACCGGCCGATGAGCGGCAGCTGCTCGTCCTCTTCACCGTTTGCCGGCACTGCCGACGGACCAACATGCGGCGTCGTCAACGCCCGCTCGACCAGTGCCACCAGCTCGCGCAGATCGAACGGCTTGGGCAGATATTCGAAAGCGCCGCGCTCCGTCGCCTTGACCGCCGTCAGCAGCGTGTTCTGCGCGCTCATCACGATGATGCGTAGCTCCGGTCGCAGCTTCTTGATGCGCGGCACCATGTCGAGACCGTTATCGTCCGGCATGACGACGTCGGTGATGACCAGATCGCCCTCGCCGTCCGAGATCCAGCGCCACAGCGTCGCTGCGTTGCTGGTCGTGCGCACGACGTGGCCGAGCCGCCCCAGCGCCTGGCTCAACACGGTGCGGATGGCGCGGTCGTCGTCGGCGACGAGGATGGTCGACGGATTGCTCATGGCGCAGCTCCGTTCGGCGCATCGCGTGACACGGGCAGATAGACGCGGAACACGGTGCGCCGCGGCTCGCTGTCGAACTCGATGACGCCGCCATGATCGCCGACAACCTTGGCGACGAGCGCCAGGCCGAGCCCGTTGCCGTTGCGCTTGGTCGAGACGAACGGATCAAACAGGTGCGACCGCAGATCATCGGGAATGCCGGCGCCGTTGTCCGTGACGGACACCACCAAGGGCAGATGCACGCGGCTGTCGGAACCGGCGACCGCCAAACGCACGCCGTGTTGATAGGCTGTGCGCAGCTCGATCTCGCCGCCCTGCTCCGGGACCGCTTCGGCCGCGTTCTTCACCAGATTCATGAACACCTGGATCAGCAGGTCGCGGTTGCCGTGCACGAACGGCAGCGACGGATCATAGATCTCACTGATCTGCACATGCCGCGCAAAGCCCGATTGCGCCGCCTTGCGCACGCGGCCCATCACTTCGTGGATATTCACGGCCGTGCGCGCGAGCGGCCGGCTGTCGGAGAACACATCCATGCGGTCGACCAGGGCGCAGATGCGGTCGGCCTCGTCGCAGATCAGCCGCGTCAGCTCGCGGTCGGCGGCATTGACGTTCTGCTCGAGCAGCTGCGCCGCACCGCGAATGCCGGACAGCGGATTCTTCACTTCGTGCGCCAGCATCGACGCCATCGCGGTCACCGATCGCGCGGCATTTCGATGCGTCAGCTGGCGATCGATCTTGTTGGCGATCGAACGCTCCTGGAACGTAAGCAATACGCGATCGCGCACCTCGGATAGCGGCGCCGCCTGGATGTCGACGAAGCGCGCCGGCAGCCGTGGCGTTTCGAGCGTGACGCCGTATTCCGAAACGCTATGACCGGTTTCGCGCACGCTGGCGATCAGCGCAAAGAGCGGTCCGTCCTGCGGCAGCATGGTACCGAGATTGGTGCCCACCAGCGTCGCCGCGCCGGTATCGAAGAGCTGCTCGGCGGCGGCGTTGACGAAGCAGACGCAGTCGTCGGCATCGACCACCAGCAGCGGCTCTGGCAGCGCCGCCAGCACTTGTGTCGGATCTGGCGGTGCAGCACCGAGCTTGCGGGCGACGCTGCGCAACGCCATCTAGGCCGCCAGCCGCGCAATCAGCGGAGCAAAGAATTCGGCGATCATCGCCTTGACCTTGACGGGATCGGTGATCTGATTGACCGCGGCGCGGAACTCGGCCGAGCCCGGCAATCCCTTCGAGTACCAGCCGATATGCTTGCGGGCCATGCGTGTGCCGGTATCGGCGCCGTAGTGCGTCAGCATGTCATCATAGTGACGCAGCATCACGTCGCGCTGTTCGACAATCGTTGGATCCGCCAGCCGCTCGCCGGTCTTGAGGAAATGAATGACCTGGCGTACGAACCACGGGCGGCCGTAAGCGCCGCGGCCGATCATGACGCCGTCGGCATGGGACAATTCGAGCGCCCCGCGAGCATCGTCGAGCGTCGCGATGTCGCCGTTGGCGATCACCGGAATGCGCACCGCTTCCTTTACCGCGCGGATGAAGCTCCAGTCCGCCTTGCCATCGTAAAACTGACAGCGCGTGCGGCCGTGCACCGTGATCATGCGGATGCCCGACTGTTCGGCGATGCGCGCGAGCGTCGGTGCGTTGCGGTTGCGATCATCCCAGCCCGTGCGCATCTTGAGCGTCACCGGCAGATCCACCGCCTTCACCGTCGCTTCGAGAATACGTGCGGCATGTACCTCGTCGCGCATCAGGGCCGAGCCGGCGTGACCGTTGACCACCTTCTTCACTGGACAGCCGAAATTGATGTCGATGATCTGCGCGCCGCGATCGGCGTTAAGTTTCGCCGCCTCGGCCATGACGGGCGGCTCGCAGCCGGCGAGCTGTACCGCCATCGGCTGCTCGTCGGATTCGCTTTGCGCCATGACCAGCGAGCGCCGGGTTTCGCGGATCATCGCCTCGCTGGCGATCATTTCCGAAACCACGAGGCCGGCGCCGAAACCTTTGACCAGGCGACGGAACGGCAGGTCGCTGACGCCCGACATCGGCGCCAGGAAGACCGGTTCTGCAACGCGGACCGGGCCGATCTCAACAGGTTCCAGTTGTGTGCTCATTTTCTAAGCAAATCATCCTAATGCGCAAGAATTAAGCATAGAATAGCTTGGCGTTTGTGCGATGCAATAAAAATCGCATTGGGCGTGGTGGCGTTTAAACACAGCGACCGACAGTATTCTGTCTTCCTTCGACCCAAGCCGCGGCGTTAACGACGGCACGGTTGACGACTGAGATCGCGTTATCGTTGCCAGAGCCTACGCGCGTTCGCGCCAAAACACCCACGGTCGTCACCCGCGATGTTAATTCCCCGCTCGCGTTATCTCGCCGGCCTCACCCGCAACACCTTTCTGCTTGCCGCCAGCAGCTTCTTTGCCGACGTCTCGACCGAGATGCTCTACCCGATTCTGCCGATCTTTCTGACCCAGACGCTGCACGCCAGCGGCAGCATCGTCGGCTTGATCGAAGGCACCGCGCAGGCAACGCAGAACATCGTCCAAGGAATCTCCGGCTCGCTCTCCGACCGCCTGCGCAATCACAAGACCATCGCCTTAGTCGGTTTCGTCGCGGCCGCCCTTGCTAAGCCGCTCATCGGTGTCGCCACCGTCTGGCAGGGCGTATTCGGCGCGCGGTTGCTCGATCGGATCGGCACCGGCACGCGTTCCGCGCCGCGCGACGCACTGGTCGCGGAATCAGTCGACGAACAATACCGTGGTCGCGCGTTCGGGCTCGAAGGGCTTGGCGACAATGGCGGCGCGTTTTTCGGTCCGCTGCTCGCGATTGCGTTGTTGTTCTGGCTGCAAGCCGGCTTTCGCACGATTTTCTTTATCGCGGTGATTCCCGGCTTGCTCGCATTCGTCATGGTCGCGCTGGTGCGCGAGCGGCCGGCCACAGTAGCCGCCGAAGCGGCGATCAACATCAGCCCGCGCCGGCTGCCGGCGTCTTATTGGAAATATCTGGTGGTCACCGTGATCTTCGGCCTCGGGAATTCGAGCAATTCGTTTCTCATCCTGCAGACACGCGACATCGGCGCCTCACTGCCGCTGACCATTTTGATCTATGCGGGTTTCAATCTGGCGGCGGCGCTGATCTCGTATCCCGCCGGCTCGTTGTCCGACCGCTGGGGCCGGAAAAATCTCCTGCTAACTGCTTATGTCGTGTTCCTAGTCGCCTATCTTGGCTTCGCACTCAGCCGCAACGTCGCAGTGATCGCCGTCGCATTCGCCGGTTACGGCGTGTTCCAAGGCATGTTTCGCGCCGTCGGCAAGGCGTTCGCGAGCGATTTTGCGCCGGCCGGACTGCATGCCAGCGCCATCGGCTGGTACAACACGACTGTCGGCCTACTCGGTCTATTCGCCAGCGTCGTTGCGGGCCTGTTGTGGGACCGTGTCGGCCACGAAGCTGTATTCCTCTACGGCGCGTCGTCGGCCATTGCCGGCTGCATTGCCCTGATGCTGATTCTTCCGCGCCATGCCGCGAAGCGGATCGCGCACTAGTGTCGCGGATTACCTTCAGGTCAGCTTGAATGTGCGTCGCGTGAATTGCCGGACCGCCGCAAGATGGCGTTCGCCATCGTGCCGACTCATGCCCGGTTCGATGCCAGTCAAATAAAGCTGGCCAAGCACTTTGACCCCGCAGAATTGCAGCAAGCCACCGTAGATATTCTGGATCGCCTTCAACGTGCCGCCCGCCCTGAGCTCGGCCGTCGTCGCGCCACTGGTGATGACGATGGTCGCGCGCTTGCCCTTCAGCGCGGCGGGACGGTAATTACCCTGCTTGTCGATGACATAGGCGAAACCAGCGCAGAACACCCGGTCGAGATAGCCTTTGAGCATTGCCGGCACGCCGCTCCACCACAATGGCGCGACGAAGGTGATGACGTTGGCGCGGCGGATCGCGGCCTGCTCGCGGGCCACGTCGCGCGGAGGCCGGCGCCCTGGTGTGATACCGACGTCGCGCGTGGTCAGAAGCGGCGCGAACTTCATCGCGTAGAGATCGCGGCACTCGACCTTGTGGCCTGCTTCCTCCAGCGCTCCGCGGTAGGCATTGACCACCGAGCGGTTGAAGCTGCGGCGCCGCGGATGCACGGCAACGATCAGGTGACGCATCGTCTTCTCCTTGTTCAACGATTGGATGAGACAGTCGGTTCTGCGGTTTGCCAGCCGCCGCCCATCGCTACGAAGAGCTGCGCGGTATCGAGATAGCGCTGTCCCTTCGCGTTAGCGTAACCAAGGCGTGCTTGGCCATAGATCCGCTGCGCAACCAGAACCTGCAAAAAGCTGCCGGCGCCGGCTGCGTAGCTGTCTTGAGCAAGCCGGAGCGATGCCGTCGCGGTATCGAGAGCATATTGCTGGGCCCGGACGAGCTGCGCATCGTGATCCAGCGCCTGCAACACGTCGGCAACCTGCTGGAACGAGGTGAGCACAGTTTGGCGATAGGTCGCGAGCTGCGCGCTGAACGCATCTTCGGCCGCACGCTCCTGAGCGCGCAACGTGCCGCCGTGAAAGATCGGTGCCGTCAGGTTCGCGGCGACGCTCCATAGGCCGTTCGAGGCGTCGAACAGCGCAGCCGTGGTCGTCGCCTGCTGCGCCCACGACGCCGTCAGCGAAATGCTCGGATAGAGGTTGGCGGTGGCGATGCCGATCGTAGCGCTGGCCGCGTGCAGCTGTGCCTCGGCAGCCAGGATATCGGGACGTGCGTGCACCAGTTGCGACGGCACTGTCACCGGCAAGTCCGTCGGCAAGGTCAGGCTGGTGAAATCGAATTCGGGCGGCTGCCATTCGCTCGCAGCCTTGCCAACAAGCACCGAAAGTGCGTCGCGCGCGGCGCTGAGCTGCTGCTGCAACGGCGGCACGAGTGCCTGATCGCTCGCGAGCTGGCTCTCGGCGCTGAGCAAATCGGCCGGAGCGCCCTTGCCCGCCTGCACCGACAGGCGTACGAGCTCAAGGTTCTGCTGGTCCGCCTTAATGATCGCGTCGGTCGCGGCGAGCTGCTCCCGCGCGGCAGCGATGTTGATCGCCTGCGTAACGGCATTGCCGCTGAGCGACAGATAGGCGGCACCGAGTTGATAGTTCTGGAAATCGGCCAATGCACTTTGCTGTTCGACCAGCCGCAGCGTGCCGCCGAAGACGTCGGCGTTATAACTCACCAAGGGACCGACGCTGAACAGATTTTCGACGCGCGATCCGTGATCGGCATCGATCAGCGCGGCGCGGCTCCGGCTAGCCGAGGCACCGAGATCGACCTGTGGGTACAATCCGCCAGCGGCCGCGCGCACGGCTTCCTGGGCCTGCGCCAACGTGGCACGCGCCGCGTCCAACGTCGGACTATCGGCGATGGCGAGTGTGAGCGTCCGATCGAGCGTCGGCGACTCAAACAATTTCCACCACTCGGCGGTGACCGTTGCGCCAAGTTTGAGGTTCTGTTGAACGTCCCCGACACCCGCCGATGGCAGCACGACAGGTTCCGGCGTGTAATCGTGCGTCGTCGGCGCAGCGGTCGGCTTGAAATCCGGCCCGACCGCGC
>Ga0187807_1000573_pt1 | contig 11672 bp, 7 predicted proteins | sample NC_wetland_sal_i_4_FD_132432 | JGI IMG/M metagenome (GOLD analysis project Ga0187807, IMG submission 132432) | Wetland sediment microbial communities from Neuse River Estuary, North Carolina, USA - ASW_2 | ecosystem: Environmental > Aquatic > Freshwater > Wetlands > Sediment | place: USA: North...
ACCACGTGGTCGATGAACCCCGGGTCCTGGTGCGAGAACCCGTTGTGGTCCTGTCGCCAGACCAGCGAGGACAGCAGGTAGTTGAGCGACGCCACCGGCCGCCGCCACGGGATGCCCCGGGTGACTTTCAGCCACTTCGCGTGCTGGTTGAACATCGAGTCGATGATGTGGATGAACGCCTCGTAGCAGTTGAACAGGCCGTGCCGCCCGGTCAGCAGGTAGCCCTCCAGCCAGCCCTGGCACAGGTGCTCGCTCAGCACCTCCATCACCCGGCCGTCGGGGCGAAGATCGTTGTCGCCGGGGATGATCTCGCCGTCGAACGCCCGGCCGGTCACCTCGAACACCGCGCCAAGCCGGTTCGACGCCGTCTCGTCCGGCCCGAACAGCCGGAACGTCTCCGGGTTCCGCGTGATAGTGTCCCGCAGCCAGGTGCCGAGCACGCGGGTGTTCTCCGCGTCGGCGCCGCCGGGCGACGGGACCTCGACCGCGTAGTCCTGGAATCGTGGCAAGTCCAGGTCGCGCAGCAGCAGCCCGCCATTGGCGTGCGGGTTGTCGCTCATCCGCCGGTAGTCGGCCGGCGCCAGCCGGGCGATTTCAGGCACCAGCGTGCCGCTGGGGTCGAAGAGCTCGGCCGGCCGGTAGGAGCGCATCCACTCCGCGAGCAGGCGCAGGTGCTCGGGGTTGTTCCTTGCGTTGTCGATCGGCACCTGGTGCGCCCGCCATGTTCCCTCGACGGGAAGCCCGTCCACGACCTTCGGCCCGGTCCAGCCCTTGGGGGTGCGCAGCACGAGCGCCGGCCAGCGCGGCCGGTCCGTGGCGCCGCCTTCGCGGGCCCGGCGGCGGATGTCGTGGATCTCGGTGACGATCGCGTCGAAGGTGGCGGCGAGCTCCTGGTGCACCCGCTTCGGGTCGTCGCCCTCCACCGTGTACACGCGGTATCCGTAGCCGGTCAGCAGTGACTCGAGCTCGTCGTCCGGGATCCGGGCCGGCACGGTCGGGTTCGCGATCTTGTACCCGTTGAGGTGCAGGATCGGCAGCACGGTCCCGTCGGTCACCGGGTTGAGGAACTTGTTGGAGTGCCAGCTGCCGGCCAGCGGACCGGTCTCCGACTCGCCGTCCCCGATCACGCACGCCACGAGCAGGTCCGGGTTGTCGAACGCCGCCCCGTAGGCGTGCGCCAGCGAGTAGCCGAGCTCGCCGCCCTCGTGGATGGAGCCGGGCGTCTCCGGCGCCACGTGCGACGGGATGCCGCCGGGGAAGGAGAACTGCCTGAACAGCCGGGCCATCCCGGCCTCGTCCTTGGTGATCGAGGGGTACCGCTCGCTGTAGGTGCCCTCCAGGTACGTGTTCGCCACGAGCCCAGGGCCACCGTGCCCCGGCCCGGCGATGTAGATGACGTCCAGGTCCCAGTTCTTGATCACGCGGTTCAGGTGCGCGTAGAGCAGGTTGAGTCCCGGCGTGGTGCCCCAGTGACCCAGCAGCCGGGGCTTGATGTGTTCCGGTCGTAGTTCCTCGGTGAGCAGCGGGTTCTCGAGCAGGTAGATCTGCCCGACGGACAGGTAGTTGGCCGCACGCCACCAGGCGTCGATCAGGTCGAGCTCGGTGGCGGTCAGCGGCCCAGCTTCCGTCGCTGTCATGCGGGTCCCCTTATTATCCCGAACGTACGCGTGGCGCTGTCGGGCACATCATCGCATCCCTACCGAAGCCGGCGGAGGAAGGGGTCCTGCGGTACCTGCGGCGTGACCTTGATCCGCGCGTCGACCGCGACCGCGCCGAACTGGCGGGCGATGACCGGGTTGAGGTCGAGCTCGCTGACCTCGGGCAGGTCGTCGGCGAGCCGGGACACCCGCATCAGCACGTCACGCAGCGCCGGCAGGTCGGCGGCGGGCGAGCCCCGGTGGCCGCGCAGCAGCGGCGCGGACCTGATGGAGCTGATCAGCGTGTCCGCGTCGGTCTCGGTCAGCGGCGCCAGCCGGGCGGCGTGGTCGGCGAGCACCTCGGTGGCGACCCCGCCGAGCCCGAACACCACCAGCGGCCCGAACATCTGGTCATCCTCGACCCCGATGATCACTTCCGTGCCGCCGGTGATCATCGGCTCGACGAGGACGCCGGTGAGCCGCATGCCGAACTCCTCGGCGAGCTGGCGATAGCCGGACCGCACGTCGTCTTCTGTGCGCAGGTCGAGCAGCACCGCGCCGGCGTCGGTCTTGTGCACGAGGCCGGGCACGTCCGCCTTGAGCACGACCGGGTACCCGGCGTCCGCGGCGGCGGCCACCGCGTCGTCCTCGGTGTGCGCCTCGGCCGCCGACACCAGCGGTACCCCGTACAGCCGCAGCAGCGCGGTGACCTCGGCGGGCGGCAGCCAGCCGCCGTCGGGCGCCTGGGCGAGGAACCGGTGAACCAGCGCGCGGGCCTCCGCGGTGTTCACGTCCCCGAAGCCTGGTATGAGCGTGTGCGGCGCCGACCGCCATTCCCCGTACTTGGCGGCGCGCGCCAGCGCGCCCGCCGCCGCCTCGGGGTACCCGTAGGCGGGGATCTTGCCGTTCTTCGCGTCCAGGAGGCGGACGCCCTCCGCCTGGTTGAGGACCACGGCGGCCAGCGGGATGCGTACGTCGGCGTCCTGAATGGCCGCCGCCAGGTCCCCGGTTGCGCCGGTCGGCAGCACCAGGGCGATCATCGCGTCCACGTCCTCGTCGGCGGCGATGAGCTCGAGCACCTGCCGGAACTCGTCACGGGACACGGTCGCGGTGGTGTCCACCGGCCCGGTCACCGCGCCGCCGTCGGGCACCATCGCGTTCAGCTGCCGCTTGACCTGGCCGCGCGGGTGGTGCACGGTCAGCCCGAGATCGGTGCACGCGTCCGCGGCAAGCACTCCGGCGCCGCCGACGTTGCACACGATCGCGACCGTCCGGCCGCTCGGGGGCGCCTGGGTCGCCAGCAGCGCGGTGGCCTCGACAAGCTCGCCGAAGCCGGGCGTGGCGATGATCCCGGCCTGCTCGAACAGCGCTTCGCGGCTGACCAGCGGCGTGGCGATGGCGGCGGTGTGCGACGCGGCCGCGCGCTGCCCCGCCTCGCTGCGCCCGGCGTGCACGGTGAGCACCGGCATCCGCGCGCCGACCCGGCGCGCGGTGCGCCCGAACTTGCGCGGATTACCGAACGACTCGATGTACAGCACGGCGAGCTCCGTCTGCCCGTCCTGCTCCCACCACATCAGCATGTCGTTGCTCGATACGTCGAGCTTGTTGCCGACCGAGGCGAACGAGGAGATCCCGATGCCCAGCCGGGACAGCTGGTCGACCATCGCGAAGCCGAGGCCGCCGGACTGCATGACCAGGCCCGCGGTGCCCGCGGCTGGGTGCGCCGCGGCGAACGTCGCGTCGAGGCCGATGCCCGGCACCGCGATGCCGAAGCAGTTCGGGCCGATCAGCCGCATGCCGTGCCTGCGGCAGGTGGCGAGCAGGTCGGCGCTTTCCTCGGTGCCGATGCCCGCGGTGAACACCACGAGCCCGCGGACCCCCCGGGCGCCGCAGGCCTCCGCCACATCAAGTACCGCGGGGGGCGGCACCGCGATCAGCGCGAGGTCAGGCGTCTCCGGCAGGCTGGCCACGTCGGGGAAGCAGGGGACGCCGCCGACCTGCCGGGCGTTCGGGTTGACCGCGTACAGCCGGCCCTCATAACCGCAGGTCCTGATGTTGTCGATGACCGACCGGCCGACGGTGCCCGGACGCCGGCTCGCCCCGATCACGGCGACGGACCGCGGGGCGAAGACCGGCTTGAGGCTGGCCACGTTGGCCGACCGCTCGCGGAGCGCCACGGTGTCCAGGTACTCCTCTAGCTGCTTGCCGGTGTCGTCCGGCGGCAGCGGGATGGTGATCGCGACCACGCCTTCCTCCCTCCTCGTGTGGGTCGGCAGGCCGGCGTCGGAAAAGACCCGCAGCATGCTGATGTTCTCGCTGAGCGTCTCGGCGGTGAACGACTCGATCTGCCGCGCCCGGGCGAGCGACACGAGGTGCTCGAGCAGCAGCGTCGCGATGCCGCGGTGGTGCATGGTGTCCGCGACCGCGAACGCGACCTCCGCCGTCTTCCCGTCGGTGTTCTTCACAACCTCGTAGCTGGCGACGCCGACGACCTCGGCGCCGTACAGCGCGAGCAGGGCCGCGTGGTCCGGTCCGGGCTCCCGGGTGATCCGCTGTGCCTCGCGCTCGGCAGCCGTCCGGCTGGTGCTGAAGAAGCGCAGGTAGGCGTTGTCTGGGGACATGGCCTCGTGCATCGCCTTGACGGCCGCGAAGTCGTCGGGACCCGCTGGCCTGATCTGGACCGTCGATCCGTCGGCGAGCAAGGCATACACGCCGACGGTCGCCGCTACCGGGTGGCTCATCCGCCCCTCCTCAGCCCCTCAGGACCGTTTCCTTGTGCTCATCTTGCGCTAGGTCATCGGGGGCCGTCACCGGGGCATGGCCGGTTGCCTCGGGCTGGCGCCCGCGTGGCGCGCGCGGTTCGCGAGCGGCCACGTAAACCATGACGAGCCAGAAGACGAGCACGCCGACCATGACGATCGCGATCGCGGCCATCGCGCCCGCGGAGATGTCCGAGTTGGGGTACGCCGAGGCGTAAAACATGGCAACGGCCTCCTAGAACAGCGGGCCGGGGCCAGGAATGGACCGGTCGGTCTCCGGGTAGGTGAGCCGGTCGCGCACCGAGACGACGCCTTCGACGTGCCGGATTTCCCCGATCAGGTCGTGGCCGACGGCGGCCGTCTCTGGCATGCCCTCGATGGTCACGACGCCGTCCTTGACCGCGACGGTGAACTTGGCCGGGTCGCAGAGCAGGGTGTCGAGGATGATGCCCTTGGTGATCTCCTGCCTGATGTCCTCGTCCGGCCGGCTGTACACGCTCAGCACGTCGGCGCGGGAGATGATCCCGATGAGGCGGCCAGCATCGTCGACGACGGGAAGCCGCTTCACCTTGCGCTCGTACATCAGCCGGGCCGCCCGGGTAACGAACTCGTTGGGGCCTATGGTCACCGCGGGCTTGCTCATCAGGTCAGCCGCGGTCGTGCCGGCCGCCTTGACCTGCTCCCGGTGGTGGAGGATGCCGCCGACCCGCCCGGCCCCGGCGTACTCCAGGGCTTCCTTGGTCAGCATGTCCGCCTCTGACACCACGCCGACAACCTTGTTGTCCTCGTCAAGCACGGGGAACGCGCTTACCCGGTGTTCCCGCAGCCTGACTGCCATGTCCTTGAATGAAGCGTTCTTCCGCACGGCGACCACGTGTGTCGTCATGACATCCTTGACGGTGGCGTTCATCGCAATCGGCCCTTTCTCGGCACATCGCTCCTGAACTAAGTCCACCGCCGGGCGGGCCACCCGCCCACCGTCCAACGGCCCGCTAAACCAGGACCAAAGCCCCCGGTCCCGCGAACGCGTCTGCGCCGGTTAAGCCGGACGGGAGGGGCTCGGCTCCGCTTCTCGCGGATCTCGATTGCGCGGTGCGCGGGCCGGTCCGTTGCTCCCCGCCCGTTGCTCCGCGTCTCTGCGGGTCCCTCCCGTCACAGTCCAGCTAACTCACCGGGCAACCTGGCCGCTAGGGGCCGAAGGTCCTGACTTGGCTGTCCGGTGCTTGGCCTTGGCTACCGGAGCTACCGGGGGGAGGGAAGTTCGCTGCCAGATGGCGTAATACAAACTGGCTTGGTTGCTGTTGTACGGACCGGTGGCCGTCAGGCGGTATCTGCCGCTTTTCTCGACGGCCGTGGTTAGCCTCATGACACCCGTGTACTGCCCGCCGTCGCTATTGTCAGGGTTGGCGGCCCAGGTGCCGATGGATTGCAGCTGCTTCGCTAGCGAAGATTGCGCGGCATCGGGCGGAAGCGCGTTGACCGGATACCCCAGGACGATGTATTGCGACGTGGCCGCCATTATGCTGCCTGTCGTGAGGCTAGTCTGGCTGGTCGTGAGGTTAGTCTGGCACGTTTCCCACCAGTTCCCAAGGCCGATCCTGTAGTAATAGCACAGGAAATTAGCTTGGTTAAGATCGAACGCGATGGTCGAATTCCCGTTCAGCGCCGGGGTCAGCCGGGCGACGAGCGACGAAGAATCCGGCCATGACTGGTACCAGTTGTACGACTGCTGAAAGCCGTTGACGGCGGGCAGCGCGGCGGCCACCACGACGCAGGCGATCGCCGCCCACCGCTGGGCCGGCAGCGCGTCCCGGATGCGCCGGAAGCCGTAACCCGCGGCGATGACGGCGAAGATAGCGCCATATGCCAGGTGCTTCTTCAGCGAGACCGCCGTGGAGGCATGCGCCTGGGCCAGCGGGATCACGAAGGCGATCGCGGCCAGGTAGCCCACCTGAACCGCCTCGGCGCGGTTGGACGACGCGATAGCGATGATCACGCCGGCAACGGCGGCGAGAGCGATCAAGCCGGAATACGCCCACGAGTCGTTGAAGACATGCCCGACCGAGGCGTACTCCGACGCGTCGTGCGTGGCGCCGGCGTGGCGCGTGATCACCACGGCCATTATCTCCGACCAGGTGTGGGTGACCGTCAGGATCCCCGCGAAGAACAGCAGGGTCACGGCGCCGAGCACCACGGTGCCGGCAACGGCGCGCTTCACGCCCAGCGGGGTAATCCACGCCAGCCCGGTAAACGCGATCGCGACCGGTATCATCACGACACCCGAGTACGCGGCTAGCTCCGCTACCGCCAGAATGGCCCCGGAAGCCGTGGCGAGCGGCCAGCGCCCGCGGCCGCGGCGAGCGTAACCAGCCCGGACGCCAAGCCAAACGGCGCATGCCGTCAGCGAGACCGACATCGCGTCGAATGTGGCGAAGGCGCCGATCTGAAGGGTTGGCGAAAATAGCGACCAGAGCACCGCGGCGCTGATAGCGCACGTCCGCCCGAAAAGGCGGTTAGCCGTCGCGTAGACGAATAGCGTGGCGCAGAGCATGAAGAAAAGGGACAGCAGCCGCGCGGCCACTATGCCGCCGGCCGCATTGGCCAGCCCCCCGAGCGGCGGATAGATAAACGGCGACCCGGACAGGCCGGCCAGCGAGTAGGTGGCCGGCCAGGCCGTCCCGTGCAGCACGTGCCCGATGAGCGTGCCGCCGATCCAGAGGTAATCGTTTTCGTCTTGGCCGGGCGCGTTGCTCCAGACGAGGACGAGCGAGAGCACCGCCTGCAGCGCGAGCACGAAGGTCAGCGGGTGCAGCACGCGGACCCGGCGCGGCCGGTGCGCCGGCATGTCCGTCACCGTCTCCGCGGGACGACGCGCGGTGGCGACCGCCTGCCTGGGAAATAGCCACTCGGGCGGCTGGCCGGGCTGGGGGCGGTACCGGTAGGGCGACGGCGGTTCCATGACGCGCATTGTGGCCCATACCAGGCTTTTTCCAGGCTAGAACGACCAAGTTAGATGCGGACGGCAACAGTCCGTGGCGGCCGCCGGTGCGGGCCGCCACGGACTGCCGTTACTTGTTATTGCCCTACTCGGTGCCGAAGGACTTGATCTCGGCTTGCTCGGCCTCGCTGAGCTCGCGCGGGACCTCGCCCTTGGCGAGCTTGACGGACTGCACCATGTGCCGGATCTTCTCCACGACCTCCGGGTTGGCGAGCGTGGTGATGTCGCCGGTGTCGGTGAAGTTCGAGGTCGCGGCGATCACGCGGCGCATGATCTTGCCGGACCGCGTTTTCGGCATGTCGGGGACGATCCAGATATTCCTCGGGCGGGCGATCTTCCCGATGTCAGTCTCGATCGCCTCCTTGACCTTCTCCTCGATCAGCGGGCTCGCCTCGATGCCGGGCTTGAGCGCGACGTACATCTCGACCACGCGGCCGCGGATGTCGTCGATGACCGGGACAGCAGCCGCCTCGGCCACCTCGTCCACCGTCAGCGCCGCGGACTCGAGCTCCTTGGTGCCCAGCCGGTGGCCGGCCACGTTGATCACGTCGTCGACCCGGCCGAGGATGCGGAAGTAGCCGTCGGCCGCCTGGACCGCGCCGTCGCCGGCGAAGTACGGCCAGTCGTGCCAGTCCCTGGACTCCGGGTCCGTGTTGTACTTGGCGTAGTACGTCGAGACAAACCGCTCGGGCTGGCCCCAGATCGTCTGGAAGATGCCTGGCCACGGGTTGCGGATGCAGATGTTGCCTGCCTTCCCGCTGCCCATGGGCACCTCGTTGCCGTCCTCGCCGAGGATGACGGGGTAGATGCCGAGCACCGCGGGGCCGCAGCTGCCTGGCTTCATCTGGTCGACGCCTGGCAGCGTCGAGCCGAGGAAGCCGCCGGTCTCGGTCTGCCACCAGGTGTCGGTGATGGCCGCCTCGCCCTTGCCGACGGTCTCGTAGTACCAGCGCCACACCTCGGGCTCGATCGGCTCGCCGACCGTGGTCATCGTCTTGAAGTCGTAGTCGTACTTGGCGGGCTCGTCCGGGCCCACCTTGCGCAGCATCCGGATCGCGGTGGGGGACGTGTGGAAGATGTTTACCCCGAGCCGCTGCGCGATCCGCCACGGGCGGCCGGCGTCCGGGTAGTTCGGGGTGCCCTCGTAGAGGACGGTCGTGGTGCCGAGGGCGAGCGGGCCGTAGACGATGTAGGAGTGGCCGGTGATCCAGCCGATGTCGGCCATGCACCAGTACGTGTCGTCCGGGTGGATGTCCTGGTAGTACTTCGACGTCCCGGTCACGTACGACAGGTACCCGCCGGTGGAGTGCTGGCAGCCCTTCGGGCGGCCGGTGGTGCCGCTGGTGTACATGAGGAACAGCGGCGCCTCAGCGGCCATTGGTACCGGTTCCACGATCCTGCCCCGGTAGTTCTTGAGCAGCTCGTCGACGAAGAAGTCGCGGCCCTCGACCATCGGCGTCTTGGACGAGTACTGGCCGCGGTACCGGCGCCAGACCAGGACGTTGTGGACCTGGGTGCCTTCCTTGGCGGCCGCCTCGACCGCCTCGTCGGCCTTTACCTTGTGGTCCAGCAGGTCGCCGCTGCGGTAGTAGCCGTCCATCGTGATGAGCACGTGGCTGCCGGAGTCCGCGATCCGGTGCCCGGCGGCGGGGCCGGAGAAGCCGGCGAAGACCTGGGAGTGGATGACGCCGAGCCGGGCGCAGGCGAGCATCACGACCGGCAGCTCGGGCACCATCGGCATGTGCAGGGTCACCCGGTCGCCGGCCTTGAGACCGCAGAAGTCCCGCAGCAGGGCGGCGAACTCGTTGACCTGCGCGTACAGCTCCCGGTAGGTGATCGCGGCGTGGGCTTCTTCCTCCGGTTCCGGGATCCAGATCATCGCCGCCTTGTTGGGCCGGTCGGCGAGGTGCCTGTCCACGCAGTTGTACGAGGCGTTCAGCTCACCGCCGGTGAACCACTTCCAGAACGGCGCCGTGGAGGTATCGAGGACCGTGTCCCAGGGCTTGTACCAGGTCAGCAGGTCGGCGTAGGCGGTGAAGCAGTCCGGGAACTTGTCCTCGGTGAACTGCTCGCGGATGGCGGGGCCGGAGGCGTTGGCCTGCGCCGTGAGCGACGCCGGCGGCTCGTAGTAGTTTTCCTCGCGCCAGTGCACCGCGATATGTGCCTCGGAGGATTCGGTCACCTCGTCGTCGTCGGTCAGGTCGTTGACATCGTCAGCCATGTTTATGTCCTCCCGCATCCCTTCGCCTGGCGGCGTTGCCACAGTTAATGCTGGGCGCAAATCCCAATTTAACGCGCAGTTGCGCCGGCCACCACGGGGCTGCGGAGGGAGTTGATCTACTCGGCCGGTCAGCCCGGGCTGACAGTGGCCTGGCGCGGCCAGGCGATCAGGGTGAGCGACGGGGTGCGAACCTCGGGGAACGTCTCGTCGAGGCCGGTGATGTGCATGATCCGCAGCAGTGACGGGCGGGCCGCGGTGAGCTTGAGCGAGCGGCCGGACCTCCGGGCGTGCCCCGCCACGCGAGCGAGCACGCCAAGACCGGCGGCGTCGCAGAACGTCAGGCCGGCCAGGTTCATGGTGACGGACCCCTGCTGGCTGTCCACGACATCGCGCAGGTAGGCGTACGCCTGGTCCGCGGTCGCGATGTCCAGTTCGCCCCGCACCTGGACGGTCGCCTTGCCGTCGGTGGTCACCTGGTACGCGAGCTCGAGTTGCATGGCTTGCGCGAGGTCGATCGTAGCCCCCATTTCCCCGTATCTCCCCCCGTCTGGCGCAGCGCGGTCCCCCTCGACGCGACTCGCGCGGATCATCAAATTTCCCCTCCTACATGCTAGTGAACGCTAGCGCCCCAGTACACGAGCGTCCAGACATTTGGTCATATCCCGGCGCATCCGAGCCGGCGCGGTCTTGCTCACTGAATGTGCCATGCCAACAGTGAAGGACGGGAAGCTTACGGCGGGCCCCGCCAGTCACTGAATAAAACGTGTGAACCGTCCAGATGGTTCTCCGGATCATCAGGTACTTCCGATGGTGAACCGCCGGGCACGGCCGGTGACCCGGCGGGACCCCGGTCCCGGCATACTGTTGTACCTGCGCAATCTGGGCACGGCGCGCCGGGACGGGACATGGGGTGAGTGAGGATGCGTATCCGGGGTAGCGTGGCGCTCGACTTGGGCACGGTCAACACGCTCGTCTGGGTTCAGGGACGGGGGCTGGTGCTCGAGGAGCCGTCCGCGATCGCCATCGACGCGACCAGCGGGGCGGTCACGGCCATCGGCACCGCGGCCGACGCGCTCGCGGACAAAGAACCGCAGGACATCAAGGTCATCCACCCGCTGCGCGACGGCGTGATCGCCGACCTGGAGGCGACCGCGGCCATGCTGCACGGCTTCCTGCGCAAGGCCCGGCCGCACAACGGGCCGTTCCGGCCGCGCGCGCTCGTCTGCGTGCCAAGCGGCGCCACCTGGGTGGAGCGCAGGTCGGTCGCCGCCGCGCTCGGCGCGCGCCGGCCCCGGTATTCCGTCCAGCTGATCGACGAGCCGGTCGCCGCCGCCGCCGGGGCGGGCTTCGACCTCTCCGGGGGGTCGGGCGGGTTCATCGTCGACATCGGGGGCGGGACCACCGAGGTCGCGGCCGTGGCCGGCTGGCGCGTGGTGCGCGCGCAGAGCCTGCGGATGGCCGGCAACGCGATGGACGAGGCCATCGTGAGCGCCGCGCGGAGCAAGCTCGGCCTGATCCTCAGCCAGCGGGCGGCGCGCCAGCTGAAGACGACGCTCGGCCTGACCGGCGGCCCGGACGGCTGGGCGGAGGCGGTCGGCATCGACGCCGCCCGGCGCACGCCGCGCGTGGAACGGATCTCCAGCGATCTGGTGGCGGCGGCCCTGGAGCCGGTCGTGGGCGCGATCGCCAGGGCCGTGCAGGAAGTGCTCTCCGACATCCCGTCCGGCATCGCCGAGGACGTGGTGCGCGGCAAGATCCGGCTGGCGGGCGGCGGCGCGCTGCTGCCCGGCCTGCCGGACCGTGTCGAGGCGATGGCGGAAATCGGCGTGACCGTTGCCGAGGATCCGCTGCGCTGCGTGGTGCGCGGCGCGGCGGCGTTGCTCGAAGTAAGCCGCAAGTCTGGCGTCCCGGGCGTTGGCGGCTAGCTCACAGTTCGCTGAGGGAGAGCAAGACCGAGGAAGAGGGCCTCATCCCGGCGCGTTGAGGTAAGCGTTAGGCTGCGCTACAAGGTCGTTCGCCTGGCGGAAAGGTCAGGTCCTGATGAGCAAGCAAGCGAC
>Ga0187807_1000574_pt1 | contig 11666 bp, 9 predicted proteins | sample NC_wetland_sal_i_4_FD_132432 | JGI IMG/M metagenome (GOLD analysis project Ga0187807, IMG submission 132432) | Wetland sediment microbial communities from Neuse River Estuary, North Carolina, USA - ASW_2 | ecosystem: Environmental > Aquatic > Freshwater > Wetlands > Sediment | place: USA: North...
GGGCGATCGACGCAGGCATGACCGAGCTCGAGGTCGTCGTCTCGGCGTCGGAGACACACAACCTCAAGAACGTGAACCGCACCACCGGCGAGTCGCTCGACGAGATCGCGGCCGTGCTCGACATCGCGCACGTCAAGGGCGCGACCGTCCAGGTGATCGTCTCGACCGCGTGGGGCTGCCCGTACGAGGGGGAGGTGCCCGTGCGGCGGGTCGTCTCCGTCGCGTCGCGGGCGGTGCGGGACGGTGCGGCCTCGGTGTCGTTCGGCGATACCACCGGGATGGCGACGCCCACCCGGGTGCGGACCCTGGTCGGCGCGTTTCGCGAGGCGAATCCCGGCACGCCGCTGAACATGCACTTCCACAACACGCGCGGCACCGGCCTGGCCAATGTGCTCGCCGCGCTCGAGCTAGGCGTGGCGGACTTCGACGCCTCGGTGGGCGGCCTCGGCGGTTGCCCGTACGCCCCGGGGGCGACCGGCAACGTCGCCACCGAGGAACTCGTCCACATGGCCGAAGACATGGGTATCGACACCGGTATCTCCCTCGACGCCATGCTCGAGGCGGCCGCCGAGGCGGAGCGCGCCGTCGGGCACACGCTGCCGTCCCAGCTGCTGCGGGCCGGCCCCCGCACCCGCACGATCCTCGCCTAGCGCCCGCGGACGCCGGCGCCTGCGGCACCGGCGTCCGCGGGCCTTGCCGCACGGCTGAGCGTCATGGGACGTCACTGGCGCAACGGTTTTACCGTGGCTTTACTATTTACCTATGACCCGAGTGCTGCTCGCAGAGGACGACACCTCGATTTCGGAGCCGCTGTCCCGAGCGCTGCGCCGCGAGGGCTATCAGGTGGAGGTCACCGAGGACGGTCCGACCACGCTCGGGCGTGCCCTTTCGGACGGGATCGACCTCATCCTGCTCGACATAGGCCTGCCGGAACTCGACGGCCTCGAGGTGTGCCGTCGAGTCCGCGCCGAAGGACACGGAGTGCCTGTCCTCATTCTCACCGCCCGTGCCGACGAGGTGGACACGGTGGTCGGCCTCGACGCTGGCGCCGACGACTACGTGACCAAGCCATTCCGGCTCGCGGAGTTGCTGGCGCGGGTCCGCGCGCTGCTGCGCCGCGGCACCGCGGAGAGCCCGGGATCGGTGCACGGGGTGCGGGTCGACGCGGAGGCGCGCCGTGCCTGGCACGGCGACGTGGAACTCGACCTCACCACCAAGGAGTTCGACCTGCTGTGGATCCTGCTGCGGGACGCCGGCAAGGTCGTCACCCGGGAACAGATCATGCGCGAGGTCTGGGACGCCAAGTGGTGGACGTCGACTAAGACGCTGGACATGCACATCTCGTGGCTGCGCCGCAAGCTCGGCGACGACGCGCACAACCCGAGGTTCATCACGACCGTCCGCGGCGTCGGGTTCCGATTTGAGCGGGGCGACTGACACTTCCGAGGGGACTAAGCGAGTGCGGTGGCGGCTCTGGATATCCGCGGCGGCGGTCGCGGCGGTCGCGGCCCTGGTGGCGAGCGTGCCGCTGCTTGTTGTCGCCGCGACCCGCGACTCCGCGATGCTGATGCTTGGCCTGCCGCTGCTCGCGGTGTCCATCGGCGTGGCGGTAGTACTCGCGGGGACGGTCGCCCGCCGGGCGGCCCAGCCCGTGGAGGAACTCGCCGAGGCGGCCGGGCGGCTCGGCACCGGTGACCCGCGGCCCGTGGGCCGGCGTTACGGCGTCTTCGAGCTCGACCAGGTGGCGGACGGCCTCGACAGCGCGGCCCGCCGGGTGACGCACCTGCTGACGGCCGACCGCGAGCTGGCGATCGACGCCTCGCACCAGCTGCGCACGCCGCTGACCGCGCTATCCATGCGGCTTGAGGAGATGATCGCGTCGGCCGACGACCCGGACGTCGTCCGGGAGGAGGGCACCGCCGCCCTCGCCCAGGCCGAGCGCCTCGCCGATGTGGTCAGCCAGCTGCTCAGCCCGGCGCGCCGGGTGGCCGCCGGATCCGCGGCGTTCATCAGCATCGACAGGGTCGTGCTCCAGCAGATCAGGGAGTGGGAGCCCGCGTTCCGCCGGGCGGGGCGGAAGATGGTGCTCATCGGCGAGTCCAGGCTGCAGGCATACGTGACCCCGGGCGGGCTGGCACAGGTGATCGCGACGCTGCTGGACAACGCGCTCATGCACGGCCGGGGGACGGTGACGATCCGGCGGTCGCGGTCGCCGGGTTCGGTGGTGATCGAGGTCGAGGACGAGGGCGACGGCGTACCCGCCGAACTGGTGTCCCGTATCTTCGAGCGCAGCGTGAGCGGGCGCCCGGAGGGCACCGGCCTCGGCCTGGCGCTCGCCCGCACGATGGCCGCCGCCGACGGCGGCCGCATCGTCCTGGCCCGCCGCAGGCCCCCGGTCTTCGCGGTCTTCCTCCCCACGAACCCCCCAGGCGACCGTTCTCAGACTCGCATCGGCCCCGCTTAACGAAACCCCCGCGAGCCAAAGGGCCGCCCCGCCGGATGACCGAGGAGTGAGGAGCCATAGGCGACGAGCGACGAGGGAAGAGGGCGGGCTAAGGCGGCCCGGAGGCTAGCAGAGCTAGCAGAGCGAGCGTGGCTAGCTCTTGCGGTGACGGCCGGGGGAGCGAGGGCCCGCCGAATCAGGCCTGGCCGCGGGCCGCGTCGGGGCGGCGGGCTGCCACGTCGGAGCCGCCTGGGACGAAGGGGCCGCCGAATGGACCGATGGGGCCGCGTGGAACGTTGGGGCCGGCTGGAACGAGGGTGCGGCCTGCCGTGCCGGGGCGGGTTGCCATGCGGGCGCGGGCGGCCACGCCGGGGTAGTGGCGGTGGCCAGGGGAGTCGCCACGGCACCGTTCGGGATAACTGAATTTTGCGGCCTGACCGAACGAGGCGGACGGACTGGCCACACAGCGTGCGCGGGCGCGGGCGTCGGCGCCCAGTCCGTCGGCTCCCACGGGGCCTGGCCGGCTGGCTCCGGCACGGCGGTCGGCTCTTGCGTGGCGGGGGCGAGGAAGACCCACTTGCGGTACGCGAAGAACCGGAAGATCGTGCCGAGGCCGGTGCCAACCAGGCTGGCGACGTTGTACGCGATCGGGTCCTTGTAGCCGAGCACGTAGGTGGTGCACGCGATCACCGCCTCGGCTAGGAGCAGGCCGATCATGTTGAGCGCGAGGAACAGCATGCCCTCGCGCAGCAGCGGCTGGTTCTCCCGGTGCCTGAACGTCCAGAACCGGCTGCCCAGGTAGGTGATGACAGCCGCGATCGAGATCGAGACGCCCTTGGCCGTCAGCGGGCCCATGTGGTACTTGCTGTGCAGGACAGCGGCGCCGCCGAGGTCGACGACGGTGCCGATGCCTCCGACTATGCCGAATTTGGCGAGTTCAGGTGCGAGGTGGCGGACGCGGTCGTACAGGTCGGCGACAGGTCGGGCCATGCGGGGAGTGCCCCTTTCCTCGTGCTGTAGCGCATCTAAAGTAGTGGACCCTGTGTGCCGACGTGACTAATTGTCGTAAAAGATCTGTTACACCTGATGCGCGCGTGCTCGGTCAGCCAACGACGCGCGGGCCGATCGGTCCGCGATGAGCCGCCAGGTGAGATATATCACGGCGGTGAGCACGAAACCGACCTCGAATGTCAGGTCGCCGACCGAGCCGACGTGCTTGGGGACGACCCCGACGTAGTCGCTCTGGTTCGCGAACAGCCAGATCGAGATGCCGGCCCCGACCGCCATCGCCACCGGGCCGGCCCAGTTGGCGTGCCTCTTGTCGAACATCAGGTGCTCGATCTGGCCTTGCGACTGGCGGCGCAGGATCTGGTCGCAGAACACGACCGCGAGCCAGGGCGCGATCCAGTAGGCGATGATCAGCAGGAAGTTCTCGTACTTCGTGCCCGCGTTGTGCAGTCCGGACCAGGCCAGGAAGAACCCGATCGTGCCGAACCCGAGCGCCACGATCGCCCGGCGCAGTGCCAGCGGCAGCTTGATGCCGAGCGCGGTGAACGACAGCGCGCCGGAGTAGATGTTCAGCACGTTGGCCGCCACGGCGCCGATCGCGATCGCCAGCAGCGCGAGGTCGCCGAGCGCCTTGGGCAGCAGGCCGGTGAACGCGCTGGTCGGGTTGGCGCCGAGCGCGTCGTTCGGGTTCAGCACGGTGGCGGCGGCCGCGCCGACGGTCTCGAGCAGCGTGCAGGACAGGAACAGCCCGAACCCGGACCACCAGGCGATGGCCGCCTTGTTCGCGTCCGGCTTGAAGTACCTGGTGTAGTCGGACGCGTACGGGTTCCAGCCGACGGCGTAGCCGAACGTCGCGCCGAGCACGATGAGGAACCCGCCGGGCGCGGTCGCATGAGCGGCACCGGGGTGCGCCTTCGACAGGACAACGCCGCTCACGATCAGGAAGATGATCGCGAGTATCGGGAACGCGTACCGTTCGAAGACGTGGATCAGGTTGTGCCCGAGGAACGCGACCGCGATCTGCACCACGCAGATGATCAGCAGGGCGAGCACCTGCGGCATGTGGGTGAGTGTGCTCAGTGCGAGCGCGCCGCTGACGCTGTTCACCGCGAACCAGCCGATCCCCGCGGTGACCGAGTTCAGGCCCGCGGGCAGCGCGTTCCCCCAGTACCCGAAGCCAAGCCGGCTGAGCACCATCTGGGGCACTCCGTAGACGGGGCCGCGCATGGACAAGATGCCCTGCGTGATGCCGCCGAGAGCGCTGCCGAGCGCGATCGCGAGGACGGCCTCCCAGAAGCCGAGGCCGAAAAGCGCGACGGCGAGCACGCCGACGAAAATGGTGGCGAACTCCATGTTCGGCGACGTCCAGGTCCAGAAAAGGTTCAGCGGGCGGCCGTGCCGCTCGCTTAGCGGGATGAACTCGGCTCCTCCGGGCTCTACGGCGATGACCTTCTCGCCGTATGTTCCTTCCCGGACCTCGATGTCGGTCATGTCGCTCAGCGCCATGCGGTTCTCCTGCTGCTCTTGCGTTACTAGGGACAAATAGCCGCACAGTGGGTTGTACCCAGAATTCGGCAGATCCGCGTAGGCTACAGCGCGTGCTTCCCGCCTCATCAGCCACGCCTTCAGCGGCTTCCTCCGGCTCCGGACCGGCCTCTTCGCCGGCTGGCCCGATCCCCCGCAAGTCGGGCACGGGCATGCCGGTCGTCGGGATGGTGGGCGGCGGGCAGCTGGCGCGGATGACGGCACAGGCCGCGATCGGGCTCGGGGCGACGTTCCGCGTGCTGGCCGGGTCGGATTCCGAAAGCGCGGCGCTGGTCACCCATGACGTGGCGATCGGGTCGCACCTGTCACTGGACGACGTCGCGTCGTTCGCCGCCGGCTGCGACGTGCTCACGTTCGACCACGAGCACGTGCCAGGCGACATCCTGACCGCCCTCGAGTCGTCGGGGGTCCTGGTCCGGCCGGGATCGGGAGCACTGCGGTTCACCCAGGACAAGCTGGCGATGCGGGACTGGCTGACGGGGATCGGCGTGCCCTGCCCGCGGTACGCGCCGGTGGCTTCGGTGGCCGAGGTCGAGACGTTCACCGGTGGGTCGTGGCCAGTGGTGCTCAAGGCGGTGAGCGGCGGATACGACGGCAAGGGCGTGTGGGTGTGCTCGTCCGCTGCCGAGGTCGCCGAGGTGATGAGCCACGGTCTTTCGGTGCTGGCGGAGGAGTTCGTGCCGTTCCGCCGGGAGCTGGCCGCGCTTGTCGCCCGGTCGCCGTCTGGACAGGGGGCGGCTTATCCGGTCGTGCAGACCGTGCAGGTGGACGGCATCTGCCGTGAGGTGATCGCCCCCGCACCGGACCTGTCTTCGCGGCTCGCCGAGTCAGCGCAGGCCGTGGCGCTGCGGATCGCCGCCGCGCTGGACGTTACCGGGCTGCTCGCGGTCGAGCTATTCGAGACGCCTGGTGGCGGGCTGCTCGTCAACGAGCTCGCGATGCGGCCGCACAACAGCGGGCACTGGACGATCGAGGGAGCGCGGACCTCACAGTTCGAGCAGCACCTGCGGGCGGTGCTCGACCTGCCGCTCGGCTCCTGCGCTCCGGCCGCGGCCGGCGGCTTTACCGCGATGGCCAACCTGCTAGGCGGAACGGACCCGGACATCTACGACAGGTACATCCACGTGATGGCCGCCGACCCCGCGGTCAAGGTGCACTTCTACGGCAAGGAAGCGCGCCTGGGGCGCAAAATCGGGCATGTCACGATCGTCGGCGCACCCGGGGAGGACGTGGCGGCCGTGCGGGACCGGGCGCGGCGCGCGGCGAGCTACCTTCGCTGGGGCACCGAAGAGGGCGACTAGCGCCTTCGCCGCGGCCCCCAGCCGCAGCGCCATCCTCAGCCGCCGGTAACTGCCCGAGGCGTCAATCACCTGCTAGACGCCATGATCACGAATACATTTTTTACCGCGTAAAGAATTAGCCGCTATAGTGCGAAGAAGCTTCGCGATCATGAACCTGAGCTGCGGAGTCTCAACTATAGATTCAGGCAATTCACCCCGAAATGGGGCGCCAAAAGCGTTGCCGCAGTGGCTGAACCCCATCAGGGTCGCCTCGATCGGCTGCGCCGAGGTATGACAGGCCGCATCAGGGAGCGTAGGCCGTCAGGCCGCGCGCGAGACGTGTGAGACAAGCGTCTCCTAGCGGACCGAGTGGTACATGTGAACTGCGGAACCTGCCGATTTGCCCTACTGGAAGATCTTTTCCAACTAGCCTGTCAGGCAATATCGATCTCGATGGGTCCTGGAGGCTTCGTGACGGTCGGCGAAGCGCTTGCGGAGGCGCGCTATAGGGCGGGCCTTACCATTGACGAGGTCAGCGAGCGCACCAGGATCAGGGAAGCGGTCATCCGGTGCATCGAGCAGGACGACTATGAGGCGTGCGGCGGCGATCTGTACGTGCGCGGGTACGTCCGCGCAATCGCCGGCGCGGTGGGCATCGACGCGCAGCCGCTGATCCGCGACTACGACGCGGCGCGCGCCGCGGTTCCCGAGGGTGCGGGGGGCACGCGTGCCGTGGAGTCTGCCGCCGCGGTGCCGCATCCAGACGTGCTTCCCGAACGCGCCCCGTCCGAGGACCCTGCCGTCACGATGTTCGACCTGCCGGTGACCCCTGCCGCCCCCGCCGTCTCGGACGCCACCATCGCCGACCCGGGGTTCAGGGCCGCCGCCGCCGACCCGCGGTTCACTGCCGACGATCCGGGACTCACGGCCATCGACCCGGAATTCAACGGCGCTGACCTGGGGTTCAACGGCATCGACGCTGGGTTCAACGGCAATGACCCGGGGTCCAACGGCGCCGGCTCCTGGTTCGACGACGCTGACCCGGGGTACCCACGCACCGACCCAGGGCTCCCGGCCATCGACTCGGGGTTCAACGCCGGCGACTGGGGGTTCACTGCCGCCGACCGGGGGTTCGCGGCCATCGACCCGGGGTTCACCACGGCCGAGTGGCAGTACACCGTCGCCGACCAGAGCCTGTCCGCGGCTGACCCGGGGTTCACCACGGCCGGCCAGGGCTTCACCGCCAGCGAGGACTTCACCGCGGCACACCAGGCATTCAACGGCGCTGACGCCGCCCCGGCGGCGAACGATTCCCTGGTCGTCACCCCGGAACTGGTCCTGGCCGCCGCGCCAGCGCCGGCCTACGGCCATCCCCGCGAGCCGTCCCCCTGGCGTGAGCGCATCCGCGGCCGGCGCTGGGTGACCCTGATCGTGGTCCTCGTCGCGATAGTCCTGGCGGTCGCCGGCGTCGCGGGCAGCCACATCATCTCGAGCCTTCGCCACACCCCGGCAGCGAACTCCCGCAACGCCGCGTCCGGCACCAGGCAGAAAGCAGGCCGCGGCACCGGCGTCAAGCCGGCGCCGACGCCCGCGAAGACGGCGCAAGCCAACCCGACCCCGAGCGCAGCGCCCCGCCCAGTCACACCCGTACGCTCGCTGCCCATAGCTCTCGCCGAGGCGTTCGGCCCCGCGGGGACGGCGGACGGCGACAACCCGCAGAGCGCGCCGTTCGCCATCACCCACGGCTCGCCGTCACCGTGGCAGACCGACTGGTACACGACGGCGGACTTCGGGCTGCTCAAGCACGGCACCGGGCTGCTGCTCGACATGGGCAAGACGGTGACGATCACCAGCGTCCGCATTGACCTCTCCGCCTATAGCGGCGCGGACCTGCAACTACGGGCAGGCGGCACGGCGGTCCTCGATGACCTCCGGGTCGTCAAGAGCGCCTCCGATGCGGGCGGCACGGTCCGGCTCCTGCTCGACTCCCCGGTCCGCGCGAGGTACCTGCTGATCTGGTTCACCCTGCTGCCGCCGAACGGCACCGGCAGGTACCAGGAGAGCATCTACCGTGTCGTGGTGAACGGCCGCCAGTAAGCCCGGCCGCGGAACGGTTACGCTAGGTGCCGTGCGAGCACAAACGCCGCTGGTCGGCGTGGTCATGGGCAGCGACTCCGACTGGCCGGTGATGGGCGCCGCCGCCGAGGCACTCGATGAGTTCGGTGTCCGTTACGAGGCGGACGTGGTGTCGGCGCACCGCATGCCCAAGGACATGATCGCCTATGGCGAGCAGGCCGAACAGCGCGGACTCAAGGTCATCATCGCCGGCGCCGGCGGCGCCGCGCACCTGCCCGGCATGCTGGCGTCGGTGACGCCGCTGCCCGTGATCGGCGTCCCTGTGCCGCTGAAACACCTGGACGGGCTCGATTCGCTGCTGTCGATCGTGCAGATGCCGGCCGGCATCCCGGTGGCGACGGTGGCCGTGGGCGGCGCGCGGAACGCGGGGCTGCTCGCGGTGCGGATCCTGGGCACAGCCGACCAGGCGCTGCGGGAGCAGATGACAGAATTTCAGGCCCGCCTCACGGAACAGGCCCGTGCAAAAGGCGCGGCACTGCGCACCATCCTCTAGCCCTTTATCCCGAACGTTCGCTCCCGTCTGCCCAGCGCACCCCTGCTCCCAGTGCGGCGGTATAGGTATCGGTTTGAACACGGTGCCGCATGGGCCTGTTTTGCGGCTGGGGCGGCGGGGCAAAGTTAAGTTGCGGCAGGCAACCAGAACGGGACTGGTTGCAAGCGACCGGTAGGGGAGATCGGTGGCATCTGCCCAGTGGGTCGAGGGGGAGTTTGTTATGGCGTTTTCGGTTGCCAAGAGCCGTCCGTTCCGTGTTTTCGGGTTGTATCGCAGCAGCGGCAAGCACGCCGCGCCGCGCGGTACGGTGCAGCGTTCCAGTGTGTCGCCGCGCCGTGCCATGCACGCCGCGTCGATGCCGCGCCTGACTGGTCCGCACGCCAAGGATTAGGGTGGCCTGGCGCGGGTGGGCCCGCGCCTGAGATCGTGATCGCTTCGCGGCGGCGTCCGCCGCGAAGCGGCCCGTTGTCACGCCATGCCCGGGGCTACTATCGGGTAATGAGCACGTTTGCGCTGTCAGAAGAACACGAGGCACTCCGCGAGGCCGTCCGCGCACTCGCGGAAGACAAGATCGCACCGCGGGCCGCCGACATCGACCGGGCCGCGGAGTTTCCGTGGGATGTATACGAGGCGCTGGTCAAGGCTGATTTCCACGCCCTGCACATTCCCGAAACTTACGGCGGGGCCGGTGGTGACGCGCTGGCGAGCGTGCTTGTCATCGAGGAGGTCGCCCGCGCGTGCGCGACGTCCTCGCTGATCCCCGCAGTGAACAAGCTCGGCACGATGCCGCTGCTGCTGGGCGCGTCGGATGAGGTGAAGCGTCGCTACCTGCCGCCTGTGGCACGCGGTGACGCGATGTTCTGCTACGCGCTGTCCGAGCCGGAGGCCGGCTCGGACGCGGCCGCGATGCGCACCCGGGCGGTGCGCACCGGCGCGGGCTATGTGCTTAACGGCGTGAAGCGGTGGATCACGAACGCCGGGGTGGCGAAGTTCTACACCGTGATGGCGGTGACCGATCCCGCCGCAGGCCCGAACGGGATTACCGCGTTCGTGATCGAGGACGGCGACGCCGGCTTCAGCTTCGGCGCGCCGGAGCACAAGCTGGGCATCAAGGGCTCGCCGACCCGGGAGTTGTACTTCGACAACTGCGAGATCCCCGCGGACCGGCTGGTCGGCGACGAGGGTCAGGGGTTCAAGATCGCGCTGGGGACGCTTGACCACACCCGGATCACGATCGCCGCGCAGGCGCTTGGCATCGCGCAGGGCGCGCTGGACTACGCGGTCGGCTATACCAAGGAGCGCAAGCAGTTCGGTCGTGCGGTGGCCGAATTCCAGGGCGTGCAGTTCATGCTCGCCGACATGGCGATGAAGCTCGAGGCCGCGCGGCAGCTCACCTACGCCGCGGCGGCGCGGTCCGAGCGCGCGATGGCCGGCGAGAAGGTGCCCGACCTGACGTTCTTCTCCTCCGCCTGCAAGTGCCTGGCCTCCGACGTGGCGATGGCGGTGACCACCGACGCGGTGCAACTGCTCGGCGGCTACGGCTACGTGAATGATTATCCAGTCGAGCGGATGATGCGCGACGCCAAGATCACCCAGATCTACGAGGGCACCAACCAGATCCAGCGCATCGTCATCGCCCGGCAGCTCCTGACGTAGCCTGTTCCGTCTCTATTCCGTGAGCGTGCTCCCGGTTCCCTGGCGGTTGACCCTTAAGCGCGAACGACTGACCTCAACAAACCCCCGTAGGCCTGTCACCTGCGTCGACGACCTATATCGAACTTGCTACTACTAGATGGTAAGGAGACCGTCCACGGTAGGAACCGGATCACACGGTGCCGAGTTGAGCTGAAGTAGATCGTCAAGGCGGCGTCCACGGTGCCGCTGGCCCGGCTCTTGCGCCTTGCTCTGTCTCGGCGCCCGACCGGCGCAAGTCGGGCCACACCAAGTAGGCGCGCGATCACCCGGTACGGCGGCGGGTGGGAGATCATGAGAGGCTGGCTACGGACAGCCGAGGACGGGGAGGACACAGTGAGCGCCCAGCCAACCGCAGCGGCGGCAGGGACGATCGGCATCGGGGGCGATCTGACCGTCAGCCGCATGGGATTCGGCGCGATGCGGATTACCGGTCGCGGGGTCTGGGGCGAGCCGCCCAGCCGTGATCGGGCCATCGCGACGCTGCGGCGAGTGGTGGAACTGGGCGTCAACTTCATCGACACAGCCGACTCCTACGGGCCTTCAGTGAGCGAGGAGCTGATCGCCGAGGCGCTGTACCCGTACCCGGACGAACTGGTGATCGCGACGAAGGGCGGCCTGGTCCGGCCCGGCCCGAACCGGTGGAACCCCGACGGGCGGCCCGAGCACCTGCGGGAGGCGTGCGAGGGCAGCCTGCGGCGGCTGCGGCTGGAGCAGATCCCGTTGTGGCAGTTCCACCGGCCCGACCCGAAGGTGCCGCTGGCCGAGTCGATGGGCGTGATCGCCCAGCTGAAAAACGAGGGCAAGATCCGCCACGTCGGCATCTCCAACGTGTCCGAGGCGCAGTTCCGCGAGGCGGAGCGGATCCTGCCGATCGTGTCGATCCAGAACAGGTTCAACGTCACCGACCGGGAGTCGGAACCGCTGATCGACCTGTGCGAGCAAGAGGACATGGTCTTCCTGCCCTGGGCGCCGATCCAGCAGGCCGACAGCAGGGCCGCAGTGGCCGTGGCCGCCGGGAGGCGTGGCGCGACCGAGCGCCAGATCGTGCTGGCCTGGCTGCTGGCCA
>Ga0187807_1000577_pt1 | contig 11630 bp, 7 predicted proteins | sample NC_wetland_sal_i_4_FD_132432 | JGI IMG/M metagenome (GOLD analysis project Ga0187807, IMG submission 132432) | Wetland sediment microbial communities from Neuse River Estuary, North Carolina, USA - ASW_2 | ecosystem: Environmental > Aquatic > Freshwater > Wetlands > Sediment | place: USA: North...
CGGTGACGGCGAATGCATAGTCGGCGTTCTGTAATTGTTGAAATCAATTTATAACCCTCGTCGGACACGGTACGTGATCGAGCGAGCAAAGCTGCCAGAGCCGCCTGTCAATAAGTCCGGGAAACTTGATCTCGGACCCACGGAATCGAGCGGACGGGCCTATGCGATGCGTATGTGGCGGGCTCGTGCCCTCTCAATCAGTGGTGATGCTGGCCGCTCACGTTGCTGTCAAACTACTGACATGAGACGCAGCGCTCGTGGCCTGTGGCCGGTCGTCGTGGTTGCCGCGATCGCGGGCGGCACGCTGTGGCTGGTTTACGCGGTGTGGCGGTCACCGCACCGGCTGGACCTGGCGACGTTCGGATCATATGTAGCCGGAGTCGCTGTGGTGGCGGTGGCCCTAATCACCCGCGCGTGGGAGGTCCGGACTCGGCAGCCTGGCGGCACATTGGGAACGGCAGAACTCGATCACCTATCGGATCTGCTTGCGGGTGCTGTTAAGGACCAGTGGACGCGGGCGGCCGCCGACCGGGGGCTGCTGCAGCCGGACCCGATCCCTGTGCGATGGAAAAGATCATCCTTGCCGGTTGCCGGGCCGCCGTCGGCTGCGGTGGGTTCACAGCGGTTCTCACCGTTGCCGGGGCTGTCTGCTGTGGGCCAGCAGCGACTGCGTGGAGGCCGGATATCCGATCTCCACGCTGTGTACGGGGGATTGGGGTCCGGTCGGCTGGTCATCGCCGGTGCCCCGGGGGCGGGCAAGAGCGGCGCGGCCGTGCTCCTCGTTCTAGCGGCGCTCAAGCATCGGGAACAAGTACCCTATGCCGAGCGGCCGCAGGTGCCGGTGCCGGTGATGTTTACCCTGCACGGGTGGGACCCCCACGCGCAGCGCGTCCAGGAGTGGATTGCCGCGCGGTTTGAGCAGACCTACCCGTTGCTCGCAGGCAAGAGCGGTGCTCGGAAAGCCGCTGCGCTCCTTGCTGCTGGCAAGATCGCGGTGATTCTGGACGGGCTGGACGAGATCCACGAGCAATTGCGGCCGGTGGCGTTGCGGGCGTTGAGCCAGCAGGCGCATTTCCGGCTAGTCGTGCTGACCCGCAGCGCAGAGATGGCGGCCGCCGCGTCGCAAGGCTTGCTAGAAGGCGCAGCGGCTCTCGAACTGCAAGCCATTGACCCGGCGATCGCCGCTAGCTACCTCGCCCATGCCCAGCTGCACCCGGCTCCGCCTGGGTGGCGTGAGTTGACCGACCGCCTGCGCCGCGCTCCGGACAGCCCTCTGGCGCAGGCGCTGAGCAGCCCGCTGACTTTAACGCTGGTTCGGGACACCTATCGTAGCGGGGACGACAGCCGCGAACTCCTCGTCTTTTGTGATGCGCCCGATCGCGCCGCATCCAGCGAGGACATCGTCGACCATCTCCTCGACCGGGTCCTGCCCGCCGCGTACGCCGAGCGGCCCGGGGAAGCTCCGCCGCGGTATGACCTGCAAACCGCTGAGCACACTCTGCGCTGTCTGGCCGCTCGGATGAACCAGGACGGCACCCGCGATCTGCAGTGGTGGCAGATATGCAACTGGGCACCCGCTGCACCTCGCAACATCGCAACCGGGCTCTTGTTCGGGCTCGCAGTCGGGCTCGGGAGCGCGCTAACGATCAGGCCGACATTCGGGCTGGCCGTCGGGATAAGCGCAGCGGTCGGAATCGGGCTCCTGGCCGGCTTCCGAGAGCGCTCACCGTCACGGATCGGGCCTAGACCGCTACGTCAAGCTTTCCGCCCCGCATCGGTACCTGCCGGGCTCGCTGTTGGGCTGCCGGCCGGGCTGGCGGTGGGACTTCCGGTCGGCCTGGCAGCCGGGCTCGCGGGCGGCCTCGCGGCGGGACTGGCATTCGGACTCACGATCGGATTCATCTTCGCCCGCGGCCCGGACAACGCCGCTCCTCACAGTCCCCTCACGTCATGGCACGGCAGCCAAGTCGTCGGGCTAGCGACCGGTCTGGCGGCGGGTTTCACTGGCGGGCTCGCCGTCGGCCTAGCAGGCGGGCTCGAAGGAGCGCTTGCTGCCGCACTCGCCGCAGGCCTCGCCGTCGGGCTGGCCCTATCGCGCACCGCCGTCCGCGCGGTCGGCCTCGCGGCCGGGCTTTCCATCGGGCTTGCCTTCGGGCTTGCCTTCGGACTCGTGGTCGGTTTCATGGGCGGCCCCGCGATCGGCCTCAGCGTCGGGCTCACGGCCGGTCTCGCGGCTGGGCTCACGCTCGGGCCCGCAGCCGGCTTCATGTACTCGATGACTTGGCCAACGAGCCTGGCATTTGCTCAGCTCGCCGTCCGCCGACGGACTCCTATACGCCTCATGCGTTTCCTAGAAGATGCCCGTAACCGCAATGTCCTGCGCACAGTCGGCCCCGTCTACCAGTTCCGTCACGCCAGACTGCAAGATCGCCTGGCCGGGCAGGACCGGCCACCTAACGCGCGGGAACGCCGGCTCCTGGGTACGTGACCAGCGTCGACCATAATGGCTGCCAGGCGGCTCGCCGTGGTCCGGACGGCGGACCTGGGCGTCGGTCAGGACCTTCCTCTCTTGAGTCTCGCCCGGTTTGATCTCCTAATGACTTCGCCAGGAACAAGCCGATCGACCTCATCGACAGGGCTAATCTGCTCTACCTGCTCGCCGAGCATGTCGGCATCAAGGCCCAGATCCTGCCGCCAGACGACTGGAAGACCCCACCGCCGATACACCCGAAGCGCTGTGACGAACTTTGACGACCCTGGCCTGGCGCGCGGCAGCACCGACGCAACCGGCTCATTGGCACGCCGGTGAAGTGAATACCGTTGCGACTTTCAAGGACCAAATTGGTCGGCTTGGCGCATCAATAACTGGACGATATGCGTGCAGCGGAGCCTACCAACCATCACAAGCAACCCCGCGAATACTCGGCAGGCGCGGAATTACCATAGGCGGCCAGGCCGCTCCGGTGACGCTGGGCTACTCGCACGGTGGTCATCAGGATCCGGAAGTCACCCGTTGTCGGGTCAGCCGGGCCAGTTAACGGCTTCGGCGAGCTCCACAGAAACCCCACAACTCAGCGACACGGCGGCCGATCCCCACAGGAATCCCACGGACGAAACGGCACACTCCGGTACACTTGTTATGCGTGTTAAAGATACGGAAAATAGCCGGTCAGCAGCGCCGATGCGCGTGAGCTGGGCCGTTGGAGCCTTTTCCAGGTAAGTGCTCTCTGGATGACAGACCTCCTGAAAAGCGGAAGGTCATGTGTGGTGTGAAATGGCTGTCGCGTTCGGTGAATTGACGCGGCCGCTTTTCGGCGGAATCGTGGCCTCGCGTGGCCCGGGCGGGCGGGTTACCGGCGCCTGGCGGCTGGGCGAGATGAGATCGCGGGTCAGGCTCCTCGCCAGTCGCATGCCCGGTCGGATGGCTAACTGCGGGTTCTCACGGTTAGTCATAGCGTGACCCGGCATCGTCGCTGTCAGGGGGACGGGCAGGTTGTGAGCTGGCCTGTTCCAGAGCTGCGCGAAGCGCAGACAACCCGCGGGCGGTATGGCTCTTCACAGCGCCGCGGCTGATGCGCATCACGGCGGCGATCTCGTCCTCAGACAGGCCCGCGTAATAACGGAGCACGATCGCCTCGCGCTGCCGTTCGGGCAGGCCGCGCAGCGCGGCCCGGGCGGCGGCCTGCTCCAGCAGGCCGAGGGCCCCGTGCTCGGCGCCTGGGGTATCCGGCAGCGCCTGCTGCGGGTTATCACCGGCGACGATCCGGTGCCGGAGCACCGACCGGGATCGGTTCACCACAGCCTGGCGCAGGTAAGCCAGAGCCTTCTCGGTGTTCCCCAGCCGCTGCCAGCCCGCGCGCATCGCGACGAAAGCATCCCGCACCACGTCCTCGGCCGTGGCGGCATCCCGCACCAGCAGCGCGGCCAGCCGCACGAGCGCCCGGTAGTGGAGGGCGTACAGCTGGGCCACCGCCTGGTCGGCATCCAGCTCCGGGCCGATGGAGTACAACGGGGCCACCGCCTGGCCAGCGGCTGCCTCCGGGCCGGCGACGGCGAGGTCCTGCAGCCAGTCCCTGAACCGGGCCAGGGCGGCGCCGACGTCGCAGGCGGCGGCGTACCGCGCCGCCTGGGCGCCGATAACCTGCTGGTACACCCCTGCGAGGAGCTCATCTTCGCGGGTGCTTGCGGTGTCATTCCCGGGGGTCGTCATGTCGGTGGACCGTCCTCGCTGCCGAAGGGGTCATAGGGTCCCAAGGCTGCTTTCAGCTTGCCCCGCACGGCCGACAGGTGGGCTGCGACGGTTCCGTCGGCGATGCCCAGCGCCACCGCGATCTGGCTGTTGGTCATCGCGAACAGCCAGCGCATCACTGCCACCGCATGCTGTTGCGGCGGCAGTGCCTCGATAGCCCGCCAGCATCGCTCCAGCGCGATCCCCGACACCGCTTCCGCATGCGTGTCCGCCGGGGCAAGCCGGACGGCCGCCTCCAGCCGCGGCAGGCGGTCACCGAAGGCCTTATTACGGCGGAACGCGCTGACCGCGAGGTTCCCGACAGTCGTCTGCAACCAGCGCAGACGCTGGCCATCGCACAGGCACCGCACGGTCGGCCATTGCCTGGCGGCTGCCATGAACGCGGACTGAACCAGGTCATCAGCCAGGGCATGGTCCCCCCGGGTCAGGGCACAGGCGTATCCGAACAAGCCCGGGGCATACGCGGCAAAACACTCACCTAGTTCGTCAGCGTGGTCGTTCGGGATCTGGTCACCGCTCACCTGAGCCTCCGGTGCGCGACCCGCGCGGCCGCCGGCGGCAACCGCACCGCATGGCAAGACCACCAGACCTTCATCCCGGGCAACATGGTCCCAGCCGGACAGCACCGAAGGCAGACGGCATAGCGGCGCGCTCCGCCGCCAGGCAGCTGGGAGCCGCGAACGCGGCAGTGATGACCGCCAGGGCACGGCCACGGCGGCATGTCCGCCACGGCAGGCCGACGCCCGCATGCCGCCATCGCCGCATCAGCAAGATCAGCCTCACATCTTAAGGTCGCACAAGGACGGCAAACCATTTAGCCCTCACCCTGGTTCTGCCGAACTGCGATACGCCATACTGCACCGGCACCGGCACACGCCAGACAGCGGTACTGCCTCCGCAGCCACAGCAAGAGCCTGGACCCGCACCGGTCGCCGTGAGCATCCACCAAGTGCGCCAGGCTGGCGATCTCCCCCGCCTCAAGTAGCCCGATGGCGGTCACCAGCGGACCGCATGCCTGCCTTCGCCTTCGCTATCGCATGCTCGCTCGCAGACGCACGGTTGGCCATAACAGCTCCGCGCTGGCGAGCGCAGCGCCCCACCAGCACTGCCGTGGCCACACACCCGCAGCACGCCGACCCAGATCGCCATGGACATGACCATGCCGCCCACGCCCCAGCAGATCTGGCAACCCACCTGCTCACAGGTACCGGCGGCGTGACCAGTCGGCACACGGCTGCACGTACCTCCACTGCCCGGCACGGATTTGCACTGCCCGGCACGGATTTGCCGCAAACGGCCGATTCTAATATTCCGCCTAACATTGCATTAGGAACCGGATGCACGGACTTCGTAAATGACCTGGTCAGACTACAGACCAAGGTTGCGAGCGATGATTTCCTTCTGGATCTCGGTGGTGCCGCCGAAACGCTGCAGAATTCCTGATGGAGCCAAAGCCGCCTCGCTGAAGCCAGCATTGCGAGACGACAGACATGATTTTTACCAAAACGTCTTCAGACAGCATAGCATGTCCATGAAAGCCTCGCGTCGGCTGTCTATATTTAGATGTACTCTGCGGTTATTACGTGGTTGCAGCCTGGCTGCGAGCACACGTCAGAGAGCAAAAGACGCAGCCGGGGGGTTATCTGCATCTTGCTGACTAGTCCGATCATGTCGCTGTACTGGTCACCTCCGGTGCGGGTGTACCTCTTGCGCACCGGATCCCATTCGAGGTATCCGTGTCGGCGCGCAGCATCCACCACGGTCTTCGGGTCGACGTAGCGGCGGCCCGCGAGCGCGCCCCGCTCGTCCAGCCAGTTCCGGCGGGCGATGCCATCCGGGCGGACGTACTTGCTGAACAGGAACCGGAGTTGACTGGCGGCAGCACACGGCCGGATGAAGCGCTGTCCCTCCGGTCCCGCCGCGACGCCGACGCCGCGCAGGAACTCGTCGGCCTCCTCGAGGCTGATCCCGTTCACTGTCGCCGAGAAGAATGTGGACAGGTCGCCGAAATCAGCCTTTTCCAGTCCGCTGCAGGCGGTGAACTCGGTCCCCTTGATGCTCGCGTCCGCCAGGACCGCCGATGTGAGCGTGCAGTTCTGGAATGTGGACGATTCCAGGTTGGCGCCCCGGAAGGACAAGTTACTCAGATCCATGTTGTTAAAGCGCAGGCCGGATAGGTCTCGGCGTTCAAGCGGAAGCCGCCGGACGATCCATTCAGTGCCGGAGAGTGACAGCAGAATCTGCAGGACGTTCCGGAACGCTATGCGGTCCGGCGTAGCGTCTATGGCTATCCGGTAGAGGTCATCGAGCCCGTTGAGCGCCAGAACATGCTCGCGGATGACGTGTACCGTCACCGAATCCGGGCTGAATGGCACTACGCCGAGCAGGTGCAGGAATCTCTTGGGATTGCTGGAGAAATAGTCCGTGGCCAAGATGCCAAGCAGGTAGTCGTAAACGACTTCCTGGCTGAAGGACAGCCTGCCGAGGTCGATCGTTCCGGTGAAGAACGGCAGTTGCTGGATCTGCTGGACCGCTTCGTCTATCTCGGCTTCGCTGATGTCCGGTGACAAGCTCAGCGGAGCCAGTTCTGTCACGTCGTCGACTCTGACCCCTTTACCGTCCGCTCGCATGTTCTCTTCCGCGATGTCTTTGATGAAAGACTCGATGTCCTCGACCGTCGCCCAGTTCTCCTGGAGCAGGCCGTTTTCGAATTCGCGCCTGATCATCCGTCTGACGGCGAGCGCTAGCAGTTTGGTCTCGGTCTCGGCACCACGGAGTTCCGTTGGTTCCAGGCCGTGCCGCACCTCGCTGGCGAGCACCTCGCAGTAGAAGGGGGTCCCGGCGAGATTCATCAGGTTCGGCTCGTCGTCGAGCAGTCGCATTAGGCTGCCCGCTTGCGGATCCTGCAAGTGACGGCGGGCATAGGTGGCGATCGAGAGGCGCCGCCATGGGGCCAGGCGATGACGCGCCACGGAATCGGCGCCGGCGTCATCGAGGAAGTCGCGGAGGCCTGAGTTGGTCACCAGGAGCGAGTCACGGACGCAGATCAGGATCTTCGGCGGACGGGGCGTGTTCGGGCGAGTGAGCAGCTCGTAGACGTACTCGAAGAAGTGCGGATCCCGTGCGATCACCTCATCGAGCCCGTCGAGCAGGAAGCAGGCGAAGCCGTGCGTGAGCATCCACTCGAAGGACTCCAGCTTGAGCGGCCGGGCGACCTCCGTGGTCAGGAATGACTGCACCAGCGCCTTTAGCGTCGGCGCCGTGGCTGACGCGAGGTACTCCGGCAGCAGCGGAAGTGGTCGCATCGCCCGGCGTTCCTCGCTCTTGGCGGTGATGAAGTCGTCGTAGAGCTGCGCGAACAGCGAGCGGAACAGGTGACTCTTGCCGAACCCGGCGGGTGCGACGACCAAGTGCACCGGCGGCCCGTCGGCCGAGGAGCGGAATTCTGGGAGCAGTGCCTGCAGGAGGTCCTCGTGGGACTGGTAGGCGCGGCTGGACTCGAATGGCTGCGCGATCCGATCGCTCATATCCTGGTGGCCGCGGTTGCGCAGCCCGCTCGCCGCCGTGCCTGCTGCCCGGCTCCGGTCCCAGGTGAACGGTGCGTCGAAGAAGTTGGTCGGGACCGTCAGGCTGACCCCGTACTCGCGGAATGCCCGGCGGCGGAAGTTAGCCGAGAGTCCTTCTGTACCCTCGACGAGCAGGAACTTCTGGCCTTGCGTCCTGGCCTGCTCCTCGAAGCGGCGCAGGTAACCGTCCTCCCGCAGCCTGAGCTGCTCCGGGCTGAGCCCCGTCTGCGGCACCCAGACTAGGACCTGATCGCTGACCTCGCCGAGACCCTGCCGGCTGCCCACGATGAGCGATGGATCACGCTGGTTGACCAACCAGCCGTCTGCTTCGAGGAAGGTCGCGGCCTCGGTGGTCAGGCTCGGCTGTTCGGATACGTTAGCGGTCATCGCTACTCCATTAGAAAGCGGTATTGATTCCAGTCTCCGGCATTTCCTATCACTGTCAGGTCGGCGACCGCCCTGCTCACGGCGATGTAGTGGTTCGTGGACACCTCGTCATCCGCGCAGTCGTGATCAGGACCGGCCACGAGCAGCACGGCGGGAGCCTCGCAGCCCCGGAACTCCTGGGCGGGAAGCAGCGTGACACCGTCGTCTCCCGGTCGGCGAGCGACTCGTATCCGCTGGGTGACCAGCAGTCTCCTGATCTTGGCCGTATCCGGGGCACAGGTGAGGATGGCCACCTGAGCCGGACTGAGCGTACTGACAAGGTCGTCGATGGCGGTCGTGAACTGGACGCCGAAGGCGGCATGGTCTCGTTTGGCCTCGACGAAGCGGACCGGTGATCCGGGAGCGCCGTCGCGTGGCGCGAGCGATCCGCTCAGCCGTGCGACCAGCTTGGCGATCGGCAGCGCATTGCGGCAGTTGCGGGTCAGCCAGAAGGTTCTCGGGTTTCCGGGCGGCCGCCACATGCCTGTCGAGTCCCGCTGGTACGGGTCTGCGTACATCTGGCACGACCTGGGGCATAGTGCGAACAGAGCCTCAAGCAGCTCCTTGTCATAGCTTTGCGCCTCATCGAGGATTACGGCGTCCACCACCGCCTCGCCCCTATCGGCGGCCTCCACGAAAGCCAGCCATAGCGGATAGTCGGGTCCTATCGCCGGAAGGTCCGGGCACAGCGTATGCGCCACCTCTTCCGGGGTGCCCAGGATGAGGTTCGGATGCCGTAGCGCGGGCTGTCGCAGGAGTGAGCCGTGCAGGTAACGCTGGTCGGCGATGAATACGACCCGCAGGCCGGCGGCCGCGAGGTGCGCGGCACGGCGAGCGGCGATGATCGTCTTTCCGGTGCCAGCCGCACCAAGCACGGACACGAACGCACCCGGTTCGGTCGCCGCGATAACCTCCAGTTGCTCGCTCGTCCACTCGATCTCGCGTTCGGTGCGCTGCTGGACGTCGATGAGCGTGACGTCGACCGAAAACCGGCGGTCAGCGCTGATGGTGGCCGTGGGTGCGAGCACTGAAAGCACCTGCTCGAACTGGACATCCGAAAGCCCCCGAGTGGTAGCGGGGAACCAGTGCGCACAGATACGGCGGACGGCGGCCGGGAGGTCGGCTAGTTCCGTGCCGTCCACGACGATCGCTGCGGGTGCCGCCGGGCCGAGGTTGCCACGAGGCGCACCGTCGGTAAATGCCACCGCGTGGCCCATCGGCAGCCCCCTTATGCCGGTCTGCTGGCAGATGTGGTCCGCGAGGTCGTATCTGTTCAGCGTCGCCTGGGCGAACGGACTGCTGTCCATCCGCGTGCGCTGGCCGCCGGGGAATGTGTACCAATCACCGCGCTCGACCTCGTACCGTCCCCCTTTCACCTCGAACACGATGAGGCCATGCCGCGGATGCACCAGCACGAAGTCCGCCTCGCCGTTGCGCGGCGGTCGCTTACCGCGAGCAGGGGCGATAAACCGCACCCCGTGCGCAACCACCCAGTCGTCGCTAAGCTTCTTGAGCGCCTCGAAGACCCGCCTTTCGGACGGAGGAACGGACGCGCTCTGCGCATTCGGATAAAAGCGCGCCATACGCCTCGATACCTCTAGTTGAATACGGACATAATTTTTCCTGTGAGTTAAGACAAATCATAACGGCACTGGCCGTAGATGGCATGCCTTACCCAGCATACGGGACAGAAGGGGGTACATCGAATCGAAGCCGCAAGATTGCATCTATATCAAGGCATGCGCATCTGGGGCAGCCGCCAGCTGGACCCAGAAAGCTAGCTTGAGCCACCAGGGCAAGGCGCACCCAGTCGCGATCGCGCCGAACGGCACCTGGTTGTCAACGGCGCCTGAATTTCACCCGCCGCCGACAACAGGCTTCCGGTCAGCCTCCGTCCTTGGCTGGCAGAGTCCACGACCGGCGGCTGACCACATGGCCTGGGCAAGGTTCTGCCGTACTCATTGAGTGGGGCCACCACCCATAGCCTGGACAGCTGACTCGAGTGGTTTCGGCCATCAGGGAGGAAGCCGCGCCGAACTCGGTCACGACCCGGTAGAGGATGCGGCTGTACATCCGGATGCCGTTGACAGAACGCGGCGCGGAGATGTCGGCGATCTTGCTGAGGCTGGCGCTGATATGCCCGCTAGGGTCTGCCAGCAGGGCTTTGGTCATTCTCGTAACATGAGACCGAGAGCTGCGATCGGCCGGGCTGGGTTACGTGCGGCCCAGCGTCGTCCCGGGGCGGTAGCGGTGAAACCGGCGAGCCGCAAGACGGCGACGGCGGTGTTGCGGATGGCGGCCATGACCTGGGCGGATGAGCCGGCCCGCAGACGTTGCGCGTCCTCGCGCATAGTGGTGTCGCGCACGTGGTGCAGGGCCTCGATGTCCCAGTGGCCGCGCGCTGCGGCCGCGATGACCTCAGGCGTGCCGCCGCGCTTAGTGCTCCGGCTGGTGATGCCGAGCGCGGCGACAGCCGAGCGCAGCTCGCCGCTGTGCGGGTCGAGGACGGTCCGCTCGATCAAGAACGCCTGAGCGGTATGCGGAAACAGGCCCTCCGGGGCGGGCAGCACCTGCAAGGTGCGGGTCTCGTCCCGGCCGTGCCCGCGGTCCCGGGCGGCATGCGCGATCGGGGCGTGCTCCCAGTCCAGGGCGTCCAGGGCGGCGAACAGGCCGGGCTGGTTGTCCTTGACCGCGGTGAACAGGTAATCGGCGCCCTTGTCTTCCACCAGGTACCGGGCGGTCTCTTTCTGGACATGCAGCGCGTCGGCCGTGACCAGGGCGCCGGTGATGTCCACGTCGTCTAGCAGCGGTTTGACCTGAGTGATCTCATTGGTCTTGGCGTTCACGTCCCGCTGGGCGAGCACCGCCCGCGCCCCGCAGATCATCGCGGCCAGCAGGTGCGGCGCCTTGCTGTCTTTGGTCCTGGCGCCGCGTACCGTCTTGCCGTCCAGCGCGACAACCAGCGCGGCGGCATCGGCTAGCCCGGCCGGCACCTGGCCCTTCAGCCAGGTCCCGAACGCGGTGGCCACAGCCTGGGCGTCCAGCAGGGCCAGCACCCGCCGGAACGTCCGCGTCGACGGCGGCACCCGGCGGCCCCACCGATCCTGCCAGGTACCCAGGGCCGCCAGCACCTGCGGCGGGTCGGCCGCCCACTCAGCGATCGCGGTAACGGAACCAGCCCCGGCCAGCACCGCCGCCACTGTGAACGCCAGCACCACCGCGGCCCGATGCCGGATCCCGCAGCGGCGCCGCGGCCCGGGCACCGTGGCCAGGCATTCCAGCAGGCTCCGGTAACCACACAGGTCACCGTCATCATCACCGGCAAGGGAACTGCCGGCAGGCCCGGCACATGTGGCATCCTGGCAACGCAACGAGGCTCCCGGGACAGA
>Ga0187807_1000578_pt1 | contig 11611 bp, 22 predicted proteins | sample NC_wetland_sal_i_4_FD_132432 | JGI IMG/M metagenome (GOLD analysis project Ga0187807, IMG submission 132432) | Wetland sediment microbial communities from Neuse River Estuary, North Carolina, USA - ASW_2 | ecosystem: Environmental > Aquatic > Freshwater > Wetlands > Sediment | place: USA: North...
CCATGACCGCCCCGATCGTCGTCCTGACCGATCGGAACCGCGAACCCGAGGCGTGGCTCCAGGCGCGGCGCCGCGGTCTCGGTGGCTCCGAGGTCGCGGCGGCTTGCGGGTTGAGCCGGTGGCGGTCGCCCCTGGAGGTGTGGCTGGCGAAGCTCGACCTGGAGCAGCCACCCCGCCAGGAGTCCGAGTCGATGAGCTGGGGACACGCCCTGGAGGAGCCAATCAGAGCCGAGGTGGCGAAGCGTCTGAGCACCACCGTCATGCCCGAGCGAAAGCTGTACCGCGCCGCTGATCTGCCCTTCGCACTCGGCTCCCCTGATGCGCTCGTCATGGACCGCGAGAACTGGCTCGGGGTCGGCGAGTGGAAGCTGATCGGCCCACGACTGATCGGCGCCTGGGAGGAGGGACCGGCGATCGACGCGGAACTCCAGCTCAGGTGGTATCTGATGATCCTCGGGTGCGAGCGGGGCTGGATCGGGGCCCTGCTCGGCGGGGTAGAACTCCAGGTGTTCGAGTTGGAGCGCGACCCCGAGATCGAGGGGCTGATGGTCGAGCGAGCCCGCGCCTTCTGGCGGCTGGTCGAGGACCGCACCCCGCCGGTCATCGTGGGCACCCAGGAGGAGCGCGACGCGCTCCGAGCCGCCTTCCCGGCCCTGGCCGGCGAGGCGCCGGTGGAGCTGGACTGGGAGGCCCAGATGCAGGTCCGCCGGCGGGCCATGGCGATCCTGGAGGAGAAGGAGGCCGAGCAGCGTCGACTCCAGGCGGAGAACGAGCTGCGGCTGCTGCTCCAGGGGTCGCGGGCCGGCCAGGTGGGGGGAAAGGTGGTGCTCCGGCTCACCGAGTACGAGCGGCGCACCATCGACGCCGACGCGCTCCGGGCCGCGGAGCCCGAGATCGCCGAGAGGTTCACCAAGACGAGCAAGGCCGATCGGTGGTGGACACCGAAGGAGAAGGAGTGACCAATGCCAGCACGTAGATCAACCGCTCAGGCGCTCCGCGAGGCGCCGCCCGTCGCCGCCGACCCCGAAGTCAAGTCCGGCGCCGAGCTGGCGCTCCGCCCGGTCGCCAGCCCGTCCACGCTGGGCACGCTCCTCGCCGAGCGACAGAACGCGATCACCGAGTCCCTGCCCCGCGGGATGGACTTCGCCCGGTTCCGCCGGCTCCTGATCGTGGCCGCCCAGCGCGACGAGAAGCTGCTCGCCTGCACGGTGGGGTCGATCGTCGGCGCCGCGCTCATCTCGGCCCAGCTCGGGCTGGAGCCCGACGCGCTCGGCCACGTCTACCTGGTGCCCTTCCGAGACACCAAGCGAGGCGGCATCACGCTCTGCCAGGTCATCATCGGCTACCGCGGCTATGCCGAGCTGGCCTCGCGGCACGGCAAGGTCTCGTCCCCGCCGGAGGCCGAGGTGGTCTACAAGGGTGACGAGTTCGAGTATGAGCTGGGCACCTCCGCCCACCTCCGCCACATCCCCAAGGGCGGCGAGCACCGGGATGACGAGATCACCCACGCCTGGGCGATCGTGCGGCTGACCAGCGGGGCCACCCCGTTCGTGGTCTTGACCCGGGAGGACATCGAGAAGCGCCGGGGACGCAGCCGCGCGTCCGACCGGGGCCCCTGGGTGACCGACTACGCGGCGATGTGCCGCAAGACGGCGGTGCGGGCGCTCGCGACCAGCGGGAAGATGCCGATGTCGGTGGACATCGACCGGGCCGAGCGCGTGGACGAGGCCACGACCGACGAGGTGCGCCCGGACCTGGTGGACACCCTGGTCATCGACGTGCCATCCTCCGTGGTGGGCTCGGGGATGAACGAGCCGCCGGCCGGCCACGGCGAGCAGACGCCTACCTCGGGTCCACCCACTGATGCCAAGGCAGCCCCCGTTGAGCCGGGGGCAGACGGGGGGCAGGAGGGCGAACCCACCACCGAGGGCTCTGTCATCCCTCCTGCCCCTTCCCTCGCCACCAACATCCTCGAAGGCCATCCCGAGAAGGGTGGGACCGGCATCTACGGCGCCATCACCGAGGGAGCCATCGACGCGAAGGCGGCCGAGCTGCGCGCCGACCAGCCCCGTGATCCCCGAGACGAGGAGGTGGTGCCTACTGCGTCCGTTCCTGGACCCGATGCAACGACGCCCCCGGCCGGAACCGCACAGGAGGCCGGGGGCGCTCTCCCTTTCCCGGAGGAGGCCGGTACGTCGAAGGCGACGGCTGGGCGCGCATCTACCACGACGACGGCACCGTCACCTACCTCTGCGGCCGTCCCCGCCGCCGGCGTTCCTGACCCTTTCGGAAGCGCGGAAGCTGGACCCACTTCGGCCAGCTCCGCCCCGACGCGGATCGCTGATCGCTTCGCCGACATGCCCGCCGTGGCCGCCGCCGGCGAGCTGATCGAGGTGTTGCACACCCTCTGGACCCACGTGAACCCGGATGCCCGGGTCATGGCCGACAACATCGTGACTGACCACGGCTGGGAGCGCGAGTCGGGCATCACCATCACCGCCTGGGTCCGTACCCAGAATCCCGACGACATCCGGAACATGCTGCGCGAGGCCGTGCCCGCGCTGGCCGAGATCAGAGCCAAGGAGGAGGAGACCCACCAATGAGAGCACCCCTCGCCATCCTGACCGCCGCGGTGGCCGCGGCCATCGCGGTGCCCACCATCGCCCACCAGGAGGCGCGCTACGGGCCCGCCTGGTCCGGGCCACCCCAGGTCACCGCAGAGTGCAGCCCGAGCCCGTCCACCTACGCCTGGGAGGCCGCGTTCGGCCACCAGGAGGCCAACTACAACGTGGACATCGCGTTCACCAGCTCCGGGCCGTGGACCGAGGTGGCATCGACCGTGATCCCGTTCCCGTTCACCACCCAGCGGAGCGCTGGCGCCGAGCTGTGGGCGCGCTGGGACAGTGACCACGGCGCCGGCGTGACGGGCCCGGTGGCGGCTGACACGGCGCTCTGCACCACGCCCACGCCGAGCCCCACCCCGACGCCCACGCCGACCCCGACTCCGACCGCTACCCCAACCCCCACGCCGGCGCCGGCGACACCCACCCCGACGCCGCTGGCAGCCCCGCCCGTGCCCGTGACCGGAGGGGATGGATGATCTGAGGCAGGCGCGTTGTGGCAAGGCATGGTTCGGTCAGGCGCGGCGGGGCGAGGTGGGGCCTGGCCGGTATGGGTAACGCGAATCAAGAATCGAGGGAAAAATGACAGAGCAAGTGACACTCCCGGCTTTCGAGGGAGCGAAGGTGACCAAGAGCGCGATCCGGCTGACCAAGGCCGGCGACGGACTGAGCGAGGCCCTGGAGGTCGAGCCAAAGACGTGGCATCTCGGCGACGAGATCGCCCTGGTGGTCCGCGGCACCGTGACCCAGGTGAATCACCGGACCATCCAGGGGACGGTGACGCGGCTCCACACGGTCGAGGCCAGCGAGGCCGCCGAGGTGCCGCTGGAGCAGGCCGAGACGAACATCGCCGACGCCCACGAGCGGATCGAGCGCCTGCGCGACGAGCGGTCCGGGCAGCAGCGCATCGACGCCGAGGCCAAGGACCCGGGCCCCCTGCATGTGGTCGATGGGGGCGGGGTGGTGGCGACGCCGGCGGACGCCGACCCCTTCGGAGCCGAGGACCCGTTCGGGACCGGGCCGGAGGCGGCATGATCGGCGAAGTCACCATCCTCCACCACGACGCGATCCCGGCCCGCAAGTCCTACGCCTGGGAGTGGGAGGCGCCGGGATCGAGGCCGTTCCTCACCGTGGGCGACATCGGGCTCCTGCATGACGCCCTGCTCCGGGTGAAGCCCAGCCCGCCGGTCGGCGCCGACATTCGGATCGACGGATGCAAGCTGACCGTGACCTGGTGGTCCGATGCCTGACACCTACGTGGCCGGCATCCCGGTCACCACCTGCCGGAGCTGCGGGGCTCGCATCGTGTTCGCCCGGCACTGGGCGGCGACGACCAGCCGACTCATGCCCATCGACGCCGAGCCGTCCGCCGGCGGGCGCATCCTGATCCACGAGGATCGCACCTACGAGATCATCGGCACCGTGGAGGCCATCCAGGAGCACGCCGGTGAGCTGCACAGCTCCCACTTCGCGACCTGCACCGACCCGATCCGCTGGAGGGTGAAGTGATCCAACGAACGCCACCCAAGCTGATGTGGGCATCCGGCCCGGCCCGGGTGCTGCTCCACAACCAATACGACACCTGCGCCCCGCCCTGCCTCGGGCCACCGTCCTGCTTCCCGTATGAGGTCGTGGTCGGAAAGGCGAGGAGCTGGCGCGGCACGCTGGACGAGGCCATCGCCGCAGCTCGGAAGGTGTTGCCCACCACATGACTGAGATCGAACTGCCCGACGTGCCGGAGCCGAAGAACCTGCTCCGCCGACTGGAGGCCGGCTACATCGTCCTGTTCGTCCCTGGCCGCCGCTCCCTGCGATGCTTCCTGCGCCGCTGCAAGCTGGAAATCGACAAGGATCGCTGGGAGGCACGCAACCACCTGGGGGTATGGTGGCGATGCGCCCGTTGTGGGTCTGAGTGGTTCGGATGAGTCTCGCACCCGACGACAGCAACGACGATCTGTGCATCCGGTGTGGGCATCGCCGCGGTGAGCACTCTCCGCTGGGCGACCCCATCCGGGTCTACCTTCCCACCATTGAGACCGCCTGCCTGGCGGGGACCGGCGAGGCTCCCTGCATCTGCGAGGGATTTGCACCCGAGAACAGAGACTCCGTGCAGGTGGACGGATGAGCCCCGTGTGGAACTCCACCCACCTCTGCGGCCCTTGCGGAGCGCCGATGGATCAGCACGCCGACCGCTGCCCCCTCGGGTGTCGCCACTGGCCGCCCCTCTGCTGCCCGGGATGCTCCTGCCGGAGCTTTGAGGAGAGCCACCCGGGCGGCCTCGCCGGTGCTGAGGTCATCGCCTTTGCCCCTGATAGCAGAGATCGTCAAGAGGATTCTCAGACCCATGGCTGAGGCACCCGTGATCGACTGGCAGACCGTCGCGGAGACGATGGCCGAGGAGGTCGAACGCCTCCGCGGTGAGGTAGACCGCCTAGAGCGCGTCGGCGCCCAAGGGGCCGAGGTCGGCACCCCACCCTTCGTCCTGACGCCCCCCTCCGAGGCGTACCGGGCGCTCTATGACCGGCTCGAACTCGGGCCTAACGCCATCGGCCCCGCGTGGAAGGAGATACGTCAGGGGCGCTGCCCGTCCTGCCACGGGAAGCTGGACGGACCTGGAGGGGAGCCTGACCCCTGGCAGCTCTGCGCTCCGTGTGCCCTGGAGTGGGCGGCAGAGCCGACATCGTTCGGGGTGCGGGAGGTATGAGCCGCCCGCGCCTGCTCGATCTGTTCTGCGGGGCCGGCGGGGCGGCGATGGGCTATCACCGCGCCGGGTTCGAGGTGGTGGGCGTGGACATCAAGCCCCAGCCTAACTACCCGTTTGAGTTCCACCGAGGGGACGCGCTGACCTGGCCGCTGGGCGGATATGACGCCATCCATGCCTCGCCGCCGTGCCAGGGTTACTCGCGGATGGCTGTCTTGACGGGCCGGCTAGACTACCCCCTCCTGATCGAGCCCATGCGCGACCGGCTCCGGGGCTTGCCCTACGTCATCGAGAACGTGGAGCGGGCGCCGCTGATCGACCCCGTGGTCCTCTGTGGCACGCAGTTCGGCCTGGAGGTGCGCCGGCATCGGCTGTTCGAGTTCAGTCCGGACCTCACGATATTCGCCATGCTCCCCTCCTGCACATGCCTCAACGGAGTGGCCGAGGGGCGCCTGATCTCCCATCGCAACGGAGGCCGGGTTAGGGAGGGGAGGCGGCGCCCGCCGCGCTACCTCGGTTCGGAGATGAGGGAGGCGATGGACTGCGGCTGGATGACCGTGGCCGAGTCCCAGCAGGCGATCCCGCCCGCGTACACCCAATGGACGGGCCGCCGGCTGATGGAGGCCCTCGGGTTCGCGCCACTCCTGGGGGCTGATAACCCACCGGGTAGCAGAGATTCAGCGGAGCAAAGGCCGTGATCGGCATGGCGATCTGTGGCTGGGTGCTGATGGCACTAGCGACCACGGTGGCGACCGGGATGTCGTGGAGATGGCCGAGGCGGGGACCCCTGATAATCCGCGGTCTGCTGTTCCTGGTCGCCTGGCCGCTCCTGCTGATCGGGGTCGCACTGTGGGGTCTGGGCAGGCTGGACGAATGGTTCAGCAGCACGCCGTGAGCACCCTGCCCCTCGGTCGCACCGTCGAGTTCCGGGTCGCCGGCGCCGCCGTCCCCCAGGGGTCGATGCGCGCCTTTCGCCGCGGCGCGTTCACCAACGTGGTGCCCGACAACCAACGCGAGCTGACCCGGTGGCGCGACCGCATCGCCCAGGAAGCTCAGACCGTGCAGGGCGACGGCATCCCGTACCCCAGGGGGGTCCCGGTGCGCGTCGATCTGAGGTTCCGCCTGGCCGCCATCGCCTCAGCTCCGAAGCGCCGGCGCATCTGGCCGGTGGGCCGCAAGGACGACATCGACAAGCTGACCCGCGCGGTCCTGGACGGGATCACCCACGTGCTGATCTACGACGACGGCCAGGTGGTGCGGCTGACCGCGGAGAAGGATTACGCCGGCGCCGGCGGCTGGGAAGGGGTCTCGGTCCGGATCACGGAGGTCAACGACTGATGACGTGCTCCGTCTGCTGGGCTGGAGAAGGGCGCCCGATCGGTGTCGTTGCGGAGGGTCCCCTGTGGGCGAAGGGCCCACGCTGGATGCCCGATCTGTCGCGACCGATTCCCGGTCCGTATCAACGGCTTAGATGCGGCGCTTGCCGGCACACGTGGCGCCGCTGGCTGGGACACCCATGAACGTCCTGGTGGCGCTCGTCCTCGCCATCGACGCGCTGATAGTGGCTGGCTGCATCGCTGTGGTGATCCTGCTGGCGATCGAGCGCCGCCGCCGGTAGGTCAGAGGATGTGCGCGGCCGGGCAGAAGGTGACCGCGTACTCGATGCCGAAGGCGATCAGGTTGGGGTCGTGGGTCTCGATGGTCAGGTAGGTGGTGCCCGCGTGCTCGACGGCCATGGCCGCGGGGACGGCGTTCGCGTAGCCGCTCCACACGGTCTCGCCCGCCGAGTCGGTGACCGAGACGTAGATGAGCGCGAGGTCGCCACCCGGCTGCGAGATGCTGAGTTCCAAGGTGCCGGCGCTCGGGACCGAGAAGGTGCCGTAGGCCGGCATCGAGGAGGTCAGCTCGCCGATGGTGCCGCTGAGCACCTCCTGACAGGTCGGTGAGGGTGTGGGAGTGGGGGTCGGCGTGGGCGTTGGGGTCACGAGTACCGGGGCCGGGGAGGTGCGGTCGGCGAGCACGAGCGCCAGGAGCGCGAGCAGCCCGAGCCCGCCCACCGCGTAGAGGCCGGCATTGTCAGCCATGGTCGGGCAGGTCGAAGTGGAGGTGCTTGGGGACGCAATCCCAGAGCACCCGAGCCTGTCCCCCCTGGCGCCAGAAGAAGTCCGAGAACACGGCATCGTCCCGCGGGTAGATGCACTGATCGAGCACCCCGAGCTGGTCGGCGAGCTGGATCACCTTCTCGGGCAGGTAGACGAGGCCGAAGCCGAACGCCTGGCAGTAGCGATCCTCCCGGGTGATCCGGCGCCAGTCGTTGCCGGTCCAGACCATGCCGCTCCACACCGGCTCGGGGCGGTCGCCGGTGTCATGCCAGCCGAAATTATGCTTCCACGTGCTCGACGGGAACATCAGGTAGGGGCCCATCGCCACCATGTCCGGGCGCTCGGCGATGGCCGCCTCGACCACGTGCATGTCGCAGGAGTCGTAGGCGATGTCCCAGTCCAGGCAGACGAAGGAGCCCCACCGCTTGACCGCCTCGCGGAAGGCGTTGCCGCGGTGCCCGTCGTGGACGACCAGCTCCTCCTCGTGGCCTGGAGAGGTCCAGCAGACGTAAGCCCGCCCAGGCTGCTCCTGGTCGTGGAGGAAGCGAACCCAGGCGGTCACGGAGGTCAGCTCGCCGGCGGGACCACGGGAGGGTGCATGGGCACGGGCAGCACCGCGGCCGGAGCCGGCGTCGTCTGCGTGGGGGTCAGGGTCACGATCTTGCTCCACACGTCGGCGAGCACCTTAAGGGCGTAGGCCGACAGGGCAGCATAGGCGGTGACCAGGGAGATGGCCGGAGCGGTGCCGCCGGCGACCGAGCCCACGTACTGATTGGCCCACCCCTGGACGAGCACCAGGAGGCCGGAGCCGCCCAGGTAGGGCAGCACCATGGTCACGAGCTGGCCGGGGAGCTTCTGGAGCGAGAAGGTGCCACCTTTCAGGGCCACCAGGATGCCGAGCACCCAGTCCACGAAGGTCACGCCGGCCGCCATCAGGAAGGCGTAGAGGAGCTGGTGGTTCACGGTTCAGGTCTCCTTGGTCGTTGACGGCTGCAAACCTCGGGCGGCCACGATGGTGTCCACCCGGCGGTAGTAGGCGAAGAAGGAGACGCGGCGGAGCTGCTCGGGCTCCATGACGACCATGTCCTCGTCGTCGGTCGGGGAGTTCGCGTAGGCCGCGGCGAGGCCCTGCATCCCCGGGCAGGAGAGACCCAGCTCGTCCGGCGCATCAGGCACGAATCCCCGGGCCCGCCAGAAGCGATCGGCCTTCTCGTCCAGCGGGTGCAGCTCGGTCCGGGTGCAAGCGCGCGAGGTCATAATCGCCATGTCGGCGCCCAGCATCTCCGAGCCGATCCCCCGGGTCACGCAGTCCTTGGGCGAGCCGAGCTGGTCGTGGGGCGAGACCACGTGGAGGTCCAGCTCCCAGACCCCGGGCGCCGGCGTGGGGGTGAACGTGAACAGGGAGAGGCCGCGCACGGCGCCTGTCTCGTCCTGGGCGGCCACGATGTAGTAGCCGTCCCGGGGCCGTGTGACGGCCATGGCGGCCAGCAGGGCGGTATCCACGGCGAGCTGGCCCCGGTGGCGCTGCTCGGCCGGCTGGGCGGCCGTCTGGACGGTCCAGGCGCGCTCTGTGGCCGTCAGGGCCCGGGAGTTGGCCTGGGTGGCCTCGGGGAGCAGCACCGTGATGGTGTGGGAGGCGCCACAGGTGTCCCGGAGGGTCTTGGTGCGAAGCGTGGTCCCGGTCAGCACGGTCGCATTATCCCTGCCCCGGCAGGCAGCGGATCAGTGGTGCTCCAGCAGGCCGGCGATGACCTGTTCCACGAGGAACACGGCGATTAGACCCACCCCGGTCAGGATTCCCCAGAAGCCCCGGCGGACCCATTTGGTCAGATCGTCCACCTTGTTTCGGACATCGCCGACGACCCCCACCTCCTCGGGATGCGCCTCCAGGTCATCGAACCCGATCATCCGGAACATGAAGTGGGCCACCTCGCGGCGGAGGTTGGAGCGGTCGGCCCGGTCCACGGCCCGATCACTGGCGGCGGTGTGTCTGAGGTCGGCCACCTGTCCCCCCACGTCAGTGATCAGCGAGAGGAGGCAGTTGGCGAAGGCCACATCGATCCGCCCGTCGTTCAGGCACCGCTGGCAGGCGGCGACCCGGACTAGGAACTCCCGCTCGGTCCGGCTGAATTCGGTAGTTGCCATGAGCGGCGGTCGGCGGGTGCGGCGCTACCGGCAACCGCATCCCTGGGCCGCTCCGTCCGGGCTCCAGCCCACCGGCAGCTCGGCGTAGGGTGACTGGGCGTACCGCAGCTCCTCCACCTGCCCCTCCACGGCCAGCAGGCCGAAGCCGAGCAGGACATCGGCGCACCGCTGCTTTTCGTGGTCCTTGCCGACGTTGTAGCCGGCGAAGCCCACGGCTCCCAGGGTGAGGATGGCGATGAGGATGTCGAAGCCGTGGCTGTGGTCCATCAGGGTGTCCCTTCGGATGTCCCCACGAGGAGGGTCTGGACGAGTTCACCGGCCAGCTTGCGGTCCCCGCCGGCGAGCCGCGCGATGTCCCTCACCCGGCGGACCGAGCGGGTGAGCGGCGCGCACAGCGCGGCGAGGAGACCGGCCTGCTCGTGGTCGAGACCTTCCCGGCGGGTGAGGTAGTTGAAGCAGACCGCTTGGAACTCGGCCTCGGTGTAGGCGGCGAGCCGGAGCCAGGTGAAGCGGTCCACCAGCTCCTCGCGGTCGGGGAGCCGGTTGCAGGTGGTGAAGATCGAGACCAGCCCGTGCCACTCCTTCGTCCGGCGGGACTTGGTGACCCGGAGCGAGCCATCCTGAGCCAGCGAGAGGAGCACCGCGGCGTCGGACGCCGGCGCCTTCTCCAGCTCGTCATAGAGCAGGAAGCGGGGCGGCTGGCCGTCCAGGAACATCTCCTCGATGCCCACCCGCGAGGTCGCCCCGCCGGTGACCATGCGGGCCCCGGGCAGCCGGGACAGCTCCAGCAGGAACTCGGTCTTGGCCGAGCCCGGCGGGCCCACGTAGCCGATGGCGGCCGGCTTGGCCGCCTCCACCGCGAGCCGGCTCACCCACTTGGCGCGGTCGAGACCCACGATGATGTCGAACAGGTCCGCCGGCGGCGGCTGGTCGGGCGCGGCCGGGACCTGCTCCACCTCCCGGGTCGCGCGGAGCGCCGCGGCGGTAGCCTCGGGGTCGCGCAGCTTGTAGTAGGTGAACGCGCGGCTGTTGTAGCTGCGGTCCAGCAGCCCGGCCACGGTGAGCTGGGAGCAGGTCGTCCAGGAGACACCGGGGATGTGCAGCTCATCCCAGTCGAAGCCCAGCCAGATCGCCTCGCGCTCGTGCTGGGCGTGGAGCCGAAGCGCCCGCTCGGCCACGGCACGAGCCTTGGGCGTCTCCTCCAGGATGCGGACGAGGTCGGCGACGACCAGGGCGTCAGCCATGGTCCCCCTATGACCCCTCGACGTGGCCCTCGACCACGGGTCCGCGGCCCTCGACCACGGGTCCGCGTCCGCCGTTGGAGCTGGGCGCCTCTCCCTCCACCACGGGTTCCATCACCGGCGGGAGAGGTGTCTGCGTCGCAAGCGCAAGCTGGGCCCGGGCCGACTCCAGCTCCATCTCGGCGGCGGCCAGCTTGGCCTCGGCGTCAGCCAGCTTCTCCTCGGCGGTGGGCTCCGGTGGCGCCGGCGGCGCGGGTGGAGGCTCCGGCGGGACGATGGGCGGGTGCATCGGGGCTACGGCCTCGGCCGCCGGCGACCCCTCCCCGGTGGGAGAGGCCGCCGCGTCCTGGAGGACCGGCTCATCGGTCATGGTCGGATTCCTCCGTGGGCGATGGATCAGATGGTCGAGCCAGCTCAGGCGGCGCCCTGGCCCGCGATCTCGCCGGTGAGGGTGACCTGCTGGGTCGAGACGCTCCCGATCAGGTGCAGGATGTCACCCGCGTTCAGCGGGATGTCCAGCGCGAACGTGGTCAAGCTGGAGGCGGCCCCCGAGACGGTGGGGAGAACCTGTTGCGAGACGCTGGAGCCGTTGACCCCGAGCGCGATGGTGCCCGAGGTCGAGGTGCTGAGCTTGCAGTCCCGCAGGATCGTTGGGACCGCGGCCGTGAAAATGACGGTGTCAGCGGTTGGACACGGGGACGGCCCGTACAGCCTAGAGGGTCCCCCGCCGATGCTGGTGACGGGCATGGGATCAAGCCTCCGCAGAAGGGGTGGTTTCGGCGGAAGGATACCCCGAAACCTC
>Ga0187807_1000579_pt1 | contig 11608 bp, 9 predicted proteins | sample NC_wetland_sal_i_4_FD_132432 | JGI IMG/M metagenome (GOLD analysis project Ga0187807, IMG submission 132432) | Wetland sediment microbial communities from Neuse River Estuary, North Carolina, USA - ASW_2 | ecosystem: Environmental > Aquatic > Freshwater > Wetlands > Sediment | place: USA: North...
CACCGGGCTTGTTCTGACAAGCTCCGGCGAGGTGCTGACCAACAATCACGTGATCGACGGCGCTACCTCGGTCAAGGTCACCGACGTGGGCAACGGCCGCACCTACCCGGCGACCGTGGTCGGCTACGACAAGTCCGACGACATCGCCGTGCTGCAGGCGCAGGGGGCGTCTGGCCTGAAGACCGTCAAGCTGGGCAGCTCATCGAAGGTCACGGTCGGCGAGGCTGTCATCGCCCTGGGCAACGCCGACGGCAAGGGCGGCACCCCGGCGATCGCCGCCGGCAAGGTCACCAGCCTGAACGCGTCTATCACCGCCACCGACGAGGCACAGCACAACTCCGAGCAGCTGACCGGGCTGATCCGCACCAACGTGCCACTGCAGTCCGGGGATTCCGGCGGGCCGCTGGTCACCACTGCCGCCGGAACGGTGATCGGCATGAACACCGCGGCGTCCTCGACATACCAGTTCCAGTCCGGCACTGCCGAGGCCTACGCGATACCGATCGATCAGGCGGCCACCGTCGCCGGGCAGATCGAAGCGGGCCGCGCCTCCGCGACCGTCCACATGGGTGCCACCGGCTTCCTGGGCATCCAGGTCGCCCTCTATACCGTGCCCTTCACTTCCCAGACCGAGGCAGTAATTGTCGGCGTGATGCCCGGGCTGCCCGCCGCCAAGGCAGGCCTCGCGAGCGGTGACGTGGTCGGCTCGATCAACGGCCACGCCGTGACCAGCCCGTCCGACATCCAGAACCTGCTCGAGCCCTACCATCCCGGCGACCAGGTCAGCATCGGCTGGCAGGACCAATCCGGCCAGGCTCACACCGCAACCGTCGACCTGGCCACGGGCCCCGCCGACTGACGCGCCCAGCGACTGCCGGCTCGATCCGTACCTGACTCCTCAGTTACCTCCGGCCCTGCCTGCCCCTGGCAGCCATGCGAGAGCATCGAATCATGGCGGTGGTGGGCGCGGAGGTGCTCGCGAGCAGTTCACCCGTGCCGACGCTGGCGCCGCGGGATGTCTTCGCCGAACTCAAGACATCGCCGCGCGGCCTCACCGCCGACGACGCGACCGCGCGGCAGGCCGAGTTCGGTGCCAACCAGCTTCCCCGGACGCGCAGCCGGTCTGTGCTCGCCGAGTTTGGCTCGCAGTTTGCGAACATGTTCGCGGTCGTGCTGATGGTGGCTGGGGGGATCACCGCGCTCACCTATCTGCTCAGCACGCCCCGCGACTCCGCCACTCTCGTGCTCGCGATCGGCATCTTCTGCGTTGTCCTGCTCAACGCGATCATCGGATTCGTCCAGGAGCACGCCGCAGAGCGGACGGCCGAGGCGCTTCAGGCCATGGTCCCGGCCACCGCGCGGGTGATCCGCGATGGGGAACTCAGCGAGGTTCCCGCGGTCGACCTGGTCCCGGGCGATGTCGTGATGCTGGACGCGGGTGACGCAATCTCTGCGGACTGCCGTCTCGTCGAGGCCCATGACCTGCTGGTCGAGATGGCCGCGCTGACCGGGGAGAGCCGGCCGGTGCCGAGGATCGCCGAGGCCGTGCCGGCCGAACGAATTGCCGACGCTCGCAACTGCGTGTTCATGGGCACGTCGGTCACCAGCGGAACCGCGCGGGCCGTGGTCGTCGCGACTGGGCTTGGCACCGAGTTCGGGCGCATCTACCGGCTGACCTCGGAGCAGAAACAGCAGGACAGCCCGCTGCAGCGGGAAGTGAACAGCATGGCAAGACGCGTCGCCGCGGTGGCTATCGCGGCCGGAGCCGGGCTGTTCGCCATCCGGGCGCTGGCGAGCCACCACGTGGTCGGCTCGTTCGTGTTCGCGCTCGGGGTGATGGTCGCGCTGGTGCCGGAAGGACTGCCGGCCACGATGTCGGTATCCCTGGCGGTCGCCGTGCGCCGGATGGCACGCCGGCAAGCCCTCATCAAGCGCCTGACGGCCGTGGAGGCGCTCGGCTCGACCACTGTCATTTGCACCGACAAGACCGGCACGCTGACCAAGGCGGAGATGACCGTCCAGTCGGTCTGGGAATCCGGCCGCCAGCACGAGGTGACTGGCGTGGGCTATGCACCGGCCGGCAACGTGACCGATCCTGACAGCACCGCCGCCCTGCTCCGCGCTGCCGGGCTCTGCTGTGACGCGCGGCTGCTGCGGCCCGACCCGCAGCACAGGGCATGGCGGGTACTCGGTGACACGACCGAAGGCGCGATCCTGGTCGCCGCCGCCAAGGCAGGCGTCGACCTGAAGGCCGAAGAGGCCCGCACGCCGCGCACCGCCACGCTACCCTTCGACGCCAGCCGCAAGATGATGACGACAATCCACCGGGTCGCGGGAAGCCCGGGCGCCGACGGCCAGTACGAGGCCGTCGTCAAAGGATCGCCCCAGGCGGTGGTCGACCGGTGCATCGCCGCCCGCTGGGACGGGGCCAATCGTCCGCTCGATCCCGCCACCCGCGACCAGATCGGTGCAGCCAACGACGCGCTCGCGGCGCAGGGCCTGCGCGTGCTCGCCGTGGCACGCCGTGACGTGGCCGCCGACCACGCGCCCCAGGCCGAAGCCGAAGCGGGCCTCACACTGCTCGGCCTGCTCGCCATGTCCGATCCGCCCAGGCCAGAGGTAGTGGACGCGGTGTCGGCATGCCACGGCGCGGGCATCGCCATCTACATGATCACCGGCGATTACGGGCTCACCGCGGAGGCCATCGCTCGCAGAGTAGGCATCGCCGGGACCGGCCAGGTCCGCATCATCAACGGGTCCGACCTCGACACGATGAGCGAAGACGACCTAGCCGCCGTGCTGGAGGCCGGGCGCGCCGACGAGCAGATACTGTTCGCCCGGGCCAAACCAGAGGACAAGATGCGGATCGTCACCGCGCTCGAAGGCCGCGGCGAGGTAGTCGCCGTAACCGGGGACGGAGTGAACGACGCGCCCGCGCTCAAGAGCGCCAGCATCGGTGTGGCCATGGGAGAAGGCGGCACCGACGTCGCCCGGGCCGCGTCGGTCATGATCCTGCTCGACGACTCCTTCGCCTCGATAGCCGCCGCCGTGGAACTTGGCCGCACGGTCTACCAGAACATCCGCAAGTTCCTCATCTACCTGTTCAGCCACAACCTAGCCGAGCTCACTCCCATTCTGGTCGCGGTCTTGGTCGGGTTCCCGCTGGTTCCGCTCAGCGCGCTCCAGGTTCTCGCGATCGACCTCGGCTCCGACGTGATGCCTGCCCTGGCTCTCGGAACCGAGCGCACCGAGCCTGGAACCATGTCCCGCTCGCCCAGGCCGCGCGGCGAGCACCTGTTCAACTGGGCGGTCGTCCGGCGGTTCTGCTTCCTCGGCGGTATCCAGTCGCTCGGCGTGGTGCTCGCGTTCCTCTGGAAGATCCACACCGCCGGCATTCCGTATAGCGCCTTCACCCCGCACAACCCGACCTACCGGGAGGCGCTGACCATGACGCAGGCCGGCATCGTGGTCAGTCAGTTCTTCAACAGCTTCGCCGTGCGGACGGAGGTGCAGAGCGTCTTCACCGTCGGGGTGTTCTCCAACCGGCCGCTGGTGTTCGCAGGCCTGTTCGGGATCGGCATGATGTGCGCGATCAGCTACCTTCCCGCCCTGCAAGCGGTGTTCAACACAGCCCCGCTCAGCCTCGCCGACTGGCTGCTGCTCGCCGTGTTCGGTGTGATACTGCTCGCGGCCGAGGAGACGCGGAAGGCGCTCGTGCGCGCCAAGCGCAAGGAGGAGCTATGCACGTCGTGATCATCGGCTGCGGCAGAACCGGATCCGCGCTGGCCGTCAGGATGGACGGCGAGGGCGATCAGGTCAGCGTCATCGACATTGACAACACTGCCCGATCCCGGCTGCCGACCGGGTTCGGCGGCGCGTTCCTGCACGGCAATGGCATCCACACCCAGCTGCTTGAGGCAGCCGGGATACAGCACGCCGAGGCGCTCGTCGCGCTGACCGCTAACGACAGCGCCAACATCGTCGCCGCCCGCGTCGCCCGGCACGCCTACCAGGTGCCGCGCGTCCTGGCCCGGCTACACGACCCGGCGCATGCCCAGGCATACCACGAACTCGGGATCGCTACGATCGGATCCGTGCAGACGACGGTCAACCGCGTCGTCCAGGTGCTGCACCACCTGACGCTGGAGCCGCACCAGACTTTCGGCAACGACGAGACGCTGCTCGTCCGCTCCAGGATCCCGGACTACCTGGACGGGCGCCAGGTCGCAGAGCTTAATGTTCCGGGCGAGATCGGGGTCGTTGAGCTGACCAGGCAGGGACACTCACGGATACCCGAGCCCACGACACCGCTCGAACCCGGTGACGTACTGTCGTTTATCGTCGCCGCAGGCTCGATCGGCAGGCTACACAGTTTCCTTGACGGGAAGTGGTCGTGACGCGCGTCATCGTGGTCGGCGGAGCCGGCCTTCCGGATCAGGTGGCAGCAGCGCTACGGAACGCGGGCGACGAGGTCACAGTCATCACGGGCGACCCGCTCGTCCCCGCGACGCTCGAGACCGCCGGAGCGCTGAAGGCCGACGTTCTCGCCGTTCTCACCCAGTCCGACGAGGACAACCTGGTCATCTCGCTGCTGGCCAAGCGCCGCTTCCAGATCCCGCGGATCGTCGCGCGGGTCAATGACCCGGCGAACGAAGCACTCTTCGACTCCTCCTGGGGCGTAGACGCGCTCGTCTCGCCCGCCACCACGCTGGTCTCGATGATCAAGGCGACCCCGTAGCTGCCGGTGCCAGGTGTCTGCGTGCGGTCGGGGTACGCTGTCTCGAACTGGCAGGGAGGCACCGCGTGAGCACGGTCGTCCTGGAGGGCTGCGCGATCGCCACCATGGACGATGCAGGCACCGAGCACACCAGCGGGCACATCGTCGTGGCCGGTAACCGGATCACCGCAGTAGGGCCGGGCGTGGCACCGAAGACGGACGGGCCCGATGGCAGCGAGATCCGGCAGGTCGATGCCAGCGGCTGCCTGGCCACCCCTGGCCTGATCAACACCCACCACCATCTGTACCAGTGGGCTACCAGAGGCATGGCGGCCGACGCCACGCTGTTCGAGTGGCTGACCGGGCTCTATCCGGTCTGGGCTGCCATGGACGCCGAGATTGTCGCCGCCGTGGCGACGGCCGGCCTTAGCTGGCTGGCCAAGACCGGCTGTACGACGACGGTGGATCACCACTATGTCTTCCCGCGCTCGGGTGGCGACCTGCTCGGGGCGACGGTAGCCGCGGCCAGGGATGTCGGCCTGCGATTCCATCCGACCCGCGGCTCGATGGACCTGGGTGCCAGCTCGGGCGGGCTGCCGCCTGACGATGTCGTTGAGTCCAGGGAAGAGATCCTGGTCGCTACCCTGACCGCCATCGCGAGCTTCCATGATCCCTCGCCTGAGTCGATGCTCAGGATCGGCGTCGCGCCTTGCTCGCCGTTCTCGGTCACCGGCGAGTTGCTGACCGAGGCGGCACAGCTTGCCCGCAGCCGCGGTGTCCGGCTGCATACGCATCTCGCCGAGACTGCCGATGAGACCAGGTATTGCGCTGAGCGATTCGGCCGCACGCCCGTGGAATACCTCGACTCGCTGGACTGGCTGGGCACCGACGTCTGGCTGGCGCATGCTGTGCACCTCGACGACGCGGCCATTGCCCGACTCGCCGCCACCGGCACCGGCGTGGCGCACTGCCCGTCTTCGAACGCCCGGCTGGGCTCAGGCATCTGCAGGACGCCGGCGCTGCTCGACGCGGGTGTGCCAGTTGGCCTTGGCGTGGACGGGTCCGCCTCCAACGAGGCCAGTTCACTGCTGGACGACGTCAGACAGGCCGTGCTCATGGCCCGAGCGGTCGGCGGGCCACAGGCCATGTCCGTTAGGCGGGCGCTGCGGATGGCCACCCGAGGCGGCGCGCAGGTTCTCGGCCGGCCGGACGACATTGGCGCGCTGGAGCCGGGCAAGCTCGCCGACATCGCGCTGTGGCGGCTGGACACGCTGCCGCACGCCGGCATCGCCGACCCGGTTGCCGCGCTCGTGCTCGGCGCCCGCGCGCCGCTGGAGCTACTGCTGGTGAACGGCCAGCCGGTTGTCGAGCACGACCGGCTCGTGACTGTCGACGAAGATGGGGTCACGGATGCCGCTCGGCGGGCCAGCGCGCAGCTGGCAGCCAGGTGCTGACAGGCCGTCAGCACACGGTGAACCGGGTACCGGTCTGACCCTGGAGCGCTGGCTCGATGTGCTCCGGGTCGGTGATCAGTGCCTCGCCGCCGCCGTACTCGAGATACTCCACGACTGCCTGGATCTTCGGCGCCATGCTGCCCTGGGCGAAGTGAACGCCTTCTGAAAGGTAACGCCGCGCCTCCTCGAGGCTGAGCTTGTCGACCCATCGCTGGGCTGGCGTGCCGAAGCCAAGCGCGACCTTCTCCACTGCTGTGGCGATGAGGAAGAGATCAGCCCCCAGCCTCTGCGCGAGCAGCGAGCTGGCCAGGTCCTTGTCGATCACCGCCGCGACACCCTCCAGGTCGCCGGCATCGTTGCGCACTACCGGGATTCCGCCGCCGCCAACCGCGACAACGACGACTCCCGCGTCGACCAGCGTCTTGATGGAGTCCAGCTCAACGATGCGCAGGGGCCGGGGCGAAGCGACGACGCGGCGCCAGCCGCGGTTGGCGTCCTCGATCACGGCCCAGCCGTCCTCCGCCTGCCGCCGTTTCGCCTCGGCCTCGGCCATGAACGAGCCGATGGGCTTGCTCGGACTGGCGAACGCCGGGTCCTCGCTGGTGACCTCGCACTGGGTGACGAGGGCGGCGACCGAGCGCTCCACCCCGCGGCGGCGCAACTCGTTCTGCAGGTTCTGAGCGAGCGCGTACCCGATGGCGCCCTGTGTGTCGGCGCCGCAGACGTCAAGCGGCAGCTCGTGCAGTTCGCGGGCGGCCAACTCGGAACGGCGCAGCACGAACCCGACTTGCGGCCCGTTCCCGTGGCTCACGATCACGTTCCAGCCCTGGGCCACCATGGATACGACGTGCACCGTGGTCTCGTGCGCGGCCAGGTACTGATCCCGGATCGTCTGGTGCTGCGGATTCTTGATCAGCGAGTTGCCGCCGATGGCGACGACGGCCGTCTTTGCGGGCATCACAACCTTCCAGTCAGCTCATCGTGAGAGCCATGACGGCCTTCTGGGCGTGCAGCCGGTTCTCCGCCTCGTCGTACACCGCGGACTGCGGGCCGTCGATCACCTCGTCGGTAACCTCGACATTGCGGTCGGCAGGCAGCGGATGCATGAAGATCGCATCCTCACTCGCGGTGCTCATCCGGCGCGCGTCGGTGATCCAGGATGAGTACCGGTCGATCAGGCGCTTGCCCTCGGCCTCGTCGGTCGTGGTGTTCACCGCGCCCCAGCTCTTGGCATAGATCACGTCGGTGTCGGCGAATCCCTTTTCGAAGTCGTCCGAGATCTCGAACGAGGCGTGCCCGCGCCGGGCGAACTCCTCGGCCTGCGCGACTGCCTCCGGCATCAGCGTGAACTCAGGCGGGTGCACCAAGCGGACGTTCATGCCGAAACGCGGGAGCAGCAGGGCCAGGCTCTGTGGCGCGCTGATCGGCTTCTGGTAACTCGTCGCGTACGCCCAGCTGATCGTGGCTGTGCGGCCGCGCGGATTGCCGAAGTGCTCGATGACCGTCATCAGGTCAGCCAGCGCCTGGTGCGGATGGTAGATGTCGCACTGCATGTTGAGGACTGGCACCCGGCTCGCCTCGGCCACGGCGCGAATGTAGGAGTTGCCCACTCCCCAGTCGACATGCCGTATCGCGATGCCGTCGTTGTACCGGCCGAGTATGTCGCCGATCTCCTTCGCCGTGTCCCCGTGCGCTATCTGCGAGGTCCGGCTCTCCAGGAACATGGCATGCCCGCCGAGCTGGGTCATGCCCGCCTCGAAGGACGCCCTGGTCCGGGTGCTGGCGTAGAAGAACAGCATCGCCAGCGTCTTGTCCTTCAGCACCGGGTGCGCCCGGCCGAGCGCGCGATCTCGCTTGAACTCGAAGGCGACGTCGAGCAGGGTGTCGATCTCGTCCTTGGCCCACTCGGACAGGTCGATGAGGTCGCGACCGCGAAGTCCGGTTTGCATGGCCCCTCCTACTCCGCCGCGCCCAGAACCAGGGCCAGCAGCGCCATCCGCAGCACCATGCCGCAGTACGCCTCGAACCAGTACTGAGCATGCTTGGTGCGATCCACGTCAGGCGGCAGTTCGTCCATCCGCGGCAGCGAGTGCAGCACGATGGAGCTTGCCTTGGCCTTGTCCCTGAGCAGCTGGCGGGTCACCCGGTAGGCGTCAGGCGTGACACCGCGCTCGCCGGTTGCCTCGACCCTGGACTGGGTGTAGTCCGCCTGCACCACCGGCTCGACGTAGATCACGTCGGCGTCGGCTATGCACTTCTCGACGCTCTCCACCTCGCGGTAGACCACGCTCCGATCGTCCAGCTCGGCCTTGAAGTCCCCGGGCAGCATCATCTGCGGCGGCGCGACGACCATTGCCTCCATGTCGAACTGCGACATCGAGTAGAGGATCGAGTGCATGGTACGCATCCGCATATCCCCGACGAGCAGCACCTTCAGGCCGTCCAAGCTGCCGCGCAGCTTCCAGATCGTGTACAGGTCACCAAGTACCTGGGTGGGGTGCTCTCCCCAGCCATCGCCGCAGTTGATGACCGGTACCGACGCCCACCGAGCGGCCTCGTGCGGCGCGCCCTGCTGATAGTGGCGCATCGCGATCACGTCGCCGTAGTACTCGAGCATGTGCACGGTGTCCTTGATGGTCTCCTGGTAGAAGTCCCCTGCCCGGGTCATCTTGGCGTCGGAGAAGCCGAGCACGTGTCCGCCAAGCCGGTGCATCGCGGCCTCAGTGGACATGCGCGTCCTGGTGCTTGGCTGGTAGAAGGCAGTGAGCAGGGTCTTGTGCGCGAGCAGGTCACCGTTTCGGCGCTTCTCCGCGTACGGTTCAAGCTCGTCAGCGACCCGGAAGATCTGGAGGAATTCCTCTCGCTCGAAGTCCTTGAGCGACAGGATGTCACGGCCGATGAAACTCCTCATGCCAGTGTGCTCCTTACCTAGATGTGCGGTCAGTTCGCGGCGAATGTGTCGATCATGAGGCGGACGTCGTCGCCGAGCGGGTAGAGAATCGGGCAGGTCGCGCCGTTGGCGACGTAGTCCTCCACTTTGGCGCGGCACTCCTCGGGAGTGCCCGCGGCGGAGATGGCCTGCACGGCGTCGTCCGGCACGAGCTTGGCAGCCTTGCGGATATCGTCGGCTGTCGCCGGCCAGGTAATCACCTTGCCGATTGCCTCGATGAGCGCCGGATCCACGCCGCTGGCCTTCATGATGTGCGGCTGCTGGCCGAGATACTGGGTGAGCAGCTCGCGCGCGCGATCGAGGGCGAGCTCGCGGTCGCGATCCATAGAGCAGACCACGAGCTGCGGGCGGTCGATGTCGTCCAGTGACCGCCCGGCCCGCTCGGCGCCGACCGCGAGCGCCTGCACGGCGCGCGTCGTGTAGTCGGGACTGACCATGTAGTTGAGCACCACACCGTCGCCGATCTGCCCGGCCAGCTCGAGCATCTGCATGCCCGTCGCTCCGATATAGATCGGTACCTTCCGCGGCCCGGTGTCACCGTGCACGACGTCGAGCGCGACGTCGTCCAGGTGCACGAACTCGCCGTGGTAGGTGACCCGCTTCATGGTGAGCAGCTCGCGGGCAGCCTCCACCACCTCGCGCATCGCGCGCAGCGGCTTGCGGCGATCGACACCCACCTTGTGGGCGAGCGGCTCCCACCACGCACCGAGGCCCATGATGATGCGGCCGGGCGCCAGCTCGTCCAGCGTCGAGAACGTGGCCGCAAGCAGCCCGACATTCCGAGTCCAGATCGAGGCCACCCCGGAGGCGATCTTGATCCGGCTCGTGACCGCTGCGTAAGCGGCCATCGGGACGGTGCACTCACGCGCAAGCCTGCTCTCGGCCTGCCAGACCGCCTCGAAGCCGCGTGCCTCGGCATACTGCGCGTACTCCATGCTTTCCCGCAGCGGATGCTTGTCCTGCAGGTAGAGCGCGACCTTCATCTCGTCCTCCATTCCGCCGGCCCGAAGTCGTGCGGCGGGATCTGCTCGACCCTTGCCCACAGCCGCGCCGCCTGTGCCGAGTTCTTGGCCGCCAGCTCCAGGGCGTCGAGCCGGGTCGACCGGCCGTCTTCGACCACGAGCTGGCCGGCCACGTAGACTTCCCGCACGCACCGGGCATCAAGACCGAAGACCCAGTGCCCGGCTAGGCTCGCCGCTGTCAGCGGCGCTGGCGCCGCGTAGTCCAGCACCACCACGTCGGCAGGCGCGCCTGGTCGCAGCGTGCCGAGCAACGGCTCGGTGAACGCCCGGCCGACCAGCGCAGCGCCGGCCGAAAGCCGTGCCAGTGGCCACTGCGGCGGAGTCTGGAGCGTGGCCTCCCTGGCCCGGAAGAAGCCCGCCTGCGATTCGGCGATCATGTTGCCGCCGATTCCGTCGGTGCCCAGCGCGACCCGTCCAGTGCGCAGGCTGAACGGGGATAGCCCGACGGAGTTGTTCATGTTGCTGCGCGGGTTGCACGCGACGGTGGCTCGCGCATCCTCGATCAGCTCGATTTCGGCCCCGCCGACGTGCACGCAGTGCGCAAGCAGGGAGTCGGCCGTGATGACCCCCGCACGCTGGAGCCGGGTGGCCGCAGTCATGCCGGAGCGCGCCATCGAGTCCCGGTTGTCGGCCCCGTCCTCGGCCACGTGAATGTGGATGCCGACGCCGGCCCTGGCCGCGCCGTCGACGCAGGCAGCCAGGGTCTCATCCGACATGGTGAATGAGGCGTGCGCGCCCATCATGCCGCGGGCCAGCGCCCTCGCCGCCGCGGCCAGGAACCTTCGGTTCTCGGCCAGCCCGGCCGCGGCCCGGTGGGCTCCGTCCCGGTCCGTCACTTCGTAGCACAGCACTGAGCGCAGGCCGAGCTGGCCCAGCGCGTCGGCGATGATGTCGAGCGAGCCGTCAATGGCGTTTGGCGATGCGTGGTGATCCACGACGGTAGTGGTCCCGGCCAGCAATGCCTCCAGGCCGGCAGCGAGGGCGGACGCCCGGATGCTGTCCTCGTCCAGGGCCCGGTCCAGGCGCCACCACACGCGCTGCAGGATCTGAGTGAAATCCGCGGGCGGCGCGAGGTTGAAGGGCATGCCCCGAGCCAGCGCCGAGTAGATATGGTGGTGGGCGCAGACGGCGCCAGGCACGATGACGGTCCCGCTGCAGTCACGGCGGATCGCCCCTGCCGGGGCAGCCTGCGCGCCCAGTATCCGGTCACCGCTGAGTACCAGGTCGGCCTCGATCACCTCGGGCGGGTCGAGCGAGGTGACGACGGTGGCTCCGCAGAGCGCTAGTGTCGCGCCGCCGGCGGTCATGACCGTGCCCTGGCCAGTCTCGGCACCGCCGCCCGGGCCGGGGCTGAGTCCTTCATCGGCAGCCGGGTCCGCCACGTGCCGTCGAACTGGTGCAGCGCGCCCGCCACCGCCGATGCGGTCGGCACCAGGCCGATCTCGCCGACGCCCTTCGCGCCGTA
>Ga0187807_1000580_pt1 | contig 11586 bp, 13 predicted proteins | sample NC_wetland_sal_i_4_FD_132432 | JGI IMG/M metagenome (GOLD analysis project Ga0187807, IMG submission 132432) | Wetland sediment microbial communities from Neuse River Estuary, North Carolina, USA - ASW_2 | ecosystem: Environmental > Aquatic > Freshwater > Wetlands > Sediment | place: USA: North...
CGCGTTGCGCGCATACCAGGCCAGCACCGGCTCGGCGTAGGGCGTCGACATGATGCTGCCTATCGTGGCATGCTCCCGGCGGTGTCGTACCGCCCGGCCGGCCCGCGCCGTCGCGGCGTGCTAGGCGTCCCGGCGGAGCAGCACGACCGCCGCCACGGCGAGCAGGACTACGGCGAGGAGGACGAAGATGCCGGTCTCGATCCCCTGGAACGCCCAGTAGCGGCCGGCTGGCTGGTAGGTGACGACGGAACGGAAGCTGGCCAGGGCATCCCGGCAGGACGGCAGGATGCTGACAGCGCCCCTGGCCGGGCTCGCGCAGGAAGCCGGGAGGTAACCGAGGGGGATGCTATCAATCGCGGCTCCGTTCGGGGCTGCGACCAGGTTGCCGTGCGAGTCGACAACTTGCTGCCCGAGTTGCCACGCGGATCCGGGCGGCGTGTATGCGCTCAGCACCGAGTGCGTGACGGTGATCGCGCTGATGTAGTGCGAGCGGAGCAGGGTGACCGCCGCGCGGACGGCGATGAACCCAGCGAGGGTGACGGCCAGCGCCGGCAGGGTGCGGCGCAGCAGCACGCCGGCGCAGATGCCGAGCGCCATCGCGAACAGCGCGTAGGCCACCGGGACGATGCCCATGATGTCGAACCGGCCCGTCTTGAACTGATCGAGCTGCAGGGCGTTGTCAGGTCCGGACCACCAGGTCACCAGGGCCGAGATGACGCCGCCCCAGACCGCCGCGGCGAGCAGCAGCCAGCCGGCCTTCACCGCGAGCCAGCGCTTGCGGGTGACGCTCTGCATCCAGGCGAACTGATTAGTGCCGGTCTCGAGTTCGGCTGCCACCAGCGGGGCGCCCCAGAACAGCCCGGTGAGAACCGGCGCGCCCAGCGTCATGATGACCAGGAAACCCACCGCGTGGCTGCCGAGGAACAGCGAGCTCGAAAGGTTCGCGCAGCTGTGGGCCGCGGCGCAGGCGGCGATGGCGGAGTGGTACTGCGAGGCCATCTGCAGGCCGGTGATCAGCAGCAGGACGGCGAGCGCGGCCAGCAGGGCGGCGCCCACGCAGAACTGGGCGCGGTGCTGGCGCCAGACGAGCCAGGTCATTGGTCTTCTCCAACCGTGGTGAGGTGCGAGATGGCGGACGCGGCGTCCAGGCCCGTGCTGGGCTGGCTCATGTAGGCGAGCACCATTTCTTCGAGCCCGACCTCGGCGCTCTCCCAGTCCGGGTCGACGACGGGGGCGTTCCCGCGGACGAGCAGGGTGGTCTGGCGGGCCGTGCGGACGGCCTGCACGACGGTGCGGGTCTTCTCGATCGCGGTGGTGGCCTTGCGCGGGCCGACCAGGATCTGGTGCTCGGCGAGCAGCGCGTCGATGTCGCCGCACAACTGGACGCGGGCGGTGGCCAGCAAGATGAGGTGGTCGGCGACCCGTTCCAGGTCGGCGAGCAGGTGCGAGGACAGCATGACGGTCAGGCCACCGCACGCGACCGCCTCGGCCAAGGTAGCCAGGAAATGCCGCCGGGCGAGCGGGTCCAGTGCGGCGACCGGCTCGTCGAGCAGCAGCAGCCTGGGCTTTTTGGCCAGGGTCAGCGCCAGGGCCAGCTGAGCTCGCTGGCCGCCGGACAGCGAGCTCGCCGCCCGGTCCAGCGGGATGTTCAGCGACCTCAGCCGGTCCCGTACGTACGCGGCATCCCAGCGGGGGTTCAGGTGCGCGCCGATGCCGATGTGATCGTCGGCAGTGAACCGCCGGTACAGCGGGATCTCCTGGGCGAGGTAGCCGACCTCGGCCAGGAAGGCCGGGTCCTGGCGGGGTACGCCGCCCAGCACCGTCATTTCCCCGGCGGTCGGCTTGGCCAAGCCTGCCAGCAGGCGCAGCAGCGTGGTCTTGCCCGCGCCGTTCGGGCCGATCAGAGCCGATATCCGCCCCTCGGGGAGGGTGATCGCGCAGTCGCTCAGGGCGCTGACGCGGCGGTACTGCTTAGACAGCCCGCAGGTCTGGATTACCGTCGTCATGCGATCTCCTCCTCAGCGGCTGCGCGCAGCGTGACGCGCAGGAGTGACTCGATCGACTCATCGTCGAGTCCGGACTCGCGGGCTTGCCGCACCCACCGGGCCAGGCTGCGGCCCAGCCGCGAAACGGTGCCAGGCGGCGGCCCTGGCGGTCGGTTCAGCACGAACGTGCCATGGCCGGGCCGGGCTTCGATCAGCCCCTCGCGCTCCAGGTCACGGTAGGCCTTGAGCACCGTGTTGGGGTTGACCGCCGTCGCGGCGACCACCTCCCGTACCGCAGGCAGCCTGTCGCCCACGTCCAGCAACCCCATCCGCAGTGCCTGCCGGACCTGCTGGACGATCTGCAGATACGGCGGTACCACCGACCGGCTGTCAATTCGGAGGCTGATCACAGTGCCGGCTCCTTAATGTCTTATATGGCTAAGACACTAGAACTATCGGCTCGGGCTGTCAACGCGGCCAGCCGCCTGCCTCGTATACGTCCGGCGAACAGGACCGTGGCGGGCCCGGGGCGTTGTGCTGCTCAGGCTCCGGCCAGCCAGGGAGCGGCAAGACCGCCGATGGCAGGTCCGCTAAAGAGCGGTCCCCAGAACGGCGGAGAGCGCCTGGCGAATGTCCTCCACCTCCTGCACCTGCATGAGGTGGGTAAGCCCGTCGGCGCGCTCCAGGGGCGCTCCTGAAGCCGCCGGGACGATGACCCGGCGGAAGCCCATCCGCTCGGCCTCGGCCAGTCGGCGCGGCAGGCCGGCCACCCGGCGGACCTCGCCGGCCAAGCCGACCTCGCCGATGGCCACGACGCCGTGCGGCACGCTCAGGTTCGCCGCCGAACTGGCCAGGGCGACCGCGACGGCCAGGTCCACCGATGGCTCGGTCAGCCGGACCCCGCCGACCGTCGCCGCGTACACGTCCTGCCTGCCGAGCTTGAGCCCGGCCCGGCGCTGCAGGACCGCGAGCACCATACCCACCCGGGAGCCGTCGAGCCCGGACGTGGTGCGGCGCGGTACCTCGAGCACGGAGGCACCGACCAGGGCCTGTACCTCCGCGGGCAGCGGCCTGCGTCCCTCGAGGGTGACCGTTACGCAGGTGCCGGGCACCGGCTCGCGGTGCTGGGACACGAAGAGCCCGCTTGGGTCGGGCAGGCCGATGAGGCCGTACTCGCCCAGATCGAAGCAGCCGACCTCGTCGGTCGGCCCGTACCTGTTCTTCACCGCCCGCACCATGCGCAACTGCGAATGCCGGTCGCCGTCGAAATGCAGCACCACGTCGACGAGGTGCTCGAGCGCCCGCGGCCCGGCCACCGAGCCGTCCTTGGTCACGTGCCCGACGAGGATGGTCGTCAGCGACCGCTCCTTGGCCACCGCGGTCAGTGCCGCCGCTACCTCCCGGACCTGGGTCACCCCGCCCGGCACCCCCTCGACTCCGGCGGCGGCGATGGTCTGCACCGAGTCGATGATCAACAGGCGGGGCTGCACGTCATCGACGTGCCCGAGCACGACGTCGAGGTCGGTCTCCGCGGCCAGGAAAAGCTGGTCGCTGATCGCGCCGATCCGGTCCGCGCGCAGCCGCACCTGAGCCGCGGACTCTTCCCCGGTCACGTAGAGCACCGGCCCCGACTCCGCGACCAGCGCGCCCGTCTCGAGCAGCAGCGTCGACTTGCCCACGCCGGGCTCGCCCGCCAGCAGCAGGACCGCGCCTGGCACCAGGCCGCCGCCCAGGACCCGGTCAAGCTCATCCATGCCGGTGGGCCGCGCGGCCGCGTCGGTCGCGTCGACCTTGCCGATCGGCACCGCGGCGGTGCTGACCGGTGCCGCGCTGCGGTGCGAGACCGCCCGGATCCCCGCTCTGGCCAGCCGGGGCGCCCCGGCCTCCTGGACCGTGCCCCAGGCCTGGCACTCTCCGCATCGCCCGCTCCACTTGGCGGACTGCCAGCCGCACTCGGTACAGCGGAAGCCGGACGCCCCGGCCGATGACTTAGCCATGGCCCGCACCTTAGCGGCGACCTCTGACAATCTCAGTAAGCTGGAACCGAACCTACGGAGGGAGTCGGCGTGAGCGGCGAGGCGAAGGTACCCGGTCCGCCGGTCGCCCTGTCCACCTCGTCCGTCTACCCGGAACGCACGCCCGATGCCTTCGAGATGGCCGCGCGGCTCGGCTACGACGGGGTCGAGGTGATGGTCTACACCGATCCGGTGAGCCAGGATGCCGACGTGCTGCGCAGGCTGGGCGACTACCACCAGGTCCCGGTCTTGTCCGTGCACGCGCCGAGCCTGCTGCTCACCCAGCGGGTGTGGGGCCGCGAGCCGTGGGAGAAGCTGCGGCGGGCCAAGGAACTCGCCGAGCGCGTCGGCGCCCGGGTGGTCGTCTTGCACCCGCCCTTCCGCTGGCAGCGCGAGTACGTCCGCGGGTTCGAGAAGGGCCTGGCCGCGATGGCCGAGGAAACCGACGTCATCTTCGCGGTCGAGAACATGTACCCGTTGCGGGCCGGCGCTAGCGAAGTGGTGCCGTACGCCCCGCACTGGGACCCGACGGCGCTCGACGTCCCGCACATCACTCTGGACCTCTCGCACACCGCCGCCTCGGGTTCTGACGCCCTGGTCATGGCGGCCGAGCTGGGCGGCAGGCTCGCCCACGTGCACCTGGCCGACGGCACAGGCAATCCCGCCGGGCCCGTGCCGGACGAGCACCTCGTGCCCGGCCGCGGGAGCCAGCCATGCGCCGGCCTGCTCGCGCGGCTCACCTCGACCGGCTACGACGGCGTGGTGGTCGTCGAGGTGAAGACCAACCGGGCGCCGACAAGGGAAGACCGGGAGGCGGACCTGGCCGAGTCGCTGGCCTTCGCCCGCAAGCACCTGGCCCTGGCGGCGGGCGAGGCCGCGCGAGGGTAATGTCCCTGTCATGGCAGGCAGTACCACGACGCTGATCACCGTGGCCCCGACGGGTGCCGAAGCCGACAAGTCCGCGGTGCCCGCCCTCCCGGTCACGCTGAACGAGCTGGTCATCACGGCCAAGGAGTGCGAAGCGGCCGGGGCGGCGGTCATCCACGTCCACATCAGGGACGACGCCGCCCGGCCCACGCTGGACGGCAGCAGGCTTGCCGACACGGTGGCGGCGCTGCGGGAAGGCACCGACCTCATCGTCCAGCTGTCCACCGGCGGCGCGGTGACCGACAGCTTCGAAAGCCGGCTGGCCGTCCTGGACGCAGCGCCGGACGCCTGCTCGCTGACCTGCGGCACGGTCAACTTCGGCGACGACGTGTTCGCCAACCCCTGGCCGTTCGTCAAGGACCTGTACCAGCTGACCCAGGAGCGCCAGGTAGTCCCGGAGTTCGAGCTGTTCGACCTCGGGCAGGTGGCGGCGCTGCACCGGCTGCTCGCCGAGTTCGGGCCGCCGGCCGGCGGGCACGTGCACTGCGACCTGGTGATGGGCGTGCCCGGCGGCATGCCGGGTGACGTGGCCACGCTGGCCGCCGCCGTGGCGGCGCTGCCGGCTGGCGCGACCTGGTCGGCCACCGGGATCGGCCGGACCGCGCTGCCGGTGATGTTCGGGGCACTCGGGGCCGGCGGCCACCTGCGGGTCGGCATGGAGGACACGCTGACCTTCGCCCGCGGCCGGCCCGTCGCCCGCAACGCTGAGCTGGTCGAGCGGGCCGCCGAGCTGGCCAGCATCGCGCAGCGGCCGCCGATGCGCCCCACCGAGGCGCGCACCTTCCTCGGCATCCCCGCCCGCCGCGCCTGACGGCATCCCGCCATTCAATGGATGTGACTCTCTACCCAAAAGAATGAATGTGACTCTCTACCCAAAGAGAGGAGCGATCAGGCAGCGATGTAGCGTCCCGGCCGGTGATTGTGGGCGATGACGAGGTTGAGCACGGCGACCCCGAGGGCTGACAGGACAGCTGTGTGGACCGGCACGACCAGGCATGACAGCAGGATTTGCCCCTCCGCCTCCGAGCACTCCTCGAAAACCACGCAACCGCTTAACCCGGCCGCGGCCTTCCTTCACCAGCCGCGGCCGACCGTCACTTGTCGCGAGCAGCACGGGAGCGGCTCAGCATCCCGGCCGCGTACACGACGACCGCGGTGATGACTCCGATCGTCAGCCAGGTCTTAATCCCGGGCACGTGCCCGAAAACCGCCTCGCCGGCCGTACCGGCCGCCGTGATCACGACGACCAGCAGGACGAGGAAGAAGGGGTTCACGTACGGGCGAACGGAGTGCGCGGGGCTGTGCGGGCCGCGCGCCCGCGTCCCTGGGGTCCCGGCCGGCCCCGGCTCAGGCAGATCATCGAACAGCCCGCTCAGGTCCCCGCGGGTCTTGGCGTTCATCGCCTGCGCGACGCGCTCGTCAAACTCGGCCTGGTTGAGCCGGCCTTCGCCGAAATGGGCGGCCAGGTGGTCGGCCACCTCGGTGCGTTCCGCGTCTGAGACGCGGACGTGCTGGTCGGTGTAGCCGTAGCGGAACCGCGGGACAAGACCATGAGTCCGGGGCTGGCTGGACGGGGTTGGCCTGGTCATGACTGAAGCATGCCGCCCCGGACCAGGCCGTGGCATCGGGGAAGACCCTGATATGACCCTGATTTCGCGCCTACCTGGATCAGGGTCGCCCCAAAACCCCAAAACCCCAGAAGCCTCAGAAACCCCGAAAAGGACCCGGGCCGCCGAGCGGCTAGCCCCAGGACCTTCCGCAGGCCTGATCGGACCTTCGTCCCTCCAGTCTCATAACCCTCATTGACCCCACCGGTAGCTGGGCGCAATCAATGGAAGTGGCACTCTACCGGAAAGAGTCAGTAGAGTGCCACACTCACCGAATCCGGGCATGGAAGATACGGGCGAAATGTCGGGATTAAGGCAGACTGCGGCGCTGGGGTGTGGGGCGGGCCGCGGGGGGCGAGGCCGGAGTGCCGGGGTCGGGGCCGAGCGCGGGGTGCTTGCTGGGCGTTTGCAATTGCAAGCACACGGTGGCAGACTGAAGGTATGCGTAACGTGACAGTTAACTCGATCGGCGAATACATCCGCGAGCAGCGGGAGCAGGCGAAGATCTCGATGCGCCAGCTGGCTCAGTCGGCCGGGGTGTCCAACCCCTACCTGAGCCAGATCGAGCGCGGCCTGCGCAAGCCGAGCGCGGACATCCTGCAGCAGATCGCCAAGGGGCTGCGCATCTCCGCGGAAGCCCTCTACGTGCAGGCCGGGATCCTCGAGGACAGGCCGGCCGACTCGGGCGTCCGGTCCGCCCTGCTGGCCGACCCGCAGCTCTCCGAACGGCAGAAGCAAGTCCTGATGGAGATCTACGAGTCGTTCCGCCGGGAGAACGCGGCCGCCGCCGAGAGCGCCGAGGCCAGCGCGGATACGGCGGCCAGCCCGGCCGAGCTTGCCTCAGGGGCGCCGGGCGCGGAAGCGGACACGCTGGAAGCCGCCGCCATGGAGGCGGAAGCCGCCATGGAAGCGGAAGCCGCCATGGAAGCGGAAGCGGCCATGGAAGCAGCGGCCGTCATGGAAGCAGCGGCGGCCATGGAAGCAGAAGAAGCGGAAGCGGAAGCTGCGCAGACGGCAAAGCAGACGACAGATCAGCAGACCGTAACCTCGTCCAGACCCGACAGTGCCTCCGATCAGGTAGCGTGATCCCCGTGTTTGGTTCCGCGTATACCCCATTGACCTACTTTTTCCTGGCTCTCGGCCTCGTGGCGTTCATCGTCGAGGCGTGGGCCTTCATCGACGCCATCACCAGGCCAGGTCAGGCCTTCGTGGCGACAGGCAAGCAGACCAAGCAGCTGTGGCTCATCATCCTCGGCGTGGCCGCCGTGGTCGGGCTGGGCGGGGTGGTGTACAAAATCAGCGTGGTCTCGATCCTGCCGGTCGCGGCGTTCGTCGCGGCCGCCATCTACCTGGCCGACGTCCGTCCCAAGGTGAAGGACTTCCCCAAGAACGGCGGAAGCAGCTCGGGTCCGTACGGCCCCTGGTAAAGCTCGGCCCCTGGTAAGCCGCGCCGCCGCCCAGGCGATCAGCCGCCCAGACGAGCAGCGATTCAGACGACGAGCAGCGTGATCGGCACGGCGACAAGCACGGCGGACGCCAGGCAGATGGCCAGCACGATGGCGGTCGGCAGCGGCCGCACCGGCTTGAGCAGCCGGGTGACCCGGGCGGCTACCTCGCCTTCCCCGGCGGCCAGCGCGCCGGCCGGCGCCGGGCAGGTGTCGGCCGTGCCGAAACGCACCAGGGCGGACACGAGCTCGCGCGCCGGGCGGCCCCGCAGCGCGCGGTCGTCGGCGAGCATCTCGACCAGCAGCGCCACGCAGCGGTGGGCGTCGGTGCAGGTGGCGGACCTGGGGAAGGCGCGCCGTAGGGCGGTGAACGGCAGCAGCACGAGGTCATGACGCTCACGCAGGTGGGCCCGCTCGTGCGCGAGCACGGCCGCCAGTTCGCCGCGGCCGAGCAACTCCAGGGTGCCGACGCTGACCACGATCTGCGACCGCAGCCCGGGCAGGCAGTACGCGGCCGCGCTCGGGTAGTCGACGACGAGCGCGCCTGGCACCTTCGGGTCACCGTGGGCGAGCAGCGTGAGCAGGGCCCGCTGTCGCCGCCTGGCGTGCACGGCCGCGACCGAGACGGCCACGAGCACCCAGCACAGCAACACGAGCAGGACCAGCCCGGCGGCCAGGCAGGTCAGCCGGACGGCGACGATGACCGTCGGCATGCCGCCTTGCGCGCCGAACATGCCGGTCAGCCGCAACACCTCGCCCGAACGGAGCAGGGCACCCACCCGCAGTACCGAGCGCACCACGCCCACGTTGCTGGCCGGCATGGCCAGGCCGATCAGCGTGCCGACGGCGGCCAGGCCCGAGGCCAGGCCGAGCGCCTGCCACAACAAGATGGCCGCGGCCGGCGACCGTCGCGGCCAGCTAGCTTGAGCCAGTGCCGAAGCGCCGAGCGCGCTCCCGATGGCAACTACGGCGAGAAGCGCCGCGTCTTCAAGTCCCGTCATCTCCCTCGCCGCTACCTTCGATCACTTCCAGGGCGTCGCGCAACACTTCCGCCTCGACGCCAGATACGGACTGTGCGAACCGAGTCAATGCCGCCGTCCGGTCACCGGTCTGATCCAGTGCGGTCAGCATGAGCTCGGTCACATAGGTCTCGCGGGTAGCGGCGGGGCGGTAACGCCAGGCGCGCCCATCGCGCTCCCGCCTGGCGAAGCCCTTTTTCGCGAGCCTGTCGAGCACCGTCATTACGGTGGTGTGAGCTAGATTACGCTCGGTCAGCCTAGCACTGACCTCGCGCACGGTGAGAGATGTATCTGTTTCCCAGAGCACGTCCATGATGGCCCGCTCAAGATCACCCAACCGGTTCACGGTCGTCAATGTACCCGCAATACGGCTAATCCAATAGGAAGGACGGCGCGCGATTAACTGTCAGGGTCGGCGAAGCGGGCGAAGGCGCGCAGATTGGCCAGGCTCTCGCCGCGCTTGACCCGCCAGGCCCACTCGCGCCGGATCGCGGAGCCGAACCCGAGCTCGAGCGCCGTGTCGAAGTTCTCGTCGGAGTAGCTGAGCACGCAGCCGAGCAGCCGGTCGATGTCCGCGGTGGAGACGGCGGACAGCGGCAGCCGCCCGGTCAGGTACACGTCGCCCACCGGGTCCAGGGTGAAGTGGACCCCGTACATGCGGCCGTTGCGCTCGAGCAGGAAGCGGTAGAACGCCTCGTGGTTCTCGTCCGGCTGGCGGCAGAAGAACGCCTCCACGCCCAGGCTGTGCTCGCCGACGACCAGCCAGGCCATGGTGGCCAGCTTGTGCTGGCCTTCGAGCTTGACCAGGTAGGCGCCGGGTCGCGGGTTCTCGTACGGCAGGCCGAGCTCGGCCAGGGCCGCCTCGATGGCAGCGGCGGGAGACCCGGGAACTCCGGTCATGCGCGTACGGTCTCGGCAGCCTCGTCCATGGCACCGGTATACACGTCGATCAGCCGGTCGGCGGTGGCGGGCCAGCCGAATCCCGACGCGTGCGCCAGCGCGCCGCGGGACAGTTCCGCGAGCCGTCCGGGCGACGCGACCAGCCCGGAAAGCACCCGCGCCCACACGACCGGATCGTGCCCGTCCACCAGGATGCCGGAGAAGCCGTCCCTGACCGCGGTGCGCAGCCCGCCGACGGCGGCGGCGACAACCGGCGTCCCGCAGGCCTGAGCCTCGAGCGCCACCAGCCCGAACGATTCCGAGTGCGACGGCACGAGCACCACCGTGGCGGCCCGGTACCAGTCGGCCAGCTCACCCTGCGGGCAGGGCGGCTCGAGCCGGACGCGCCCCGAGAGGCCGAGCGTCTCCGCCAGGCCGTCCAGGCGGCCGGGCGCGCCGACCTCGGACCCGCTCGGGCCGCCGACGAAGACGACCACCAGCTTGCCCGCCAGCGCGGGGGAGGACCGCAGCAGCTCGGCCGCGGCGTGCAGCACGACGTCGGGGCCCTTCAGCGGCTGGATCCGGCCGGCGAAGACCAGCACCACCGCGTCGGCGGGCAGCCCCAGCCGGCGCCGCGCCTCCAGAGCAGGCCCGGCCCGGAACACCGACAGGTCCACGCCCGGGCTGACCGTCTCCACCCGCCAGGGGCTGGCGCCGTACAGCTCGACCAGCTGGCGCGCCTCTTCCGCGGTGTTGGCGACCAGCCGGTCGGCGGCCCCCACGACCTCGCCCTCGCCGCGGATCCTGATCTCGGGCTCGGCGTAGTCGCCGCCGGCCAGGGCCAGGTTCTTGACCTTGCCCAGGGTGTGCATGGACTGGATGAGGGGCACCCCCCAGCGCTCCGCCGCCGCGGCGGCGACCTGGCCGGATAGCCAGTAGTGCGCGTGCACCAGGTCGTACCGGCCGGGCGCGTAGTCGGCCTCGGTGCGCAGCACCCCGAAGGTGAACGGGCAGATCTGGCCGGGCAGGTCGTTCTTGTCGAGCTCCTCGAACGGGCCGGCCACCACGTTGCGGACCAGCACGCCCGGCACCAGCTCCACCGCGGCGGGCGTGTCGCGGCAGACCGCGCGGGTGAAGATCTCCACCTCGATGCCGCGGCTGGCCAGCTGCTTGGCCACCTCGACCACGTAGACGTTGAGCCCGCCCGCGTCACCGGTGCCCGGCTGGTCGAGCGGGGAGGTGTGCAGGCTAATGGTCGCGATCCGCCGGGGGGCCACCCGTCGGCGGGCGCGGCTCAGCAGTTCCTGCACGCTCTAAGCAACCCCGTCAAGCCGCCGCCTGTTCCCTCCTCTAGGCTTTCTGGCTATGAGGACGCTGGTACTGCTTCGCCACGGCGAGAGCGAATGGAACTCCAAGGGCCTGTTCACCGGGTGGGTGGACGTCGGGCTCTCCGAGGTCGGCGCGCAGGAGGCCGTGAACGGGGGCAAGCTGCTCGCCCAGTCCGGCCTGCGCCCGGAGGTGGTGCACACCTCGGTGCTGACCCGCGCCATCCAGACGGCCAACATCGCCCTGGAGGAAGCGGGTCTGCTCTGGCTGCCGGTGCGCCGGTCCTGGCGGCTGAACGAGCGGCACTACGGCGCGCTCCAGGGCAAGGACAAGGCCAGGACCAGGCAGGAGTTCGGCGACGAGCAGTTCATGCTGTGGCGCCG
>Ga0187807_1000581_pt1 | contig 11585 bp, 10 predicted proteins | sample NC_wetland_sal_i_4_FD_132432 | JGI IMG/M metagenome (GOLD analysis project Ga0187807, IMG submission 132432) | Wetland sediment microbial communities from Neuse River Estuary, North Carolina, USA - ASW_2 | ecosystem: Environmental > Aquatic > Freshwater > Wetlands > Sediment | place: USA: North...
AGCACCATGATCTTGCCGTCAGGAATCGCCAGGTCCAGCGCATCGAAGCGCTACCCGGATGGGACGGTCGCGGTCGATGCGCTGGACCTGGCGATTCCTGACGGCAAGATCATGGTGCTCGTCGGCCCCAGCGGTTGCGGGAAGACGACGTCGCTTCGGATGATTAACCGGCTGGTCGAGCCGACGGCGGGCCGGGTCCTACTCGACGGCGAGAACGTGGCCGACGTCGATCCGTCCCGGCTGCGGCGCGGTATCGGCTACGTCATCCAGCAGACCGGCCTGTTCCCGCACCGCACCGTCGAGGACAACATCGCAACCGTGCCGCTGCTGAACGGCTGGAACAAGCGGCGCGCCCGGGACCGCGCGCACGAACTGATGGACCTGGTCGGCCTCGAGCAGGCCACCATGGCCCGGCGTTACCCGCACCAGCTGTCCGGCGGCCAGCAGCAGCGGGTCGGCGTCGCCCGGGCGCTCGCCGCCGATCCGCCGGTGCTGCTGATGGATGAGCCCTTCAGCGCGGTCGACCCGATTGTCAGAGCCGCCCTGCAAGATGAGCTCATCCGGCTGCAGGCCGAGCTGCACAAGACGGTGGTGCTGGTCACCCACGACGTGGAGGAAGCAATCAAGGTCGGCGATCTGGTTGCCGTGTTCCGCCCGGGAGGTCACCTCGCGCAAGTCGACACGCCGGAGCGGCTGCTCGGCGCGCCCGTCGATGACTACGTGCGGGACTTCGTCGGTTTCGACCGGGGAATCCGCCGGCTGTCCTTCTTCCCCGCTGCCGGGCTCGACCTGGACACTGACACCGTGCTGCCGGCCACCACCACCATCGCCGACGCGATCGCGGCCGCCAAGCAGGCCGGCCAGACGTGGCTGCTGATTGTCGACGCGGCGGGCCGGCCGCTCGGCTGGGCCGCGGCCGCCGACCTGGAGTCGGCCCCGGCCGGCGCCGCGCTGGCAGCGGTCGAGCTCGCGTCCGTTGGCCACACCTTCCGGCCAGACGCCGACTCGCTGCGCGCGGCCCTGGACGCGACGATCCTGTCTCGCACCGAGCGGGCCGTCGCGGTGGACGATCACGGCCAGGTCATCGGCACGACTAGCTACGAGCGGCTGCGGGACGCCATCAGGGCGGCCGAGGACGCTGCCGATCGTCGCACGGGCGACCGGTCCGCTGACCGGCCGCGGCAGGCCGCGGGCGGGGCGCGCTGACATGCAGTGGTCCTGGATTCCGCAGAACTGGACGATCATCTGGCCGTACACGCTGGATAACGCGCTGCTCGGCCTCGTGCCGCCGCTGATCGGCCTGCTGATCTCGGTGCCGGTCGGCATCGCGTGCGTCGCCAAGCGCTGGCTGTATCCGCCCGTGCTATCCCTGGCGAGCGCCATCTACGCGCTCCCGTCGCTGGCGCTGTTCGTCGTGCTGATCGCCTACACCGGTCTCGGTAACCTCACCGTCATCATCCCGCTCACGCTGTTCTCCCTGTGCGTGCTGATCCCGAACGTGGTCGACGGCTTGCGCAGCGTGTCCGAGCCGGTACGCCAGGCGGCGACAGCCATGGGTTTCACGCAGCTGCGCCGGCTGGTGCAGGTGGAGCTGCCGCTCGCGGTGCCGGTGATCATCGCCGGCCTCCGGGTCGCCGTGGTATCCAGCATCAGCCTGGCCAGCCTCGGCCAGCTGATCGGGGTGAGCAGCTTCGGCTACTTCTTCATCGACGGGCTGCAGCGCGACTTCCCGACCGAGATCTACGTGGGCCTCGCCCTGACCATCCTGCTCGCGCTGATATGCGACCTCATCCTCGTGGGCAGCCGGGCGCTGCTGACGCCGTGGGCCCGTGGTCGCCGCATCGCTCCCAGCCCGCTGACTCCGGGCCCGCCGCCGGCGGTTAGGTGATTGCCCGGTGAGCTTCCTGACGTTTGCCTGGGACTGGCTCAAGTCGCCGCAGCAGTGGCACGGACCGGACGGCATCCCGACCCGGGTGCTGCAGCACCTGGGTTACTCCGGCCTGTCGCTGCTGATCGCGATGCTGGTCGCGGTGCCGCTCGGCCTGCTCATCGGCCACTACGGCCGGGGCGGATTCGTCGCGGTCAACGTCACGAACATCTGGCGGGCCATCCCCACGCTCGGGCTGCTCATCCTCGTGGTCGTGCTGCTGGGACTGGGCGTGCTGGCGTGGCTCATCCCGCTCGTGGTGCTAGCCATACCCCCGATCCTGCTCAACACGTACGAGGGCGTCGTCGGCGTAGACCCGGAGCTCAAGGATGCCGCCCGTGGCATGGGCATGACGCAGTGGCAGGTGCTGTGGAAGGTCGAGGTGCCGGTCGCTGTTCCACTCATCATGCTCGGTCTGCGCACGTCGGCGATCTTCGTGGTGGCTACCGCGACCATCGCCGCCGAGATAGGCGTGGGCGGCCTCGGCCGCTACATCATCGACGGCCTCGCGGCGAACAGCTACGGCGAGGTCGCCGGGGGAGCCGCCGTGATCGTTGTACTGGCGCTGCTGGTCCAGCTCTTGTTCACCGGGCTGCGCCGGCTCGTAGTTCCGGCAGGCCTGCGGTTGCAGGCGCGGAGCTCTCGATAGGAACCGCTGTCCACTCACGATGGAAGGAAATATCCACATGTTGAGACCCAGCACGACGCTGCGCGGGGGCGCGGTCATAGCGATCGCCGCGACAGCATCCCTCGTTCTGGCCGCCTGCGGCAGCTCGAGTCCTAAGTCGAACCCGCTCTCCGGTAGCTCCAGCAAGGGGACTGTCGTGATCGGATCGGCGAACTTCCCGGAGAACGAGCTGCTCGCCGAGATCTACTCGCTCGCGCTCAAGGCCAAGGGCGTCAAGGTCACCGACAAGTTCAACATCGGCGACCGTGAGGTCTACTACCCGGAGATCAAGAAGGGCGCGGTTTCGATCATCCCGGAGTACAACGGCACGCTGCTCACCGTCATCGTGGACCCGACGAGCACGGCGGCCACGACCAGCCAGGTCAACGCTGCGCTCAGCGCGGGCCTGCCGTCGACGCTGGAGATCCTCAACTCGTCGTCGGCGCTGGACAGCGACTCGGTGACCGTCACCCAGGCGTTCGCGACCGCGCACCATCTGACCAGCTCGTCCTCGATCGGTGACCTCGCGCCGTACGCGAGCTCGATGGTCTTCGGCGGTCCGCCGGAGTTCGCGACCCGATCGGACGGCATCGCCGGGCTGCAGAAGAACTATGGCCTCACGTTCAAGAGCTTCGACCCGCTGGATGAGTCGGGGCCGATCACCATCAAGGCACTGCAGGACGGCACGGTCCAGGCTGCGGACGTGTTCACCACGACGCCGCAGATCGTCACCGACCACTTCGTGACGCTGGCGGACCCCAAGTTCAACTTCGCCGCCCAGAACGTGACGCCGCTGGTCTACAAGCCAGCCATGACACCGACCATCGTGGACACGCTCAACGCGATCTCGGCCAAGCTGACCACGGCGGCACTGCTGCAGCTTGACACCGCCGTCGTCGTCAATCATGACAGCTACCAGGCGGTTGCCCAGGGCTGGCTCAAGGCCGAAGGCCTGCCGAGCTGACGTGCCCTGACCGGGCGGATGCTGCCCGGCCCGCGAACTCGCGGGCCGGGCAGCATCGACGCCGGGCCGCGCGCCTGCGGTCAACCGGGGTGCGCCGCCGTTCCCGCATGATCGGGTCCGTGGAGGTGAGCCCGTGGCCGGCACCTACCGGGTCCTGTTCGTCTGCACCGGCAATACCTGCCGCTCGGTGATGGCAGCGCAGGTACTCCGCCGGGAGCTTGCCGACGCCGGGCTGACGGCCGACGTGGCCAGCGCCGGCCTGCGCGTCCGGGCCGAGGGCCAGCCAGCCGACCCGCGCGCCCAGGAGGTGCTTCGCCAGCACGGATACGGGTTCGAGCACCAGACGCGGCAGTTCGACCCGGCCATGCTGGCCGGTTATGACCTCGTGATCGGGCTGGACAGCATGCACGAGTGGGTGCTGCGGCACGCCGCTGCCGACCCCGAGTCGGCGAGCCGGATCAGGCTGTTCGGCAGTTTCGGTGACGGTTCCGGAGCGGGCTGGGACGTGCCCGACCCGGTGACTGGCGGGCTGGCTGATTACGAGCGCGTCCTCGCGCTGGTGCGATCGGCGATGCCGGGCGTGGTGGCTGTGGTTCGAGCCGGCCTCGCCTCCGGCTGAGACCCGGCGTCGCTTTCGGGCCTGGCGGCATGGATGATGAGAGCCATGACAACGCAGTCACGTGTGACCGGTGCCAGGCCCGTCCGCGCGCCGCGTGGTTCGTCGCTGAGCTGCCAGGGCTGGCCGCAGGAAGCCGCGCTGCGGATGCTGATGAACAACCTGGACCCCGAGGTCGCCGAGCATCCCGATCAGCTCATCGTCTACGGCGGCTCTGGCCGTGCGGCGCGTAGCTGGGAGGCGTTCGACGCCATCGTCGCCTCGCTTCGCGACCTGGCGGGAGATGAGACGCTGCTGGTCCAGTCTGGCAAGCCGGTCGGCGTCTTCCGCACCCACGAGTGGGCCCCGCGGGTGCTGATCGCGAACTCGAACCTGGTCCCGCAGTGGGCGACCTGGGAGGAGTTCCGCCGGCTCGAGGCGGCGGGGCTGACCATGTTCGGCCAGATGACGGCCGGGTCGTGGATCTACATCGGCACCCAGGGCATCTTGCAGGGCACCTATGAGACGTTCGCCGCGGTAGCCGCGAAGCGGTTCGGCGGCTCGCTTGCCGGCACCATCACGTTGACCGCCGGCCTCGGCGGGATGGGCGGAGCGCAGCCGCTCGCGGTGACGATGAACGGCGGCGTCGCAGTGTGCGTCGAGTGCGACCCGTCCCGGATCAGCCGCCGGATCGAGCACGGCTACCTGGACGTGGCGGCCGCCGACGTCGATGACGCGGTGCGCCGGGCCGTCGCGGCCGCCGGGGCGGGTGAGGCGCTGTCCATCGGGCTTCTCGGCAACGCTGCCGACCTGGTGCCGCAGTTGCTGCGGATGAACGCGCCGATGAGCGTCGTGACGGATCAGACGTCGGCCCACGACCCGCTCACGTACCTGCCGCGCGGGGTGGAGTTCGAGGACATGGCCGCGCTGCGGGCCGAGGACCCGGTCGGGTTCACCGCCAGGGCGCGCGATTCCATGGCCGCGCACGTCGCGGCCATGGTCGGATTCCAGGACGCCGGCGCCGAGGTGTTTGACTACGGCAACTCGATCCGCGGCGAGGCAGAGCTGGCTGGGTACGAGCGTGCCTTCGCCTTCCCCGGTTTCGTGCCCGCCTACATCAGGCCGCTGTTCTGCGAGGGCAAGGGACCATTCCGGTGGGCCGCGCTGTCGGGCGACCCCGCCGACATCGCCGCGACGGACGCCGCCATCCTTGATCTGTTCCCGGAGAACGAATCACTCGCCAGGTGGATGCGGATGGCCGGCGAGAAGGTCCACTTCCAGGGGCTGCCCGCACGCATCTGCTGGCTGGGCTACGGCGAGCGGCATCTGGCCGGACTGCGTTTCAATGACCTGGTGCGGCGCGGCGCGGTGCAGGCACCCATCGTGCTCGGCCGTGATCACCTGGACTGCGGGTCGGTCGCCTCGCCGTACCGGGAAACCGAGGCCATGGCGGACGGCAGCGACGCGATCGCCGACTGGCCGCTGCTGAACGCCCTGGTCAACACTTCCTCCGGCGCCTCCTGGGTGAGCATCCATCACGGCGGCGGCGTCGGCATCGGCCGGTCCATTCACGCCGGCCAGGTCTGCGTCGCCGATGGGTCCGAACTAGCCGGGCAGAAGCTGGAGCGGGTGCTCACCAACGATCCAGGCATGGGCGTCATCCGGCACGCGGATGCCGGCTACACCCGGGCCGCCGAGGTGGCCGCCGAGCGGGGCGTCCGGGTCCCGATGCACCCGTGATGTTCGCCGACCTGTGGGCCGAGCTGCTGCCGATAGGGCGGGACGACAACACCGGGGGGTACCGGCGGTACGCCTGGACCGAGGCGGACATGACCTGCCGGGCGTGGTTCGCGAGGACCGCGACGCAGCTCGGACTGCGCACCGACTGCGACGGCAATGGCAACCTGTGGGCCTGGTGGGGACGGCCCGGCGAGCAGGCCGCGGTCGTCACCGGAAGCCATCTTGACTCGGTACCGGACGGCGGCGCGTACGACGGACCGCTGGGCGTGGTGTCGGCCTTTGCCGCGATCGGCAGGCTGCGCAGCTCCGGGTTCCGGCCGGCCAGGCCGATCGCCGTCGCCGCGTTCACCGAGGAGGAAGGCGCCCGATTCGGCGTCGCCTGCCTGGGCAGCCGGTTGCTGACCGGCGCGATCGACACAGCCGCCGCCCGGCAGTTGCGGGACGGCGAGGGGATAGCGCTGGCCCAGGCGATGCAGCAGGCCGGCCGAGATCCTAGCCTGCTCGGCCCGGACGACGGGCTCATGTCCGGACTCGGCGCTTATATAGAGCTGCACATCGAGCAGGGCAGCGCGCTAGCCGGGCTCGGAGCCGCCGTCGGAGTGGCGGATCGGATCTGGCCGCACGGCCGCTGGCGGCTCGATTTCACCGGCCGGGCGGACCACGCCGGCACCACCAGGCTGGCGGACCGGCGCGATCCGATGCTGCCGTTCGCGGCGACCGTGCTGGCAGCGCGCGCCACCGCCGAGCGCCTCGGCGCGCTGGCGACTGTCGGAAAGGTCATCACCGAGCCCGGCGCCAGCAACGCGATCAGCGCGGCCGTGCACTGCTGGCTGGACGCGCGGGCGCCGGACGAGGAAATCCTCGACCAGGTGGTGGCCGGGGTGTGGGCCGCGGCGGTCGACACCGCGCGCCAGCACGGCGTGCAGGCCAGCCGGAGCGCGGAGTCGGTCACGCCAGGGGTCAGCTTCGACGCGGTGCTCCGGGACCGGATCGTCGGCGTGCTCGGGGCAGCCGGGTTGCCCGCACCGGTGCTGGCCACCGGCGCCGGCCATGACGCCGGCGTGCTCGCGAGCCGGGTCCCGGCCGCGATGCTGTTCGTCCGCAACCCGAGCGGGGTGTCGCACTCCCCGGCGGAGCACGCTGACCCGGCCGACTGCGAGGCGGGTGTCACCGCGCTCGCGGCCGTGCTCGCCGACCTGGCGGGCGAGTGACCGGCGGGCCCGCCCCCGAGACCGGCGCGCCGGGTGGCGCGGTCCCGGCCGCGCCGGCCAGGGCGTGGCTGGCCGAGCTGGCCTGGTCCCCGGCGCTCGGACTGCGCACCGACGTGCTGATCGAGACGTCCGGGGACCGCATCACGGAGGTAACGCCGGACGCGGAGGTGCCTGCCGGAGCGGTGACCCGGCTGCCGGGGCTTACCATGCCCGGCCTCGCCAACGCGCACTCGCACGCGTTCCACCGCGCGCTGCGCGGCATCACAGAGGCCGCCCGCGGCACGTTCTGGACCTGGCGGGAGCGGATGTACGAGGTCGCTGACCGGCTCGACCCGGACAGCTACCTCGCGCTCGCCACCGCCGTGTACGCAGAGATGGCGCTCGCCGGCGTCAGCTGCGTCGGCGAGTTTCACTACCTGCATCACGGGCCCGGCGGGACGCCATACGCGGATCCGAATGAGATGGGACGGACGCTGATGGAGGCCGCCAGCCGGGCCGGCATCCGGATCACCCTGCTGGACGCCTGCTACCTGTCCGGCGGCCTGACGGCCGACGGCCGGCCGCAGCCGCTCGAGGGGACACAGCTGCGGTTCGGTGACGCCGACGGCGCGGCCTGGGCGGCAAGGACGGACGCACTCGGCGCGGATGCCGTCGGCAGCATCGGCCCGAACGCCCGGCTCGGCGCGGCGATCCACTCGGTCCGCGCGGTGCCGCCTGAGCAGATGCCGGAGGTCGCCGTCTGGTCACACCGGTATGGCGCGCCGCTGCACGCGCACGTCTCCGAGCAAGTGGCGGAGAACCGGGCCTGCCTGGCCGCCTATCGCGCCACGCCGGCCGAGGTGCTGGCCGAGGCTGGGGCGCTCGGGCCGCGTAGCACCGCGGTGCACGCGACGCACCTGATTACCAGCGACATCGTGCTACTCGGCGGCAGCCGCTGCCATGTCTGCCTCTGCCCCACGACCGAGGCCGACCTGGCCGACGGCATCGGGCCAGCCCGGGCGCTCGCCGACGAAGGCAGTCCGCTGACCTTGGGCAGCGACAGCCACGCGGTGATCGACCTGCTGGAGGAGGCGCGCCGGGTCGAGCTCGGCGAGCGGCTGGCGAGTCAGGAGCGCGGCCACTTCACCGCGGCGGAACTGGCCGCCGCGGCGTCGACCGTCGGGCACGCGAGCCTGGGCTGGCCCGATGCCGGGGAACTCGCGGCCGGCGGGCTGGCGGACTTCGTGACGGTCGGACTCGACTCGCCGCGAACCGCGGGCGCGACGAAGTCCTTGGCCCTGGAATCGGTCATCTTCAGCGCCTCGGCCGCGGACGTCCGGTACCTGGTCGTCGGCGGCCGCGAGGTGGTGACAGGTGGCCAGCACGCCCTCGTTCCCGACGTGCCGGCCGCGCTGACGGCCGCGATCGGCGCCGTGTTGCACTGAGGTCGCTGGTAGCTGGGGTGGCAGACGGCGCGGCTAGCCGTTGCCGGGCGTGTACGCCGGCGGCAGGCCCGAGCAGATGCTCGCGCCGGCGTTCCTCGTCTGCACCGCCGTGGCGCTCGAGCTGGGTGCCGGCGCCGCTGGCGGCGCTGGCGTGCTCGTGGCCTTAGCGCCGCTCGGAGCCTTGGTGCTGCTCGCGGTTGGCTGCGGGACCGCCGTCTGGGAAACACCGGCGAAGTTGGCGCCCAGGATCAGCGTGACCGGGCCCGGCGTGCCAGCCTGCGGGGCGGGCTCCGCCAGGGTGTTCTGCCCCGACGGGAACGACGCGAGCGCCGTCCCCAGCGTGTAGGCGCTGTCGGCCTGCGCCAGCCCGGCATAGTCAACCGTCGTCGTCGACGTATACGGCGCGTCACCGGTGCCGATGACGTCGAAGCCAAGCGCGGTCAGTTGCTGCGCAGTCTGCGCGGCCAGCCCGGCCCGTCCGGTGGCGTTCAGCACCTTGACCTGCACCGAGTGGTACGGCTGCGTCGGCAGCGCACCGGTCCAGAGCTGCCCGGTGTTGATCATCTCGAACAGCACGTCGTCCTGCGGCTCGACCGGCATCAGGTGCTCGGAGTAAGCCGGGTAATCGTAGGTGTCCACGGTCGTCGGCATCGTGACGAGCGTCACGTTCGCCGACTTCAGGTGCACGAGCGACTCGGCCAGGTGCAGCAGGGAGGAAGCCGAACTGAGTCCCTGGTCGACCGTCAGCGCCTGGGTCGCGGTGTTGGCGATGCCTAGCAGGGTCGGGATGTTCGACAGCAACCCGCTCGAGTTGACCTTCTGGATGACCGAGGAGATGAAGGCCTGCTGCAGCTGGATCCTGGGCAGGTCGCCCCCGGCGTCCGCACCGCTGCCGACGGTGTGCCTGGTCCGGACGTAGGCCAGGGCCTGGTCGTAGGTCACCGGGTGCACGCCGGGGCTGAGGTCCAGGCCCGATCGCACGTCGTGGTAGCCAGGCCCGGGCGGAACGCACACGTCCACGCCGCCGAGCTGGTCCACCATCGTGCGGAAGGAGTTGAAGTCGAACTCCACGAAGTGGTCGAGCTGGATGCCGGTCAGGTCCTCCACCGTAGACACCGCGCAGGTCGGACCGCCGATGTTCAGGGCGCCGTCGATGATCGCGCCCGGTGGATACTGCTGGGCTGGCCACGTCCCGGTCCCGATGTACGCGCGCTCCTGGCAGGCAGGCTGATACACGAAGGTGTCTCGCGGGATCGAAAGGATGATCGCGTGCGTGTGGGTGGGGTCTAGGTGCACGAGCAGCAGGTTGTCGGAGTTGCTCACACCCGGGGTGGCGTCGTACCCGTAGTTGCCGGCCTGGCCGAGCCGCACCTGCGAGCCCAGGATCAGGATGTTCAGCGCCCCGTAGACGGTCTTGCCGGACAGGTGGCCGACGTTGACCTTGGTGATGTTGCCGTCCAGCTGCCGGTACACCATGAAAGCGCCGATCCCCGCGACCACGGCGACCACGGCGACGAGCGTGGCGATGACGTAGCCGGCCTTGGCCAGCACAGACGTGCCGCGCCCGCTGCGTCCCGACGGCCTGCCGCTAGCTGAACCGCCGCCTCGCATCTGCCCTCCGTCCGGCCTGAGACCTTGGCTCTCGGCCGCCGCGGCAGGCGGTCGTCCGCCCGGCGCCGGCGTCTGCCGCAGTCGGCATGCATGCTATCCGCACCCCGGCAATGCTTTCCGACTCTTTGCTGTCGGCTGGAGAACAAGTGGCCCGGCTTTACGCCCCGTCCCGACCGCCAGCCCGGGCCAGCCGCCCGCGTCGTCAGTCGGCTCCGGATGTCGTCAGCTGCAGGCGGACAGCGGCTGTCACCCTGGCCTCGTCGTCCGTGCTGAGCAGGTCAAGCAGTGCCCCGCGGAGCACCGCGAGCACCAGCGTCCGGTCGGCGAGACCGGCCGGTGTGTCCCGCACCTCGGCCTGCTGCACGTCCGCTAGCAAGTCCAGCCAGTCGTCGACGCTCGCCCGCGCAAAACCCGCCCAAGGTCCGTCCGGCTCGCTGAGGCTACGCGCGTAGCCGTCTAGCCACAGCCGCAGCAATGGCCGCCTGGCCTCGTCGGAAAGCCAGGACCAGGTGCGCAGCGCCGCGTCCCGCAGCCCTTCTGGCCGCGGGGCCTGGCGAAGCTCCGCCAGCAGTGCGATCTCCTCGGACCTGGCTCGGCCGAGGAGCGCTCGGACCAGACCGTCCCTGCTGCCGAACAGGTAAATGAGGACCCGCGGGCTGGACCCGATGGCCGCGGCGATCGGACGGAGCGTTATGTCGGTGCGGCCGCGCTGCGCCGCGTACCGATAGGCGAGCTCGAGTAGCTCGACTCGCCGGGCCGAGGCGGGCAGTTCCTGGCCGGTCTTGGGGTTGCTGGCCATCTGCGTACTATGCCAGACTGAAACAGTCGTTTCAGTAGCTCGGCCGGGAGGTGCAGTGGGCGACACGGATCGACGGGTATGCATCCGCCGGACTGGCGAGCCAGGCGACCTCGGCTGGATGATCAAGGCCCATGGCGAGGTGTACGCGGCTGAGTACGGCTGGGACGCTAGCTTCGAGGCGCTGGTCGCGCGCATCGTCGCCGATTTCGCGGTGCAGGCAGACCCGACGAGGGAAGCGGGCTGGATAGCGGAGGTCGACGGCGAGCGAGTGGGCTGCGTCCTCTGCACGGCGGCGAGCGAGGTTACGGCGGAACTACACGTCCTGCTGACTCTGCCGGCCGTGCGCGGCCGCGGCGTCGGCCGCGCGCTGGTGCGCACCTGCATGGAGTTCGCGACGGCAGCCGGCTACCGGCAGATGGAACTGTGGACCAACGACGTGCTCACCGCGGCGCGGCGGATCTACCTCGCCGAGGGGTTCCGGCTTACCGGTAGCGAACCGCACCGTAGCTTCGGGGCAGACCTGGTGGGCGAGACCTACGAGGTCGACCTGACCGCGGCGACCGTGGCCGGAGGCCGCCTGTCGCCGTGTGGCACGATGCGCGGGTGAGCGTGCTGATCACCAACATCGGCGAGCTGGTCACGAACGC
>Ga0187807_1000582_pt1 | contig 11581 bp, 8 predicted proteins | sample NC_wetland_sal_i_4_FD_132432 | JGI IMG/M metagenome (GOLD analysis project Ga0187807, IMG submission 132432) | Wetland sediment microbial communities from Neuse River Estuary, North Carolina, USA - ASW_2 | ecosystem: Environmental > Aquatic > Freshwater > Wetlands > Sediment | place: USA: North...
CAGCCAGCACGCTCATCGTCTGCCGCATCGGGCTATAAGAGGCCGGCTGCAGCGCGTCGGCAATCAGCCAGCCCCCGACCAGGACAACAGGCGCCAGCAAGGCCGTGCCTACCGCCCAGCCAGCGACCGGCCGACCACCCCGCTGAAGCCCGCAGGGATCGGCTGGCAATGGTTCAGCGACGGCCGAAGCCGGGTCCGGGCGTGCCTGATCCCGTCCTGATCGGCTGCGCGCGGGGTCTGGACGCACAAGCTGAGTCATGGCGCCTCCAGGGCCACGTTGACTCGGGCTGCCGCAGGGAGGCGCTGTTGGCCCTTAGGCGGCGCTGTCTGCCCCGGATCGGGGCAGACAGCGCCGTAAAGACCCGATATCCGGTGCGTTCCGGCCTCACTCTGGCAACCAGCCAGCGTTCAGGACAGCACGACACGGGCCAGGGCTATTCCTTCTGCCGGCAGTTCCCTGCGCGGGCCGTGGCGCGGGCAATCTCCAGTGACAAAGGGCGACACTGGCGTACAGGACAAGGACGTGCCGGGCACCCTGGTTCCGCAGGTTGTCGGAGTGGTCAGTGGCCAGACCGACCCGTAGGCACGGGCCAAGCTGTCGATGGGCAGAGTTGTCCATCTGAGTCGCGCTGAGTCCGACTATCTACAGCTGTGCGCGGACATACAGCGGACAGCGTCCGCGATCATGACGCGTGCATCGAGCGGCTGATGTGCCATAGATTGGGCGGCTGGGAGTTTGGCTGACGAAGACGCCGACCCCCTGTGGCTGCCGCAGTGACGGGCTGAAGACTGGCACCCGCGCCGCCAAGATCTTCACGATCTCCGAAGGCACGTCGGAGATCTAGCGCGTGATCATCGGCAGGACCCGTGACCGGGTTCGACGCGCGTTGATAACCGCAGGTCATGGCGCTGCAGGTCCTGAACTGGGCCTTGAACTGCAATTTTGACCGCTAGCCGTTTGCCCGTTATTCCTGGTCAGTTCCAGCCAGTTCTCAACCGCGTGCTGATTGGTGCTGACCCCCCTAAGGCTTAGGGTGCATCGTTACGCGCTCGGAAGCGCGCATGTGGGGAGGGGTCCGCGACGCTCGTGCTAACCCGGATGGCCTCTGACTGCCCCACTGGCGCCGGCACCCGGACCGCCCTGGATGCCGCCATGGCCAAAGCAGCCGAACTCGGCGTCCTGCAGGCAGTGGCGATCGTCGACGACGTCGGCCTGCTCGCATCGTTCGCCAAGCTGCCAGAATTGACCCTGGCACTGGGGGTATCCGCCTGGCGACGGAATCGTCGTAGGAGGCGTCGGCACCAGCGGCAACTCGGCCCGACCAGGACAAGGGCGTGGCCCATGACGTCGCCGTCGCCCTGACACAACCGGGCGTCGTGCCTGCCCCGGCAGATCCACAGCACGGCGCGATGACCGACAAACGACCGTGGCGACAATGAGCTTGTCGCCCGTTAGGAGCAATCATGACAACTGAGGCACGTGACCCGCAGCAGCCGAGCGCCGGCGTGGTGACCATGGCGCGGGACGGGAGACTGGCAGGGCGCTGGAAGCTGGATCCCCGCGCATCCCGGGTGGATTTCCGGGTCCGGCATTTCTGGAACGCGATCACGGTACGCGGCTGGTTCGACCAGGTCGAAGGCGAGGGCACGGTCGAACCCGACGGCACGATCACCGGCCAGCTGGTCATGGTCGCCGCGTCGCTGAACACCAAGAACAAGCAGCGGGACAAGCACCTGCGCTCGGCGGACTTCTTCGACGCGGACAAGCACCCCCATGTCGTGCTCACGGTGCGCCAGGCCGAGCTGACCGCTGACGGCCGGCTCACCGCGGAAGGCACGCTGGAGGCGGGCGGCACCGCTGAGCCGGTTACCGTTACCGCTGATGTCGTCGAGGCCAGCGCGGAAGCGGTGACGCTGCGCGCTGAGCTGGCCGTCGACCGCAGCCGGTTCGGGATGACCTGGAGCCCGCTGCGGATGGCCGCGATGCAGGCCACCGGAACTGTCACTGCCCGGTTCATCCGGGTGCCTGTGGGGAACCCGTAGCCTATGGTGCCTGCCCCGCCGGTCCCTATGCCGCGCCGGGTCTTGGCGATCAGCCCGCTCACCATGGCAGCGAACACGAAGGCCATGGCCGCCGGACCGCGAGCGCTCCAGTGCGCGCACGCCCCGCTCGGCCGTATTCGTCTCTGCCTTCCCCACGTGGCCTGCCCGGGCCGGGTTCGGCAGGACACCATTTAGCTAACGCCTGGACCAACTCAGGCGTGCCGTAGGTCGTTGTGCCTAATGCAGGAAAGCGCAAGATGAGCCGCGCCGTCCGGTGGCAATGCGCCAGGTTCTGCGCTGGCTCGCGCGCGAGACGAGCCCCTGGATCTCCCTGAAGCTCGCCCAGTTTGAGATTGGCCACGGGCTCAGGAGGCTGTCGAGAACGGCCGCACGCAGGTGGTGGCTGGCGTGTGTTCCGGCACGCCCTCCGCTGCGCTGGTGCTCGCTGTCAGAAGCTAGCCGCCTGTCCCTTCGCCGGCGCGGTGCCATGGCTCGCCTGTTAGATGCACGATCCGCCGGCGGGCAGGCAGTCGCCGGATTGGCTGGCGGCAAGCCGCTGACCAACCTGGCCGCCGCAGCGCTAACCGCGGCGGGGCCGGGCCGGTTCCGGCTCAGCCCGCCGCTCAGCCGGCGCCTCACAACGGTGGCCGCGGCAGGCGGCGCGCTGCTGGCGGCCGGGTCGCTCGCCAAGATGCTCACCGCAGCCCGCGATCAGGCCAGTGAAGCCAACCCGGCGACCCGCGCGGAGGTTGCGCCTGATGCCGCCCGCAGCTCCGCATCAGACGGGAACGGCGAACCCCGCGTCGATTAGGCGACCCGGGGCTGGCCACGTCAGTGGCGTTCCGGGGCGCTGTGTCGGCTGGCTACACTCCGGCTATGAAGGCAGCGGTCTGCACCAGGTACGGCCCGCCCGAAGTGGTTGCGATCTCAGAAGTGGAGAAGCCGGCCACAACGGACAACGGGCTGCTCGTCAAGGTCCACGCGACGACGGTGAATCGGACAGACTGCGCCTACCGGGCTGCCAAGCCCTTCTTCATGAGATTCCTCACCGGCCTTATCAGGCCACGGTCGACGGTCCTGGGCACTGAGTTCGCAGGCGTGGTCGAGACGATCGGCAGCGGCGTCACGTCGTTCGGGGTCGGCGACAAGGTCTTCGGATACAACGAGGGCTCGTTCGGCGCTCATGCCGAGTACATATCGGTTCCCGAGGACGGCTCGGTCGCGACCATGCCGGCCAACGTGACCTACCAGCAGGCTGCTCCCAGTACGGAGGGTGCGCATTATGCCCTCTCCCACATCAGGGCGGCGAAGATCCACAGCGGCCAGGACATCCTGGTCTACGGCGCGAGCGGCGCCATTGGCTCAGCGGCGGTCCAGCTGTTGAAGAGCCTGGGCGCCAACGTGACCGCAGTCTGCGGCACCGACCACACGGAACTGGTCCGGGGCTTGGGCGCCGACAGAGTCATCGACTACACGGCCGAGGACTTCACCAAGGACGAGCAGAAATACGACGTAGTCCTCGACTCGGTAGGCAAGAGCTCCTTCAGCCACTGCAGACCGCTCCTGAAACCGCGCGGAATCTACATCTCCTCGGAGCTGGGTCCGCTGGCCCAGAATCCGGTGCTGGCGCTGATCGCCCCGTTGCATGGCGGCAAGAAGGTCATGTTCCCCATTCCGAAGCACGACCAGCTGATGGTCAGGCATTTCAGCAAGATGATCGAGTCCGGAGAGTTCAGGCCGGTCATCGACAGAACGTATCCGCTGGATCAGATCGTCGAGGCCTACAGGTACGTCGAGACCGGGCAGAAAACCGGCAATGTCGTCATCAGCCTTCAGAGTTCCCGCTAACGTCAGTCGTCGGCGGCACACCCGGCCCTGTTGTCTCCACTTCGACCGACGCTGGGAGCAACATGCGATGGCCGCGGACTCCAGGCCAACGTAAGAAGAGTTCAGCCAAGGTGCGAGCTTGGCGACCGCAATCTGCACCTTTCTTCTTCTGGATTAGGAATTACCGTCCAGTGCTGATCGTCCGTACTGGTCTTTTGGCCTGCTCAGCCGCTGCCGCTAGCCTGTCACCGACTGCGCTAGAAAAAGATCTATGAGAGTGGAAATGACTGTTCGGATCTGCGCACGGCCCCTGGGAAGCGCCTTCGGCGGACTCGACTGCCGGGCTCGAATCTTGACACTCAGCGGACCGCGGATGGGCACCGATGGTGAGCACGGGGCGGAAGGACAGGAGTAGATGCCGGCCGACCGCCGCGCAAGCCGTAGCACTGAGATCCCGGAGCGGAGGCACTGGCTGCACCCCGACCCTGAGGTCAGGCCATCGCCGATCGCCGGGCTTGGCGTGTTCGCATGGGCTTCAATCAGTCCCAGTACCGTCGTCGCTCGGGTGGACGGGCAGCTCGTCGGGCAGCTCACTCACTACAGCAATCACTGCTGCGATCCGAACCTGTGGTGGATCACGCTGACACGCTGGCGTCCCGGCGTCCTATCGCAGCCGGTGCCGAAGTCACCAGTGATTACGGCACGAGCACCGGTGAGGCTGATTTCGCCATGCCCTGCTTGTGCGGGTCAGCGATGTGCCGGTGGACGATCACCGGCAATGACTGGTGCCGTGATGACTTGCGTGCCAGATACCAGGATCACTGGATAGCTGTACTCAGCAAACGCATCCGGCAGCGATAACGTCGCGTGCGCCGCGCACCTGGGACTGGGCCATGATGCGGAACATGACGATGACTTTAGGCCAGGGCGAACCGGCCGCCGGGCCGTGGCAAGTCGTGCCCTTGGCCCGGCTCGTCGGCATGCTCCGTCCTGGCGACAGCGCACGAGCGGGGCGGCCCTGGGTCCAGTCCGACATGGCCGAAGCAGAGCGGCGCGGCATTGAACACGACGGCGGCGATACGGCGGCCGTCTCGTTCTGGCACCTGTGGATGGCGGAGGAGCTGTCGTTTCATGGCCCGGCAGCGACCGTGGACACGGGCGAAGGTGATCGCGGCGGGCACGCCGGCCGTTTCTTACGATCCGGCGAACGAAGTGGTCATAGCCGAAGCTGACAGCCGATCGCCGGCTCCGTAGCTTCCCGTCCTCAGGACGACCTCGCGGGCGTCCTGAACATCCAGATCTCTGCGGCAATCAGTGGCCTAAATGCCGTCGGCGTACAGATCAGGCGGGAGTGCGTGCGGGCGGCCCGAGGCTGGTGCCGCGTTGTGAGCGGCTGGTGAAGGGTTGTCGCGGCCGGGGCGGATGGCTGGCGTGGTGGCTGAGCTGGCCGGCGATCTTCAATGCTGACCGGAATCCGGTGCGTCGCCGGCGGGTGCGGCGCGGGGTTCGCTATGCCTCGTCGGAGTTGTGTTCAGTCCGGGGGCGGGGTGAAGGCGGTGCCAGCGGCGGCCTGGAGGAGTTCTGCTATCCGGAGCAGCCGCAGGTCGGAGAGATAGGGCCCGATTACCTGGACGCCCACGGGCAGGCCGGCTGGGGTGGGCCCGATCGGCAGGGTCACGACGGGGAGCAGGACAGCTCCGATGGCGCCGCACCATGCCATCGCGATCAGGTGGGGGACCGCGGTGCCGTCGATGTCGAGCACCCGGTCGGTGATCGGGCGGTCGGTGTCGTGCGGGAACGCGGTGGTCGGCATGACCGGCGCGAGCACACAGTCGTAGCTCTGGAACAGGGCTGCCCAGGCTCCGCGCTGGCGCTGGCGGTCGGCGTTGGCGCGCGCCCACGACCGGTAGCGGCTCGCCAGCGCCCGTCCCGCGATGAGCATCGGGTCGTCGCCGGGGACCGCCTCGAGCTCGGCGAAGGCGGCGAAGTCCTCGTCGGACAGCCCCGTCCCGATGATCGGCAGCACGAGCTCCTGCCAGGACCGCAGGCCGTCGGCGAGCGACACCGGCAGCGGCACGGCGTCGACCTGAACGCCGGCGCCGGCGAGCCGGCCTGCGAACCCATCCAGGCTCGCGCGGACGTCGCGGGCCACCGGCAGCAGATCGCTGCCCTCGGCGAACACGGCCGCCACCCGGACGGCCGTCACGTTGCCGATCTCGGGTCCGGCATCGAGGCGCAGGTGCCACCCGGCGGCGTCCTCGGGAACCGGGCCCGCCACCACGGTCAGGGCAGTGCGGAGATCTTCGAGGCTGCGCGCGAGCGGGCCGCCGCAGTTGACGTCGGTTTCGACCAGGCTTCCCGGCGGCCCCGGAATGTGGCCGCGGCTGGGCACCACGCCCCACGAGGGCTTCAGCCCGTAGACGCCGTTGAAGTGCGCGGGATTGCGGATCGAGCCGCCGATGTCGCTGCCCAGCTCCAGCGGCGTGAGCCCGGCGGCGACCGCTGCCGCCGCGCCGCCCGACGACCCCCCTGCGGTGCGGGTAACGTCCCACGGATTGCGGGTGAGCCCGTACACGTCGTTGAACGTCTGGAAGTCGCCGGCATACAGCGGAGTGTTGGACTTGCCGAAGATGATGCCCCCGGCTGCCTTCAGCCGCCCGACCGCCAGCGCATCCCCTGCGGGCACGTGCCCGGCCAGCTCGGCAGCGCCGGCGGTGGTGACCAGGCCCTCGGTCTCCCACACGTCCTTCACCGTCATCGGCAGCCCGTGCAGCGGCCCGGCCGCCTCGCCGCGGGCTATTGCCGCATCGGCCGCCGAAGCGGCGGCCCAGGCCCGGTCGCCATCCAGCGCCACGATGGCATTGAGGGCGGGATTGCGCTGCTCGACGCGGGCCAGGACATGGCCGAGCAGCTCCCTGCTGGACAGTGCCCGGTCCCGCATAGCCCCGGTCAGTTCAGTGGCCGTGGCGTAATCGAGATCCATGCCAGGACATTATCGGTTTCACCGCGTTCCTGCTGACGCGTCAGCGTTCGAGCCAGCAGGCGTAGCACCAGCCACGATCTTCCCACCGGGTCAGCATCGGGTCATCTGGCTGGCCCTGTGATCGAGCGGCCCACCGGACAGCAGGACCCTGGCCAGCGTCAGCTGCCCCCGCGCCTTATGACCCTGACTCGTTCTGGGCCAGGGTCGAGCGGCAGATCGCGGGCTCCGGCGCGCAAGGGACGTTCCAGCGGCCGACCGGATTCGCGAACAACACGCTGATGTGGGCTGGCCAGGTCCGCGCCGGGGTCGTCCGCTGGCCCTACGGCGCGGCGGTCCGGTCGCTCATTCACGAACGGGATCTGGCCGCGGTAGCTGTCCTGGCGCTCACCGAGGGCGGCCACGCCGGCAGGCGCTATCTGCTGGCCGGCCCGCAGGCCATCAGCCAGCAGGTCGAGACCATCGGCGAGGCGATCGGGCGGCCCGTTCGCTGGGAGGAGGCGCCGCGCGAGGAAGCGAGGCCGCAGCTGGCCGCCCTCGGCGATCCGGCGTCCGCGCGACCCGAAGACAGCCGTGGCGCGAGGCGACCGAACTGTGCCCCGAACCGCGTCGACAACCGCACCGTCGACGAGGAGACGTACCTGGAGGACTTCGCCCGCGCAGTCGAGCTGGCAGGACTGCCGCCGGAGTTCATCCCACCTCCCCGCGCCACCGCTACGCCTCCACCGCCCTGGCCAAGGGCATCCCGATCACCGAGGTCTCCCGCTGGCTCGGCCACAAGAGCTCCTGGTGGAGAAGCGATCGGTTCTCCGCAAGGGATCGGCCGGCCCCGCCGGTTATGCCAGCAGTGTCGGCAGCGGCAACATGCAGATCAGCACGCCCGGCAGACCACGGCGATGCTTTCTCCCGCCGGGGCTGGCTGCTCGGCGGGCACGCGGGCCTCGTAGAGTAGTCGGCCATTGGGACGGCGAGGTAGCACCCGCGGTCGGCCGGGTCGATGAAGATCACCTCGTTGGCGTGGATGGTGTCGGCGTTTGCGGGCGGGCGCAGTTACCGATGTGTCGTAGGTGGACGCTAGACGGCCCGATAAGGGTGGTCAGCCGGCTGTCCCGGGTGTTCGATGGCGCTGCGGTCTTGCGGCCATGGGCGCACGTCGTCTCTCGTTAGCCGGCGGGTGTCACGATGCTCCAAGGTGAGGCCGCGGACAGGGGCACGATTGTGGCGCCGGGCCGATCCGGGCGTCCGGCAGGAGGAGACATCTCGATGACGACACCGGCAGCCCCGCAGCCTCAGCCGGCCAGGGCGCGGACGCTGCACCTGTGGGATCTGCTGAAGCGCCCGCTCACGGACAGGGAAGGCGAGTCGATCGGGCGGCTGTCCGATGTGATCGTGCGGTGGCGCGGTGCTGAGCTGCCCCTCGTGACGGGCCTGGTCGCTGCGGTCGGCGGACGCGAGGTGTATGTGCCGGTCGAGCAGGCCACTGCGGTCGACGCTGCGGTGCTCAGGCTTACGAGCAACGTGCTTGACCTGCGCAGGTTTGAGCGGCGTGATGGTGAGGTGCTGCTTCGGGCTGACGTGTTGGGGCACCGTCTTATCGACGTGGGGAGCGCGCGCCTAGTTAAGGCAACCGATCTTGAGCTTCAGGAGCGGAACGGCGACTGGGTGCTGGCCGGCGTTGACACGCGCCGGCGGTCCCGGCGGCTGTTCGGCGGACGCGGAGCCGGAGCCGGTCAGGCCGGCGGGCAGTCTTTCCGCGACTGGGCCGAGTTCGAGCCGCTGATCGGCCACTCGGGCAGCGCGCTGCTGCGCGGCCCGTTTGCGCGAATTCGCCGGCTCAAGCCGGCCCAGATCGCGGACCTCCTGGAGGAGGCGTCGAAGGACGAGGAATCGGAGATTCTCAGGCACGTCCGCGCCGATCCGGAGCTGGAGGCCGATGTCTTCGAGGAACTTGACGAGGACCTGGCGGCCCGCCTGCTGGGCGCCAGGACAGACGAGGACATTGCCGCGGTCCTGGGCAGGATGCGCGCGGACGACGCTGCCGACGCGGTCGCCGAGCTGCCGCAGTCCCGCCGCCAGCCGGTACTGGATCTCCTCCCGGCAGGCCAGCGCACCAAGGTCCTGACCCTGATGGGATTCAACCCGGCAAGCGCGGGCGGCCTGATGGGCGTCGACTTCGTCGCCGTGCACCCGGAAGCGCGAGTGCAGGATGCCCTCAGTGCCGTCGCGAGCTCCCCCTCCTTGCAGCCTGAGGCGCTGACCAGCGTGCACGTCATCGACAAGCGCGGGCGGCTCAGCGGCGTCGCCCGGGTGGTTGCGCTGCTGCAGGCTGACCAGTCGGCCGCGGTCAGCGATATTTGCGACGATGACCCCGTCCGGGTCGGGCCAGGAACCGACGTGGTAGATGTCGCGGTGCTGATGAGTGACTACAACCTGATCACGGTGCCGGTGGTCGACGAGCGCCGGACCATGATCGGCATCATCACCGTGGATGACGTGCTCGAGGCGACCCTGCCCAGTGACTGGCGGCGGCGGGAGGCAGCGGAGCCGCCTGATGCCCATCACGGCGACTCGTCGTGACCGGCGCCGACGAGACCGAGCGCCCCGCTGTACCGGGAGACGCGGCCAGGCCGGCCGTTCCCGAGCCTGTCGTTCCCGGTCGTGTCCTCGCGGCGCCGAGCGCGGTGCTCGATGAGGCGCATGTCGGTGACATCGAGGGCGCGCTGGGCCGGATCAGGCTCGGTGATGACGCGAGGCGCAGCGGCTGGCGGCGGCGGCTGGTCACCTTCCTCGCGATCGTCGGCCCTGGGCTGATCGTGATGGTCGGTGACAACGACGCCGGCGGAGTGGCCACGTACGCGCAGGCCGGGCAGAACTACGGCTACAGCCTGCTCTGGGTGCTGCTGCTGCTCATCCCGGTGCTGATCGTGAACCAGGAGATGGTGGTCCGGCTGGGCGCGGTGACCGGCGTCGGTCATGCCCGGCTGATCATCGAGCGGTTCGGCAAGTTCTGGGGTGCCTTCAGCGTCGGCGACCTGTTCCTGCTGAACTTCCTGACCATCGTGACCGAGTTCATCGGCGTGTCGCTGGCGCTGCGTTACTTCGGCGTCAGCCCGTACGTGTCGGTGCCGGTCGCGGCGGCGGTGCTGGTCGCGATCGCCGTCAGCGGCAGCTTCCGGCGCTGGGAGCGCGCCATGTTCCTGTTCATCGCCGCCAGCCTGGTGCTGCTCCCGCTGCTGCTGCTCTCCCATCCGCATTACGGCTCGATCGGCTACCACTTCGTCGTGCCCGGCATCCAGGGCGGCGTCAGCTCCGACGCGATCCTGCTCATCATCGCGATCGTGGGCACCACCGTCGCGCCGTGGCAGCTGTTCTTCCAGCAGTCCAACGTCATCGACAAGCGGATCACGCCCCGGTTCATCGGCTATGAGCGGGCCGACACCTCGCTGGGCGCGGTTGTGGTGGTCGTGGGCGCGGCGGCGATCCTCATCGTGGCTGTCTTCGCGGTCCGCGGCACCGGCCTGGCCGGCCATTTCACCGACGCGCTCGGCGTCGCCAATGCGCTGGGCGCGAGCAGCCGGGCGCTCGGCGCCCTGTTTGCGATCGTGCTGCTGGACGCCAGCATCATCGGCGCGGCGGCAGTCACCCTGTCCACCAGCTACGCGTTCGGCGACGTCTTCGGCATCAGGCACTCGCTGCACCGCAAGTTCCGCGATGCCAGGCCGTTCTACGCCAGCTACGGCGCGATGATCGCGGTGGCTGCGGGCATCGTGCTGATTCCCGGCGCGCCGCTCGGCCTGCTCACCACCGCCGTGCAGGCACTTGCGGGGGTGCTGCTGCCCAGCGCGAGCGTGTTCCTCCTGCTGCTGTGCAACGACCCGCAGGTCCTCGGCCCGTGGATGAACCACCGGTGGCTGAACATCCTCGCCAGCGTGATCATCGGCGTGCTGCTGGCGCTGTCCGGCACCCTGGTCGTGACGACGCTGTTCCCCGGCTTCAACTCAGCTCAGGTCGCGATCTGGCTCTCGCTCGCTCTCGTTGCCGGGACCGCCGCGGCCGGCGGCTGGCTCTGGCTCACCCGCGACCGTCGGCCACAGCCGCCGCCGCACCCGCGAGCGGTGATGTCGCGGGCCCAGCGGCAGAGCTGGCGGATGCCGCAACTGGCGCTGCTCAAGCCGGTCGCCTGGTCGCCGGGCACCAAACTCGGCATCGCGATGCTGCGCGGCTACCTGGTGATCTCCGTCCTGCTCCTGGTCGTTAAGGCCGTCCAGCTCGGCGGCGGCTGAACCCCGGGGCCACGGCGCCAGCGATGCCCCGCCGTCGCGGTCTAGTGCCCGATGGCGAGCTGGAGCATCTTGGCGATGACCAGGATCATCGCGACCGCGAGGTAGAGCCGCAGGGCGGACATGCCGATCTTGCGGCCGGAGACATGACTGGGCGCTGCAGCAGGTCGAGCGGCGCGCCGGAAAGCAGCACGATCGTGGTCCGCCGGAATCGGCGCTGCCTCGAGGAAGGATAGAGAGGGAACTGCCCGGCTGGCAGCCAGACCGCCTCAGGCTGACCAGGAGCAGGGAGACGCCCTGGAGCCGGGCCCCAGGCAGTCTGGCGGAGGCGCCAGCAGCATGCCCGAAGCGGCTGATGCCGCGAAGCCGGGGGTTAATAAGCCGAGATTCCAGCCGCCTGGGCGTTGACTGCGTGTCTGGCCGCCGTGTTGCTAGCCGGCCGCGGTTACGG
>Ga0187807_1000585_pt1 | contig 11539 bp, 9 predicted proteins | sample NC_wetland_sal_i_4_FD_132432 | JGI IMG/M metagenome (GOLD analysis project Ga0187807, IMG submission 132432) | Wetland sediment microbial communities from Neuse River Estuary, North Carolina, USA - ASW_2 | ecosystem: Environmental > Aquatic > Freshwater > Wetlands > Sediment | place: USA: North...
GACTGATGAGTCCGAGCCTGCGGGTTGTCCGGGTGAGTGCGACGTACAGGTCTGCCCGCCCGCGCGGGGAAGCCTGCTCGATCCCGGCTGGGTCGACGATGATTGCCGAGTCGAACTCGAGTCCTTTGGCCTGCTCGGGGGTGAGGACCGCCACCGGGGCGTCGAGGTCAGGCCCGGGGGAGAGGCCGAGCGCCGCCGCGGTCTCGGCGACGAGGGCTGGTGGTGCGATCACGGCCACGCGCCCGGTACCGATCAGTTCCGTCTCACGGCGTACCAGGTCAGCAAGGCGGTCGGCGCTGGCGTACCACGGACTCTCGGTGGAGTCCCGCACGGACAGCGGCGGATCGGCGGTCGGTGGCAGGAGCGCGGCTGCCAGCTTCATGACGGGCATGGGGGTGCGGTAGTTCACGGTCAGCCGCGCGGTGCGCCAACGTCCGGCGGCGACCGGGTCAAGTACCTGCGCCCACGAGTCGGCGCCACCGGGTGTGCTGGTCTGCGCCAGGTCGCCGACGACGGTCATGGAACAGGCCGGGCAGCGGCGCAGCACCATCCGCCAGGCCATCGCGGACAGCTCCTGCGCTTCGTCGACGATCACGTGCCCGTGGGCCCAGTTCCGGTCATGCAACGCCCGCTCGGCGAGCATGCCGCTAGCTCCGGCCTCGGTGTTCCGGTCGGCGATCCAGGTCACGAAGGTGCTGACCTCAAGTGGCGGCAGGACGATGGCCTCGTCCGCGGCGAGTTGTGCCACGAGCTGCGCCGCGTACTGGATGGTCTCGGCGCGCTCGGCCTCATCTGCGGCGCGTCTGTGCCTGGCCGCCCGTTCGGCCGCGTCGAGGGGGCCGAGGAGCTCGGCCAGTTCGTCGAGCAGCGGCACGTCGGCGGGGGTCCACGGTCGTGGCGTATCGCGGGCGATTGCGGCGCGTTCGTCGTCAGTGAGGTCTAGCCGGCGGGGTTCCTGGTAGAGCTGTTTAAGCAGTTGCCGCGGTTCGAGCTCGGGCCACAAGACGTCGAGCACGCTGCGGACGGCCGGCGCGGCAGCCAGTTCGGCGCGCAGGTCCGCCTCATCCTGCAGGCTGCGCCGGCCGCCGAGGTCACGGACACGCTGCCGGGCCAGCCCCCGCAGCACCGCGTTGATGAACACGCGCCGGGCCGTGTTGTGCGGCAGGGGTGCGCCGGTGTCGGGATCGCGGCGCCGCTCTGCTTCGTCGCGGGCCTGGCTGCACATGCGGGGTGTGAGCCGATAGGTGGTGCCGTCGACCTTGATCTCCATGGCGGTGGCCGGCACCTGGCGCAGGTCGGCGACGGCCTTGGACAGAACGCCTGCCATCTTCGTGTCGCCTTTGACCTGGGCGGCCCGCGGTGATTCCGGGCTGCGGGCGTCGACACCAGGGAACAGCGAGCCGATGGTCGCCAGCACGACGTCATTCTCGCCAAGCGAGGGCAGCACCTCGTCGATATAGCGCAGGAATGTGGCATTCGGGCCGATTACCAGAATGCCGCGCCGTGCCAATCGCTTTCGGTATGTATAGAGGAGGTAGGCGGCCCGGTGCAGCGCGACAACGGTTTTTCCGGTGCCCGGGCCGCCCTCGACGACGAGAATTCCACCCGGGTCCTCGCGAATGATGCGGTCCTGGTCCGCCTGGATGGTGGCGACGATGTCGCCCATCCGCCCGGTCCGGCCGCGGCGCAACGACGCCAGCAGGGCAGCCTCACCGGTCAGGCGGGTCTCGTCCACAGCGTCCAGGTCGAGCACGTCGTCGTCCAGACTCACGACTCGCCTGTTGGCGGTGTGCAGGTGGCGGCGGCGGGTCACCCCATACCGCTGCCGCGGGGTGGCGCGATAGAACGGCTCCGCCGCACGGGCACGCCAGTCGACCAGCAGCTGATCGTGATCGTCGCTGCGCAAGCCGAGCCGGCCTATATAGAACCGGTCATCGTCGTCGAAGTCCAGGCGGCCGAAGCACAGGTTCCGCTCCGCGGCCTCAAGCTCCGCGGTCCGGTCCTGATACAGCTGAGCGAACGACTCGCGCTCCGACCACCCCTGGAGATTCTCCGCGGTCGGACCAAGGCGCACCGCGGCAAGCCGCTGCTCCGTAACGGCCCTCAGCACGTCCAGCCGCTCGTACAGCATCGTCAGGTACGCCTGCTCTTGTGCCAGCTCGGCCGCGCTGTTTGACGCCATTTCCCGAACCGTGCTATTCTGAAATTGGGACAAGAGTAGGTTTCCTTTTCGTGCGTGGACAGAGAATACCCACTCTACCAAAACTTCCGCTATTACGGCAGATCCCATTTCCGCGCTTACTGTCGCGTTGACCCGCCTACCGCCGCGAAAACCGCTCGCCGCTCATAGGGCCGCTACTCTAAGGTAGGCGGCCATGGTGGAATCGGAGATCCTCGCCTACTACCAGCGCAACGACGAGCGTGACCGCCTGGCTTCGGGCGGGCGGCAGATCGAGTTCCTGCGGGGCTTCCACCGCCCCGAAGACCCGGCCGCCGAGGTCGGCGACGCAGGGCTGCGGCTTGACGAGATCGTGGGCGCCAACGGGATCGTGAAGCTCCTGCTGCCTGACCTGCCTGACCGGCTTGACGACGACGCGCGGCGTGAAGAGGTCACGGGACTGCTCCGCCTCCTCGAGGCGGAGCCTGCGCTCCTTGGCGTTAGCCAGAACCTCGTCGCGATCGCCCGTGTCCCGTCTTACTCACACGCGTCCGGTCAAAATATCGGCAATCTTGCGAATCCAGTGTGAAACTCGGGGCATGACAGAACGTCCCGCGCTGGCGCGTGTCGCGGCGATGACCGCCGTAGCCTGCTGCACGATGATGGGAATCGCCGCGGCGACGGCACCGGCCGCGACCGCGGCGGGCGCCGCGCCCGTGGCCCCCGGTGGCACCTGGGGCACCGCGGCACTGGTCCCCGGGTCGACCACGCTGAACAACGGCGGGTTCGCCAACGTCAACTCGATATCCTGCGCCGCGCCTGGCGACTGCGCCGTAGCCGGGTCATACGCCGACAGTTCGCTCGACAACCAGGCATTCGTCGCCGACGAGAAGGCCGGGACGTGGCGGACGGCGCGGGAAGTGCCCGGCACGGCCGCGCTCAACAAGTTCAGCGCCAATGCGCTGTCGGTGTCCTGCGCCAGCGCCGGGAACTGCGCCGTCGGCGGCTTCTACGAGGAAGCCGGCCAGGACAGCGAGGCGTTCGTCGCCACCGAGGTACACGGCGTCTGGCATCCCGCGGCGCCGGTGCGCGGCACCGCCGGCGCGGGTGCGGCGGTCTCCTCGGTGTCCTGCGCGGGCGCCGGCGACTGCGTGGCCGGCGGGTACTTCACGGATCGGGCGGGCCGCGAGCAGGCTTTCGTCGCCGGCCAGACCCGGGGCACGTGGGGATCGGCGATCACGGTAGCCGCCAGCCTGAACGTCGCGGGAAACGCGTACGTCACGTCGGTGGCGTGCAAGTCGGCGGGCAACTGCGCCGCCGGCGGGTTCTACTCGGTGAAACCCGGCCAAACCGAGGCGTTCACCGCGGACGAGCGGCACGGCGCCTGGTCAGCCGCGCACGAGGTGGCCGGCGCGCTCAACGCCGGGGTGTTCGGCAGCATCACGTCGGTGTCCTGTGCTTCGCCCGGCAACTGTGCGGCCGGCGGATCCTACACCGACGGCGCCGGTGACGCGCGGGCGTTCCTGGTGACCGAGAAGAGCGGCGTGTGGTCAGTCGCGCAGCAGGTCGCCCGCGCGCTCAACGCCGGCGGCAACGCCGCGGTCAACACCGTCTCCTGCCCAAGCGCCGGCAACTGCGCCGCCGGCGGCAGCTACACCTCGACGGCAAATGGGCAGCAGGCCTTCGTCGTCAGCGAGCGGCACGGCGTGTGGTCTGCTGCGCTGCAGGTGGCGGGCGCCCTTAACACCTCCGGCGACACCAGCGTCGACGGGATCTCCTGCCCAAGCGCCGGCAACTGCGCGGCTGGCGGCGAATACGGTGCCGGCAATCCTCTCTTCGACGCGTTCGTCGTTACCGAACGGGGCGGCACCTGGCTGGCGGCGCGGGAGATAGCGGGCAACCTCAACACCGAAGCGGGCGGCATCGTCGAGTCGGTGTCGTGTACTTCGGTGGGAGATTGCACCGCTGGCGGTGCCGTCACGGATCTAGCCGGACACGAGGCCTTCGTCGTGACCGGCTCGATAACGCAGCCGACGAGCACGGCGCTTTCCCTGTCGTCGGCCAAGATCACCTACGGGCATGAGCAGTCCGAGCGGCTGTCGGTCACCGTCCGGGCGCGTTACAGCGGGATCCCGGCCGGGACCGTCGCCGTCAAGGCCGGCGCCGCAACCATCTGCGTGATCCATTTGAAGGCCGGCAGGGGCAGTTGCGCGCTGACCGCAAGGAAGCTCCGTGCGGGCACGTACCACCTGGTCGCCGCCTATGTCGGCAGCGCCGGCTTCCTCCGCTCAACCGCCCCGGCAAAAACCCTGACGGTGCAAGGTGCGCGGGTGATGCTGGTGTGACCGGCGTGCCGGTGCGCTACAAGACCGCCCGTGAGGACAGCGCGCGCTGGGATGGGTTCGAGTTCCGCCTGGGTGACATCGTGATCAGTGCGCGGTCGCGGAGCGGGACCACGTGGATGCAGATGATCTGCGCGCTGCTCGTCTTCCAGGACCCCGAGCTTCCGGCGCCCTTGTCGGAGCTGTCTTCGTGGCTGGACTGGCGGACCACGCCGCTGGACCAAGTGCTCGCCGCCCTCAGCGCGCAGCGGCACCGCCGGTTTATCAAGACGCACACGCCGCTCGACGGCCTGCCGTCAGATCACCGCGTCACCTACATAGTGGTGGCACGCCACCCGCTCGACGCGGCCGTCTCGCTCTACCACCACTATTTGAACCTCGACGTACGGCGGCTGAGCCAGCTCCAGGGACTGCCTGATCCCGGGCCCGCCGCGCCGCCCGCGCCGCTGCGAGATTGGCTCCTCTCCTGGATCGCGAGCGACGCACGCCCGGAGGAGCAGCCCGACTCCCTGGCCGGATACATCCGGCATGCGGCCGACGCGTGGTCGCGCCGAGACGCGCCCAATGTGGTGCTGGCGCACTACGCAGACCTGTCAGCCGACCTGCCTGGCGAAATGCGACGGCTGGCCGGGTGGCTCGGCATCGATGTCCGCGCAGGACGGTGGCCCGTCCTGGTGAGCGCGGCGTCGTTCCCGCACATGCGGGCGCGTGCGAGCCGGCTCGCCCAGGGACCGCCCGGCATCCTCCTCGACGACGCCGAGTTCTTCCGCCGGGGCAGGTCCGGGGCCGGGCGCGGCGCACTGTCCGCGGCGGAGATCTCCGACTACCAGGCCAAGGTGTCCAGCATGGCGCCAGCTGACGCGCTGGCCTGGCTGCATCACTAGGTAGAGGCGCGTAGCGCCAGGAACTCTGCGTCCAGTGACGTCGTTGTCCGGTCGGTGGCCATCTTCGGAATCTTCGACTTCCTCATCGGCGGCGGCCTTATCGTCGGCCTCATCGCCGCCCTGCTGGGCCCGTCCAGGGTGATGATCGTCGGGGAGAACGGCGGCCCGGCCACCGCTAGGCGCGTGCGGCGCAGTGCCGGCGCGGTCGCGGTCCTCTGGACTTTCGGGGCAGCCCTGGCAGCGCTCGTCTTGTTCAATGTGGCGTACTTCAACGGGTTCGGCACCGACCCCGTCATCGGCTCGCCGACCCGCGCCCAGGTCACCGGGACCTGGGTCGGCGACCACGGCGCGACGCTCGTGCTGCGGCCGGACGGCACGTTCACCGCCACCAGCCTGCCGCCGTATGTCGGGGATGCCACAGACTCCTTCGGGACGTCAGGACTCCTGCGGAATCCGCCGTCTGGCCATGGCACGTGGGTCATCGGGCCCGGGGACTTCAACGGCCCCCCGGAGACCGTGATCTTCACCTTCGCTTGTGACGCCGACCCCAACGTGTGCGCGGGCCACGCGATGACCTTCGACCTGCAGGCGGAGGCCAGCAGCCCGTCCGGCGGGGGCGGCCCGGCCCTGTTCTACTACCTCGGCGACCCGGACGACTGGAGCGACCAGTACCCCTTCGTCCGGGGGCAGTAGGCCGTCAGGATAGGGATGCGCAGGCCACGGCGAGCGCCCGCTCGGGGTCGCCTATGCCCACGACGGCTCGAGGTAGACGCTGAAGTCGCAGGCGTCGTTTCCGAACAGGCCGCCCGCGGTCGCGCGGACATGGGTCGCGCGGCCGTTCTTGGTGAGCCGCAGATAATGCCGGGTAAAGATCGGCGGGTTGCCGAGGCAGGCCGACGCTCCGGCGCTGTCGACGAGTTCCGCCTCGAACGGCGGCCCGGGGGGCTCAAAGAACGTCGCCAGCCGCATCGCGTGGGCGGGTGCGCGGAACGGCGCCGCGGCGAACGGTGCGGGGCCGAACGTCGCCGCTATTCTGGCCTGACTGAATGTCGGGGCGGGTCGCTGCGAATACGAGGCGTATTCGGCGTTGCCGATCAGCCCTTCGGTGTAGCCCATAAAGTAGCCAAGCGCGATATGCAGGCTCGCCCCCGGGCGGAACCGGGCGTGCGCCCGCCCACGGAGGAGGGGCTCGGGCAGTTGCCGAGCGCAGCGGAGCAGATCGGGGCGCCGGTCTTCCTGCTGAAGATTCGGAAGATCGGCCGGTAGTCGGGGACGACCGGCTTGCCGCCTGGCTTGCACGAGTAGTCCGTGCACGCGACGACCCCGACGTCGACCACTGTGGAGTTGCCCCACAACTGGACTCCGAATTCGACCATGCCCAGCTCGCGGGCGAAAAGCGACGCGTTCGGAAGGGTGATGTGCGCGCCAACCCCAACGAAATGGCTTCCGGTGACGGCATATCCGGCCTGCGCGGGGGAGTCGTAAGCCGACCCGGTGGCCCGCGGCGTCGGCACGTGTCTCAGTTTTGCTGGCCATCCTGCGCCGTTCTCAGGGTGTCTCAGGAAAGTTGGCCATTCTCGCTCGTTCTTTATGGACGCGGTCGACTAGGGGATCGATGGACTTCCCGTAAAGGTGATCCAGCCGGAACTTTGTGGAGAAGGGGAGCCACTAGCAGGCGGGCTCGAGTGTGCGCAGGACTTTGTTCAGGCGCTCGCCCGGGCGATTCGAGGTTGCTGCGCTCCGCGCGTTCGGCGAGCCGCCGCCCTGTGGCCCAGTGGCTGTGAGACTACTGGTGTGGCGTCTGTCGTTGGAGGGAAAGAACCTATCGTGTGGGATATCGAAGTCATCCTAGATCCCATCATGGCGCCGAACACGCTATCCGCGAGGGTCGAGGGCGAGATGCTACAGATCAGGGTCGCTCCCGGGGTGAAGGCAATGACGCTCGCAGTCCTTCACGAGCCGATCGCGGCTGCAGTTGCCGAGGCCATCGATGAAGAGATGACCGAGTAACTGCTGACGAACGACCGTCAGCCTTGCTTTGCCGGTAACGACACGCCGCCTTTGGGCAGGGGGGCCGCCGCCAGGCGGCCGCAGCAGTACGCCCACGCCGGCGTGGGCGACCGGGAAGAGAACGAGCCAAGTCGGCCAACGAAAGCCATTCGAAGCGGAAGCTAAATCGCGATTTCTCTTCCGTCACGATGCGTCATGTAGAGTGTCACTGACCGTGAAGGTCATGAGGGTGTGTCTCAAGACGGTCTTCCAGGACGACCTCAGTCCGCTCCTACCGGGCCGTTCTCGCCGCCCGCCGGGCCGTCCGACCCGAAGCCGAGTGCCCACCGACGCTGAATGGTGGGTGTTCCGTATAGCGGAGGAGCGCCTTCGGGAACAGCGTCGCTTTGCCGCCCAGCAGGCTGTCCTTGACAGGCTCATGCAGGAGCACCGCTCGAATCACGAAGGGCCATGACGGCGGCTGGTCCGTCGTGGCCTGCTACGTGGTCGGAGTGGCCCGCATTACCGAACTTCGGGAAACGTCCCGGGACTCATCGGCTGCCCGAACGCGTTTTCAAGATACTTCGACGGATCCTTCATCAGGCCGTCGACGAACCCTTGGAGAACCGGAAGCGGCTGTACGTCGAAGCCCTCGACTTTCCGCGGGGCCAAGTCCGGGTTGGACGCCAGGTCCGATGTCGCCGGACCTACCTTCTCCCGGACCCAGGCGTCGATCTGCGACCGCAACGTCGGAGGGATGCTGCCCCAGCGCCACTCCTCCAGCTCTACCTGTTCATCTGGCGACGAGGAGATCTGGCCTTCCGGTGAGGCGACCGGGGCGTCAACCGGATGAGGGACATACCTGGTGACCTCATTGAAGGGCGGTCCGAGCTCGGCTTGCGCCTTGGCCACAGCCTCGTCGCGAACTGGGTCGATATACGGCCCAGGTCGGCTCGCGAACGTGTAGGTGACCCGCCGGTCGAGTTTGTAACTGCCGGGCGCGGTGCTGACCAGATTGGTCTCGCCATCGCTGCGGACCACGATTTGATCCTGCGGCACTCCGCCGGCGAGCAGTTCTTGAGCTACGAAGTTGGCGCGGCGCAGGCCAAGGTCATAGTTGTAATCGTTCGTCCCGGTCGGATCGGTATTGCCGGTCAAGGTGACCTGCATCTCGGGGTGCAGCCGCAGGTACTGGGCGGCCGCCGCGGCCTCCGTCGACCCGGCGGGGGACAGGGCCGCGGAGTCGAATGCGAAGTAGGTTACTGCCGGCGCCGATGCGGGGTCGGCGTCGTGCTTGTACTGGCTGCCGATGGCGTAAGCCTTGTCGATCTGGCCCGCTGCCGTCTGGACCGCCAGTTGAGCCTGTTCCTCGCTTTCCGGGCTGTCGTTTAGCTGGGCGTCGCCGTATGCCCGCCATGGTTGCGGATGCGCCTCGCTCGTCACCATGACACCGCGGGCGCCTTCCAGGTCGTGCAGCGCGCCGCTTACGGCGCCCGCTACCGCCAGCGCGAAGTAGTCCACGAGCTGCTCGTGACCGCCGATCTTGGCGATCCCGGCTGCCAGCTTGCCATCGACGGCATCGGCTACATGTGACCGGATGATGAAGTCTGGCAAACTCGTCTGCGGGCTGACCTGAGCGGTGATGGCGTCTACCAACCGGTCCCGCATCGTGCGCACGAAATTGTCGGCGACCTTCGGCGCGAAATTGGTCCGGTACCAGCCAATGATGTCGGCGCGCGGGACGCGGATATGCCCACCGGAGAATGAGTCGGTCAGGAAGTGCTCGGCGAACGCTTCCCGGGCGTCGGCCATGCTCTTTTTCGCCTCGTCCCCCGTCAATCCGGCGTCAAGCGCGTCAGCGATCGCGGTGGCGTGCTCGGCCTGCCACTGGTTTACGGCCGCCGCGTCCGCGTCGAAGTGCGAAGCGTTATCCGCCGCGAGTTTGAGGTAAGTAGCGTTCTGCGCTGACTTTTGATCCTTAGTCGGCGCTGGAAGACCGCCCAGCGCGGCGCTGGCGATCTCGTCCTTCTCGATGGCTGCTCGCAGACGCTGCTTACCCTCGTCGTCCTTGGTGTCAGCCAGCAGGTCGTCCAGCGTCGCATACTGATCTCCCGCCAGCGCGACGATGTCGCCCCAGGACAGCACCACCCCGTTGCCCAGGTCAACGCTCCGGCCCGTGGAGTCCCCGATGCTCTTATGCTCTGATCCCACGAACCGCTGGACGCTGACTGGTACCCGGGCGGAGGTACGTCCGCCTCCCAGCGGCTTCATCCCCGGCAGCCGGCTCACGGCGGCGTTGCCCGCCAGCCGCTGCAACCACAGCATCGCTCGCTGATCAGCCGGGCACCGCAGCATCGAGGAGGCCTCGCCGTTCGCGGGTGCCCGCCGAGAAGAAGCGGGCGAACCTCGCTGGGCGTGCTGGTGGAAGCCGCGCATCAGCCGACTCCGACTCACTTGGTAGCCGTTCCTCGTATCCAGAATGCTCGCTGTCGCCGCGATTGGTTACGGTTTCCGTGCATCGAATGGGGCGGAATTTGCTGCCCGTTCGGGCAGCGCTCACCTGGGATTCCGCAAATGTCCCGTCTCAGTTAAGTTGGCCAGCTGCCAAGGCGCTGACCTGGACTGGCCAACTAGAGTGAGACAGATGATCGTCTATGTGTCTCAATTTTGTTGGCCATCCTGGAGCGTTCTGAGGGAGTCTCAGGATAGTTGGCCAATCAGGCGAGTTCTCTCGAACGCTACGCGAGTGGCCGTCCTGACAGACCGAACGAGACTGGCCAACTAAAACGAGACTGGCCAACTAACTTGAGACAGCTCGACTTCGCCGCAGCGGAGATCGCCTCGGAGGGCACGGCGGCCAAGGTTCGCGGACCTCTGACGCGCCGAGTAAAGTCGTTCCACGCGGGCCTGCAAGTTCTAGGAGTCCTCCCTGCCCAGCTGCGCCGCGAAATTCTCAAGCGTCGGCGCGGTGTACTCAGCCCAGGTGCGCTCAACCCGTCCGAACACGAGGATCGAGCTCGCGCAACTGGGGAGGCCAACCCGCTGCCCGGCTCCCGGGGTGAACCTCACCCGCTTCGGCAGCGCCACGTGATCGGTGGCGTAGAAAAGCCCCAGCTGGTACCACCAGGTAGACGGGTAGTCATTCTTGACCAGCATGACTACCCGCTCGGCGGCCCCGGTGTATCCCCACCCGTCCTCGTCGTGCGCTTCATCCCGCCGGTACCCGGTGGTCGACTCAATGACCTTCTTCACCCAGGGCAGGGGGCTACTGTACGGGGGAGCGCACCAGCCCACCCCCTCCCACAGCTGAGCTAGCCCGTCGTCGGCCAGGGTGAAGTATGCGGGCCAGGGCCTCATGCAGCGGGTCCACCGCCTTGGTGTGGAAGTTTTTGAGGCTGAAGGTGTCTCCACCCCTGGCCTTGGCCTCGTCCCTGGCCTGCAGTGGTCGTTGGCAGGGGGGAACGAGGTGACGATTCAGTCCTGGTAGTACTCCATCCCCAGGTGGGTGATCTGCTCCTCGCCCATCAGCCAGCGAAGCGTGTTCTTCAGCTTGGTCTGCTGGATGAACAGGTCGTGCTCGGGATACACGCTGGGAGCGTGCTGCGGGCTCTTGAAGTAGAACGACAGCCACTCTTGCACGCCTTTGAGTCCCGCTCGCTGGGCCAGGTCCGTGAAGAGCACCAGGTCAAGTACCAGGGGCGCCGCCAGGATCGAGTCGCGGCACAGGAAGTCGACCTTGATCTGCATCGGATAGCCGAGCCAGCCGAAGATGTCGATGTTGTCCCAGCCTTCCTTGCTGTCACCGCGGGGCGGGTAGTAGTTGATGCGCACCTTGTGGTAGACATCGCCGTAGAGCTGGGGGTAGAGGCTCGGCTGCAGGATGTGGTCGAGCACGCCGAGCTTGGTCTCTTCCTTGGTGCGGAAGCTGTCGGGGTCGTCCAGCACCTCGCCGTCGCGGTTACCGAGGATGTTGGTGGAGTACCAGCCCTGGAGCCCCAGCATGCGCGCCTTCAGCATCGGCGCCAGCACGGTCTTCAGAAGGGTCTGCCCTGACTTGAAGTCCTTGCCGCCGATGGGCACGCCGGCCGTGTGGGCGAGCTCCGCCATCGCCGGCACGTCGACGGTGAGATTAGGCGCTCCGTTGATGAAGGGCACTCCCTCCTTGA
>Ga0187807_1000586_pt1 | contig 11512 bp, 12 predicted proteins | sample NC_wetland_sal_i_4_FD_132432 | JGI IMG/M metagenome (GOLD analysis project Ga0187807, IMG submission 132432) | Wetland sediment microbial communities from Neuse River Estuary, North Carolina, USA - ASW_2 | ecosystem: Environmental > Aquatic > Freshwater > Wetlands > Sediment | place: USA: North...
CCCGCCACCGACCGCCGCCGCTCCCGGCCTGACGATCCAGGTTCTGCCGCGGGCCCCGGACGCTGTCCGCCCGCTCCGCGACGGCGAGGTCGATCTCGTCATCGAACCCGTGGAGATCATGCCGGACGTCGCGCTGCCCAGGATGCGGCTGTTCGCCGACCGCTGGCTTTGCTGCGTCTGGGCGGCGGAACTCGACCAGGCCGGCCCCGCCGCTTCAGCCGGCCAGTGAGCCCGTTCAGCCCACTCTGGTCCAGGCCTTGCCGTTCCAGCGGAGGATCACGATGTGCGACACGTCGGCGGTGCCGTTGTAGGACCCGACCGCCCAGGCGTTGCTGCCAGAGGTCGCGGCGATGCCGGTCAGGCTGCTGAGTCCGAACCCGGGCAGTGCCGGGATACCGACAGGCTTCCAGGTACTGCCGTTCCAGTGCAGCATGCGGGAGCCGGCTGCCCAGACGTTACCCGGCGAGGTGGCGGCCACACCGAAGACGTCGGTGAAGCCTGCCGGGTTCGCAATGCCCAGGCCCGATGTCACGCGCTTCCATGATGAACCGTTCCACTTCATCAGGAGGGTGAAGTTCACGGTGGCGCGGGTGTAGCCGCCGGCCCACACGTCGCTGCCGGACACCGCGGCCACCGAGTAAAGAATGCTGGTGGTCGAGGGGAAGCCGCTGACCGCCACCTTCCACGCCTTGCCGTTCCAGTGCAGGATCAGCGCCTTGGCGCAGGCGCAGCTGCCGATGTCAGATCCCACCGCCCAGGCGTTGCTCGCGGACGTCGCTATCACCCCGTACAGGTAAGTCGATCCCGGGCTGGGGCTGGGCACGCGGCTCCATGACCTGCCGTTGAAGTGCAACGCAATGGACTGGTTGTCACCGCCGAAGCCGACCGCCCACACGTTGGACGCCGACGAAGCGCCCACACCGCTGAGGGTGTAGTCGGTACCGTACGGAGCCGGCAACTTCGGCACGGCGACCTGCTTCCAGGTGGTGCCGTTCCAGTGCACGATCTGCGCCCCCGTGGGGCTAGAGGTGCCGACCGCCCAGGCGTCGGCGGCCGAAATCACCTTCACCCCGGTGAGCTGCCCGGACTCGGTGTCGAGCGGATTCGGCGGCACGGGCATGGGGACGTTGACCTGCTTCCAGGCCGAGCCGGTCCAGTGGTAGGCGACATCCGCGCCGGTGCCAGGGCATTGGAAGACGGCCGGACGGCAGCCGACGGCCCAGGCATTGCCGGCGGCCGACGCCGACACCGCCGTCAGGCTCCCCTCCGGCGACGTCACTGATGCAACGCCGGCGGCGCTGGCGGCGCCGGCCGCGAGCAGAGGGCAGGCGAGGAGCGCGGCAGCCGCGGCCAGCGCCCCTGCGACTCGGCGGCTCATGAGAGCCCCCCGCTGTCAGGCTGACGCGGAACGTCCGCCGCCGCGACGGCCAGCACGACGACCGCTTTCAGCCGCTTTAGGTAGTATCGACCCACTTGTCCCCCCAGTGCCGGGAAAGATGACCTTTCATGGACGCCTCAGCCGTCCCGCAGGTTGACGTGGCTAGCCATCCATCACGGCTCGAGTCTGCTGTCACGCCACCTCGTGAACTGCCGGTCAAGGCCAACCGCATCCAGTGCGCGGGCCGCCGGCTTTCCCTTGCCGGGCGTCGGTCACGGGCATACAGTAACTAACGGCCTCCTAAAGTACGGAGTCGTACTTTTGGCGAGGGCCCAGTTAGTGCGCGTACGAATCCGCAGTGGCAGCGACGACGGACCTCCTGGGCGAGAGGCACATCATGATTGCGGCGGGTGCCCCATGGTTCGCGTGACCGGCCTGCTAGCCGAACTGAGCGAGCTGGCGGCCGAGTTCCCCGGCTACGAGTTCGCTACGCAGCAGACACGGGGCGGCCTCTCCCTCATCGCCACACGCCACAAGGGCTGCGCACGGCCAGGCTTGTACGCCGTTGTCACCGGCGACCTGGACGAGATGCGCCGTGCGCTTCTTGAGCATGAGCCGCCAAGCCGCCAGGCTGAGCGCCGACATGAGCCGTGAAAGGAGATCAGGATGGTTATGAAATGGGCCCGATGGCGGGCACGCACCCGGCTAGCGGTAGCCGGAGTCACCCTGGGCGCCTTGGTTGCGGTGGCGCCCGCGGTGAGCGCGAGCACCCTCGGCGGGCGGGCGGGTGCCAGCGCCGGCGGGCCGGTGGCGGGCACCGCCAACGGAGCGGTTCGCGGCCTGGCGAATGGGGCGGTCGATGAGTTTCTCGGCATCCCGTACGCCGCGCCACCGGTCGGCGCGCTGCGGTGGCAGCCGTCGCAACCGGCCGCCAGCTGGTCCGGCGTGCGCGACGCGACCCAGTTCGCGCCGCACTGCCCGCAGCTGCCGTCGCCTTTCGGCCTGGCCAGCACGTCGGAGGACTGCCTGTACCTGAACGTCTTCACGCCCAGCCACAAGCATGCTGGCTCACATTTCCCCGTCATGGTGTGGATCCACGGCGGCGCGCTGGTGACCGGCGAGAGCAATGACTACGACCCCACAGCGCTGGTGGAAGACGGCGTCATCGTGGTCACCATCAACTACCGGCTCGGGGCGCTCGGTTTCCTTGCGCACCCGGCACTGGCCGACGCGAACGGCCAGTCGGGTGACTACGGCCTCATGGACCAGCAGGCCGCACTCCGCTGGGTGCAGCGCAACATCGCCAGCTTCGGCGGCAACCCGCACAACGTCACCATCTTCGGCGAGTCCGCCGGCGGCCTGTCCACGCTGTCCCAGGTTGCCTCGCCGCAGGCCAGGGGATTGTTCGAAAGGGCGATCGTGGAGAGCGGATCGTACGACCTCACGCAGGCGTCGCTCTCGACCGCCGAGGCAGCCGGTGAGGCGTTCGCGGCCCAAGCGGGATGCGCCAGCCAGACCGCGGCCTGCCTGCGGAGCCTGCCCGTCGCGACCATCCTCGCCAACCAGAACGCGGCCGGCTACACGCCGAACATCAACAGCGAGGTGCTGCCAGAGACTCTCGGGGCAGCGTTCGCCACAGGCAACTTCAACCGCGTCCCGATCATCAACGGCACGAACCGCGACGAATGGCGGCTGTTCGTCGCGCTCAGCGAACTGGAGGGCAACCCGGTCACGGCGTCGAACTACCAGAGCATGATCTCCTCCACACTCGGGGTTCCCGCGACGGTGGCGGCGATCATCGCGGCTAAATACCCGCTGACGGCGTTCCCCAGCCCGTCCATAGCCCTCGGCGCGGTCGGCACCGATGCGATATTCGCGTGCCCCGCGCTGACCATCGATCAGTCCGTCTCGCGCTTCGTGCCGACCTTCGCCTACGAGTTCAACGACGAGAACGCGCCGGAGAACTTCCTTCCCCCGGTCAGCTTCCCCTACGGCGCGCCCCACGCGTCCGAGATCCAGTACCTGATGGGCCTGCCGACGGCTGCCTTCCCGGGGACGCTCTCGGTACAGCAGCAGCAGCTGGCGACGACCATGAAGCGGTACTGGACGAACTTCGCCAAGCGCGGATTCCCCTCCTCGTTCCGCACCCCGTTCTGGCCGCTCTTCAACAGCTTCACCCAGACGATGCAGTCACTGGTGCCACCCGCGCCGCAGACCGAGACCGATTTCGCGAGCACGCATAACTGCGCGTTCTGGACCGCCCTGGAAGCGGCCTAGCCATAACCGCACGCCGGTCCTCCGGGCGTTCCCCTCCCCTGACCCCGGGGACCCCGGGGACCGGCCTGTAGTGTAGAGACCCCCCCGCACAGGTGCTGGCGACGAGCGCGGGAGGCGTACATGGCGACGGACATGAAGAGCCAGGAGAGTCGCAAGGTTGCGGTGCTGGGCCCGATCCCGCGCGACCAGATCGTCACCAATGACGGCGAGCGGTTCGAGAAGTACGGATGCGCGCTGTATACGGCGGTTGCGCTGTCAGCCCTGCTGGATGCCGGCGATACGGTCGTCCCGATATCACACGTTCGCCGGAAGGACGAAGGCCCGATCAAGGAGATCCTCGCGTCGTTCCCGAATATCGACACCTCCGGCATAACCTCGTCGGCCGACCGAGGGGACAGTACCGAACTGCGGTATATCGAGCACAACCGTCGCGTCGAGCGGCAGACAAGCTTCATGGATCCGATCCTGCCGGCCGACGTCGCCGCGGTGCTTGACGCGGACGCGTTTGTCTGCGTCCCGATCACGGACTATGAGGTGGGGCAGGTGACGCTGCGGCACATCAAGGAGCACAGCAGTGCGCCCGTGGTGCTGGATGCCCATGGCCCCACGACGACGCTGACCCGCAGTGGCGAGCGCCAGCCAAGGGTATGGGCCGACCAGGACGTATGGCTTCCGTACATTGACATCCTGAAGATGAACCTTGAGGAAGCGGTCTCGACCTGGCTTGGTGAGTCAGCGGAGATGACTGATCCGCCGGAGCAGGTTACCGAGGAATTGCGCGACCTCGCGCATCATTGCCTGGACCGCGGCGTCGGTGCGGTATGCGTGACCCTCGACGAGCGTGGCTGCGCACTCTTCTACCGGGACGGCTCTGGCAGGGTCACCGAGGAGCACGTCGATCCCGTCCCGGTACAGCGCGTCGTGGACACGACCGGTGCGGGCGACTCGTTCGCCGCGGGGCTGGCCTACGGCTACCTCGCGCACCGGGATTACATCATGGCCTGCCAGTACGGGAACGCGATGGGCGCTCAGCGCTGTACCGGACCCGGTACTGACCTGAACGTTTACCTGCCACGAGAGGAAACGGAGCGGCAGATCCTCGCGACCTACGGCCCTCGGTCCTCCCGGCCAGGAGAATAACCGCGGTCACATGTAGAACCAGCTCAGTGGGTACACCTCCGACGGGGGCGGCCCGCCGTCCATGACCGTCGTGGCGGCGGCGCCGGCAGGAGGTGCCGTGGACGGCTTCTTGCTTGTTTATGACGGCTTCGACGCGGGGGCTGAGGGACTACGGGAGGCGCTGACCTCCACGGGCAACGGTTACTTTTGCACACGTGGCGCCGCGGAGTGGGAAGAGGCCGACGGCGTGCACTATCCGGGCACGTACGCGCACGGCGGCTACAACCGCGAGACGACGATCCTCGGCGGCCTGCCCGTGCTCAACGAGGATCTCGTCAACCTGCCGAACTGGCTCGTCCTTGAGCTGCGCATCGAAGGGGAGGATGCGATCAGGCTCGTCGACGTCGAGTTGCTTGGCTACCGTCACGAGCTCGACCTCCGGAACGCTACCGTCTCGCGGCGCGTCCGCTTCCGTGACCGCAACGGCAGGGAAACGGCGCTGCAGAGCCGCCGGTTCGTCAGCTTGGCCGACCCGCATCACGCCGGAATCGAATGGACCCTCATCCCCGAGAACTGGTCCGGGCACGTCGAGGTCATCTCGGCGCTCGACGCCCGGGTGAGCAACGGCGGCGTTGCCCGTTACCAGCAGCTCGAAGGCCGTCACCTGAACCCCGTATCGCCGCGTACGTTCGGCCCCGAAGTCATCGCGCTCAAGGCCGAGACCCGGCAGTCGAATCTGTACATCAGCCAGGCGACGCGCACGCGCGTGTTCCGCGGTGGCGTGGCCCTGCCGGCGAGCCGGACGCTCTACCAGATGGAGGACTACATCCAGCAGGTCCTGGCTTTCGACGTGCGCCAGGACGAGGCGACGCGGGTCGAGAAGATGGTCGCTTTCTATACGTCACGGGACCCGGCGGTCAGCGACACGCTGGTGCGGGCGGCCAGGTCGGCGGCCCGCCACAGTGACTTCCCGGCGTCGTTCGAGCGCCATAGCGCGGCATGGGACGAATTGTGGCGGACGTGCGACGTGCAGGTGTCCGGAGACGAGCAGGTCCAGTTGCTGGTCCGCCTGCACATCGCGCATCTTCTTCAGGTCTGCTCCTGGCACACCGCCGATCTGGACGCCGGGCTGCCCGCGCGCGGGCTCAACGGCGAGGCCTACCGCGGGCACGTGTTCTGGGACGAGATGTATGCGTTCCCGTTCTTGAACTTGCGGCTGCCGGAGGTCACGCGAGGGCTGCTGATGTATCGCTACCGCCGGATCGGCGAGGCGCGAGCGGCGGCCCTGGAGGCAGGGTTCCGGGGCGCGATGTTCCCGTGGCAGAGCGGGAGCGAAGGCGTCGAGGAGACGCAGCGCGTTCACCTCAACCCGCTCTCCGGCCGGTGGGAGCCTGATCTCAGCCACAACCAGCGACATGTGAACGCCGCGATCTTCTTCAACGTCTGGAACTACTTCCAGGCCACTGGCGACTACGCGTTCGTCGAGCGCTACGGCGCGGAGATGATGCTGGAGATCGCGCGATTCTGGGCGTCTATCGCGCACTTCAACCCCGGGCGCGAGCGCTATGAGATCCACGGCGTGATGGGACCCGACGAGTTCCACGAGAAGTACCCGGGCGCGCGGCAGGGCGGGCTGGTCAACAACGCCTACACCAACGTCATGGTGGCGTGGCTCTGCGGCATCGCCGGCCAGTTGCTGTCGCTCCTGCCTGCGAGCAGCGCGGAAGGATTGCGTGCACGGCTCGGTATCGATGACGGCGAGCTGGATCTGTGGCAGGACATGAGCCGCCGGATGTACGTCCCGCTCCAGGGGGATGGAATCATCAGCCAGTTCGAGGGTTACGAGGACTTGGAGGAACTGGACTGGGACGCCTACCGCGCGAAGTACGGGAACATCCAAAGGCTCGACAGGATCCTGCGTGCGGAGGGCGACGACCCCAACCGCTACAAGATCGCCAAGCAAGCCGATACGGTGATGCTCTTCTACCTGTTCTCGGGTGGGGAACTGCGCGAGATCTTCGAGCGCCTCGGGTACGGCTACGGTCCGGACACGGCCGCGCGGAACGTCGAGTACTACGATCAGCGGACGTCGCACGGCTCCACGCTGAGCTTTGTCACCCACGCGGGAGTACTCGCCGCCCTTGACCCGGCGAGCTCATGGGACCGGTACCTCGTCGCGCTCCGCAGCGATGTCGACGACATCCAGGGCGGCACCACGAAGGAGGGGATCCACCTGGGTGTCATGGCCGGGACACTCGACGTCCTGCAGCGGTACTACGCGGGCACCCGTATCCGCGACGGTGTCCTGTACTTCGACCCCCTCCTCCCGGGCGGCCTGCGCGGCTTGTCATTCCCGGTGCAGTTCCGGGAGGCCCCGATCCAGGTCACGCTCAGCAGCGACCGGCTGACGCTAGAGGTTCGACCCGAGAGTGCGAGCCGCCAGATACGAGCTGGAATACCGGGCGACGTCCGCGAGCTGCGCCCGGGGGACCGGGCCGTGTTCCGCCTCGGCCAGGGCGTGCCGGCCAGCGGCGAGCCGGCCGGCGAGTGACCCTCGCGGTCGCTGGCGGGTGCCAGGGCTTAATGAGGCATTTCGGCGACGCCCTGGGCCACGGCGCAGGGTGCGCACAGCGGCACGTCCGCCTCGCCCAGTCGCCGGGTCAGGATGGCGCTGCCGTCGCATACGTCCTTGTCCTGAGGGTGTGCCGTGGCGCACGGGCACTGGCAGGCACCCCAGTTCCCGGCAAACGCCGCGCGGGCGGCCTCGAGCGCGGCGCGGACGGCCGGATCGAGCTGAGCCATAGCTTCGGCGGTCGCTGCCGTCACCTGTTTCCGCCACTGGTCCAGCGCGGCCGTGGCCGCCTGCCACGCCGCGGCGAACTGGCGTCCCGGGTTCTCCTGATAACCCCCCATGACCCCATTTTCGCACCTGATGGCGGCGGTGACCAGCGGGGTTTGCCCCGGCACCCAGGCGGCATGACCGGGCAGCCGTCGGGCTGGTTGTTACGGGGTGGTGGGTGGTGGGGTCTCCAGCCACTCAGATGGTTGCCCGGTGATGCTGGCGATGAGGTCGAAGTCCTTGTCGTGGTGCAGGATGGTGAGCCCGGCCAGCTCGGCTGTCGCGGCGATCAGGAGGTCGGGTATCGATGGAGCGCGGTGCTGGCCCCGGTGGGCGAGCACTGTGAGGACCTCTACCGCCCGGTCCTCGATTGCCGGGGTCAGGCATTCCACCGGCATCGCCGACACGGGCGGCTGGCGCAGGCCGGCCCGCAGGTCTTGTCCGGACCGGGCAGAGTAGCCAATCTCCAGCCGGGTGACGGTGGTGATCCGGACGAGGCCTCGCTCGATGCGGTTGGCCCAGTCAGCGGCGTCCGGGCTGTCGCCGAGGCGTACGAGCGCGGACTTGTCGATCAGCCATGCTGTCACTGCCAGGCCTGGGACATGACGTCAGGATCGGCCAGGTCGCTGAAGGTGCGGGTGAACCGCTGAAGGTCGCGGACGCTGACCGCGGACTCGGATATCGCCGCGTCCTGCGCCAGCCGTCGGCGTACGTACTCGGTGCGGGATATGCCCAGGCGACTGGCGTGGCTGTCCAGCGCCGCGATCACGTCATCGGGCACGTCGCGAATCAGCACATCTGTCATGCCCACCTCCTCGTGATATCTGATGATATCGCGAGATGGCAGGTAGCGCCACGCGGCGCAGTTGGCTCTTGCGGTCAATCCGCGGGCCGGCCAGCCTGGTTCGCCTCGCGGGCGACCGCCCAGGCGTCCGCCACCGGACCCACGTGCCCGAGCTTGTCGGGGTTGCTCACCGAGCGGATCGTCTGGATCTGCCCGTCGAGTACGTCAAGCGCCCAGGTATCGAGCACCTTGTTGTCCCGATCGCGGAGGATCGCTCCCGGCTGGCCGTTCACCTCGCGTGGCTCCACCGTCACGTCGATCCGGACGAGCCAGGGGAAGATTGAGGCAAACACCCGGGCCACCTTCTCCGCGCCGATGATGACCCTGGCCGGCGCCGGGGCCTTGCCGCCGCCGTCCCCGACCAGCTGGACATCAGCGGCGAGCAGCTCCCGCAGGCCGTCGACGTCGCCTTCCCGGAGCGCGTCGAAGAACCGCGCCGCCAGTTTCTCCCGCTCCCGGCGGTCCGCCTCGAACCGAGGGCGCCCCGCGTCCATGTGGCGCCGCGCCCGCACCGCGAGCTGGCGGCACGCCGCCTCCGACTTCCCCACCGCCGACGCGATCTCCGGGAAGCCGAACCCGAACACTTCGCGCAGCACGAAGACCGCCCGCTCGAGCGGGCTGAGCCGCTCGAGCAGCAACAGGGCCGCCATCGATACCGAGTCGGCCAGCTCCACCGAGCGCTCGGGGTCCTCGTAAGGGTCGGTAAGCAGCGGCTCGGGGAGCCACGCCCCGACGTACTCCTCCCGCCGGACGCGGGCCGAACGCAGCACGTCGATCGAGACCCGGGTGACCACGGCCGAGAGGAAGGCCTTAGCCGAAGCGGGTGTTGTCGGGGAGGCCGCGTAGCGCAGCCAGGTTTCCTGGACCGCGTCCTCGGCCTCGCTCACGCTGCCGAGGATCCGGTAGGCGATCGAGAACAGCAGCGGCCGCAGCTTCTCGAACTCCTCGGCCCGGCTCATGCGAATTCTTCCGTGAAGCCCTGGCGCCACGACGGGTGGCGCAGCTGCCAGCCGAGCTCCCGCTTGGCCTTGGCGTTGGAGAAGCCGCGCCCCTCGGTCATCAGGCCCACCACCATCTCGCCGGCCAGCAGCCGGGCCAGCCACTTGGGGACCCGCCTCGGCGGCTTCGCCCCCGCGCACGCGGCCAGATAAGGCAGCCACTCGCTGACCGGGGCCGGTTCGTCGTCGACGATGTTGAACACGCCTCTCGCCCGCTGCTCCACAGCCAGGACGGTAGCGCTCGCCGCGTCGTCAAGATGCACCCACGAGAAGTAGCCGGTGCCACCCCCGACGAGCGGGAACTGCCGCTTGCGCACGAGCTCGACCTGGTCGTCGGTGGCGCCCGGCCCGTAGAGCGGGCCGTAGCGCAAGGCCGCGCCGCCGGCCTTGACGACCACATCCTCGACGTGGCGGACCCCCTCCGCAAGCTTGCGCGCCATCGTCCCCGTCCCCGCGCTCAGCGGGTCCTCCTCGGTCAGCACCCGTCCGCCCTTGAAGCTCTGCGCGATGCTCTGCGCGACAATGTGGGATCCGCCGGTCGCCTCGGCCGCTGCCAGCAGGTAATCCGTCCCCTCGGTGCGCAGCCGGTTGGTGGTTGCGGCAAACCGGTCAAAGTGCTTGAAGTCGGGCTTGCCGGCGTGCGCCACGGAAAGCGCGGTCATCTGGTGCACGATCGCGTCCGGCCGGGCCGCGGCCACCGCCTCACCGACCGACGCCGCATCCAGCCCGTCCATCACGATGCCGTCAGCACCCAGCCGCGCCAGCAAGCCCAGCTTGGCCGCGTTCGTCGTCGTCGCTGTCACCTGGTGGCCACGGGCCACCAGCTGCGGCACCAGCCGCCGCCCGATGACGCCCGAACCGCCTGCCACGAACACGCGCATAACCATCACCTTCCTGATTTCCAGGAATTGACTCTCAGTACCCAGACGAGACAGCCCCGGCTGTCTGTGACACGGCCGGCGCGGGGTCATGGGCTGACGTAGCGGGCGAGCAGGGGGACGCGCACCTGCGCGCTGGGGCTTCCCCAGCCGGTCACCGGGTCCCACCCGGACGCGGCCTGATAGCCGGTGATGGTCTGGGTGGGGAACGTCACGGTGTTGGTGCCCGTGACCACGTCGTGAAACGCCTGGTGGTAGTAGGCGCCGCGGCCGATCCGGTAGAGGGCTGGATTGACGAAGCCGGGGTCCCGGCCGGCGTACTAGATCACCACCAAGACCAGCCACTCCGGCGCTGTCCTGTCGGTGACCAGCTCCGGACCGGTCATCCCGGCCGCCGAAGTCGACCGCCTGTTCCAGCCCTTCCAGCGGCTCGGCCCGCGCCCCGCCCGGCGCGACGGCGGCCACGGCCTCGGCCTGTCCATCGTCCGCGCCATCGCGACGGCCCACGCCGCCACGATCACCGCCCAACCCCGGCCCGGCGGCGGCCTGGCCATCAACGTCACGTTCCCCCGTCACCCGGTCCCCGCACCGCTCCTGACATCCAGCCAGGGACCCGCGGAAACCTGACGGCAGCGACACAGGGGAAGACGATGCCCGCCACGCCCTACACGTATACAAGTCCGGATGATCCCGCCAGGGACGATGAGGGCTTGTTCGGCCCCGGGTCGGTGACCTGGCGTGTCATGTCCTGCCGGATCATGTGGGTGGCGATTGTCCGCGCGCTGTACCTGCAGGCGCTGCATCCGCGAGTGATACGCGGCACGTTGCAGAACGCCGCCACCATCACCGAGCCAGTCGATGCCTGGGCCAGGCTGAGGCGGACCAGGAAGTTCATCGAGGCGCGCACGTTCGGGACGACGGCTGAGGCGGAACGTGCCGGACGCCGGGTGCGCAAGATTCACGAAGTGCTCACCGGAACCGACCCCGACGGCACCAGGTACCGGGTGGACGATCCTGAGTTGCTGCTGTGGGTGCATTGCGGCGAGGTCGCCTCGTGCGCCGACATAGCCCGGCGCAGCGGGCTGCCGTTTTCCGCCGCGGATCTGGACGCCTTCGTGGACGAGCAGCGCGCGAGCGCGGAGCTGATCGGCGTCGACCGTGCGGCGGCGCCCGCATCCA
>Ga0187807_1000587_pt1 | contig 11502 bp, 8 predicted proteins | sample NC_wetland_sal_i_4_FD_132432 | JGI IMG/M metagenome (GOLD analysis project Ga0187807, IMG submission 132432) | Wetland sediment microbial communities from Neuse River Estuary, North Carolina, USA - ASW_2 | ecosystem: Environmental > Aquatic > Freshwater > Wetlands > Sediment | place: USA: North...
CTGCGCGAGCGCCTGGCCGCCGCTGGCCGCGCCGGTCCGCGCCCCGGCGGGCGTGCGCCTGCCCGGCCCGCTCGGGATGATCACCCGGCCCGGCGGCCTCAAGCAGGTCACCATCAACGGCTATCCCGTCTACACCTACGCCGGGGACAAGGCCCCGGGGCAGGCCACCGGCAACGACGTTGGCGGCGTCTGGCACGTCATCAAGGTCTAACCGGGGGTGTCCTGGGCGCGCAGTTCGGTTTCCAGCAGGTCCATGGCCTTGAGGAAGGCGGCCTGCTCGCTGGGGGCGAGCTTGTCGAGGACCCGGGCGAGCGGGCCGGCCGCGCCGTCCAGCCACTGTCCGACCAGGGCGCTCTGGGCCGGGACGATCTGGACGATCGTCCGCCGGCGGTCCGCGGGGTCGGCGTGCCGGTCCACCAGCCCGGCCCGGTCCAGATCGGCGAGGAGGCCGCTGACGGTGGGCAGGGTCAGGCCCAGCCGGGAGGCGAGGTCGCTGACGGTGATCGGGCCTTCGCGCAACTGCTCGAGCGCGGCCACGTGCCGTGGTCCCAGCGGTGCGGGCGTCGGCGGGGCCGAACGGTCCTGCCACCGCCGCATCCCCCGGGACACGCGCGGGAACAGCTGCATCAGCCGCAGGCACAGCGTGGAGTGCGCCGAACCACCCGCTTCCTCGGCCACGGCCTCTCCCTTAACGCATCCTGCCGTCAGTATATATGGTTCCGACAGCAAAACTATTTGGCTATAAAAACTAATCCGCCAGTGTGTCAGAGAGGAACCGGCCCAGGCCCTTCCTGGTGGCCAGGACGATCAGCCGGTCGCCGGCGGCGAGCAGGTAGCCGCGGTGCGGGGACCAGTCGAGCGCGACGGCTCCGCCGGCCTGCAGCGCGAGCACCCGGGCCTGCCCGTCCTGCTCGGTGTCGGCGATGAAGCTCCCGGCTAGCCCGGGCCCGGCCCGGACGTCGGCGATGAGCAGCACGTGCCGGCCCACGGCGATGGTCCGCAGCACCTGATGTTCCAGCATCGCGGCGGCGAAGGCCGGGGCGGCCAGGTAGGGAACGCTCCGGGAGATGATGTTGCCGCTGGTTTTCTGCATCCGTTCGGCCAAATCGTCGTCGGTGAGCCGAAGGACGATGCGCAGGTCGTCGCGGAGCGCACGCGCGGTCAGCGAGGTTTCCAGGTTCACGATGTCGGAGCTGGTCACCGAGACCAGCGCCAGGCAGGTATCCAGGCTGGCGGCGCGCAGCGTCTCCTCGCGGAACGCGTCGCCGATCACCACCGGCAGGCCGAGCTGGCGGGCCATCGGGATCCCCGGTGCGCCGGGGTTGTTGTCCACGCACACCACGTCGAACCCCAGGTCGTGCAGCTGGCCCGTCACGCTGGCGCCGACGTTGCCGAGCCCGACCACGATGACGTGGCCGCCCGGGGGCCGCGGCGCCCGGCGCACCGAGCCGGTCAGCCGGGCGCCGACCACGATGGCGGTGATCACCGGGATGAAGGCCATGCCGTCCACGGTCAGCATGACCTGCGCGGTCTTCTCCGCCCCGCTGTCGGTCGGGCTGGTAAGCGCGGATCCGGTCAGGTCCATGAGCCCGAGGTACATCGTGTTGCTGAGCGAGTACCGCGTGGCCAGCAGCACGAAGCCCACGCCGATCACCGCGAGCAGCGCCGTGAAGAGCAGCCCGAACTTGTGCCAGACCAGCCGGCGGAGCAGGCCGGCCGCGGCCCGGACCGGATTACGGCGGCGGGTCAGCGGGTTGCGCGGCGTCCCGTCCGCGACGGCGAGCACCAGGTCGGCGGGGGAATTGGGTCCGTCGCCGGGCGGCAGCAGCCGCGGCGACGCCTGGTCATCGGCCGCCGTGGCCAGCCCGCAGATCACCGCGCCGGGCGCCACGTCGGCGGGCCTGGCCACGTAGAGCGTGCGCTGCTGCACGCGGACATGGCTGGCCGCCGGCTCACCCAGCGCGGCGGCGACGAACGACGGCGCGGACGTCGCCGTGCCGGACAAGACCGCGCAGTCGGGGAAGAACATGCGGATGTGCTCGCCGAGGCGCCGGTTGAAGATGGCGAGCACCAGGCGGAGCCCGGGGTTGAGTTCCTGCGCGCGCAGTCCGGCGTGCAGGTTGCCGACGTCGTCCTGCCAGATGACGGCCAGCGCCCGGGCCGACTGGACGTCGGCGTCGGTGAACGCCTGGCTGGACAGTTCGGGATGCTCCAGCACCCGGACGCCTGCCAGCGCGCTGATCTGGGGGCCGTGGTTCCGCCGCCGGGACGGCAGGATCACCGTGACCCGCTCGCCGTACCGGGACGTCAGTTCCTCCGCGACGCGGAACGACAAAGGCCCGTCACCGCAGACGATGAAGTGGTCGCCGCGACGATCCGCACGCCGGGGGAGCGCAGGCATGCGGCGATCATAGTGGCCGGCCCCCCACCGTCGGCCCCGCACCGTTGACACCGCACCGTTGACACCGCAAACGTGCGCTGAGACACTCCGGCCGGACAGCGTCGTCGGGAAAGGGGATCTCATGGCCGTCGTCGAGAGCGTACGAGGCCCGGTCGACCTGGGCAGCCTGGGCCAGACCCTCATGCACGAGCACGTCTTCGTGCTCTCTACCGAGCACATGCAGAACTACGGCAGCGACTGGTGGGACGAGGAGGCGCGGGTCGCCGACGCCATCGCCAAGCTGAACGCCCTGTACGCCAAGGGCATCCACACCATCGTCGACCCCACCGTCTGGGGCCTGGGCCGCTACATCCCGCGGATCCAGCGGATCGCGGCGGCCACGCCGGTCAACATCATCGTCGCCACCGGCCTGTACGTCTACGAGGAACTGCCCCAGCAGTACGCGTACCGCGGGCCGGGCCTGCTGATCGACATCCCCGACCCTATGGTCACCGACTTCTCCCGCGACATCACCGAGGGCATCGCCGACACCGGCGTCAAGGCGGCCTTCCTCAAGTGCTGCATGGAGACGGCCGAACCGACCCCCGGCGTCGAGCGGATCACCCGCGCGATCGCCCGCACGCACCTGCAGACCGGCGTGCCCATTACCGTGCACACCTCGGGCCCGCACCAGGGCGGCCGGGCGGCGGTACGGATCTTCACCGAGGAAGGCGTCGACCTGAGCAAGGTCATGATCGGGCACGCGGGCGACAGCAACGACCTCGACTATCTCACCGAGCTTGCCGACTCCGGCGTCCTGCTGGGAATGGACCGTTTCGGATTGGACCTGTTCAATCCAGGGACCGAACGAGTCAGGACAATCGCCGCCCTGGCGTCCCGGGGCTACGCCCCCAGCATGGTGCTGTCCCACGACGCCAACTGCTTCATCGACTACTTCGGCGGGGCGCACGACGAGGTGCGCGCCGCCGCCGCGCCGAACTGGCACTACGAGCACATCAGCGACGACGTGCTGCCGGCCTTGCTCGACGCCGGGGTCACCCAGGCGCAGATCGACACCATGCTGGTAGAAAACCCCGTCCGGTACTTCACGCCCGCGAAGGGCGGTGCGGCGTGAACTCCCCGGCCAGCGGGCCGCCCGACCACAGCAGGCCCCATCATCAGGAGCTGGGCGGCATCTTCGACATGACCGGCGTCACCCGCGGGCCGGACGGCATCAAGCGCTACGACGGGCTGCCCCGCAACCTGGTGCACATGCTGCGCGCGGCGGTCGACGCCCACGGCGCCGCGGAGGCCGTCGTCGAGACCGGCGCCGAGAATGCCGGGAGCCCCCGGCTGAGCTACACCCAGCTGTGGGATCGCGCGGCCCGGGTGGCGGGCGGGCTGCGCGCCCTCGGCGTCCAGCGCGGCGACCGGGTGGCGATCCGGCTGGGCAACGGCGCCGACTGGGTGCTGGCCTTCTTCGGCGCCGTCCTGGCCGATGCCATCGTCGTGCCGGTCAACACCCGGTTCAGCGAGGAGGAAGTCGGCTACGTGGTGACCGACTCCGGCGCGAGGTACGTCTTCGCGCCGGGCGCCGCGCTGCCGGACGGCGATCCGCTCGCGGTCGACGACGCCGGCCCGGCCGACCCGGCCGCGATCTTCTACACCAGCGGCACCACGGGCTTCCCCAAGGGCGCCGTGACCAGCCACGAGAACTTCCTCTCCAACGCCGAGACCTGCCGCCGGGCGCTTTCCGGGGCTCTTGGCGGGGACGCCCTGCGCACCTTGATCTCGGTGCCGCTGTTCCACGTGACCGGCTGCAACTCCCAGCTCCTGCTGGCGATGTACACCGGCGGCACCGCCGTGGTCATGCCGGCCTTCGAGGTCGGCGCGTTCCTGCGCGCCATCGAGCAGGAGCGCATCGACGTCATGATCACGGTGCCGGCCATCTACTGGCTGGCGATCAGCCAGCCGGCCTTCGCCGCCGTGGACGTCTCCGGCGTGCGCTCGGTCGCCTACGGCGGGGCGCCGATCGCGCCGGACCTGGTCGCGCGGCTGGCGAAGGCGTTCCCGCAGGCGCGGCTCGGCAACGGGTTCGGCTTGACCGAGACCTCGAGCGTGTCCACCTTCCTGCCGCACGAGTTCGTGGCGCACGCCGACTCGGTGGGCTTCCCGGCCCCGGTGTGCGACGTCCGCCTCGACGCGGCAGGACCCGACGGCACCGGTGAACTGCTCGTCCGCGGGCCGAACGTCGTCTCCGGCTACTGGAACAAGCCCGAGGCCACCGTCCAGGCCTTCGTCGACGGCTGGCTGCACACCGGCGACCTGGCCCAGATCGACGACGAGGGCCTGGTCTACCTGGTGGACCGGGTGAAGGACATGATCAACCGCGGCGGCGAGAACGTGTACTGCGTCGAGGTCGAGAACGCCCTGGCCGGCGCGCCGGGGGTCTACGAGGCGGCGGTCCTGGGCGTCCCGGACGAGATGATGGGCGAGAAGGTGGGCGCCGTGATCGTCCCCATGCCGGGCGTCTCCCTCGACGTCCCGGCGGTGCTCGGCTACCTCGGCGAGCACATCGCCGACTTCAAGATCCCGCAGTACGTCGCGGTCAGCGCGACCCCGCTGCCCCGCAATCCAGGCGGCAAGCTGCTCAAGCGGCGGCTGCGGGAGGACGTCGACTGGGCCAGCGCGGCACAGCGCTGACGGATAGGCCCCGCTGGCCTCTTTAACCTCATCCGCACCATATTCGCCCCCCAGTTCAATAAAGCAATGATTCACCGGGGAGGATTCGGGCTTCTGGGAGTATTTGGTGGCTTATAGTGCACAAAAGTCTCCCCGAAGCCCATATCCTCCCAGGGCTTTTTGGTGCCGAACGAACCACGAGGCTGCTTGGGCACCACAGCAAGCACCGGCACCACGGGCGGGCCAGGTGGCCGCGCCGAGCGGTCGGCGGCGCGAGCTATCGTGGGCAGCGTGGGTGGAGAACTCCGCGCCAACCGACCCGGCGCTAAGGCGGTGACGTCATGCCGTCCCGGGCTCTGACCCGTCTGTCGGCCAGCCGCGCCGGTACCCGGACGGCCAGCAAGTCCGCCCGCATCGTGGCGACCGCGGCCCGGTGGATCCACGACGGCAGGCGCCTGGACATGCAAGGCCTGGCCGACGAGCTCGGCGTGTCACGGGTGACCCTGTTCCGCCGCGTCGGCAGCCGGGAGGAACTGCTCAGCCAGGCCTTGTGGCTGCTTACCGAGCGCATGCTGGAAGCGGCCGCGGCGGCCTGGGAGGCCGAACGGCCGGAGGGCGAACTGCATACGCCGGGCACCGGCCGGCACATCAACGCGCTGGTCTCCCAGTCGGCGGGCCTGCGTCGGCTGCTCGACGATGAGCCGACGCTGACCATACGCGTGCTCACCGACCCGCGCGGCCGGGTGCAGGCCGGGATCGTGGCCTTCATCGAGGAGCTTCTGCGCCGCGACATCGCCGAGTTCGGCCTGGTCACCCTCATCGAACCGGGCGCGCTCGCGTACGCCCTGGTCCGGCTGGGCGAGTCGTTCCTCTACGCGGACGTGCTCGCCGCGCGCAAGCCCGACGTGGCTACCGCCAACCGCCTGCAGCAGGCCCTTGTCGAGGGCATCTTGCCGTAGCACGCGGCAGGCATCCTGCCACAGCAGGATGCCTGCCGCATCAGGGTCAGGCGGGAGCCTTGAGCTTGGCCAGCTCCTCCTGCACCTTGGCCTCGTGCTCGGCCTCGTCCCGGCGGGCGTCGCGCGGCCGCCACCGGCCGCGCAGCAGCGGGATGCTGAGCAGGAAGAAGATGATGCCGCCGAAGCAGATCCAGTACCAGGTCTTCCACTGGCTGGCGGTCTGGGCGGCGGCCTTCGTCACCGCCGCACCGTGCGCGTTCAGGTAGGCGAAGACGCCCGGCGGCACCTTGGCCAGCGCGGTCAGCTGAGCCCCGTAGGGAGCCATGGTCGTCAGCTCCGCCGAGTACGGGGCGATGGTATTCAGCTGCGCCGAGTACGGGGCGATGGTCGTCAGGTCCGCCGCGTACGGGGCTACGGTCTTCAGCGCTGGCCCTGCCGCGATCACGCCGGCGATGGCCGCCTGGTTGGCCGAGATCGTGGTCAGGATGTTCAGGCCCTTGGCGCCGCCCCCGGCGGCAGTGACCGCCTGGGCCACCAGCGCGGGCGGGATCGTGGCCGGGTTCTTGTAGGTGGCCAGCTTGGCGAACAGTGTCGGGTTGGCCTGGATCACCGCGAGTTCGGGCGCGAACTTCTGCGCGTTCGCGAGCTGCGTGGCGTCCGTCTTCGCAGTGGCCAGGACCGACGGGGGGATCTTCTGCGCGGTGGCCAGGACCGTCGGCGGGATCGACTGCGCGGTGGCTACGACCGACGGGGGGACCTTCTGGGCGGCCGCCACGACGGTCGGGTGCGCGCTGGCGAAGGCCAGCTGGCTGGAGTACTGGGTCGCGTAGGCCGACACGGTGGCGCCGTAGTTCACCAGCGGGGTGACCGAGTTGATCACGAGCGGGATGATCAGGTACGAGACGAACACCACGATCCGGATGATCCAGCCCCAGATGGCCAGGCCGGTCGCGGTGAGCGCGGGGTTGCGGGCCTCCACGGTCTCGGTGAAGCTGGCCATCCACGGGGTGTAGGCCACGCCCAGGCCGAACGCCAGCAGCGCCAGCATGATCGCGAGGGTGTAGTAGCCGGGGTGGTGGCCAGCCTGCTCCAGGTAGATCACCGTCATCACCGCGGCCAGCACGCCGCCGATCACCATGAACGGCTTGCGGACCCGGAACCGGTCGGAGATGAACCCGATCAGGATCACCGCGATGACGTTGAACCCCCAGTTCCAGTTGCCCAGCCCGTTGGCGTCCTTGACCGAGAACCCGAACACGGTGGTCAGGTAGATCACGCTGAAGGCGACGGCCGTGTAGTAGATCAGCAGCATGACCGACACGGCGATGGCGGAGATGATGATGTCGGGCTTGAGCAGCTGGCGGAACGGATGACGCAGCGCCGCCTCGATGTCCGCCTCGCTCATGCCCTTCGCCCGGGCCTCGATGAGCGCGCGGTCGCGCATGGTCACCATCAGCTGGTCGCGCAGCTGCGGGGACAGCTCGCGCAGCCAGATGAACGCGATCACGAACACGACGATCCCGGCGATACCGCAGATGCGGTACTCGTGGGTCCAGAAACGCTGGTCGTTCACGACGGCGGGAATGGTGGCGCTGCCGACCACCGCGACGATCAGGCTGCCAATCACCGGGCCGCTGGTCCAGAACCCCATGGCCGTCGCCCGGCCCACCTGCGGGGAGAAGTCCCTGATCAGCGCCGGGGTGGCGACCAGGCAGACGCCCTCGACGAACCCGACCACGAAGCTCTCGATGGTGAACGTCCACTTGTTCGTGGCGGCCGGGAGGATGAACGCCACGAATATCCCGGTGAAGAACAGCCCGAACACGACCAGGTTGGCCCGGCCGAGCCGGTCGGTGATCCCGGCGAACAGCGAGCCGAACGCCCCGATCAGGGCCCCGAACGCCAGGGTTATCACGTAGAACGTGAAGCTCATGTGCAGGTTGGTCAGCAGCAGCGTGGCTACCGAGCCGCCGACGTACAGCTCGTAGTACAGCGTGATCGTGGCCAGCACCGTGATGGCCAGGTAAAACACCCTGGGCGCGGTATCCGGGTAGGAGTCAAGCTGCCGGTTCACGATCGCGAAGGGCCATCCAGGCCGGCGGGACACGGGCTGCGTGGCGGTTCCTGACATGCGGTCACCTCTTACCGTGGAAACGGTTAGGCCAGGCTGGTGGTGAAGATGCCGACTCGACCGTAACTCGCCAGTAGGTAACAGATCAACAATTTGTTTCAGTGACGGGTCGGTGCCGTGAACTGCCTGGTCCTGTCGGCCTGCCCGCACCCCGTCACGGACCGCGCGGCCTGCCGCCGGCGCGCGCCGGTACCTGCGGTAAATGCATAACGAGATACATAATTCGGTCGATGAGGCCCGTGATGGTGCTGCGTACCGTGGATGTTAGCGATGTATGGGCTGTTACCAGGGCGCCGGAGTGCGGCTGGCGGTGTCTCTGGGGGGTGGGGAGGACCCGTGACTAATCGCCATTCGAGGTTGCGCGTGGTGCAGCCCGAGACGCTGTATTTAAACCTAGTGGGAAGCGGCGCGCAGCGGTCGACCCCGGACGACGTACTGACCATCCGGGTCCGGCACAAACGGAAGTACGTGCTTGTCGCGGTCGCGGGGGAGATCGACATCGCCACCGTGGCCGGGCTGCGTGAACGCCTCGTGGCGCTGGCGGCCGGCGGCCGTCCGCTGGTAATCGACCTGGACCAGGTCAGCTTCATCGACGCTGCCGGGCTCGGGGCACTGGTCGGCGCGGGCAAGCGTGCCGCCGAGCACGGCGTCGGCCTGCACGTGGTCTGCGCCCGGCAGCAGATCCGCCGGCTGTTCCGGATCACCGGGCTGGACCGCTCGATACCGCTGGCCCGCACCCTGGCCGAGGCGCTCCCGATCATGGCGGCCGGGGCGGCAGCTGAGACCAAGGCGGTCTGAGGGAGGGCCAGCTGAACTGAGCACGAACCCCGGCGGTGAGCAGCGTGGCCTGATCCGGCGGGTGCGCCAACGAGGTCGGCCTCCTGGCCATAAGCTCGTCACCGAGCGGGAGGTGCTGCGCCGATGGGGGCCTTCGGGTGACGGGTCTGATCCGGACGGCGGTCCGGGTGGAGGGGGTCGTCCAGGGAGTCGGCTTCCGTCCGTTCGTGTACACCCTGGCGACCGGCCTCGGCCTCACCGGGCTGGTCGGCAACGACCTCGACGGGGTCTTCGTCGAGGTCGAGGGCCCGGTGGCGGCGGTCAGCGAATTCCTCCTCCTGCTGGAACGGGACGCCCCCCCGCTGGCCAGGATCGAGCGGGTCACCACGAGGGCCATGGCCCCCAGGCGGTCGGCGTCCTTCGCCATCGCGGCCAGCGAGCCCGCGGGGCCTGCGGGCCCGGGCGGGTCCGGGCGGCGCCGGACCCTGGTATCGGCGGACACCGCGACCTGCGCCGACTGCCTGCGCGAGCTTGCCGATCCGGCCGACCGGCGGTTCGGGTACCCGTTCATCAACTGCACCAACTGCGGGCCCAGGTTCACCATCGTCCGGGACGTGCCCTACGACCGGCCGCTGACGACCATGGCGGCGTTCGCGATGTGCGAGCAATGCGCCGCCGAGTACCACGACCCCGCCGACCGCCGCTTCCACGCGCAGCCGACCTGCTGCCCGGCCTGCGGGCCCCGGCTGACGCTGCGGAACCCGGCCGGAGACGTCCTGGCGGGCGAGCCGCTGGCCGGAGCCGCCGAACTGCTCGCCCGCGGCCGGGTCCTCGCCGTGAAGGGGCTGGGCGGCTACCACCTGGCCGCCGACGCCGCCTGCGAGGAGGCCGTCGCGCTGCTGCGGGCGCGCAAGCACCGCGAGGACAAGCCGTTCGCGGTCATGGTCGCGGACCTGGCCGCGGCGCGGCGCCTGGTCGAGGTCGACGCCGCGGCCGCCGACCTGCTGACCAGCCCGGCCAGGCCGATCGTGCTGATGCCGCGCCGGATGGGGGCGGCTGTCGCCGCGGCGACGGCGCCGGGGAACCGCCAGCTCGGGATCATGCTGCCGTATACCCCGCTGCACCACCTGCTGCTCGCCGCCCTGGCTGAGGGCGGGCAGGCTGGGACCCGGCCGATAGTGCTGACCAGCGGAAACATCTCCGACGAGCCGATCGTCTACCGCGACGCCGACGCGCTGGAAAGGCTGGGCGGGATCGCCGACGCGTTCGTCGTCCACGACCGGGCCATCCACATCAGGACCGACGACTCGGTCGCCCGCGCCTTCCGCGGACGGCCGATGCTCATCCGGCGCTCCCGCGGCTATGTGCCGGAACCCATCGCGGTGGCGGGCGGGTTCCCGCGCCACGTGCTGGCCTGCGGCGCCGAGCTGAAGAATACGTTCTGCCTGGCCCGGGGGCGCCACGTCTTCGTCTCGCACCACATCGGGGACCTGGAGAACGCCGAGACCCTGCGCTCCTTCACCGAGGGCATCGAGCATTTCCGCCGCCTGTTCGATGTCGAGCCGCAGGTCGTGGCCCACGACCTGCATCCGGAATACCTGTCCACCAAGTACGCGGTCGAGCTGGACGGAGTCGACCTGCAAGGGGTGCAGCACCACCACGCGCACATCGCCTCCTGCCTGGCCGACAACGGCGAGGACGAGCCCGTGATCGGGGTGGCCTTCGACGGGACCGGCTACGGCACCGACGGCACGATCTGGGGCGGTGAGTTCCTGGCCGCCGACCTGGCCACCTTCGAGCGCGGCGGGCATCTCGCCCCGGTGCCCATGCCGGGGGGTGCGGCCGCCATCCGGCAGCCGTGGCGGATGGCAGCGGCCTACCTGGGCTCGGCGGACCTCGACGTCGCGCGGCGCAACGCCGAGCGCTGGCCCGCGGTGGTCGCCATGGCCGAGCGCGGCGTCAACTCCCCGCTGACCTCGAGCGCGGGGCGGCTCTTCGACGCCGCCGCGGCGCTCCTCGGCGTCCGGGACGCGATCAACTACGAGGGCCAGGCGGCGGTGGAGCTTGAGCAGCTGGCCGACCCCGCGGAGACCGGCGCCTACCCGGCGGCCCTGAAGGCGGGCCACCCGTTCCAGGTCCGCGGCATCGATCTCCTGCACGGGATCATTGATGACCTAACGGCCCAGGTTCCCGCCCGGGTCATCGCGGCTCGCTTCCACCACGGCGTCGCCGCGCTGATCGAGGCGGGCTGCCTGGCCATGCGTGACCGGTACGGCCTGGGCACGGTGGCGCTGTCCGGCGGCGTGTTCCAGAACCTCCTGCTGCTGCACGCGACGGTCGGCCGGCTGGAGGCAGCCGGGTTCCGCGTCCTGGTGCACTCGCGCGTCCCCTGCAACGACGGCGGGATCAGCCTCGGCCAGGCGATGGTGGCCGCCGCCCGAGATTGGCTGTGCTAGCCGGGGGGACGACCCCCCCATACCCCCCCGGCTGTTTCTCCCGGGGGGACCCATCCCCCCCGCCCCCCCCCTCCGAGAGGCCCCTCCCCCCCCACCCCCCCTCGGGGGGGTAAACTC
>Ga0187807_1000588_pt1 | contig 11501 bp, 10 predicted proteins | sample NC_wetland_sal_i_4_FD_132432 | JGI IMG/M metagenome (GOLD analysis project Ga0187807, IMG submission 132432) | Wetland sediment microbial communities from Neuse River Estuary, North Carolina, USA - ASW_2 | ecosystem: Environmental > Aquatic > Freshwater > Wetlands > Sediment | place: USA: North...
GCAGTATGACGACCTGAGCGACCGGGCCGTACTCGAGCGCCACCTGGCCGTCAACCTGTTCGGCACCCACGGCGTGACTCAGGCGTTCCTGTCGGCGCTGACCCGGTCCCGAGGGGCCATTGTCAACAACGTGTCCCTGATGGCCCTGGCCCCCTTCCCGATGACCCCGGCCTACGCGATCTCCAAGGCGGCCGCGTTCAACCTGACCCAATCGCTGCGCGCCCTGCTGGCCGGGCGGGGCGTGCGGGTCCATGCCGTCCTGACCGGGCCCACCGACACCGATATGACCCGGGGCTTCGAGATCCCCAAGGCCTCCCCGGAGTCTGTCGCGCGGGCCATCTTCGACGGCGTTGAGCACGGGAAGGAGGACATCTTCCCCGATCCGATGTCCGCGTCCGTCGCGGACGGCTGGCGTAACGGCGCGGCCAAGGAACTCGAACGGCAGAACGCGGCACTGGTCCAAGCAGAGCCCGATGCCGCATGACGAAGCCCCGGCCGGGCCCGTTCGGACACTGGACCGCCGGGCCCGGCCCAGGACGATTTTTATGCCGAACGGAACGTGGTGCGTGCCCCGCTCCTGCCTCCTGCGGCCCGCCTCAGCTCCCGGCCGTGACCGGCCTTCAGGTGGGCCAGGAACCCCGATGCTACGGCGCGGCCCCGTCCGTTCGCGCCGCGGTGACCGCCACCGTCGTGAGGCGCACCGTGAAGCTGTCCCCCATCGTGTCGAGAGCGGCGCCGACGGCCGCCAGCACCTCCGCCAGCTTGTCCGGCGGAAGCTGGGTGAGGGCGCCGGACGTGGCCAGCTGATCCAGCCATTCGTCCCGGGTGTAGGACCGCTCCCAGTCGTACCGCCACCGCTCCGGGTCGCCGAACCCGCCCGCCTCCCGCATCCCGTCGGCGGCCTTGGTCGTGAAGAGCGCCGCGTTCCGGTCGGCCTGCGCCGGCCTGGCCTGGAAGTTGAACGGCGAGTCGGGCACCATCCGGTGATAGACCGCGGCGACGGTCTCCGCCACGTCCTGCGGGGGGTCGAACACGTGCCAGAACGCGGCCACCCGGCCGCCGGGCCGGAGCACCTGCGCCGCCTTGGCCGCTCCCGCGACCGGGTCCACCCAGTGCCAGGCCTGCCCGGCCACGACTGCGTCGAAGGTCCGGTGGGCGCTGTCCCAGGCCTCGAACGTCGCCACCTCGACCTCGATCCCGGTCCGGCGGGCGAAGTCGGTCATCCGCGGGTCAGGCTCGACCCCCAGCACCCGGCAGCCAGCCGCCCGAAACTGGCGTGCGGCGATACCGGTCCCGCAACCGACGTCCAGGAACTCGGGCCCGGGGCTGGCGGCGACGATCCGCTCGACCAGGGCGTCGGGGTAGCGGGGCCGGGCCCGGTCGTAGCGCTCGGGATCGACGCCGAACGACTCGGCCATCTGCCGGTACTGGTGAGACTCGAGCCTGAGCATGCGCGCGGGCTCCGGCGGTATAGTGGGCACGCGCCCACCTTAAGTGGGCATATGCCCATTTAACAACCGGCTTCGCGCAGAGCGAAGAACCCGAGCGCGACACAGAGGTGCACAGTGCCGACCGGGGTGGCCATCCGCGACGTACGCGCCCAGCTGTTCGACGCCGCCGAGCGCGTCCTGCTCCGGGACGGACCGAACGCCCTGACCAGCCGCGCGGTCACCACCGAAGCCGGGGTGGCCAAGGGTGTCCTGCACCGGCACTTCGCGGACTTCGACGCGTTCCTGGCCGAGCTCGTGGAGGACCGCATCGCCCGGCTCGGCCACCACGCCGCCGCCCTGTGCCAGTCCGCCGGGACCGGCACCGTCGCCGGTAACCTCACCGGTGCGCTGACCGACCTGCTCGGGTCGGTGGCGGTGGCGATCGTCGCCCTCATCACCTTCCGGGATGGCCTGCGTGCCCGCCTGCGCCAGGCCGGGCACGCCGGCGTCCCGCTGCTGACCGAGGCCGCGGCCATGCTCGCCTCCTACCTCGCCGCCGAGCGCGACCTGGGCCGCATCGCGGCCGACGCCGACGTCGGCACGCTCGCGCCCACCCTGCTGGGCGCCACGCACCTGCTGTTCGCGGACCGGGACGGCCCCGGGCCCGAGCCCGAAGCCGTCCGCAAGGTCGTGACCACGGTCATCGCCGGCGTCGTGCGGCAGCCGCTGGACTGACGCGGGCAGACGGACGGCTGAGGTTTGAGCCTCCCGGGCACTGGAACAGGAGCCGCGTGCCGGGCGTCCGAATCCACGCGCTCTCGGCGCCAACGTACAGGTTCTGCGCCGGGCCCGGCTCGGCGGTCTGATCCGCGAATACGTCAAGGAGGCATAAGGCGACACAATTTTCGGCACCTACAGGCCACGGACGGGCCGTGCCGGCGTCGTGTTCAGGCTTGACGTGTGCCGCTGAGTCGACCGTGCGTCCCTGCACAAATCGCAAGCTCGCCGCCGAGCGGGTCTACGGCCGGTTCAGCGCCGGCCGCTGATCGGCCGGATAATTCCATGCGAACGCAACTACGATCTAAGTGGGCGGCGTGAAGGTCGTGCCTTGCGAGCATACCGGGTAGTCAGGTGCTGTTGGCGGCGGCGCGGGCCACGGTGCGCCGCCACGGAGGGGGGAGTTGCCCGCTGGCGGCATCAAGCGGGCGAGTTCGCGGTTGCGGCGCTCGGCGAGAACCGTGTACAGGTAGTCGGCGGGCGACAGGCCCGCTGGGGGCGGGGGCGAGACGCGGGCGGCCAAGTCGTTGGCTAGTTGCCTGCCGAGTTGTTCCCGTGCGGTCTCGTTCAGCTGCCCATACCGAGACAGGTAACTGGCGGCCGACGCGGCGAGCGGCTCGGGGATGGCGGACAGCTCTAGCGACGCGGCCCACGGCTGAAGATTGGGAGCGATGTACGCTGCGGCGGCGTGCGGCTGGCGGCCGGCACCGGGAAACCCGCCCGGATAGGCGCTGGCCGGAACGGCGAAGGGGGCGGCGGCCTTCGGGGCTCGCTCGCGGACCACGAACGTGCCCGCGAAGATATCGCCGAGGCGCTTGCCCCGGGCGGACAGCATCGACGTGATCAGTGCGGGCACGCCGAAGAGGGTCCAGCACTCGATGGCCCCGGCGAGGCCGCGCACCAGCGCCTGCCGGAACCGCACCGGTCCGCCGTCATCCGCGACCACCCGCAAGCCGAGCGCCAGCTTGCCGACCGACCGGCCGCGGCTCAGCGTCTCGCACGCGATCGGGTAGCCCACGATGACCAGCACCAGCCCGGCGATGAACACAGCGGCACCAGACGCGTTGTTGAGGACCTTGGTCGCCATGCCGATGGCGACCAAGGTGAGAATGACAACCAGGATGACGATCTCCACGAGCATGTCAAGGAGCCAGGCCAGCATCCTGGTGGGGAACCGGGCATAGGGCAGGTCCAGGATCACTGCCTCGCCGGTGACGATTTCCTCCACGGCCGCAGCCTAGACGTTTTAGGGTGCGGTGCGTGGATGTAGACGCGTACGCCATGGCGCATCAGGCCGAATGGGACCGACTGGCCTCCCTGGTCCGTCGGCGGCGCAGGCTGAGCGGTGCCGAGGCCGATGAACTGGTCGCGCTGTACCAGCGCGCGAGCACGCACCTGTCGCAGCTGCGGGCCGGCGCCGGGGCCGACCCGGTCCGCGTAGCGCGGCTGGCCACCCTGGTGGCGCGTGCCCGGTCGGCGGTGACGGGGACGCACGTCCCCTCCTGGCGGATGGTGGCACGGTTCGCCGCCCGCGACTTCCCGGCCGCCGTCTACCGGGCGCGGTGGTGGTGGCTGGGCGCGGCCGTCGGCTCCATCGTCGTCGCCGTCGCGACCGGGTGGTGGATCGCCAGCTCGCCGGGCGTCCAGGCGGCACTCCTGCCGCCGGCCGAGGCGAAGGCCCTGGTTCAGCAGCAGTTCAAGGGCTATTACACCGCCAACCCGGCCGCTTCGTTCGCCGCCCAGGTGTGGACGAACAACGTGTGGGTTGCCGCGCAGGCGCTCATCTGCGGGATCCTGCTGGGCATCCCGACCGTGCTTGTGCTGCTGGAGAACGCCATCAATGTCGGGGTCGACGGCGGCTACCTGTTCGCCCATGGCAAGGGGACGCTGTTCTTCAGCCTGATCCTGCCGCACGGGATGCTGGAGCTGTCGGCGGTCTTCCTCGCTGCCGCCGCGGGGCTGCGGCTCGGCTGGACGGTGATCGACCCGGGGAACCGGCGGCGCGGCCAGGCCCTCGCGCAGGAGGGCCGGGCGATGGTCACCATCACCCTCGGCCTGGTCGTCGTGCTCGGGGTTTCCGGGCTCATCGAGGCGTTCGTGACCCCCTCGCCGCTGCCGACCTGGGCGCGGATCACGATCGGCGCGGTCGCGGTCACCGCCTTCCTCGGCTACGCGCTTGGCCTCGGCCGCTGCGTGGTCCCGGCGGGGGTAACCGGGGACATCGAGGAAGCGCCCGATGAGGTTCCCGTGGCGTGACCCCTATAGCCGGCCGCTGCCCTTGAGCGCCAGGTAGGCGTCGGCGAGCGCGGCCGGGAGGCGTTCGGGCGGCGCGTCCACGACCGTGGCGCCAAGGCGGGCGAGCCGCGCGGCCAGCTCCGATCGCTGTGCCGTCGCCCGCGTAGCGGCGGCCGCCGCATAGACGCTGGCGGCGTCCCCGCGCCTGTCGGCCAGTTCGGCGAGGCGCGGGTCGGCGACCGAGCCCACCAGCAGTTCGTGGCGGGCCGCGAGCGCTCGCAGCTCCGGGAGCAGATCCACGGCGAAGTTCAGGTCGGTTAGCGCCACCACCAGGCAGCGGCGGCGTGCGTGCGCCAGTACCGTCGCGGTCACCAGCCGCCAGTCCGTCTCGGTCAGCTCCGGCTGCAGGCCCGCCAGTGCGTCGGTGACGGTGGCCAGCACCGTGGTCCGCGACGGTGCGAGCACGCGCGTGCGGATCCGCCGGTCGGCCGCGATCAGGTCGACCCGGTCGCCTGCCTTGCTGGCCAGGGCGGTCAGCAACTGGGCGGCGTCCATTGCGGTGTCAAGACGCGGGTAACCGGCCACCCGGCCGGCGGCTGTCCGGCCGGTGTCCAGCACGAGCATGATCCGGCGGTCCCGCTCTGGCCGCCAGGTGCGCACCATGACGTCGCGGTGGCGCGCGGTGGACCGCCAGTCGATGGACCGGACGTCATCGCCGATGACGTACTCCCGCAGCGAGTCGAATTCGCTGCCCTGCCCGGGCCGTACCGTCCGGTGCTGCCCGTCAAGCTCGCGCAGCTGCGCCAGCTTGCCCGGCAGGTACCGCCTGCTGTGGAACGGCGGCAAGGCCCTGACCGTGCACGGGACCCGCTGGCCGCGCTGCCGGGCGGCGAGGCCAAGCGGGCCGAACGACCTGATCGTGACCCGCTCAGACACGCAGTCTCCGTGCCGGGCCGGGGCGACGGTCACGGCGACCTTTCCGTGGCCGCCGGCAGGCAGGCGGAGCCAGGCCTGCGCCGCGCTGGGCCGCGCGGACGGCGGCCAGGCGTCGCGTAGCTGCGCGCGGAGGGGACGCGCGCTGGTGTTCTCGATGACCGTGGTCACCGTGGCCGGCTCACCAAGGCGGACCCGCGTGTCACCGCCGCGCCGTACCCGCAGGGCGCGCACCGGCGCGGCGAGCGCCATGTCGAGGAGGATGGCGGCAAGCAGCAGCCCGTTGATGACCGCCATGGTGACGAGTGACCTGACGGCCAGCACGACCAAGACGCCGGCGACCGCGACGGCGGCGGCCCGTCCGCTCAGTGCCACGGCGGGGTCACCGCGGAACAGGGACGGCGGACAGCAGCCCGTCCAGCACGCCCCCGGGAGTCAGGCCTTCCAGTTCGGCTTCGGGGCGGAGCTGGATCCGGTGCCGCAGCGCGGGCCGCGCGAGGGCCTTCACGTCGTCAGGGATCACGTAGTCGCGGCCCGCCAGCCACGCCCAGGCGCGGCTGGCGGCGAGCAGCGCGGTGGCGCCGCGCGGGGACACCCCGAGGCGCAGCGACAGCGACTGCCTTGTCGCACGGCACAGGTCGACGATGTACCCGGTGACCTCGGGCGACACTCGCACCTGGGCGGCGGCCTTGCGTGCCGCGGCGAGCTCGTGCGGGCCTGCCGCCGGGCGGACGGCGCTGAGGTCGCGGGGGTTGAAACCGGCCGCGTGCCGGATGAGGAGCTCGATTTCGGCGTTCCGGTCGGGCACGCTCACGAACAGCTTGAGCAGGAACCGGTCGACTTGGGCCTCGGGCAGCGGGTAGGTGCCCTCGTACTCCACCGGGTTCTGCGTGGCGGCGACGAGGAACGGGCTGGGCAGCGGGCGCGGCCTGCCCTCGACCGAGACCTGGCGCTCCTCCATCGCCTCAAGCAGGGCGGCCTGGGTCTTCGGCGGGGTCCGGTTGATCTCGTCGGCGAGGAGGATGTTCGTGAACACGGGTCCCTCGCGGAACTCGAACTCGGCCGTGCGCGCGTCGTAGACGAGGGAGCCGGTGACGTCCCCCGGCATCAGGTCCGGGGTGAACTGCACGCGCTTGGCCGACAGGCTCAGCGTGGCGGCCAGCGTCCGGGCCAGCAACGTCTTAGCGACGCCTGGCACGCCTTCGAGCAGCACGTGGCCGTCGGCCACGAGGGCGATGAGCAGGCCCGTCACTACCTGGTCCTGGCCGACGACGGCCTTGGCGACCTCGGCGCGGACCGCGGCAAGTGCTTGGCGGGGATCGGAGTGCATCACGACTGCCGTAGCCTCCGTTCGAGGGTGTCCAGTTCGGCGGCGAGGGTGACCAGCGCCTGGTCGGTGGCCGGCGGCGGGCCGTGCAACAGCGCCGCCACCTCAGCTGATGGCAGCCCGGCCCGGGTCGCGATCGCCTCATCCGTAACGGCGCCGCCAGCCAGGCGGGCGACCCGGGCGCTGGTGGCGGCGCGCAGTTCCCCGGCCGCCCGGTCGCGGGCACGGCGTGCCCGGTAAAGCCGGCCGTGCCCCTCCACGGTCTCGGAAGCGCGCACCGTCACCGGCAGCCGCTCCGCTACCAGCGGGCCGAGCCGCCGCGCCCGCCACGCCGCCGCCAGCAGCGCCGCGACGCACAGTTGGATCGCAATCAGGTAGACGGGCCGGGGAACCAGCGAGAAGAACGAACGCTGCCCGGGCGCAGCAGCCGCCTGCGCCGCAAGGGACGGTACCACCCAGATGACCTGCCGGGCGGAACGCAGCAGGTTCAGGCAAAGCGCCGCGTCGCCCCGGGAAGCGAGGTAGCGGTTGGTGAGCGGTGCGCTGCTGCCGAGGACGGTGATCGTCCGTGATCCGTCCCGGTAGCTGGCGAGAGCGTAGCCGCTGTGGCGTCCCGGGTAGCACGACTGCGCGCCGGGCGCACTGGAGCGCAGCAGGGCACCGTAGAAGTAGGCGTCGCCCGCGACGACCGCGGCGTGCGCGGTGCACGCGGGCCGGGCGACGGTCTCCGGCTCGTACCCGGCGAACTGTATCGCGGGAGCGATCGCACGCAAGGCGTCAGGCACGTCATCGCCTGCGTGGAGGGCCGAATTGTCGACGTCACCGGAGGCGACGAGGAGGATGTCGCCGTCGAACCGGCCAGCCTGGGCGAGTTGGGCGGCGGTAAGAGAGCTGGCGCCAGTGATCAGCTCCACTGATCCCGGGGCGGCGCCCGCGCTTGGCGGGGCAGATACCCGCAGCACGCGCTGGCCGCGGGCGGTGAGCAGGTCAGCCAGCGCACGGCTCCCCGTGGGGCCGGTGCCGTTGGGATCCAGGTAACCGTCGGCCGGGGCAGGCTGGAGCAGCGCGACCACCGCGCCCGCCGCCACGACCGCGGCGGCTAGCAGCGCTGGCAGCCACCAGTGCCGGGCCGCACGCGACACCCGGCTCATGCCGGCGCCCCCGCGGGCTGCAACGTGGCCAGCGCGGCGTCCAGGGCGCACAGCCGCTCGTAGCCATCGCGCGTGCCGGTGCCGCCGCCGTACCGGATCTGGTCGAAGCTCCGGGTTGCGGCGGCGAGGTCGGCGTGCTGCCCGGGGAAGCGCACGCCCGCTTGGGCGGCGACCTCGTTGGCGGTTCTGCCCGCGTCCGCCGTGAGGATGCCGCGCTCCTCGCAGGACACCACGATGGCCCGCACTCGCTGCAGGATCGCCGTGCTGTAATCGGCGTCGGCGGCGCTCGCCGCCGACGCGTCGCGCAGCTCGCGGGCGGTCATAGCCCGGGGGCCGGGGTCCCACGCAGGCCCAGTCGTCCGGGCCGACCGGGCGAGGGGACCTAGCCGCACCGCTATCACGCTTCCGGCAGCGACTACCAAGGCCGCCAGGGCGACGACCGTCCACCAGCCGCCGGGGGTGGCCGAGGCGGCCGCCGAGAAAAGCCGGTGCAGCAGCTCCTCGATAGAGTGCGTTATACGCGCTGGTAGCGACTGCGGCTGGTGGTAGATCGCCTTGGACAACTCGTCGCGGGCGAGGCGCTGAGCCGCGTCGCGCCCGATCGGGCCGTATGTGATCACCAGGGGCCGGCGGTCTGGCCGTCGGGGCGGTCGCCACCCGGCGCCCCTGCTGCGGCGGCTTGCAACATGATGTCCATGCCCTCCCGCCGCATCCGCAAGTCGGCGTAGAGCAGCACGATGACCCCCGCAAGGAGCGGGGCGGTCAGCGTGCTGGCGATGATCTGGCCGACCGCGGTAAGGAAAAGACCGCCGACATTCACCTGCTGCGCTTGGGCAGTGAAGGCAGAAAGGCCTCCGCTCGCCAGGGCAAACGGCACGTTGATGATTTCGTTCGCGATGCCGACGATCACCTCGGTGAGCAGCAGGATGCTAAAGACGCGCCACGAGCTTCGCCGCACCAGCCGCCACGACCGCCCCAGGCTCTTGAGCGGGCCAACCCGCTCAAGCATGACGACGGGGATGGCGACGCTCCAGCGCACCAGCACGATCACGGCGAAGACCCATGCGGTCAGGCCGCAGACCACGCCGACGAGGATGCCGACGGCCCGCAGGTGCGTGCCCACCGCAAGGAGCGCGCCGAAAAGTACCGACAAGCCAATCCCGAGCAGCCACCCGCCGACAAGGAACACGCTGGCTAGCAGCAGCATCGCGATCAGCCGCCAGATCCGGGGCCGGGCGGCCCGCCAGGCGCTGGCCAGGGTCTCCTTCCTGCCGAGTACCCCCTGGCCGATGGTCACGGTCAGCAAGCCGGTCAGGATCAGGTTGGCGAAGACCACGACAATGATGGTCAGGCCCCCGAGGGCGACCAGCGCGACTGTCTCTGCCGCGCTGACCGGCGTGCTGGACCCGGAAACGTGCACGCTGGTCAGGGCCCGCCGTTCCACGATGTACCACACGAAGGCAATGAACACGGCCGAGACGGTAGCGACCGCCGCCGAGGAGGTGAGGATCGTCTTCGGATTCCACCGGATGGCGGTAAAGGCACCGTCGAGGATCTCGCCCAGGTTGAGCGGCCGGAGCGGCACCAGCCCGGGCTTAGGTGCCGATGGCCGCCCATAGGGCCCGCCCCCGTACCCTCCGTATGCCCCTTGCGGGCCGTACGCGCCTTGCCCTCCGGGGCTGTACGCGCCTTGCCCTCCGTATGCCCCTTGCGGGCCGTACGCGCCTTGCCCTCCGGGGCCGTACGCGCCTTGCCCTCCGTATGCCCCTTGCGGGCCGCGCGCGCCTTGCCCTCCGGGGCCGTACGCGCCTTGCCCTTCGTATGCCCCTTGCCCGCTGTATGCGCTGCTTCCGTATGCGCCGTGTCCTCCGTAGCCGCCGTACGGTGGCGGAGGCGGGGCAGCACCTCCCGGTGGCACGCCGGGGCTTATCTGCTCGCCGGGATGTCCAGGCTTGGGACCTTCTGTCATGCCAGGCCTCTTTTGATGCTCTCCGTGCGAATCTGCCTATCGCGGCGACCATGGTCGCACGCCGGTCGCCCCGATGCAGGACAATTGGCCAATAGGGCGCCGGGCGCCTTCAATTCCTTAGCGTCGGCGGCGCGGGCCGAGGCGGCGCAGCTGGATGAAGGTGATCAGCAGGGCGCCCAGCGGACTCGACGGTGCAAACGGAGCGGACCGGCAGTACCAGGTTCCGATGAACGACCGATGCCGTCATGCGCGCATACGCGAGACTTCCGGCTGAGCAGGGTCCCGCCCGGCCGGAACTTCCGGCAACAGGCTGCTACCAGCACATTTCACGCTGCGTAGCTACACCAAGAACCCGATGGGTGGGCGCTCGCTAAAGGTATAGACCATTGGTCTAGTGGACGTTGCGGCCAGCCGTCGCCCGGCGCGGCCCGATCGCGGCCGTTTTTGACAAGCCCGCGACGACCCGGTCCTGGCTTGCGAGCGAACACGGAGCCAACAGGGGGACAAAACGGACACATGAAAATGACCTGGAGCAGTAAAACCCCAGGTCAGAACGGGTGCGCCGCCAGGGACTCGAACCCCGAACCCGCGGATTAAGAGTCCGCTGCTCTGCCAGTTGAGCTAGCGGCGCCTTCAGAACGCTGTGATCGTAGCAGCAATCGCCGGGGCATGGCCAATCCCGGAGACCAGCTGAGGGAACCGTGTGATGTTCGGAAGAAAAGAATTAGCAGAGTCATTTTCCGAACGATCCGTGGTAGCCAGGACACGGACAGGCCGTGCGTGCGGTGCCTTGACGGTTACGGTACGCGCGTGCAATCGGCTGCAGAGCGTGATCTGAGGATGACGATCGGGGCATAGGCCGGTGACAGCGGAATGACCAGTCCTAACGCCGCCGAGCCAGTGGCCCGGGCCGAACCACCCCAGGCGCCGCCGTCTGCCCCGGCCGGCCCGGCGGGGACTGGAAACCTGGCTGCGCGGCGAGGGCTCAGACCCGGAAACGTCCGTCCTGTCCCAGATGCTGATGATGTCCAACGTGCTGGCCGGGCGGAACCTGCCCAACGTCGTGTGGTCGCTCTCTTACGAGATGATCTTCTACCTGCTGCTGACCGCCCTGTTCATGGCCCGGGTGCACCGGCGCAGCAGCCGGTACGCGCTGGCCTTCGGCGCCGCCGCCGTCGCGCTGGGCGGCCTGCTGCCGCAGGCGTACCTCACCAACGACCTCGGCCGCCGGCTGGCCCGCCGGCTCGACGCCCGGTTCGGTCCCGACCGCTTCCCGGTCCGGCTGCGTGCCCCGGAACCCGCCCTGGCGCACGGCTCCCGCACGGCCGAATAGGCGGCTGCGGCATCCTGGTGTCATGCCTCCGTCGCCCACACCCCACCTGCCCGCACCGCTCGCGGCGCCGCTGCCGCCGCCCCGTGACCCGGATGTGCCCTACCGGGTCTGCCTGGTCTGCCTCGGGAACATCTGCCGCTCACCGATGGCCGAGACCGTGCTGCGCGCCTCGCTGGACGGGGCCGGCCTGGCCGAGGCGGTGACGCTGGACAGCTCGGGCACCGGGGACTGGCATCTCGGCGAGCCGATGTATCCGCAGGCCCGCACCGCGCTGGCCCGTCGCGGCTACGACGGCTCCGTGCACCGCGCCCGGCAGTTCCGGGCCTCCTGGCTTCCCGATCTCGAC
>Ga0187807_1000589_pt1 | contig 11499 bp, 6 predicted proteins | sample NC_wetland_sal_i_4_FD_132432 | JGI IMG/M metagenome (GOLD analysis project Ga0187807, IMG submission 132432) | Wetland sediment microbial communities from Neuse River Estuary, North Carolina, USA - ASW_2 | ecosystem: Environmental > Aquatic > Freshwater > Wetlands > Sediment | place: USA: North...
CGGAGGCGGAGTCGGACGCCTGGACCTGCAGCGAAGCCGCCGTGCCGACCTTGCCGGTCTGCGAGCCGGGGTTGGTCACGGTGACGGTGTTGCCCGTCGTCGTGCCACCAGTCGGCATCACGTAGGTGACCAGCGAGCGGGCCGGCAGCGTGGCGGTGAACGCGCCGCTGGACACGCTCGTCGTCGCCTGCGCGGCCACGCTGCTCGAGGAGTTGGTCAGGTACGGGGTCACCGTGGCGCCGTTCGCGACGCCGGTTCCGGTCAGGGTGAAAGTGTCCGTGTCGGAGCTGCTGCCGGTGTTCAGGGCCACGATGGCGAGCGTGTTGTTGGAGCTGTTCTTGAAGGCGTCCAGCGTGAGGTTGCCGTCGGTGGTGGTGGCGCCGATGCGGACCGCGCCCGGTCGCACGAAGTCACTGAAGTTGCCGAACGCCCACAGCCGGCCGGACGGGGTGACGGTGGAGCCGTTGATCTCGAGCAGGCCCTCGTTGTCCCCGTTCTCGGACGGAGTGGTGGAGCCCCACCAGTAGAGGAACGCGCTCAGGTTCGCGCTGTCGAGACCTGTGAAGATGTGCTGCGCCCAGGTCAGGCCCGACGCGTCGCTGCCGTCGTCCCAGGCCGGGTCCCAGCTCTCGAACGTGGACCACTCGGTCTCCCAGGCGGGCTTGGACCAGCCGGACAGCGGCGTGGTCGGCGCCTCGGTGTAGCCGTGCGACGTGAAGACCGCGGTGTCGGCGAGGGCGGTGGAGTCCGATTCGATCGCCGCGGCGTACTGCTGCGCGTAGTCCCAGCCCTCGGTCGCGCAGCACTCGACCTGGGTGGACAGGCCGGAGGACGCCATCGTGGGGCCGAGCACGTCGAGGAACTGGGCGCTCTGCGCCGGGCTCATCACCATCCCGTCGTAGCTCGGCGACAGGTTCGCCTCGTTCTCCGGGCCGACGTAGCTCAGCGGGACGCCCGCCTGGGCGTAGTCCTTCGCGTACTGGGCGAGGTAGTTCGCGTACGCCTGCCGCCAGTCGCCGCTGGCGCAGGTCGCGCCGGGCGCGCCGCACAGCGTGCCGCCGTTGTCGACGGAGTCGTTGGTCTTCATGAACGCCGGCGCGCTCCAGGCGTCGGCGAAGTCCTCCGTGACGCCGTACTCGTGCTTGATCGTCTGCGCCCACCAGAGCTGGCCCCCGTCGTCAGCGATCGCCGACAGCGGGAGATACGCCGGCGCGGCGCTCGGGCTCGACGGCGCGGTCGGCTCGATCGTGGTGCCTGGGTCCGCGCTGATCTCGTTGCGCAACATGCTCAGGCCGGCGCCGGATTTCGTGCTGTAGAGCAGGTTCAGCACCTGCTGCTGGACCGAGGCCGGCTGGTTCTGCAGCGTTTCGGCCTGCCCGAAGGCCTCCGACGCGCCGAACCCGGTGATCTCCTGGTACCTGGTGGAGCCGTTGACGGTGATGGCGGCCGCGGCGCTCGAAACCGCCGCGGCCTGCGCGGCGCCCGCCGTGGCGACCGCCGCCAGCGGCACCGCCAGGGCGAGGGCCGCGGCCGGTGCCAGGAACCGCGGTCGGATGGGGGTGAGCCTGAATCTCGGGGTTCTCAGCCGGAGCCGGGATCTCATGCCGTGCATGGCAGCCTCCTCGCTGTAGGCAGGACGCTGCTCAACGTACGAAAACATTCCGAAACATTCAAGATACTAGACTTTCGAAATCCCCCAGTTATAGGCAATTTCGAGTTCGAAAGGTTTCGGACCTTGCGCGACGATGGTGAATTAAGCCAGGCAGGCGGCCGGACTTCCGACACAATGCGGAAGCGTGATGTTACCCTCTGGTAACTCGCACCCTTGGGAAGTACCTTGATATCGAGATACTGTAAGTTGGTGAGAAACAGGGGTTGAAGAACGAGGAGGCTCGGCAGCGATGACGGCGAAGACGGCGAAGTCGGTGAACAGCTTTGGCGGCCGCGCGACGATCGAGGCGGGCGGCGCGTCCCGTGAGATCTACCGGCTGGACGCGGTCCCGGGCAGCGAGAGCCTCCCGTACAGCCTGAAGGTCCTGCTGGAGAACCTGCTCCGCAACGAAGACGGCGTCAACATCACCAGGGATCACATCAACGCCCTGGCCAGCTGGGACGCCAAGAAGGAACCGGACACCGAGATCCAGTTCACCCCGGCCCGGGTGATCCTCCAGGATCTCACCGGCGTGCCCGCCGTCGTGGACCTCGCGGCGATGCGCGAGGCCATGCAGGCCCTCGGCGGCGACCCGAAGATGATCAACCCGCTCATCCCCGCCGAACTGGTCATCGACCACTCCGTCGTCGCCGACGTCTTCGGCCGCCCCGACGCGTTCGAGAAGAACGTACGGCTGGAGTTCCAGCGCAACCGCGAGCGCTTCCAGTTCCTGCGCTGGGGCCAGCAGGCCTTCGCCGGGTTCCGCGTCGTCCCGCCGGGCACCGGCATCGTGCACCAGGTGAACATCGAGCACCTGGCCCGCGTCGTGATGACCAACCAGGCCAGCCAGGACGCGGGCGGCGAGGACGGGATCGCGACAGCGTACCCGGACACCTGCGTCGGCACCGACTCGCACACCACCATGCAGAACGGTCTCGGCATCCTCGGCTGGGGAGTCGGCGGCATCGAGGCGGAGGCGGCCATGCTCGGCCAGCCGATCTCCATGCTGATCCCCAAGGTCGTCGGCTTCCGCCTGACCGGCGCGCTGCCGACAACCGCCACCGCCACCGACCTGGTGCTGACGATCACCGAGATGCTGCGCAAGCACGGGGTCGTCGGCAAGTTCGTCGAGTTCCACGGCGACGGGGTCGCCCAGGTGCCGGTGGCCAACCGGGCGACGATCGGGAACATGTCGCCGGAGTTCGGCTCGACGTGCGCGATCTTCCCGATCGACGACGCCACCCTCGAGTACCTGCGCCTCACCGGCCGCGCCAGCGAGCACGTGGAGTCCGTCGAGGCGTACGCCAAGGAGCAGGGCCTGTGGCACGACCCGGCCCGCGAGCTGCGCTTCTCCGAGGAACTCACCCTCGACCTTGGCACGATCGTGCCGAGCATCGCCGGCCCGAAGCGCCCGCAGGACAGGATCGAGCTGGCCAACGCCAAGACCGCGTTCCGGGACGCGCTGCCGTCCTACACCGGCGGCGGCCCGCTCAACGGCACGTTCCCGGCCTCCGACCCGGTGGAGAACGACGACGTCCGCCCGTCCAACGAGGTGGCGGTCACCCTCGACGACGGCACGAAGACCACGGTGGACCACGGCCACGTCGTCATCGCCGCGATCACCTCCTGCACGAACACCTCCAACCCGTTCGTGATGATCGGCGCCGCGCTGCTCGCCAAGAAGGCCGTCGAGCGCGGCCTGAACCGCAAGCCGTGGGTCAAGACCAGCCTCGCGCCCGGGTCGAAGGTCGTCATGGACTACTACGAGCGGGCGGGCCTGCTGCCGTACCTGGACAAGCTCGGCTTCAACCTCGTCGGCTACGGCTGCACCACCTGCATCGGCAACTCCGGCCCGCTGCCCGAGGCGATCAGCGCGGCCGTCAACGACAACGACCTCGCGGTCGTTGCCGTGCTGTCGGGGAACCGCAACTTCGAGGGCCGGATCAACCCCGACGTGAAGATGAACTACCTCGCCTCCCCGCCGCTCGTGGTCGCCTACGCCCTCGCCGGCACCATGGACATCGACCTGGACACCGAGCCGCTCGGCACCGACACCGAGGGCAAGCCGGTCTACCTCGCCGACCTCTGGCCGTCCCCGGACGAGGTGGAGTCGGTCGTGCGGAGCGCGGTGGCCGCGGAGATGTTCACCCGCGACTACGCCGACGTGTTCGCCGGCGACGACAACTGGCGCGGGCTCGAGGTCGCCGCGGGCGACACGTTCGCCTGGGACCCGGACTCGACGTACGTCCGGCGCCCGCCGTACTTCGACGGCATGCCCGCCGATCCGGAGCCGGTGCGCGATATCGAGGGCGCTCGCGTCCTGGCCAGGCTCGGCGACTCGGTGACCACCGACCACATCTCCCCGGCGGGCGCGATCAAGGCGACCTCGCCCGCGGGCAGCTACCTGACCGGGCACGGCATCGAGCGCGCCGACTTCAACTCCTACGGGTCGCGGCGGGGCAACCACGAGGTGATGATCCGCGGCACGTTCGCCAACATCCGGCTGCGGAACCAGCTCGCGCCGGGCACCGAGGGCGGCGTCACCGTGCACATCCCGTCCGGCGAGCAGATGTCGATCTACGACGCCTCCCGCCGGTACCTGGAGGAAGGCACCCCGCTGATCGTCCTCGGCGGCAAGGAGTACGGCTCGGGTTCCTCCCGGGACTGGGCGGCCAAGGGCACCGCGCTGCTCGGCGCCCGCGCCGTGCTCGCCGAGTCGTTCGAGCGCATCCACCGGTCCAACCTGATCGGCATGGGCGTGCTCCCGCTCCAGTTCAAGCCGGGTGAATCGGCCGCTACGCTGGGCCTTTCCGGTCACGAGGTCTTCAGCATCCGGGGTATTGAAGAAATAAATTCAGGAAAAATTCCGAACGAGCTCGTGGTGACTGCCGACGACACGGAATTCACCGTAATCGTGCGGATCGACACACCGGGCGAGGCCGAGTACTACCGGCACGGCGGCATCATGCCGTACGTCCTGCGCTCCCTGCGGGCGGCGAATGGGAATAAATAGTGTCGAATTAGCATCGCTGGCCTCCGGCGAGGCGGCCGAACCAATAGGCTCTGCCGCATGGCAGCACATTCCGGGGCCAGCCTGTCCGGCCTGGCCGGGGAGATCCTGCGCGAGGCGGTCCGCGTTTACGACACCGACGAGTTCGAGCGCCTGGTCGTCGGCTATAACCCAGTGCTCGCCGGGTGGAACACGGGCATGTTCGCCGCCGCGGGGGACATGACCGCCTCCTTCAGGACCGTGGGCTTCGCGGCCGCGAGCCCGACGGCGGAGGTCAGCCTCAAGAAGGTGTTCCGGCTGGGCAAGCGGCTGCCCGCCGTCCGGCTGCCGGCGGCCGCGGAGCTCGCGGCGCAGGCGCGCACCGCGCCGCTCATGGCGAAGCTAGAGGCCCTCGCCTCGTGGCTGGGGCAGGGCGGCCGGCCCGTCACCGGGGCCGACGAACTGCCGCCGGCCGACGCGGCCGAGGCGTCGGCCGCGGTCGGGATCGCTCCCGAGTACCTGCCGTACCTGTGGGAGTACGCCCTGACGGCGCGGTGGGTGGAGTTCAACGACGAGCCCGGCGGTGGCGCCCGGGCCGTGCCGGGCTTTGCCGCCTGGCGGTGGGCCGGCGGCGACGACACCAGCACGCTGCGCGCCTGGACGGTGATCTTCGCCGCGGTGCTGAGCCAGGCGCTCGACGTGAGCGCCGCCCATGACCCCCGCGCATCGCGGAAGCTGAGCTTCCAGGGGCAGGGCGTGATCGCGGCGATGCTGCTGTTCCTCGACAGGCGGACCGGGATGTCCGTCACCGACGTGCGGGATCTCGTGCGGGCCGGCGCGCTCCGCGGCCGGAAGTCGGCGCGCGCCAGGCGCCCGTGGGACGCCTGGATCCGCAAGCACGGCGACCCGGTGCACTGGCTGCTCGGCGAGCTCGCCGCGCTGCGTGCCGTCACGGTGCCGTCCGCCGACGACGCCATCGTGCCGCTGGCGCCGCTGGCGCTGTGGGGCCTGCGCGAGCAGCTGCGGCTCGAGGGGATCGAGATCCCGCAGATCTCGGCGTCGCGGGACCAGCTGCGGGCTGCGGACCTCGTCGCCCTGGCCGACAGCGTGCCCGAGGCCGAATTCGAGGCCGAGGCCGCCGCCTGGGTGACGGCCCGCGGCGCCGATGCGGCCGCGCGGGACCTGCTCGCGCTGGCCGCGTTCAGCGGGCCGCAGGCGCGGCTTGTCGCCGTGAACCTCACCCGGCGGCTCGGCGACGGTGCGCGCCTGGCCTGGCGGGACGCCATGCAGCGGCCGGAGCTGCGCGGGTACGCGCGGATCGCGCTCGCCGCGCTGGCGGCCGACCTGCCCGACACCACGCTGCCGATGGTTCTCGAGGAGCCGGACCCCGGCGACCTGACCTGGGTGGCCACCGACCTGCTCGCGCTCGCCTGCGGCGAGGACGACCCGGATCCCGACGAGATCGCGGCGCAGTTCGCCGAGGCCGTGCCGCCGGGCGAGGAACTGTCGATCATCGACCAGATGTCGCGCAGCTCGCACCCGGAGGTCGCCCAGGTGCTCACCGCGCTCGGCCGCTACCACCCGGACCACCGGGTGGCGAAGGAAGCGCGCCGGGCGGCGCGCGCCGCCACGCGGAACCGGCCCGCGGCGCAGGCCGACCGCGTGCCCGCCCGCGCGGCCAGCCGATAGGCTCGGCGCCGTGACCGATCACCCCGCTGGCTCCGGTTTTTTCGGCCCGGACGCCGGCGAGTTCGACGACGTCGGCTACTACGGCGACGGCTTGGACGACCTCAAGGAGGCGCTCGGGCTGCCCGACTCGCTGCCCCCGATCCGGCTCCCGTCGCTGTCCGAACTCGCCGCGCAGGCCAGGAAGGCCCCGCTGTGCGCGCAGCTGGCCGCGCTGGCCGACTGGGTGGGCAAGGAAGGCAGGGAGACCGGCGAGGACGGCACCCTGCCCGAGCCCGCCGAGCGCGCGGCGATGCGCGCGCTCGGCGTCGCGTACGGCGACGACTACGCCTTCCTGTGGGAGTACGCGCTCGCCGCGGGCTGGCTGGTCTTCGCCGACGACGATGACCGGGTGCTGTCCGGCGAGGTGGCCGAGGACTGGTCGTCAGGCGCGGACGACGGGACGTTCGGCGCGTGGCGCGCCACGCTGGGCGCCGTGCTCAGCGAGACGTTCGGCCTGCTGGGCCCGGCGCGCCTCGGCGAGCCCGGTGACGGCGAAGACGGGGAGTACGCCGAGTCCGGCGAGGGTGCCGGGTTCGGGGAGTACGGCGAGTTCGGTGAGTTCGGCGATGGGGAGCCCGAGTTCACCGATCAGGCGCTGGCGCTCGCCATTCTGCTGTTCGTGGCCCGCAGGGACGGCCTGTCCCGGGCGGACCTCGCCGAGGTGCTCTGGGACGACGCCGCCGCCGGGCTGACGGAGGATGCGGCCGCGCGGATGCGCGAGGACTGGCTGGCCGACCACCCTGACCCCGCGTTTGTCCTGCTGGACAAGCTCGCCGACGCTGGTGCCGTGACCGAGGACGGCGGCGTGGTCCGGCTGACCCCGCCGGCCCTGGCGGCGCTGCGCGAGCACCTGGTGGCGGCCGGCGTCGACGTGCCGCTGCTGCCGCCGACCGCCGCCGAGCTCACCGGCGCGCAACTGCTCGCGATGGCCGAGGGCGTCACCGAGGAGGAGTTCGAGGCGGAGGCCGGCGCGTGGGTCGCCGCGCTCGGCGCCGTCGCGGCCGCGCGGGAACTGCTCACGGCCGCGGCGGACGGCGAGCCGGGAGAGCGGCTGCTCGCGGTGGCCGCCGTCACCCGGATCGGGGCCGGCGCCGCGCCCGCCTGGCGGGAGAGCCTGGAGGTGCCGCCGTTGCGCGGTTACGCGAAGGTCGCGCTCCTCGGCCTCGCGAACGCCGGCCTCGCGGATGCCGGCGAGGCGGCCGCTGAGCTGGAGCCGCTCCCTGACGACGTCGCCTGGATGGCGACCGACGTGCTGGCGCTCGCCTGCGACGACGAGTTCCCCGACCCGGACGAGCTCGCGGTCAGCTTCCGCGAGGCGGTGCCGCCCGGCCAGGAGGCCGGGCTGTTCGACGCGATGTGGCGCGGTGTTCACCCGGACGCCGTGGTGGTGCTGAACCATGTCGGCAAGTACCACCCCGACAAGCGGATAGCCAAGGCGGCGCGGACCGCGGCACGCAAGGCCGCCTCCCGCGCCCGGTAAGGGGTCTGTGCATGGCCGGCCTGGGCGCGGTGAACCACATCGTGGTCTTGATGCTGGAGAACCGATCATTCGACCATATGCTCGGCTACCTGTACGCCGACAGCGGCAACGTCTCGCCGTCCGGCCAGCCGTTCGAAGGCCTGACCGGGACCGAATCTTGCCCGGACGGGACCGGCAACCAGGTCAGCGTCTACCAGATCACGCCGTCCACGCCGAACGCCTACTTCATGCCGGGCGCCGACCCGGGCGAGGGCTACACGGCGACCAACGACCAGCTCTGGGGCTCCGACACGGCCCCGGCGGCGGGGACTCCGCCCACCATGCAGGGGTTCGTCAAGGACTTCGCGTACACGATCACCTGGGAAACGAACGACAACTGGACGATCGTGCCGGGCACCACGGCCAGCTGGATCATGGGCTGCTTCACCCCGCAGGCGCTGCCGGTGCTGTCCGCCCTGGGGAAAGGCTACGCCGTCTGCGACCACTGGTTCGCCTCCGCGCCGACCGAGACGCTGCCCAACCGCGCGTTCGCGCTGGCGGCCACCAGCCAGGGACACATGGACGACGCGACGAAGACCTACACCTGCCCCTCCATCTTCGGCGCGCTGACCGCGGCCGGGGTCAGCTGGCGGGTCTTCGGGTACGACGAGCAGCCGCTGACCAAGGCGGACTTCCCCGACATCACGAACGCGGACCCGTCGCACTTCGGCCTGTTCAAAGACTTCCGGGCCGCCGCCGCGGCCGGGACGCTCCCGTCGTTCACGTTCCTCGAGCCGAGCTGGTCGTCGGCGGGCAACAGCCAGCACCCCAACTACGACGTGGCCCTCGGCGAGCAGCTCATCTACGACACCTACGAGGCGCTGCGCGCGGGCCCCGGCTGGCCGCAGACGCTGTTCATCCTCACGTACGACGAGCACGGCGGCTGCTACGACCACGTGCCGCCGCCGTGGGGCGCGACCCCGCCGGACAACACCGCGGGCGAGTTCGGCTTCGGTTTCGACCGCTTCGGCGTGCGGGTACCGGCGCTGCTCATCTCCCCGCTGATCGCCCCCGGTACCGTCTACCGGGTCGGGGCCGGGTCCACCCCGCTCGACCACACGTCCATCCTGAAGACGATCGAGCAGCGCTGGAACATCCCCGCGCTGACCGCCCGCGACGCGGCCGCCCCCGGCTTCGGCGACGTGATGACGCTGGACACCCCGCGCACCGACGACGTCCTGGCGGGCGTCACCGTCCCGGTTTCTGGCACCGCGGGCCCGTCCGCCGGTCAGGTCTCCCACCTGCAAGCCATCCACGATGAGCTGTACGCCCGCTTCGCTCCTGCGGCCCCGCCCGGCGCGACGCCGCCAGCGGCCGCGGCCGCCGCCGCGGAGGCCGCTCCGGTCGTCCAGGACCCCGACCGGCGCCCGTGAACCGGTCCGCCGTCCGGCCGCCCGGGCTGACGACTGCCCGCGGCCCGCGCGGTAGTGAGCCGGCGTGGTAGTTAGTAATGGACAACCGTGAAGGGGTGATCTCATGCGGGCGATAGTCGTGAGCGAGCTTGGCGGACCTGACGTCATGAAGGTGGCGGAACGGGACGACCCGCACGCCAGGCCGGGCCAGCTCGTGGTCCGGGTCGCGGCCGCCGGGGTCAACTTCATGGACATCTACCAGCGCTCCGGCATCGGCGGCTACAAGACGCCGACCCCGTACACCCCGGGCGCCGAGGGCGCGGGGACCGTGCTCGAGGTCGGCGAGGGAGTCACCGGCGTCGCGGTGGGCGACCAGGTGGCGTGGGCCGGCGGCCCCGGCAGCTACGCCGAGCAGGTGGCGCTGCCTGCGGGCAGCGCCGTGCCGGTCCCGCCCGGCATCGACCTCAAGTTCGCCGCGGCGGTGATGCTTCAGGGCATGACCGCGCACTACCTGTGCAACAGCACGTTCCCCGTGCAGGAGGGGAACATCACCGTCGTGCACGCGGCGGCCGGCGGTGTCGGGCTGCTGCTCACCCAGATGGTCAAGCGGCGCGGCGGCGTGGTGGTCGCCACGACCTCCACCACGGCGAAGGCCGAGCTCGCGGAGCGAGCCGGCGCCGACCACGTGACCACCTACGCGGAGTTCACCGAGGCGGTCCGGCGGGTCTCCGGCGAGCGCGGCGCGGACGTCGTCTTCGACGGCGTGGGCAAGGCCACCTTCGACGACAGCCTGGCCGCCCTGCGGCCGCGCGGCATGATGGTGCTCTACGGCGCGGCGAGCGGCCCGGTGCCGCCGTTCGACCCGCAGCGGCTGAACAGCGGCGGCTCGCTCTTCCTCACCAGGCCCACGATGGCGCACTACGTGGCCGACCGGGCCGAGCTGCTCTGGCGGGCAGGCGACCTGTTCGAGTGGATCGCCAAGGGCGAGCTCGACGTCCGGATCGGCGGCGAGTACCCGCTGGCGGACGCGCCCCGCGCGCACGAGGACCTGGCTGCCCGGCGCACCACCGGCAAGCTCCTGCTGATCCCCTGAATCTAGCTACTGGTGATCGCCCTGCTCACCGTGCTCCTCGCGGGCAACTGGGAGCAACCCTTCGGCTAGGGCCTGGTTCAGCCCGGGAGGCAGGCGCGGACCCGCGCGGCGACGGCGGCCACGTCGACCGGGGCGGTCGTGTCCACGAGGACGAGATCGCCGATGCCGACCGGCCGGTCGTACTCGGCCATCGCCTCCAGCGGCAGCGTCTTCAGCACGTGCACCGCGTGGGTGGCCCTGGTGTTGTAGCGCGCCACGGCGACCTCGGCCGGGCACCGGCAGTGCACCTCGACGGCGGGCCCGCCAAGCCCGGAGAGCTTCGCGCGCTCGTACTCGCTGTAGGGCCGGAAGTTCGCCTCGATCACCACGGCCGGCGCGTCGGCGGCCAGCGCCCACAGCAACTCCATCGCGGCGGCGCCGAGCCTCCGGGACCAGGCCAGGTCCGGTTCGGGCGCGCCGAGTGCGTCGTGCAGCCGCTCCTTGATCCGGTCCTTGGCGATCAGCGCGAAGCCGAGTTCGGCGGCGAGCGGGACGGCGAGGCTCGTCTTCCCCGCCCCGGGCGCGCCGGACACGTATACCAGCCGTCTCACGGCCCCACCATGCCACGTCACGGCCGAAGCTCGTCCTGTCGATCGCGCAATTGACAGGAACAGATCAGGTCGCGTGGATGGGCTGCACACGCGGCTTGTGCAGCGACTGGCTGTCGCCGAAATGCGCCCCCGACCGGGCGGAAGCCGCGTGGCCGGCCACGAGGTAACGGGAAGCCAGCGGCGGACCGCACGCCCGATGTGACCGGCGCGGCGGCTGTGGCGCCTGTTCCCGCGGCCCCTGGGCCGAGGGACCCCAATTCCATGATCACTACGAAGAGTTGTGGTCGTGATGGGCCACGTCGGGCAATAAGTCATGGTTGTCCGTTTTATGCATGCCCTGAGCTGGTAAGGTGTGCCCGCCTGGCCTCCTTTCGGCTCGCCGGATGCGGCCAGCCCCGCTTAGCTGTGTCATTCCGGGTGGATATCCCCCGCAATGACACACCTAACGGACCGCGCAGGCCCGGCCGGGCGGATAAATCCGGATATACCGGGCGGTGCCGCCCGGGCCGGGGAGAGGGCGCCCGGAACGACACACCTAAGTTAAAGACCGACGTGGCCATGGCGGCCAAAAGTTTAC
>Ga0187807_1000592_pt1 | contig 11466 bp, 10 predicted proteins | sample NC_wetland_sal_i_4_FD_132432 | JGI IMG/M metagenome (GOLD analysis project Ga0187807, IMG submission 132432) | Wetland sediment microbial communities from Neuse River Estuary, North Carolina, USA - ASW_2 | ecosystem: Environmental > Aquatic > Freshwater > Wetlands > Sediment | place: USA: North...
ACGCCAGCCCCGCCGAACGTGGTCCCCAGCAACAGCCGCCGGTCCTCGAACCCGTCCTCATCCCCGCCGCTGCCGTCGCCGTCGCCGGGATCGGGATGCTGCGCTTTCCACGTCTCGTAGATGGTGCGGGCCAGCAGTTCCAGGTCATCAGGCGGGCAACCGCCCGCCGCGGCATCGAGAAGGATCTGATCAGCGGCGTCCCGGTCGGCGGAGGGCAGCGGGTCGGTCCAGCCGGCGATCTCCTTGCCCCGCGACTCCGACACCGCCCCGGCCGCCATCGCCGCCGCGATCAGGCCGTGCCGGCCTAGCCGCCGCTGCCAGCCCACCGCCCCGCAGGCGGCGCCCCTGGAGATCTTCTCTGAACTAAAGATGATCATGAATATTCGCTGGTCTTTGATGGTTTTCTGGCGCGTGGCTGATGGCGGTGATGAGCGCTAGGGCTTGGAAGGGTAGAGGTCACGGCGCAGGGTGTGCAGGGCTGCGGCTTGGTGGCGGTCGTCATGGGTGGTTCCCCGGGGTGAATGCGGTGCGGGCGGCGACGTCCCGGTAGCCCGGGATGCCCAGGTCGACCGCGGCAGCGCGGCGGGCGATGAGCTCGCCGGCCTGGGCGAGTTTCGCCTCGGCGGCGGCGAGGCTGACCCTGAGGCCTTCGGCTTCGCCGGTCCAGCCTTCGCGTTCGGCCTCGGTGATCCGTGCGGTCAGGCTGTCGCGTATGCCCGCGAGCCTGTGCCGCTGGCCGGGGTCGATGCGCAGCAGCGGGCAGCGGATGCAGGAGTGCTCGTGGATGCAGCTGGTGCCGTATGCCCGTCCGCAGTCGCCGAGGGCGAGCTTGCGGCGCTCGAAGTGGCCGAGGAATTCTTCCCATTCGGCGTCGGTGGGGGTGCGGTATTCCTCGCTGGGTCGCAGTTCGCGGCGGCGGGCGAGGAACGCCCGGTGCCCGTTAATGGCTTCCTCGGGGTAGACGGCCTTGTAGCCCATGGTGGTGTTGATGTCGCGGTGCCCGAGAATGAGCTGGGCGATGTGCGGGGGCATCCCGTTCAGGATCGCCTCGGTAGTGAAGATCCTGCGGAAGTCGTGCGGGGCGAAGTCCAGCGGCCTGCCGTCACTGCCGGCGAGCCCGGTGGCGGCGAGCGCGCCGCGGATCAGGTCGCGGATGCCTTCGGTGGGGATGGGCCGGTTCTCCAGGCCGATGATCCGCTGGAACAGCAGCGGCATCGGCGGGTTCCAGACGCATTCGTGTGCGTCGTAGGCGGCCACGAGGGGGACGCTGCCGTCACGGGCGCGGATTCTGCAGATGATCGTGCTGAGCACGTCCGCGAGCTCGGGGGAGATGACCAGGAGCCGTTCCTGGTCGGTCTTGGAGGGAGCGATCTGCAGCAGGGGGACGAGTTCCCCGGTGCCCGGCAGCCGGTACTGGACCAGGCTGTGGTGGGACAGCTCGGTCAGCTCCTCGACCCTGATGCCGGTGGCCCGGAGGACTTCGATGGCGGCCCAGGCCCAGAAGGCATTGTCTTCTTCCCTGGTGAGGTCTCGGCGCTTGCCGGTATCGGGTTCCTCGGCCCAGATCCTGGGCGAGCGCAGGCGGTTGATGCGGGCCCGGCGCAGCGTCTGGCCCCCGGCGGTGAACAGCTCGCCTGGCAGCGCGGCGACGGCGGCCTCGAGCCGGGCCGCGGCTGCTTCGCGTGCCCGGCTGACCTTCTCGGCCAGGGCGGCAAGGAACGGCAGCCGCTCGCGGGTGCGCTGGTCCATGCGTGCCTTGCGCCGGTTCTTTGCCTTCGCTGGCTGGATCTCGCCGCTGCGGATCGGGCACGGCACCGCCCACGGTCCCCAGCGCGACGGTTCGTCAAGGGCCCACTGGGCCAGGTCGAGATAGAACGCCCGGACGGTCATCAAGATGTCAACGGCCCCCTCCCGCGCAGCGACCGACTCGACGATCTCGCCCGGGCCTCCCGGTGACCGGATCGTTTTGGTGCGGACGCGCTGTTTCCATGCCGCCACGATGCCGGGAGCCAGGCGCAGCGAGCTGATGCCCGGGTGGTGGTTCTCCAGGTCTTTCCAGAACCGCAGCGCCAGCGCGGTGGCCAGGCCCGTCAGGGTCTTGTAGTCGACGCCGGGCTGGCGCTCGCGCAAGTAATCCACGAGTACGTCACGTACGGGACGGCAGGCCAGGTCGTAGCGGTCGACCAGCTGCTCGACGGTGAGCTGCCCGGGGAAGCGGGTGCTGAACATCCGGACGGTAGGCGGCGCGCTGGCGGGGAACACGCCGGCGGCGTGCAGGAGCTGGTAGAGGAACGGGCTATGCCGGCTGGTCCTGCGGCCGCCGGTGAATACCTCGCGGGAGCGCTCCAGCAGTTCCAGGCAGTCGCCGGGCGTGATGTCGCGGACGCTCCCGCCCTTGGCTGCCATGATCAGAGCGATCCGCTCGATCGCAGGCAGGAAGGTAGCGTCTCCGACGATGGCCGTCTTCCGCGCCGCCTTCAGGCCGGCGATCCCGTCGCCATCGCGGACCCGGGCCATCTCCTCGGCCACCCGCACCGGTGAGGCAGTGGCTAGCAGCCAGGGCAGGCCCGGCCGCAGCACGTCACCCCCGATCAGCTGGGTCAGCCCCAGGCCCAGCACGCTGCCGATCTGCTCACCTCGCGAGCCGAGGGTGCCGGCGGCCCGGAGGTCGGCGAGGAGCCTAGGCCGCCAATCGAGGTGGCCATCGACGCCGGCGCCCGTAGCATCCCAGCGTTCCTGCCAGGTGCTTCCCGGATGCAGCTCGAGCCAGTCCAGCACCTTCAGCAGCGTCAGCTTCCGCCAGTGCCTGGCCTTGGAGTCGTTGACCAGGAACGGCGGCTGGAGCATCCGGCTCACCACGGTGAACCGGTCCTGACGCGTCGCTGGCCATGCCGGCGGGACCGGCCGGGCCGGGAACCGCTCCATCAGCGCCAGCGCCTCAGCGCTGAGCTGCCAGGGGCGAACAGCCCGCGCGGTCGTCGTGGCCGTCACTGCTGCTCCCGCCCGAACAGCACATCCAGGCTTTCCGCCCGGTAACCCAGCCCGGCCCCGGCAGACGGCGCCGGCTTTGGCCCGGCCTGGCGGCGGTGATGAGCCAGCGTGCTCGCGATGACATCCTCAGCAGCCGGCGTGACGTATAGCTGAGTGGTCGACAACGACGCGTGCCCGAGCACCCACTGAACGTCCGTGATCGGCATCTGCGGGTCCCTGGCCAGCCGATACGCCGCCGTATGGCGAAGATCGTGCAGCGACCAGCTAGTGCCCAAGGTGGCATTCGCCCGCACGAACATCGCCCTGGCGGCGTGATAGCCCAGCGGGCGGAACGGCCGCCGCAACGTCCACCACAGCGGATCATCCGGGCCGGCAGGCGCCAGGCCGTGCATCATCTGCTGATACAGCCGCAGCCACACGAACGCGTCCGGAGACGCCGGAAGCTGCTGCAGCGCCCGCGACCCCTTGCGCACCACCGTGATCAGCTGCTGCCCTGGATCGGCTCCCGAGCACAGCACGCCCAGCAGCTCCGACGCGCGTGCCCCGGTGGAGACCCAGAACGCCACCAGCGCACGGTCCCGATGTGAAGACAGCCCGGCGAACAGCTCATTGAACAGCTGGTCGGGAATCTGCCGCGGGAACCTGCGGGCCTGCCGCGGCCGGAACACCCCGGACCGCTGCCTGCCGAACAGATCCATCGGATTGTGATGCGCGTTCGCCCGCCCCGCCCGGGCCAGCGGGAACGGGTTCACCAAAGGCCCCGACCCGGCCTCCAGGTGACAGGAGTAGAAACTGCGCAGCACCGTCTCGCAATGCGCCACCGTCGCGGACGCGTACTTCCTGCCCGCAGGCTGCTTCCCGGCCAGCGGACCCGCCCGCCTGGCCGCTGCGGCCGCCGGGGTCTGTGCCTGCCCGCTGGCCGGCCGCCAGTGCGGACGGTCAGGCTTACCGGCGAGCCGGATCCACCGGGAGAAATCCCGGGCCTCGACCCTAGTCGCCTGATCCCAGGGAACCTGAACCGCCCAGAGAAACCGGAACCAGCGCAGCAGCGCCATCCCGTACGACCGCTGAGTCGCCGCCGGCCGCCCCGCCGCCTGAAGCTCCCGCAGAAAGTCCGCCACCGCCGCAACCCGGCAGCCAGCAGGATCAACAAGTCGGTACGGCTCCCAAGGATCACCAGTCTCGATCAGCGCCCCCGTCAGGGGAACCACCAGCGCTCCGAGATCCCGGGGAAGATCATTCTGTTCAGCCATGAGCAGGGACCGTAACCAACGCCATCCCCGCGCGTCCGGCAAATGATCACGGTCCTGGAGTTAGTTCAGTCAACACACCCCGGTCCGGTGGATCAGCCATTGCTTCGCCGACCCGTGCCCGTCCGGCTCATACCCGCCCGCCGCGGAAAACGCCGACAGCACCTGCGCCTGTACCGCGGTCAGCTTCGCCTGCACCCCGCGCAGCCCGGTCAGCACCTCACCATGCGCCTGCGAGCCCATGACGGCCCAATCGGTTCCGGTCAGGTGATCGAACGCGGCATTCAGCATCGCCATCGCCTCGGCGGCACTCGCCGGAACTGGTGCTGGCTGCATTTACGATCACCTCCCTCTCCGCTCTAGGCGGACGTATCTAATATAGCATGAACTTAAAAGTAGGACAAGATTTCTTGTTCGAATCACATCGGACACGATGAGGTCTGACCTCATCGTTCGTCACAATGGTGAGCACCAACTCAGCCAGGGGGACCTCGATGAGCAAGCTAGACAAGACATTCACAGCCACTCTCCTGAAGAGCCCGAACATGGGCGGCTGGACCTATGTCGTCATGCCCGGCTCGGCCGAATACTTCGGCACCCGCGGGCTGGTGAAGGTCCGCGGCACGGTCGACGGCACTCCGTTCCAGAGCTCGTTCATGGCGCTTGGCGACGGCACGCACAAGCTGCCCATCAAGACCGGCGTGCGCCGGGCCATCGGCACGGAAGCCGGCGACACAGTGACCGTGTGCCTCGAAGAGCGGGTCGGCTAACCCTCGTTCCGCCAGCGCCGGTACAGGTCGGTGAGGTCGTCTCGCATCTGCGGGGTCAGATCCTCTGGCGTCACCCGGCCGGCCAGCCGGATGGTCTCCCTGATCTGGGCCAGATACTCGGTGCAGTGCGGGCAGCCCGCCAGGTGCTTCTCGAAGCGACGCCGGGCCGAGCCACGCAGCCCACCCTCGAGGTAGTCGGTCACCAGCTCCACCGCCTGGTGGCAGACGAGGTCACGGCGGAAGGCGAGCTTCATCGCGACCTCCCTGAAGAACCTAGTTCCGTTTCGAGCACCTGCCGCAGCTTGCCGCGGCCGCGGTGCAGCAGCACCCGCTGGTTGCCCTCGCTGATTTCGAGCACCGCGCAGACGTCGGCGCTGCTCAGGCCCTCGACGTCGCGCAGCAGCACGACCTCGCGCTGACGGGCGGGCAGGCCGTCGACCGCGGACTTGAGCAGGTCGGCGAGCTTGCCCGCTTCGATCCGGTCCTCGGCCTCTTCGATCCAGTGGTCGGGCGGGGTGGACCAGGTTCCGTTCGGGCCGAAGCGGGACGCGTCCACCACTGGGCCGGCGTCGGCGACGGGGATGGACCGCTGCTCCCGCACCCCGGTCGACCGCGCCCGGTTGACGAGGATGGTGAACACCCAGGTCCGCAGCGACGATCTGCCCTCGAAGCCGGTCAGGCCGCGCAGCACGGCGAGCCAGGTGTCCTGGACGACCTCTTCGGCCACCGCGCGGCTTGGCACGAACGACAGGGCCAGCCGGAGCATGGAACCGTTGTAGCGCCCTACGAGAGCAACGAAGGCCTGCTCGTCGCCTGCCCGCAGTCGGCGCAGCAGCTCCACGTCTGGTTCCATCGGTGGCAGCGTACCGCCAAATGAGGGGGCCGGCCGCAGAGCGCGGAGAAACCACCCCCCGCAGCCGGCCCCGGACGAGCTCAGGATGACGCTATGCCTTCGCCGCCAACCGCGCCGGCCACGGTGACCGACCCGATCGGGGTGAGCGAACCGCCGAAGCCGACGGCGTACTCATCGACGATGCCGGCCCCTCCGGTCTGCACGTAGAGGAAGCGTCCGCGCGCGGCGGAGGTCGCGTCCACGGTCCCCGCGTTGGTCGCGGTGTTGCCGAGCGCTGTCAGGCTGCCGTCGTGGCCAGCCTTGTACCCGCTGACAGAACCGCTCCCGGCGTTGGAGACGTAGAAGTACCGGCCCGCGCGGGCCACCCAGCAGGTCGCCGCCTGGCCCGTGAGCGCGATGTTCAGCTGGGTCAGCACGCCATCAGACAGCGAGAACGTCGCGAGCGCGTTCGGCCCGGCCTCGGCAATCAGCACGGTCCCGCGGCTGTCGAAGCTGATCGCGAACGGGACGGCGCCCGGCTCGGAGTTCACCACCGGCGACGTGGAGAGACGGCCGCCGTGCCCGACGGAGAACACGTCGATGTCGTTGCCGTTCATCTTGGTCGTGACGAGCAGCGCAGAACCGTCCGGGGTGAACGCGACCTGGCCGGGCGTGTTCGTGAACTGGTTCGGCCCCGTCACCGGGGTAAGGCCGAGCGTGCGCGAAGAGCCAGGGATGGGGGACAGCTGGCCGCCGTCCACCCGGTATCCGTAGACGGACCCGGCGCCAAGCGCATTCAGAACGTACACATAGTCCCCGTGTACGGTCAGGCTGACAGGGAACGTGCCGCCCGACGACAGGACCTGGCGCAACGCCAGGCGGTCGCCGTACACGGCGAAGACCGACACGGTGTTGCTGCCCGCGTTCACCGCGTACAGCAGCCCGTGAGCCCGGTCGTAGACGAGAGATCCCTGCGAGGCGAGGTGATCGACCACCGAGCCGGTGAGCATCCCGCCAAGCCCGCCGGTGGGGTAAGTCCCCGCGATCGTCAGGGTGCCGTCCGGCGCGCGGTCGTAGACGACCACAGCATTGCCCGCGGTGTTGTCGGTCTGCACGAAGACCGCTTCGCGGCCGTGATCGAAGTCACGGTGGCCCGTGGTGCTCGCGGACGCGGCCGGGGCTGCGAAAGCGGCCACCGCGAGGGCCGACGCGACGGCAGGCAAAACACGACTGAGTACCTTCACGAGTTGCTCCTCCCTTGAGGCATGGCTTACTGGACGCAGCTGCGCCGTTAAGTCCCCCGGGAGGCGAAAGCGTTACGGGCAGACGGTGCCCGATTTCGGAGTCCGCAGCGAGAGGAGGTAGGAGTCCACCGTGTTGTCCACGCACGTGCTGCCCTCCATGTAGGAGGTGTGCCCCTCGCCGTTCCAGCCCAGCAGCACCCCGGAGGCCAGGTCGCGGGACAGCGCGACGGCCCACTGGTATGGCGTCGCCGGGTCGTGCAGGTCGCCGACGACCAGTATCCGCGGCGCGCCGGCGGCACGCACCCGGAGCACGGAGGACCTGACCGGCCAGTACGCGCAGGGCAGTGACCCCCACACGAGGGGCGCGCCGAACAGCGGCGCCGCCTTCGACGCCGCCGAAGCCGCCGCCTGCCACGCGGGAAGAGACCTCGGCCACGGCCGGTCGATGCAGTCCACCGACAGCTCGGCGTCTGACAGGTTGCTGTACGTCCCGTTGGGGTTGCGTTCCATCAGGTAGTTGGCGAGCTCGACCAAGATGGTGCCGTCCCCGGAGAAGGCATTCGACAGCGCGCTCTTCAGGATCGGCCACTCCTCTCGCAGGTAGAGCGCGGCCGCGATGCCGGTGAGCAGCATGGCGCCGTTGGCGGGCTGGCCGTCCGCGAGCAGGTTGGTGAGTGGTCGCTGGTTCGCCGCGCCGAGCAGGCCCGCCACCTTGGCGACCGCGGAGGGGACCAGCGCCGCCGACGGGACTGTCGTCGCCGGGCCGAAGGGACATCCCGACTGGGTCGCGCACCAGTCCGCGAACTGGCCGAACGCGGACTCGAACCCTTGCGCCTGAGCGACGTCGAGCTGCAGCCCGGTCAGCGCGGGGTCGACGGCGCCGTCGAGCACCATGGCCCGCACCCGGGACGGGAACTGTTGCGCATAAGAGGCGCCAAGCACCGTTCCGTATGACTTGCCGAGATATGTGAGGGAGGGTTCGCCCAGTGCGGCGCGCAGCACATCCATGTCCCTGGCCGCGTTGACAGTGCCCACGTAGGACAGCAGGTCGGCGTCCTTGGCGGCGCATTCCGACGCGTACAGCCTGCTCTCCGACACCAGCGTCGCGAGCTGCGCCGGGGTGGCCGGGGCGGCGTCGGTCGCGAAGTACTTGTCGAGCTGCGGGCCGGTCATGCAGCGCACGGCGGGCTCGCTGCCGCCGACGCCGCGCGGGTCGAAGCCGACGATGTCGAACCGGCCGAGGACCCCGGAGGTGAACTCGCCGTCGCGGGCGGACAGCGCGTATTCGACGCCAGAACCGCCCGGGCCGCCGGGATTGATCACCAGCGCCCCGATCCGGCCGGAAGGCTCGGCGGCGGGCAGCTTGATCACGGGCAGCGAGAAGCGGCGCCAGGCCGGGCGGCTGTAGTCGAACGGCACCAGCAGCCGGGCGCACTCGAAGTACTTGTCACACGGCTGCCAGTCCAGCCGCTGGGCGTAGTACTGCGCCAGCGTGGTGGGCGCCGTAGTGACCTGGGGGGCGGGCGCGGCTGACGAGACGGTAGCGCTGGGTACGGGCGAGGCGGTGTGCGCAGACGGCGCGGGCGCGGCGGCGCCCGACGTGCAGCCGGCCGCGAAGGCGGCCGACCCGAGGACCGCGATGACCCCGAGGGTCGCTGTCAGTCTGTGTAGGCCCGGCATTGCGCCAATCTAGTCAGCCCGTCACGTCAGCGGGCCGACTTCCCCTTGCCGTGCATCGACTCGTAAGCCTTCCGTGAACCGCAGACGCTCGCCTTGGAGCAGGCGCAGGTGCGGCCGTCCGCGGTCAGCTTGACGACCAATGTGTCGGAGGGCACGTTGTGCCCCACGACGGTGCCCGCCCCCTCCGGCGTCTCGACATGCGCGCCTGTGCGCGGCGCGTCCTTCTTGAAGTCCTGGTAGAGCGGGTGCTCGTACTTCAGGCAGCACATCAGCCGCCCGCAGGCGCCCGCGATGCGCAGCGGGTTCACCGGAAGATCCTGGTCCTTCGCCATCCGCACCGACACCGGCTCGAAGTCCTTGAGGAACGTCGCGCAGCACAGGTCCCTGCCGCACGGCCCGATGCCGCCCTGCAGCCGCGCCTCGTCGCGCGGCCCGATCTGCCGCAGCTCCACCCGGGCCCGCAGCCGCCCGGCCAGGTCGCGGACCAGCGCGCGGAAGTCGACCCGGTGCGGCGCGCTGAAGTAGACCGTGAACACGTTGCCCGGCGAGATGTAATCGACCGCGGTGACCTTCATCGGCAGCTCGTGCTCGCGGATGAGGCGCTTGGCGGCCAACCTGCCTTCGGCCCGGCGCCGCCGGTTCTCCTCGTCCCTGATGAGGTCTTCCTCGCCTGCCAGGCCGGCGCAGACCGGGAGGCCGCCGACATCTTCTGACACCCACTGCGGCGCCCAGACGCACTCCGCCACCTCCGGACCGCCGTCGGTGGGCACGAGCACCTTGTCGCCGATCTTCGGCTGGTACTCGCCAGGGTCCAGGTAGTAGAGCCGACCGTACCGCTCAAAGCTCACCGCCATCATCATGCCCACCAATGCAGCCTAAGCCGCGAGCCGCACCGCCACTACCCCTGGGACAAGGAGATCGTCATCTCCTCGACCGCCAGCAAGGGCGCGACGTTGAGTGTGAGCCGCTCACGGCAGCGCATGATCGCCTGGATGCGGCGCAGCGTGGCTTCGGGCGACGATGAAACTGCCAGCCGCCGCACGTCGTCGGCCCGGTCGGCGTTCGCCAGCTCCAGGTCGGCGCCGAACTGCACCATCAGCACGTCGCGGTAGAACGCCGCCAGCTCGAGCAGCGCGCCGTCCAGGGTGTCGCGCTTGACCCGGGTGGCACGCGACTTCTGCCTGTCCTCCAGATCCTTCATGGCGCCTGCCATGCCGCGCATCGCCTTCGCCACGCCCTTGCCCGTCGAGCCTTCGCCGAACGCCAGGCGCAGCGCGCCCTTTTCCGGCTCGTCGAGCTGCTCGGTCACGGACTTGGCCTCGTCCTCCGCGGTCTTGACCAGCGCGGCGGCCGCGGCGAGAGCCGGGCCGAGCGAGGTCGCCTGGACCGGGACCTTGAGCACGGCGGCCCGGCGGGCCGCGGCGTCCGGGTCGCTGGCCAGCCGGCGCGCGCGGCCGATGTGGCCCTGCGCGGCGCGCGCGGCCTCGAGCGCCCGGGCCGGCTCGACCCCGTCTCGGTCCACGAGCACCGCGGCGACCGCCTCCGACGGCGGGACCCGCAGGGTCATCACCCGGCACCTGGACCTGATCGTGGTCACCAGGTCCTCGGCGCTCGGCGCGCAGAGCAGCCAGACCGTCCGCGGTGCGGGCTCCTCGATGGCCTTGAGCAGCGCGTTGGCGGCCTGTTCCGTGCACCGGTCGGCGTCCTCGAACAGCACCACGAGCCAGCGCCCGCCCGCCGGCGCGCCGGCCGCGCGCAGTACCAGGTCCCGGGTTTGCCTGACGCCGTAGGAAAGCCCCTCCGGGCGGACGAGCAGCAGGTCGGCATGCGTTCCCGCGCGCACCTGGCGGCAGCTCGGGCATTCACCGCAGCCGCCGAACTTGCACAGCAGCGCCGCCGCGAACGCGCGAGCGGCGACCGAGCGGCCCGAGCCCGGCGGGCCGGTGAACAGCCAGGCGTGCGTCATGCCTCGCCGGGGGGGTGTGGGGGGGCGGGGAGCCCCCCCATCCGGGGGGTCACCGGGGGGTCGTCCCCCGGGGGCAAACAGCGCGCCTCGCAACTGCTCGACCACACGCTCCTGGCCGGCGAGCTCGTCGAAGACGCTCACCGGTGGTCCGTGATGTGGTCCGTGATGTGGTCAGTGACGCGATCCCTGATCGCCGGGAACGAGCCGGTGTTCGCCTCGGACACGTGCGGCACCGGGTCGGGCAGGATCTCCCTGATGCGGTCCTTGATCTCCCGGCTGATCTCGTCGACCGGGCGGGTGGCGTCCACCACGAGGTACCTGGACGGCTCGGCACGGGCCAGCGCGAGGAACCCGGCCCGCACCCGCCGGTGGAACTCAAGCGGCTCCGCCTCCAGCCGGTCGGCCGACCTGGTCCGCCGGCCGAGGCCGGCCTCTGGCGGCATGTCAAGCACGATCGTGAGGTCAGGCATCCGGCCGCCGGTCGCCCACCTGTTCAGCTGGGCGATCTCCGGGGACCGCAGCCCGCGGCCGGTGCCCTGGTAGGCGAGCGAGGAGTCGACGTACCGGTCGGTGATGACGATCGCGCCGCGGCTGAGCGCGGGATCGATGACCGAGGAGACGTGCTCGGCGCGGTCGGCCGCGTACATCAGCGCCTCGGCGTGCGGCGACATGCCGGTGTGCGCGGTGTCGAGCAGCAGCGCGCGCAGCCGCATCCCGATCTTCGTCGCGCCAG